>Ga0196973_1000100_pt1 | contig 29862 bp, 24 predicted proteins | sample S1_513CmetaG_FD_155457 | JGI IMG/M metagenome (GOLD analysis project Ga0196973, IMG submission 155457) | Soil microbial communities from Anza Borrego desert, Southern California, United States - S1_5-13C | ecosystem: Environmental > Terrestrial > Soil > Desert | place: USA: California...
ATCGCCCGCTCCGAGCGCCTCCCCGAGACGCCGATGAACCGCCGCCGCGCGGAGTCATTCGAGCGCATCCGCTGGGGGCGCGTCGCGAGCATGGCCACGACCATCCTCGTCCTGGTCGCCTGCCTCCCCTTCTTCCTCCGCAAGGAGCCGGCGAGCATGGTGCGACAGTCCCTCCTCGCCGCGCCCCTCGCCATCGGCGGCTTCGCCGCGAGCGTCCTCGCCTCCAGCCTCGCGATCCCGGGCCTCCCCGCCCAGGTCGGCGTCTTTGTCCCAGCGATGCTCATGCTCCCCCTCGCCATCGGCGCCGCGGGGAGCGTGCGGAGTTAGCGGGGCGTTTGCCCGCGAACCCGGACTGAACCCGCCCTCCGCCCGACCCGATAAACACCCCATGCTCCGCACGCCGAAGACCGCGCTCCTCGCCGTCACGGTTCTCGCCTCGTCCGCGCCCGCGCAGGCGCCGCAAGCCGCCGCGGCGTCCGCGACCCCGGGCGGCGCGTGGGCCGACGTCGACGCCGCGCTCGCCCGCGCCGGCTCGCCCGCCGTCTGCGCCGTCATGCTCGAGCGCGACACGCCCCGCGCCTGGCGCGAGGTCGTCGTCGCCGCGGACGGCCGCCTCGCCGTGCGCGAGTGGACCGAGTCCACGGCGCGCCCCGCCAGGTTTATCTTCGCCGACGGCACGATCGCCCGCTTCAGCCGCAGCGGCGCCGACCAGTACTTCGAGAGCCCCGCCGACGAGTTCTGGGCCGAGAAGGTCCCCGCCGTCATGCTCGCGTGCCCGTGGGCGATCGCGCCCTCGTGGACCGCCCGCGCCCGCGCGGCCCCCGACGGCTCCGCCACGCGCGACGGCGCGGGGTTCCTCGTCCGCAGCCCCTCCGAGCGCGTCGCCCTCTTCCTCGCGCCCGACGGGCGCGTCACCGAGGCACGCTCCCTCAGCCCCGACGGCGGCGTCGCCGCCGCGGCGTCCTTCGACTACGACGCCGCCGGCTCCCCGGCGCGCATCCGCGTGACGATCGCCGGGACGGACCCGGAGGAGTGGCGCGTCGCGTCCTTCGACCGGGACCCGCCCAACGCGGAGCGCCGCCTCGCCTTCGACGCCGCCGCGATGAGCGTCAACCGCTACGACCCCGCCACCGGCGACATCACCGCCCCCGACGGCACGGTGATCGGCAAGGACGTCATCCCCGCCGTGCAGGCGATGGAGGTCTTCTACGAGAAGAAGCGCCGGGAGGAGACCCGCGAGATGCGCGAGAACCCGCACGGCGTTCCTATGAAGCGCTGGCTCTGGTGGCTCGGCGGCCTCGCCCTTGTCTGCGTCGGCGTCGACCAGCTCCGCCGCAGGCTCTGAACGCCGCGCCCGTACGCTACGGGATGGCCTCGATCATCAAGCTCACCGCTCGCTTCGTCCACGCCGGCTCCGACAAGCCCCTCGCGGGAGAGGGCTTCACCGTCCGCTTCTGCGATAAGGACGTGGTCAAGGACGACGTCCTCGGCGAGGCCACACTCTCGCCCGACGGCCGCGCCGAGGTCCTCACCACAACCGGCAGCTTCAGCGGCGGCGCGACCTTCGGCGAGCGAAAGCCCGACCTCTACTGCCTCGTCTGCGAGCACGGCAAGCCCATCTTCCGCTCGCCCGTCGCCTGGGACAAGGCCGTTGCCGACCGCTCCCGCTCCGGCGAGCACGTCCTGACGCACGACCTGGGCACCTTCCAGTTCACCCGCGGCGGCGGATTCGAGGACGACATGCGCTCGGGCGACATGACCATCAGGCCGGTGATCTGAAAGAACTCGGCAACGCTCAGAGCAGCACGGCGGCGACGAAAGAGACGCTCCAATCGCTCTCTTCATCCGTTGTCCTGCTGATGCGCTGACTTGCCGCCTTCTTCAGCACCCGCCCCCGCCGAACGCACTGAAGAACGCCTCGATGTCCGCGTTCTCCGGGAAGAGCCCGTTGTTGTTGAAGTCCAGGTCCCCGCACGCGCCCGTCGGGCAAGCACCACCGCCGAACACAGTCAGATAGTCCATCAGGTCTTGGTTGTCCGGGTACAGCCCGTCGCGGTTGAAGTCGATCGGATCGCACCCGCGCGGGATCACTGTCGAAAAGATGCCCGAGGAGCCGTCGCTGAACGAGATACTGAACGCCACGCGTCCGTCGTCCGCGAGCGTCTGTTGCGGCTGAAGGGAACCGCCGATCCCGGGTTGAACGCTCACCGTGTTCACGGTACGGATGTCGCCGGGCGCGATCTGGACGGTGTCGCCGCGCTTGACGAGGATGCGCGGCCCCTCGGGGTACGACCACGTCACGATCGCTTGAAAACCGTCGCTCAGGTGGCAGCCGGCGACGACGGATCCGTGCCTGTCGATAAACAACGCGTTGAGCCGGAGGCCCGTGATCGTCAAGTTCGTCCCGGGGATGCGCTGACCGTCGAAGATCGTGAGCTCGCGACTGGGCCGCCCGGCCCACGCCGATACGCCGCCAAGAACGAGACCACGGCGTCCGTTCGGGCGATAAGCGACACGAAGGAGACGACGCCCCCGGGCCCCGCCACCACCTGCGGCTGCTGCCCCTCGCCCGCGTAGCCAGCGCCTTGAACGACGCAGTTGCCGAGGCCGGGCGCGGGGTCACCATCCTTGACGAGCAGCGTGAGGCTGCCCGGCGTTCCCGTGAACACCGCCCTCTGCGTCCCCGCGAGCGTTGCCGCGAAGACCGCCGTGCCGTCGTCGGACATGTCGTACCCATCGACGCCGCCGAACAACGTTCCCGGCATCCCCGGCACCGGCGCACCGGTCGCCGCGAGGACCTGCTGCGACCCCATTGGGCCGTAGACGAGCGCCGCCGTGACCGCCGGGTTCTGCGCCGCCGCTCGGAACAGGAAGTTCCCTTGGCCGTCCGCGCGGACGGGGTAGCCCGTCGAGAGATCCCATGTCGCGTTGGGCCCGAAGAGCGGCGCCGGTTCTCCATGCCGCGCCAGCAGCAACGGGGTCGCGCCTTCTAAGCCGTAGTACACCGGTCGCGTGCCGCCCGCCGCGTTCTCCGAGATGCGCGCCGCCGCCCCCAAGCCGCCGACGTCCATCATCCCGAGCACGGACAGGACGGTCCCGCCGGATGCCCCCGGCAGCGGATCGCCGTCGTACGCGATCAGCGCCCGACCGCTATCGGTCTCGCGCCACATCGCCTCGCCCGCCGGCGTCGCGAAACGCACCCCGGAGACCCAGAGGACGCGTCCGTCCGCATCGACGTGCCCGACCCGGACGTTGCTGACCGTGCCGTTGCCCGGGATCCCGACCGCCGGATCACCGTCGCGGACGACGAGCCGTAGCCCGCCGTTGTGCCACACCCAGGTCGATCGGAGGGTTCCGGGCGGGACGCCCATGAGCGACGCCTCGAAGAGCACATGCCCGGTCGGCCCCACCCCTCTCAGAAGAGGCGTGTTGAACGTGGCGCCGGCAATGCCCGGCGCGGGCTGACCTCGCATTGCGACCACGTCAAAGACATGCTGCGCCGACGCGCCCGCGCAGACCAGGGCGGCGGTGAGCGCACCCAACGATCGAATGTTCCGTTGCATGGAACCTCCGCCGGCAGCATACCACGCAGAGGGGGTCGGCGCCAAGCGGTCACGGCATGAAAAGAGCGCCGCGCACGAACGCGCCCCCGGCCGCGCTACGCGTCCTCGTCCTCCCGCAGCCTCGCCACCACGCTGAAGTCCTCCAGCGTCGTCGTGTCCTGCGTGATCTTCTCGACACCCGCCGCGACGTCCCGCAGCAGCCGCCGCATGATCTTCCCGCTGCGCGTCTTCGGCAGCATCTCCGCGAAGCGCACCACGTCCGGCCGCGCCAGCGCCCCCACTTCCTTCGCCACGTGCGCCGCCAGCTCCTTCCGCAGCGCGTCGTCCGGCGTTCGCTTCTGCTCCTTCAGCCACGCGGGCTTGAGCGTCACGAAGGCGCAGATCGCGTTCCCTTTGACTTCGTGCGCCACGCCCACGACCGCCGCCTCCGCCACCCCCGGGTGGCTCACCAGCGCGCTCTCCACCTCCATCGTCCCCAGCAGGTGGCCGCTCACCTTGATCACGTCGTCGATGCGCCCCTGCATCCAGAAGTACCCGTCGCCGTCGCGCCGCGCGCCGTCCGCGGAGAAGTAGTACGGCTCGCCCGTGCGCGGGTCCTTCACGCGCGACCAGTAGTTGCTCACGAAGCGCTCGCGGTTCCCGTGCACGCCCCGCAGCATCCCGGGCCAGGGCTTCCTGATCACGAACAGCCCGCCCTGGTCCGGCGCCAGCTCCTCGCCCCGCTCGTTCACGACCGCCGCGTCGATGCCCAGCATCGGCAGCGTGCACGAGCCCGGCTTCGTCGGCGTCGCGCCCGGCAGCGGTGTGACCACGTGCCCGCCCGTCTCGGTCTGCCAGTACGTGTCCACGACCGGGCAGCGCCCGCCGCCGATCACCCGCTGGTACCACATCCACGCCTCTGGGTTGATCGGTTCGCCGACGCTCCCCAGCAGGCGCAGGCACGACATGTCGTGCTTGGCGGGCAGGTCGTCGCCCCACTTCATGAACGTGCGGATCGCGGTGGGAGCCGTGTAGAAGTGCGTCACGCGGTGGCGCGCGATGATCTCCCAGAACCGGTCCTGCCCCGGGAAGTTGGGGGCGCCCTCGTACATCACCGTCGGTATCCGGTTCATCATCGGGCCGTAAAGCACGTAGCTGTGCCCCGTCACCCACCCGACGTCCGCGCTGCACCAGAAGACCTGCCCCGCGTCCGGGATCAGGTTGAACGCCACCCGCGCCGTCGTCGCGACGAACGTCAGGTACCCGCCCGTCGTGTGCACGATCCCCTTGGGCTTGCCCGTGCTCCCGCTCGTGTAGAGCAGGAAGAGCATGTCCTCGCTCTCCATCGCCTCGCACGGGCACGCGTCCGTCACGTACTGCGCCAGGTCGTGCCACCAGTGGAACGCCACGCCCTCGGCCTTCACGCCCGCGGGCGCCCGCCCTGTCACGAAGCGCGCGCTCGGCGTCTCGTGCGCCGTCCGCCGGAAGACGAGCACGTGCTCGACCGCGTGACCCTGCCCCGCGGCCAGGTCCACCGCCTCCTCGACGTTCTTCTGCAGCGGGACGACCTCGCCCCGACGGAAGCCCCCGTCCGCCGTCACGATCACCCGGCTCTTCGCGTCGATCACCCGCTCGCTGATCGCCGCGGGCGCGAACCCGCCGAAGATCACGCTGTGCGCCGCGCCGATGCGCGCGCACGCCAGCACCGCGACCGCCAGCTCCGGGATCATCGGCATGTAGACCGTCACCACGTCGCCGCGCTTGACGCCCAGCCGCTTGAGCATGTTCGCCGCGCGCGACACCTCGGCCAGCAGCTCGCGGTACGTGAGCGTCCTGACCTCCGGCTCCTTCGCGTACGCGCTCCCCGGCGCCAAGTGACTCGTGCGGGGCCCGACCGGCTCCCCCTCCCAGATCAGCGCGGGCTCCTCGCCGTGCCCCGCCTGCACGTGCCGGTCCACGCAGTTGAAGCACGCGTTCAGCGTCCCGCCCACGAACCACTTCGCGTCGGGCGCCTTCCACTCGAGCACGCGTTCCCACGAGCGGAACCACGAGAGACGCCGCGCCTCGCCGCTCCAGAACCCCTCCGGGTCCGCGACCGACCGCTTGTGCAGCGAGCGGTACTCCTCGAGCGAGCCGACGTGCCAGTACGGAAAGCCCAGCTCGCTCGCCGCCCTGGGCGGGAACTTGCGGTTCTCGTTGAGGAGCGTGTCGATCGTGCCCGTCTGGCTCATGGCCGAAGAGTACCGGCCTCTGGTGATCCGCCCCTCCGGGGCGGACCTTCTCTTCGTGGGCCGGGCGGCCGCCGGGCACCGACGGCCCGTCGCTCCGTCACGCACTGCGACCGTGAGAAGGCGAGCACGCGGGCAGATCGGCACGCGGTGGCGTGCTCTTCGATCGCCTCCTCACCCGCTCGCCTCGCCGGTCTCATCCGTCCTCGTCCGCGTGCCCGCTTCCGCCTCTCCTCCACCCCGTGCCTTCCTCAGACCCTCGGCCGCAGCCACTCCCACTGCCGCGCCAGCCCGTCCTCGAAGCCCGTCCTCGGCGCGTAGCCGAGCTCCGCGCGCGAGCGCTCGATGTCCGCGCACGTGCGCTCCACATCCCCCGTCTGCATCGGCGCGCGCTGCACCTCCGCGCTCCGGCCGACCGTGCGCTCGATCGCGCCCACCACTTCGGCGAGCGATACCGGCCTGTTGTTCCCGAGGTTCCAGACGCGGAAGCCGTGCCGCGGGATGCTGTCGTACGACGCGAGCACGCCGGCGACGATGTCGTCGATGAACGTGTAGTCGCGCGACGTCGAGCCGTCGCCGAAGAGCGTGATCGGCTCGCCCTTCGCGATGCGACGCATGAACGACACGATCGCCAGGTCCGGGCGCTGCCGCGGCCCGTACACCGTGAAGAAGCGCAGCATCGCCACCGGCAGCCCCGTCGCGGCGTGGTGCGCGTGCCCCAGCGCCTCGCACGCGAGCTTGCTCGCCGCGTACGGGCTGATCGGCCTGCTCACGTCCTGCGTCTCGCTGAACGGGGACGTCGGCGAGTTGCCGTAGACGGAGCTCGACGACGCGACGACCACGCGCGACGCGCCGGCCCGCGACGCCTCGGAAAGGACCGTCGCCGTGCCCGTGACGTTCGCGTGCATGTACCCGGCCGGATCGGCCAGGCTCGGGCGCACGCCCGCCTTCGCGCCCAAGTGGATGACGCCGGCCGGCTTGTACGTCTCGAAGACGCGCCGCACGAACAGGCCGTCCGTGAAGTCCCCCTCGACGAGCACCGCGCCGCCGCCGGCCTCGCTCCAGTTGGCCTCCTTCAGCACCCGCGAGTAGAAGGGGTCGAAGTTGTCCAGCCCGATCACCCGCTCCCCGCGACGCGCGAGCGCCCCGGCGACGTGCGAGCCGATGAAGCCCGCCGCACCGGTGACGAGGATGGGGCCGTTCCGTGTCGACACGGCCCGATCATTGGGCGGGTCGCTTGAAACGCCAAGGCCCCGCTGTCAAGGGGATTTTCCGCCGGCGCAAGAAAAAAGCGAGGCGCCATCTACGACAGCGCCCCGCTGGAGGAGAGAGAGATCAATGTGAGTGTAATGCAAATCGGGCCTTGGGTTGCCCAAACCCCCAAAAGTGCAGCAAGATTTCGCGATTGCGCGCAAAATCGTCTTGCCTTCCGCGCATGAACGTGCTAGCGCCGTTCCGCTCCGCCCGAACACACTGCAAACATCGCGGGCGATCCGTGCGCGGCCACTGAAAATAGCGGTGCCCGCGCCTCAGTTCGTCCCCGCCAGCTTCCGCACTGTCATGTCAAAGTTCCGGACCATCGAGGTGTGGATGCCGTAGCAGATAGCGGCGTGAAGGGCGGCGCCGATGAGAGCGCCGACGAGGAGGAGGGAGCGGGCGGTGGCGAGGCCGTGTTCCTTGACGGTGTCGATGAGGGCCGTCTCGGGCTCGATGACGCCGTAGACGGTGCTGGCGGGGCTGACGGCGCCCATGAGGGGGCCGACGAGCGGGATGTTGGGCGCGGCCTGCCACGCGCACAGGCCGGCGATGCCCGCGACGACGGCGACGACACCGACGGTGCCGACCGTGCTGCTCAGCACGCCTTTGCTCTTGAGGGACCACTGCAGGCCCACCATCACGCAGAAGGCGAGGAAGGGGACGACGACGATCGCCGCGGCGATCGCCGCCTCGGGGAGCACAACCGGGATGGCGGTCATCGGCGCGCCGGCGGTGACGGACGTGGTCACCTCCACGCCGCCGTCGCGCCCCAGGCCGCCGGCGAGGACGTAGAGGCCGGCGATGGCGAGGGTGCCCAGGGGCACGATGAGCAGGGGCATGAGGTAGAAGACAAGGCCGCGGAGCTTGCCCCAGAGGTACGCGCTCGCGGTGATGGGCGTGGTGAGGATGAGGTCGAGGTGGCCGTCCTCGCGCTCCTTGCTGATGGCGGTTGCGGAGGTGTTGATCGCGACCAGGGAGATCACGAGGAGCTCGCCGATGACGGTCGCGAGGATGGCGAAGCGGAAGTCGTCGTGGTCGAGGGTGCCGTTGTGGTAGAGGAAGACGGCGCCCGCGCCGAAGGCGAGGCCGAGGGCGACGAAGGTCCAGCGGGCGATGATCTTGCCGCGGGATGAGTTGCGGCTCGCGGCCTCGCGCCAGGCGATGGGGTTGTGCCAGACGGGGCGCGGGGCGCGGTGCTCGCCGGCGGGTCCGGGGCGCTGGCCCATGATGCGGCGCGTGAGGGGGACGCCGTCGTCGCTGGCGCCGAGCATCTGGATGCCGCCGGTGCGGACGGTGACGGTGGACGCCGCGAGGAAGAGGGCGCTCAAGAGGACGCTGCCGACGCACCAGGTGGTGACGGGCGTCTCGAGCATCCAGCGCATGACGCCGGTGTGCAGGCCCTCGGCGGCGCGCGGGTAGGTCGTGGGGTTCAGCAGCGCGCGCAGGGCGAGGAACGGGTTGACGGCGGTCATCACCGTGACGCCGTCTCCGTTGACGCCCTGGCCTCGCCCCGCGTTGCGGAGGGCGATGTCGACCGCGATCGTCGCGGCGAGGTAGGAGACGACGCAGACGTAGAAGACGAAGAAGGCGCGCTTGCCGGCGAGGCGCGAGACGGAGAGGGCGATGGCGAGCGCGCCCACGAGGATCGCCGCCCCCGCGGCGACGAGGTAGCTCGCGAAGATGGCGCTCCCGGGGACGCCGCCGAAGTACTGCGTGATCGCGAAGAGGGGGAGGGAGCAGAAGAGGAGGGCGAGGACGAAGAAGAGGCGGCCCAGGAGGTTGCCGAAGACGATCTGCCCGGCGGTGAGGGGTGTCGTCAAGAGCACTTCCCAGGTGCGCGGGTTGGCCTCCTGGGCGATCGCGCCGCCCATGAAGACGGGGGCGAGGACGCAGATGAGGGTGATCTGGAGGTAGGCGATGTAGACGAAGCTTTTCGCGCCGGCCTCGGCGAGGCGCTGATAGCTGAGGGAGCCGGCGCCGGTGTTGAGGAGGAGCGACCAGAGGAGGACGACGATCAGCACCGCGAGGTAGGCGCTGCGGATGTACATGTGCTTGACGCGTCGCCCGCCGTTGTGCACGAGGCGCACGGCGATGGGGTTGGTCACCAGCAGGCGGAGGAGCCAGCGCAGGAAAGCGGGCATGGGGGAGTGTACGAGGAGGTGCGTTGTGCGAGGAAGAGAAGAGGGTGACCGCGGAGGGCGCGGAGAGAAGAGGAAGGTCGCGGTGTGGTGTCTTGGAGGCCGGAGGCGTGCGGGTGAATCGCCGGGTGATCGATTCCTCCGCCCCTGCCGGGGCGGCGATGATGTCACGGACACTTCCCACGGGCTGCGCGGTGCCGCGCACCGCTCCACCCGTGGCTACAGGCCTTCGCCGCCGTTGGGGGCGAAGAGGAAGGCGGTGTGACCAAGTGGCCAGGTGGTCAAGAGCACTGAGATGCTCGCAGACTCGCATCTCAGTGGCACGAACAGCGGACCGCCCCGGAGGGGCAGACCACCGAAAGAGCACCACCGTTACGCGCCCATGGCCTTGAGGATGGCGTCGAGGTCGTCGGGGACGCGGATGGGGCGGTTGGCGTGCGCGCCGGCGGTCTCGCCGGTGTGGTACCTGACGGTGACGTCGGGGTCCTTGAGGAGGTGGCCTGTGAGGACGCAGGCGACGCGCTCGCCGGGCTTGATGACGCCCTCCTGCACCAGCAACCGCGCGCCGGCGACGCTGGCGGCGCTCGCGGGCTCGCACCCGAAGCCGTAGCGGCCGACGAGGGCCTTGTGCTCGACGATGGTCTCGTCGTCGATCGCGCGGACGACGCCGTTCATCGCGTGCAGGGCGCGCAGGGCCTTCGGGAGGTTCACGGGGCGGTTGATCTCGATCGCGGTGGCGACGGTCTTGGCGCGCTCGTTGGCGGCGTCCATGCGGGCGTACTCGCGGTCGATGGCGGCTTCATCCCAGGAGCCGCGGAGACCGTTTTCGGGCGTCCAGCGGACGCCGAGGTCGTTGAAGACGCGGTCGAGGGTGCGGGAGCCGCTGGCCTGGATCACGGCGAGGCGCGGCATCCTCTTGATGAGGCCGAGGGCGTGGAGCTCGATGAAGGCCTTGCCGAAGGCGGAGCAGTTGCCGAGGTTGCCGCCGGGGACGACGACCCAGTCCGGGACTTCCCAGTCGAGGCCCTCGAGGACGCGGTACATGATCGTCTTCTGCCCCTCGAGGCGGAAGGGGTTGACGGAGTTCATGAGGTAGATGCCGACGTCGGGGCGCTTCTCCGCGATGTGGCGGATGCGGGAGAGGCAGGCGTCGAAGTCGCCGGCGATCTGGAGCGTCGTGGCGCCGTAGTCGAGGGCCTGGCTGAGCTTGCCGTAGGCGATCTTGCCGTCGCCGATGAAGACGAAGCACTTGATGCCGGTGAGCGTGCCGAAGACGGCGAGCGCCGCGCTCGTGTTGCCGGTGCTGGCGCAGGCGACGCGTGCGGCGCCGATCATCCGCGCGTGCGTGAAGGCGGCGGTCATGCCGTTGTCCTTGAAGCTGCCGGAGGGGTTGAAGCCCTCGTACTGCAGGAAGAGGTTGCCGGGGGCGAGGCCGATGACCTTCGCGAGCTGGTCGGCGCGCTGGAGGTTGGTGCGGCCCTCGCCGATGGTGACGATGGTGCGCTCGTCGCCGTAGAAGGGCAGGAGGTCGCGGAAGCGCCAGACGCCGGAGAAGTCGAGCATCGCGGGCGTGGCCTCGGCGCCGGCGGTGTTGCGCGGGCCGGTGGTGGTCGCGCGGCGGGTGAACATCTCCCACGAGAGCTTGATGCCGGACCAGTCGTAATCGACGTCGAGGAGGTTGTTGCACCTGGGGCACGCGACGAGGGACTCGCGCACGGGGAAGGTCGCGCCGCAGCGGGCGCTGATGCAGCGTTGGACGGCGCGTTCGGTCATCGGCGGAGGGTACGGGCGGGCTCGAAGGGTCCCCACGCGACCTCGTCGCGCCCGTGCTTCTTGACGACGGCGAGGTACCGCTCGTGCGGGATGGGGTGTGCGCCGAAGCGGCCGAGGTGGTCGCTGTGCATCTGGGCGTCGAGGAGGACGAAGCCGCGGCGGCGGAGGTGGCTCACGAGGTGGACGAGGCAGACCTTGCTCGCGTCCGTGCCGCCGAGGGCCGGGCGGCTGAACATCGCCTCGCCGCAGAAGACGGCGCCGACGGCGAGGCCGTAGAGGCCGCCGACGAGGCGGCCGTCGCGCCACGCCTCGACGCTGTGGGCGAGGCCGGCGCGGTGGAAGGCGAGGAAGAGCTGGATGATCTCCTCGCTGAGCCAGGTCTCTTCGCGGCCGCGGGCGGGGGCGGCGCACTCGCGGATGACCTGCTCGAAGGCCGTGTCGCCGGTGACCGTGAAGCGCGCGCTGTGGACGCGCTGCGCGAGCGAGGACGCGACGCGGAAGGTGTCATCGAGGGGGATGACGCAGCGTTCGAAGGGCTGGAACCACCCGACCTCGCCCTTGTCGGGGTCGAACATCGGGAACCAGCCGCGGCGGTAGGCGTGGAGCGCGGCGTCGATGACGGCCGGTTCGTGCCGCGTGCGCGTGGTCATGCGGCGGGCTCTCCGAGCGTCATCGCGTAGACGCGGAGAATCTCGGCGACGCTCCAGGCCTGCGCAGGGCAGCCCTCGGGGCGGCGCGGCGGTTCGGCGTCGTAGACCTCGGCGGTGCTGAGGGTGGGGCTTGAGGCGAGCATGTCCGCGAGGGGCGCGAGGAGGGCGAGCACACGCGCGCGTGCGTCCTTCGAGAAGTCGTTGACGCGGAGGAGCGCCTCGCAGTACGGCCCCAAGAGCCAGGGCCAGACGGTGCCGTTGTGGTACGCGCGGTCGCGCTCGAACAGGGAGCCTCGGTAGTGCGGGCAGTAGCCGGACTCGCCGGGCGCGAGGGTGCGGAGGCCGACGGGCGTCAGGAGGCGCGCGGTGCAGGCTTCGACGACGGCCTGGGCGCGCGCGGACGAGAGGAGGTCGCGGCCGAGGCTGACGGCGAAGATCTGGTTGGGGCGCACGAGCGGGTCGGGCGTCCACGCGCCGCCCGCGGGCGTGAGGACGTCGGAGAGGCAGCCTGCGCGGGCGTTCCAGAAGGCGGGCTCGAAGGAAGCCTTGCATCGCTCGGCGAGTTCGGCGAGCGCGGACGCGAGCTTCCCGTCGCGCTTCGAGACGAGGGGCGCGAGGCGCGTGAGCGCGGCGTGCCAGAGGGCGTTGATCTCGACGGCCTTGCCGTGGCGGGGGGTGAAGACGACGCCGTCGCGGCGGGCGTCCATCCACGTGAGCTGCGTGGTCTCGTCGCCCGCGGTGATGAGGCCGTCGGCGGGGTCGAGCTTGATGCCGAAGTCTGTGCCGTCGCGGTAGGCGTGGGCGATGTCGAGGCAGGCGGGGAGGAGCGTGCTCTCGAGGAGGTCGCGCTCGCGGGGGCCCGCGGCGCGGGCGAACTCGCAACAGGCGACGACGAACCAGAGGCTCGCGTCCACCGTGTTGTATTCGGGTTGGCCCGAGGCGTTGTCGAAGGTGTTGGGGACGAGGCCGTTGCGGCGCGCCGCGGCGAGCGCGGCGAGCGCCTTGCCGGCCTCTTCGACGCGCCCGGTCGTCAGAAAGATGCCGGGGAGGGCGATGCAGAGGTCGCGCCCCCAATCGGCGAACCAGGGGAAGCCGGCGATGATGGTGACACCGTCCGTGCCGCGGCGGGCGACGAACTTGTCCGCGGCGGCTGTGAGCGCGGCGATGCGGCGCTCGTGCTCGCCGGTGGCGCGGACGCTCTTCACGGTGTGCTGCGCGAGGAGCGCGACGCGCTTGCGCTCGCGGTCGGCGTCCAGGTCATCCCCGGTGGGTGCGGTCGCGTCGGCCCACGCGGTGATTCTGGCCGTTGGGCTTGTTGAGGGCGAGTCCAATGTGAAGACGCCGGGGCTATAGAGGTCCTCGGCGCAGTCCTGCGCGCGGTCTGCGTCCTTCGCGTACGAGAAGTTGCGCCACCACTGCGGATCGTCGCGCCAAGCGCCGTCAACGCGGAGCGTGCATTGGAAGATGCCGCGGCGGGTGGCGACGGTGGTCATGCCGTGCTCGGCTCGGAAGCCGGCGTCGGCGTGATGCGATGCGCCGCCGTTGAGGGCGTGGAAGTCGCGGAGCGCGAACAACGGGCGGGCTTCGATGAACGCGCCGGGGATTGGCTGGCCGTCGATGACGTAGGTCACAGCCAGGGCGTTCTGGTTTCGCCCGAGCCACAGCGCGCGCGTCACGCGGCGGCGGGCGACGGCGTACGTCCATTGAACCATGGAACTGCAGCGCTCGAAAGCAACTAACGCCGCGGCGCCGTTGGGCGAGCGCGTGCCGTCGCAGAACTGGAAGGTCGAGAGGTCGTGGCGGCCGGCGTCGGGGCCGTTCGGGATCACCAGCCACTCGGCGCAGGCGGCGAGGGCGGCGAAGCGGCCGACGGGCGGGGAGGCGGCGGCGGTGAGCCAGGCGTGGTAGCGGCGCTCGGGCCACCCCCCCACCGTGCCCATGGCGAAGCCGCCCAAGCCGTTGGTGAGGAGCCACTCCTCGCGCAATGCCGCGGCGAGGCGGTCGCCCTCGAGCCGGCATGTGTTGGTGAAGCCCACGCGCGATCGTAGTGGCGGCGTGAAAGAAACTCGGTCTCCTTCCCAATGAGCTTGGTGCGGCGGAGGACGCCGCGCGGCCGCCCGTTCGCGGCCGGGAGGCTCGTATGCGTTACCTGTTTGCGATCATCCTGCCGCCGCTGGCCGTCTTCAGCACGGGCCGGGTGGTGCAGGGGCTGCTGAACATCGTGCTGACGGTGCTGGGGTGGGTGCCGGGCGTGGTGCACGCGGCGCTGATCGTCAACGACTACAAGGCGGAGCAGCGGGCGAACCGGATCATCGACGCGATGCGGCTGGCGCGGGTGCATTGATCCGGCGCGAATTTCCCGCGGTTTTGGTGGACGATCCGCGGATCGTGTGCTCCATTGATGACATGCGTGGACTCATTGCTGCGGTCGTTTTTGCGTGCGCCCCGGGGGCGCTGGGCGTGGTCACGACCTTCGAATCGGGGGCCCAGGGGTGGTCCGCCAACGGGCAGGTGAACGTCGTCCCATTCAACGGGAACCCGACGTGGAACCTCGACGTGAACCTGATCGACACCTTCGGGATGGCGATCCGGAACACGACGAACCCGGCGTTCCTCGGGAACTACACGACGCTGGGTGCGCCGCTGCGGCTGGGCATCGACGTGCGCACCGACTCGATCACGTTCTTCGGGTCGCAGGTGCCGCGGGACCTGATCGTGGAGCTGCGCGACACGAGCGCGCCGTCGTCGGCGGGGCTGCCGTACGTCTCGGTCTTCGCGCACCTGGGGACGCTGAGCCAGTCGCAGCCGGGGTGGCGGTCGTTCGGCATCGACATCGCGGACCCCAACTCGCCGACGCTTCCCCAGGGCTGGGGCGGGTACGGGGACGAGGACCAGTTCGGGAACCCGTTCCTGCCGGCGGACCGGACGTTCGCGAGCGTGCTGGCGAACGTGACGGAGATCCACTTCACGACGCTGGTGCCGGGCTTTGTCTACGGCTTCACCAACTTCGACGTCGCGGTGGACAACATCCGGCTGGAGGTCGTGCCCGCGCCGGGGGCGGCGGCGCTGTTGGGGATGGCCGGGCTCGCGGCGGCGCGACGGCGGCGGAAGTAGGAAAAGCTCAAAACTCAAAGCGGCAAAGCTCAAAGGAAGAGGTCGCGATGACGTACGCGCCTCCGGCCTTCGTCATTTGAGCTTTGAGTTTTACTTCCGGTCCATCGCCAGCATGGCGGCGCCGATGACGCCGGCGCGGTCCTCGAGCCTGCTCGCGACGATGTCCACGCCCTGCGCGAGGCGCGGGAAGACGACGCGCCGCGCGGCCTCGGCGACGCGGTCGACGAAGGGCTTGCCGGTGGCCTCGGTGAGGCCGCCGCCGAGGATGATGCGCTCGAGCGAGAGGAGCGTGACGGCGTTGGCGACCGAGACGCCGACCATCTCGGCGACGTGATCGACGACCTCGACGACGAGCTTGTCCTCGCGCTCGCCGCCCCGGTAGTGCTTGGCGATCACCTTGCTCTTGACCTCGTTGGTCCACTTGAGCGGGTCGTCGCCCAGCTCGCTCGTCAGCTTGCTCTTGTGGTTGGAGCGGATGAGGCGGACGATGCGCTCCGTCACCGAGGTGCGGCTGGCGTTGTTCTCGAGCGTGCGCTCGCCCAGGGGCAGGAAGGGGAAGAGGACCGTGTGGCCGATCTCGCCGGCGGAGAACCAGTGGCCGTAGTGCAGGCGGCCGTTCAGGACGAGCCCGCCGCCGATGCCGGTGCCGATCCAGACGCCGAGCAGGTTGTTGCTGTTCTTCCCCGCGCCCAGCTTGTTCTCGCCCCAGACGGCGACGTTGACGTCGTTGTCCACGGCGACCTTCGTCTTGAGGCGCTTGGAGAGGAGCTCGGCGAGGGGGACATCGTTCCAGCGCAGGTTGACGGCCTCGACGACGACGCCCTTTTCCGGGTCGATGACGCCGGGGGCGCCGATGCCCAACGCGGCGATGGTCGTCACGCCCGCCGCGGCGCAGGCCTCGTTCACGCCCTCGGCGATGCGCGCGAGGACGCCCTCGACGCCCTCCTCGGGCTTGGTCTTTTTCTTGGCCTCGCCGAGGACCTTCATGTCGGCATCGACGACGCCGATCTGCATGTTGGTGCCGCCCAGGTCGATGCCGACGAACGCGCGTTGGGGGGGCATGGGGTCTCCGGGAGGGGGCTTCGCCCCCGCGTTGCGAGTGTATCGGAAGAGATATCGGGTCTTGCCGGGCGCGGCTGAAGCGGGGCATCGGCGCGGAGCGGGGCGCAGCCGGTGCGCGGCGCGCCGCCCGGCGGCGGCGATCCCCACGAACATGGCGGCCCGGGCTGATGCGGCGGCCCGAATCGGCCGAAGGTGCGGGAGAGTGCCCACAGAGCATCCGCACCAGGACGTCGCCTCGAACGCACCCACGGGCCGGGACGAGGCGCCGAGCGTCACCATCGCCGCGCTGACGGAGGCCGGCGCCCGGGAGGCGCGGGCGTTCGTCGAGAGCGCCGGGTGCCGCGTCACGGACGACGGGGCGGCGGCGGGGGCGGCGGTGGTGTGGGCGGAGGACGCGCCGACGCGCGAGGTCGGGGCGGCGCTGCGCGCGGCGCAGGAGCACGGGGAGGGGCTCGCGGTCGTGCTGTGCCTGCGGCGCGAGGACGGGCGGGCGCGGGAGATTCTGGCGCACGCGCCGCTCCCGTCGCGGGTCGCGATCGTGCGGACGCCGTGCGAGCCGACGGACGTGCTGCAGCTCGTGCGGTCGCTGGCGGCGGGGCCGGACGGCGCGCCGCTGCACGCGCAGAACGCGGTGCTGCGGCGGCGGCTCGCGGAGAGCCGGCGGCACGAGGAGGCGTTGCGTCACGACGCGCTGCACGACCCGCTGACGCGCCTGCCGAACCGGGCGCTGCTGCTGGACCGGCTGACGCAGTGCGTGGAGCGGATGAAGCGCTCGCCGGGCTCGGGGTGCGCGGTGCTGTTCATCGACATCGACAACTTCAAGCTGATCAACGACAGCTACGGGCACAAGACCGGCGACGCGGTGCTGATCGAGGTCGCGTCGCGGATCGAGGCGGCGGTGCGGACGTGCGACACGATCGGCAGGCCGCTGGCGGGGATGGCGGGCAGGCTGGGCGGGGACGAGTTCATCGTGCTGCTGGAGGACGTGGCGGACCCGTCGCAGGCGATCCTCGTGACGCGGCGCCTGCAGGAGATGATCACCGCGCCGCTGACGGTGGACGGGCGGGTGCTTCACGCGGGCGCGTCGATGGGGGTCGCGATCGGGACGCCCGAGCACACGCCCGAGGAGCTGCTGCGCGAGGCGGACACGGCGATGTACCGGGCCAAGTACGCGGGCAAGGCGCGCCACGCCGTCTTCGACCACCAGATGCACAAGGCGGTGCTCGAGCGGCTGACGATCGAGGCGGACCTGCGCGGGGCGTGCGACCGCGGCGAGATGGACGTCGTGTACCAGCCGATCGTGCGCCTGGAGTCGGGCGCGCTCGCGGGCTTCGAAGCGCTGGTTCGGTGGAACCACCCGACGCGCGGGCCGCTGATGCCCGAGTCGTTCATCCCGATCGCGGAGGAGTCCGGGCAGATCGACAGGCTCGGCGCGTGGGTGATCGAGCGCGTGGCGAGGCAGGTCGCGGAGTGGCGCGCGTCCCTCCCGACGTTCGACGGCATGTACGTGAGCGTCAACGTCTCGCGGGTCCAGCTCGTGGACCCGTGCTTCGCGGAGCGGTTCGAGGCGACGCTCGCCCGCGCGGGCGTGCCGGGGAAGAACATCCACGTGGAGGTCACCGAGACGACGGTGATGAAGAGCGAGGGGGAGGCGATCAAGGCGCTGGCGCGGCTGCGCAAGAACGGGACGCTGGTGATGCTCGACGACTTCGGCACCGGGTACTCGTCCCTCTCGTGCCTGCACCGCTTCCCGATCGACGTGCTGAAGATCGACCGGTCGTTCGTCGAGACGATGCGGCACAACTCCGATTACGCCGCGGTGGTGAACGCGGTGGTGGCCCTCGCCCACAACCTGCGCGTGAAGGTGATCGCCGAGGGCGTGGAGTCGACGCACCACATGGTGCAGCTGCAGGCGCTGGGGTGCGACCTCGCGCAGGGGTTTCTCTTCGCGCGGCCGGCGACGGCGTCGCGGGCGACGGCGATGATCGCCGAGGGGATCAGCTGGTCCCGCCGAGCGGCGTAGCGGGCCCGAGCAGGATCGCGCGCATCGGCGTGGACATGGCGAGGCGTTCGAGGTCGGCGCGCGACGCCCAGCGGCGGCCGCCGGGCGCGATCTCGTCCGCGATCCGGGCGACGCAGACCTCGAACCGCACCTCGCGGTGCGTGGTGTCGTGGACGAACGAGCCGGTCCTGGTCGCCCGGCCTAGGCCGAGGGCCTTCTCGAACGCGCGCACGGCGGCGGGCGTCGGGCGCGGCGCGGCCTCGAGGGTCGGGGCCTGCCACATCTTGGACCAGAGCCCGCGCTCGGGCCGGCGCTCGACGAGGAGTCGCCCGCGCGCGTCTTCGATGACATAGACGCGGTGCGTGGTGACCGACCGAGCGGCCTTCTTCGACGGCGGCGGGATGAGGGCTTGTCGGCCCGTCCGGAACGCGGCGCAGCGGCGGGCGACGGGGCAGACCTCGCATCGCGGCACGCCGGCGACGCAGACCAACGCGCCGAGCTCGATGAGCGACTCGGAGAGATCGCCGGCGCGGTCTGCGGCGGCGGCCGCGAGCGCGCCCGCGCGCTCGGCGGCGTAGCGGCGGGACCGGGCGTCCTCAACGGGCCGCTCGACGCCGCCGAGACGGAGGAGGACGCGGCCGACGTTGGTGTCGACCGCGGGCTGGGGCAGGTTGAAGGCGAACGCTGCGATCGCGCCGGCGGTGTACGCGCCGACGCCGGGGAGGGCGCGGAGGGCGGCGGGATCGTTCGGCACGACCCCCCCGTGGCGCTCGGCGATCGCCCTGGCCGCGGCGTGCAGCAGGCGGGCGCGGCGGTAGTAGCCCATGCCGGTCCAGGCGTGGAGGACGTCGTCCTCGTCGGCCGCGGCGAGCGCGGCGACGCCGGGGAAGCGGGCGAGGAACTCGTGGAAGCGCTGGACGACGCGCGGCACCTGCGTCTGCTGGAGCATGATCTCGCTGACGAGCACGCGGTACGGGTCGCGCCGGAGGCCGGCGGGGCCGGGCTGTCGCCACGGGAGGGCGCGGGCGTTCGCTCCGAACCAGCGGAGCAGATCGGCGGCGATCGCGCGGTCCTCGCGCGACGGCGCGGTCACGCGGGCGTCTCCAGCGCGGCCTTGACGGCGTGCTTGATGGGCGGCCACGCGGCGTCGGGGGCCTTGCCGACGGTGAGCCATTCGCGCGTGATCAGGACGTTGCGGACGCCGGGGATCGCGAAAAGTCGCTTCGCCAGCGGGTCGCCCGCCGCGGCGTCGGCGCTGGCGTAGGAGCGCATCGCGCCGTCCTTCCCGGCGATGGGCGGAATAGGCCGCGCGGGGAGGCACTTGAGCGCGTTGGGGTTGGGCGTTTCCTCGAAGCGCACGCGTCGAGCGTAGCGTCGCGCGTTCCTACGCTGGCCGCATGCCCGACCGCAAGCCCTTCGTCGGCGGCAACTGGAAGATGAACACGAACCGGACGACCGGGAGCGACCTGGCCCGGGGCGTCGCGGACGGCCTCGTGCACGTGGACGGGGTGGACGTGGCGGTCTTCCCGCCCTTCCCGTACCTGCTCACGGTGCGGGCGATCCTGCGCGACAGGGGCTCGACGGCGATGCTGGGGGCGCAGGACGTGTACTTCCAGGGGGACGGCGCGTTCACGGGGGAGGTCTCGTGCGCGATGCTCAAGGACTGCGGCGTGCAGGCGGTGCTCTGCGGGCACTCGGAGCGGCGGCACACGGTCGGGGAGCGCGACGAGCTGGTGAACAAGAAGCTGCGCGCGGTCGTGGAGGCGGGTCTGACGGGCGTGCTCTGCGTGGGCGAGACGCTCGACGAGCGCACGGCGGGGCACCAGGACATCATCGTGTCGCGCCAGGTGCGGACGGGCCTGGCGGACATCCCCGGGGCGCACACGGAGCGGCTGATCATCGCGTACGAGCCGGTGTGGGCGATCGGGACGGGGAACACGGCGACGCCCGATGACGCGCAGGTGATGCACGCGATGATCCGCGGGGCGCTGGTGCGTCAGTACGGGGCGGAGATCGCGGAGCGCGTGCGGATCATCTACGGCGGGTCGCTCAAGCCCGACATCGCGCGGTCCATCTTCGGGCAGAAGGACGTGGACGGGGGGCTGGTGGGCGGCGCGTCGCTCAACGCGGCGGACTTCGTCTCGATCTGCCGGGCCTCGGGCGAGGCGTCCAAGGCCAAGGGCTGAAAAAGCGAACGAGCGGACAAGGGCGGAAAGGCGAGCCCGCGGACACGCCCGGCGGTCACGCCGGGCCTCCAAGTCGCTTGCCACGCCCGAGCCCCGGCGTCTTCCCTCCGCATCGCCGGGCCCCTACTCTCTCGATTCGCACGCGCCGTTTGGCTGCGCCGCCGGAAGACGGGGGCGCATCGGGAGTTATGGCTTCTCATGATCCAGCCCGTCCTCACACTCGCTCAGTGGAACCAGTACGTCCTCGGCGTGCTGCTCGTGGTCTTCCTGATCATCTGCTTTTTCATGGTGATCACCGTCCTGATCCAGAAGCCCCAGGGGGGCGGCCTTGCGGCTGCCTTCGGCGGGAGCGCGGCGAGTTCCGGCCAGACGGCCTTCGGTACGAAGACAGGCGACGCGCTGACGGTCTTCACGGTGGGCGTGTTCGTCGTCTTCCTCGGCCTGGCGGTGGTGCTGAACTTCGCGATGAAGCCCGACCGGGCGCAGACGCAGCCCGTCGCGCAGCCCGCGCCGGGGACGGAGCCCGCGGGGCAGCCCGCCGGCGAGGAGTCGCCCCTGCCGATCGCGCCCGTGCTGGAGCGGCCGGCCACGACCCCCACCAACGCACCCGCGACGAACCCGGCGACGCCCCCCGCGGATCAGCAGCCGGCGACGCCGCCAGCGACGAACCCCGAGCGGCCCGCGCCGAGCAACCCCGCACCCACGCCGTGAGAACACCGTGAGCACGAACGTTCGCAGCATGACCGGCTTCGGCGAGGCGAGCGCCACGCAGGGCGGGGCGCACTACTTCATCGAGATCCGCAGCCTGAACAACAAGTACTTCAAGTCCACGGTGCGCCTGCCCGAGCAGGTGCAGGGGCTGGAGGCGGAGATCGAGCAGCGTCTGCGCGACCGGCTGGCGCGGGGCACGATCACGGTGAACGCGCGGATCAACGACTCGGGGGAGACGGCGGCGTACGAGATCAACACGAAGGCCCTCTCGCGGTACATCGAGCAGATCCGCCGGGTGCCGCAGCTGGCGGGCGAGTCGCCGAGCCTCTCGGCGCTGCTGGGGCTTCCGGGCGTGCTGCAGCCGCCGAGCGACGAGGAGGCGCGGTTCGAGACGGCCCGGGCGGCGATCCTGCCGCTGCTGGAGAAGGCGTGCGACGGGGTGCTCGCCATGCGCGAGCGCGAGGGGCGCGTGCTGGTGGAGGACGTGCGCCAGAACCTGGCGCTGATCGCCAAGCGGCTGGAGCAGGTGACGGGCCGCGCGCCGGCGGTCGTCGCGGACTACGAGCTGCGCCTCAAGAACCGCATCGAGACGATGCTGCGCGAGGCGGACCACGCGGTGGAGACCGGCGACCTCATCCGCGAGATCGCGGCGTACGCGGAGCGGACGGACATCGCGGAAGAGATCAAGCGGCTGTCGGCGCACCTCGACCAGTTCGAGGAGCTGCTGGCCGGGAGCAAGGGCAAGCCCATCGGGAGGACGCTGGACTTCCTCTCGCAGGAGATGCTGCGCGAGGCGAACACGATCGCCAGCAAGAGCCCGGACGCTGTGATCTCGCGCAACATCGTCGAGATCAAGGGCTCGATCGACCGGATCAAGGAGCAGGTGCAGAACATCGAGTAGCGCTCACGGGAGGCCAAGCATGCCCCGGCTCACGACGTCCATCCTGGTGCTCGCGCTCGGCGCGGGGTGCTGCGCGGCGGCCGCCGCGAGCGCGCCGCCCCCGGACGACCGGCGGAACGCGGACGCGCTCTTCGCGAGGCTCGGGAGCGAATCGTGGGAGGCGCGGGACGAGTCGCACCGGCGGCTGCGCGACGGGGCGGGCCTGAGCCTGGCGGACGTCGAGGCGGCGCTGCGCACGCACGGGGCCGACCCGGAAGCCCGGCGGCGCATCACCGACATCGGCTGGAAGCACTTCGTGAACGCGCCGCACGCGGCGATGGGCGTGCAGTTCAACGCGGCGCAGGAGTCACGGGGCGTCGTGATCAGCGACACGATCGCCGGGTTCGACTCCACACGCGTGCTGCGGGGCGGGGACGCGCTCCTCTCCATCGCGGGCGTGGACGTGTCGCAGCAGGCGGACGCCGCCGCGGTGATCGTGAGCCACGACCCGGGCGCCGAGATCGTGGTGGTCGTCGAGCGCGACGGGGAGGTCTTCGAGGCGCCGCTGCGGCTCGGCGCGTTCACGGCGCTGCCGGGGATGGGGCGCGGGATCAACGAGGCGACGCTGCAGCGGGCGTGGGAGATGCGCGTGCAGCGGATCGTGGCCGACGCGCCGGCGCCCGCGCCGGTCGTGCCCGGGCTGTCGCCCCGCCGGTGGCGGAGCGAGGCGGGCAAGAACCAGCCAGAGCGGGCGCAGCCGCCGCGCAACCCGCGTTTCCCCGCGCCGGCGCCGGTCGAGTCGGCCGACGGTCCTGGCCGCAACCCGCCGCGGGCGGGCGGGTCGCTGCGGCGCTCGGTCCGGACGGCGGACGGGATGGAGTCGTTCTTCCTGACGCAGGATCGCACGCCCGTCAGCGACTCGGTTGCGAACCTTGTCCGGCAGGTGGCTCTCAACCTCTCGCGGCTGCGGCAGCTCGAGCTCGTGCTGCGCGACGGGGGCGCGGACGAGGGGCGGCGGCTGAACCTGGGGCCGCAGCTCGCGCAGACGCGCGTCATGCTGAACAACACGCTGCGCGAGGTGCGCAACCTGCGCCCGCGCGAACTCGCGATGCGCGAGCGCGCGGCCGCCGCGGGCGCGCCCGACGACGAGTAGCCCTACCGCCCCGACTTCGCCCGCGCGAGCGCCTCGAGCTTGGCGCGCGCTCGCCCGGTGAGGCCGCCGGGGCCGCGCTCGCCCTTCGTCAGGCGGAGCGCCATCGCCGCGTGCTCGAGGGCCCTGGGCAGGCGCGGCTCCTCGCCCTTGGCCTCGCTGCCCGCGTCGGAGAGGTTGTCGTAGCAGTCGGCGAGCTTCACGAGTCGCGCCTGCCACGGGCCGCTGCCGAGGCGCTTCTCGTACTCGTCGTCGCGCTCCTCCTCGGGCAGGGCCATGTTCTTCGTGAGGCAGGCGACGCAGGCGGCGACGTCCGCGCCGAATCGCTCTTCGATGTCCTCGTAATCCGTCGTCGTGTCCTCGATCGTGTCGTGCAGGAGCGCGGCGAGGACGGCGACGCGGTCGCTGCACTCGAAGACGATGGCCGTCGTCAGGGCGACGCGCATGAGGTGGGCGACGTACGGCGTCGCGCCGTCCTTGCGGACCTGGTGGCGGTGCCTGCGCGCCGCGAAGCCGCACGCCTCCTGGAAGAACGCCTCGGGTGCGCCGGTTTTCCTGGGCATGGCCGATCCTAGAGCGGCTCCGGCCCGCGGGGCAGCCGGGAAGGATCGATCACCACAGAGACACGGAGGCACAGAGAAGAACCAAGAGGAAAGAACTGATTGGTTGATGAGGAAGCGGAGGTGCGCCGGGTGTCCGCCGCTCCGGCGCGCCGATCACAGTCCCGCGTTCCTCTTCTCTGTGCCTCTGCGTCTCTGTGGTAATGAAGTCACCGGTCACAGCGCTCGGGTTTTACCTGAACGGCACCTCGAGCGAGAACGTGAAGAGCCGCTCGCGGTCGGTGTCTTCCTTCAGGATCGGGAAGCCGAAGTCGAAGGCGAGGGGGACGTTGCTGAGCTGCTCGATGTGCAGGCGCAGGCCCAGGCCGACGGAGACGCGGTAGCTGTCGAAGCCCAAGTCGGGCTCGACCGTGCCCGTGTCGATGAAGGCGACGCCCGAGACGAGCTCCTCGAAGAGGGGCTTGTTGAGCTCGGCGCCGGCGAAGAAGAGCCAGTTGCCGCCGATCGGGTCGTCGCCCAGCTCGCCGGTGTCGTTGCGGATGCCCACGGGGGAGACGCCCCGGAAGGCGAAGCCCCGGAAGGACTGACCGCCCAGGTACTGCCGCTCGAAGAAGGGCGCGACGTCCTCGTCGCCGGGGATGTACGCGGCGGAGGTGCGGAGGAGGAGCGTGGTGGAGCGGCCGAGGACGTCCTCCTCGAGCTTGAAGTAGCGGGCCGCCTCGGCGCTGATCTCGGTGAAGGTCTCGTCGCCGAGCAGGCCGAACTGCGTCAGGCCGAACTGCATGCTGGTGCCGCTGGTGGGGTTGCGGACCGTGTCGGTGCTGCTGCGGCGGAGGGAGACGCCTAGGCTGTTGATGAGCCGCAGGTCCTCGAACTCGAAGTAGTCGGTGGGCGCGTCGGGGTCGATGTCGCCGAGCGAGACCCACTCGAATCGAAGCGGGAAGCTCATCGTCCAGAGCGAACCGAAGCGGCGGCCCACGGTGAAGCGCGAGCCGTAGCGGTTCTCGTCGTACGCGCGGTAGAGGCGCTGGCGGTAGAAGATCTCGGCCGAGCCGGAATAGTCGCTGCCGCCGAGGCTCGGCTCGGTGAGGGAGACCGCGAAGTTGCGGACGCGGTCGCCGGGGGCGAGCGTGATGGCGAAGGTCTGGCCGCCGCCCCGGAAGGAGTCGCCGGAGAAGAACTCGCCGACGGTGTCGGGCGGGTCGGTGACGTCGAAGTTGCTCTCGGTGATGTTGATGAAGGCGCCCAGGCCGCCGTCGGAGCCGGCGGTGGCGCCGAAGTTGAAGCTGCCGGTGTTCGTCTCGCTCACCTCGACGATGACGTCGCGGTAGGCGGGATCGGCGGCGCCCACGTCCCCGTCGCCCGCGAGGGAGCGGAAGGGGTCGAGGGATGCCTCGGGCTGGATGGCGACCTTTGCGCTGCCCCGGGCGAAGAGGCGCGAGGCCTCGATGCGTCGCTCGGCCTCTCTCGCCTGGGTCGCGTCGAGGGGGCGGTCGGGCTTGAGCGGGATCATCCGCCGCACGACGTCATCGCGGGTGATGCGATTGCCGACGATCTCGACCAGGCCGGTGCGGAATCGCCGGCCCTCGTCGATCACGAGCAGCAGGTCCACCTTGGGCTCGCCGCCGCCCGCCCGCAGCTCGCGCTTGTTGACGCGCACGTCGGCGTAGCCGAGCTTGCCGTACGCGGCCTCCACGGTCTCGAGGCTGGTGCGCAGGTCGCGCTCGCTGTAGACCTGGCCGGGCTTGATGGTCATCAGGCCCACGAGCTGCCTGGGCGTGAAGACGCCGGCGTCGCCGTCGCGGAACGACACCTTGACGTCGCGCAGCGTGTAAACCTCCCCCTCCTCGATGATGAACTCGACAAGGGCCTCGCTGGCGTTGGGCGCGGGGGTGATCGACGGCGCGCAGCGGCAGTCGATGTAGCCGCGGTCGCGGTAGTAGCGGACGATCGCGGCGGCGTCGGCCTCGAGCCGGTCCTCGTCGAGGATCCCCTTCTCGAAGATGCCCGCGGGCTCGGTCTCGATCTGGCGGTGGAGTTCCCGCTCGGTGATGTTGTTGTTGCCGGCGAAGGTGACGCGCGAGACGCGGGTGCGGACGCCCTCGCGGATGCGGAAGAGGACGACGCCCGACTCCTCGAGGGCCTTCTCGTCGATGCTCACGCGCGCGTTGGCGTACCCCTTGTTGACGTACATCTGGCGGATGCGCTCCGCGGCGCGGTCGAGCTGCGTCCGGTCCACCGGCGTGCCGACGAGGAGGTCGACGGCGCCGGAGAGCGTCTGGTCCGAGAGGCGGGTGTTGCCGACCGTCTGGACCGCGCTGATGAGGGGCTGGAGGACCACGCGGTAGGTCACCGCGACGCCGCCGTCGTCGAGCGGGGTGGCGGAGGACTCGACGGTGCGGAAGCGCCCCAGCCGGTTGAGGCGCTGGAGGTCGTCGTTCGCGGTCGCCGGGTCGAAGGGGAAGCCCTCGCGCAGGCGGAGCTGGTTGCGGACGAGGAGCTCGATGTCCGGCTCGACGGTGCGCGTCGCTCCCGACGCGTCGGTGGTGACGATGAGCACCCGCCGCACGGGCTTGGTGCGCAGCGCCTCGAGGGCGGGGTCGACCTCGCGGGGCGCGGCGCCGGGCGCGGGCGCCTCCTGCTGGGCGCCGGCCGGAGCGCCCGCGAGCACGGCGAGGATCGCCGCGGCGGTCACACCCAGGCGTCCGTGCCGGGCGGGTTGTTTGAGCGGGCTGGTCTTTGGCATCGCGTGGGCAGCGGGCTGCGAGCGGGCGAGCGTAGCCCGGGTGGCGGCGGGGTTTACGGCCGCCGCGCGCCCAACTTGGCGGCGAGCGCGGCCCTGGTCTCGGGCGTGGCGAGGATGGAGGCGGAGAGGTCCGCGCCGCGCCGGACGGTGTCGGCGTCGCGCGAGCCGTCGATCTCGTTGAGCAGGGCCTTGGTGGCGCGGAGCGCCTGCGGCCCGCCCTGCGCGAGGCGTTGGGCGATCTCCCGGGTGGCGCCGTCGAGATCGGCGACGCTCCGGACGCAGTGATCGACGATCCCCAGCACATGGGCGTCCGCGCCGCTCATCAGCCCGCCGGTCAAGAGGACCTTGCGGGCGCGGCCCGCGCCAATCTTGCGGACCAGCCAGGGCGCGACGACGGCGGGGCAGACGCCGAGGTCGACCTCCGGGAAGCCCATCTTGCTGTCGGCGTGGGTGACGGCGGCGTCGCAGACGCACGCGAGGCCGCAGCCGCCGCCGATCGCGGCGCCGTTGACGCTCGCGAGCGTGACCATCGGCAGGGCGCGGAGCTTGAGGGTGAAGTCCGCGAGGCAGTGCAGGAGCCGGCCCGGCGCGGCGGGGTCGTCGAGCACGGCCTTCAGGTCCATCCCCGCGCAGAAGGCGCGGCCCGAGCCGGTCAGCACGAGCACGCTCACGCCGCTCATCGACGCGAGGTCGTCGGCGCACCGGTGCACGCAGTCGAGGAGGTCGATCGAGAGGGCGTTGCGCGCGTCCTCGCGGCGCAGCGTGAGCGTCGCGACGCGGCCCTGCACGTCGAGGGTTGCGAGCGGGGAGGACATGCGGCAGGGTACGGTGTAACGCTCGCCTGGTCAGAAAGCGGCGAAACGACAAAGCGAAAAAGCGGCAAATGAAGAGGAGTCTCTTCATTTGCCGCTTTGCCCACTTGCTGCTTTGCCGCTTTTCCTAGCACGCTCCCCCGCCGAACACACGGATGTACGCCTCCAGGTCGGCGTTGTCGGGGAAGAGACCGTCGTTGTTGAAGTCCATGTCGCCGCACGTGCCGGTGGAGCACGCGCCCCCGCCGAAGACGTCGAAGAAGTCTGCGAGATCGGCGTTGTCCGGGAAGAGACCGTCGCCGTTGAAGTCGATCGAGTCGCAGCCTCCGTTCAGGACGCGCAGCTTCACGCGGTTGGGCAGGTACACGAGCTGAAAGGCCGCGCCGTTGCGGGCGTCGATGTAGTTGACGGTCGTGAAGACACCGACGCGTCCTCCCGTCGCGGCGATGAGATCGAATTCCTGCCCGGTCAGGTACTCGAACCCTTCCTGGAAGTCGATCTCGAGCGTGCCCTGGCAGGCCGCGGGGCCGGCGCTCACGACGATGTTCCCGTACCCGCCCGGCGCCTCGTCGAGCATGCGCAGCCGCAGCGTGCCGCCGCCGAGCATGCCGAAGCCGCCGTTGGCGAACGTCAGCGTGCCGTTGGTCGAGACCTCGCCGCCGTTGGAGAGGTTGGCCTGCACGACGCCCGGGTTGCGCATGGCGCCGCCGGCGCCGATCACCAGCGGGCTGGTGGTCCGGAGCGTCCCGTTGCTCAGGAGGATCTCGCCGTCGAGCGCGATCGAGCCCGTTTGGAGGAGCTCGAGTTCGAAGCCGGCGAGGTCGATCTCGCCGTCGAGCTGGACGCCGTCCGCGAGCGTGCCCCAGGTGGAGTCGCCGGTGAGCACGGCGCTCGAACCTGCTTCCATGAGGAAGCCCGAGTCCACGACGCCGTGGCCGGTGTACGAAGAGCCGGAGGGGAAACGGATCGAGCCGCCGCTGATGGTGCCCCGGTTGTCCAGCTCCCCCACGAAGACAATCTCTTCGTTGATCGTGGGGATGATCGCGCCCAAGTTCAGGACGTCGGCTTCGATCGTGCCGCGGCCGGAGATCGACGAGGCCATACCGCTGTTGATCAGGCCGTCGGAGGCGAGCACGCCGCCGCCCAAGATGATGACGCCCGGGTCGGCGCCGACGCCGTTGAGGAAGGACGACGTCTCCGGGAATTCCATGCGCCATGCCCCGGGGAAGAGGGTCGCCGTGTTGACGAACGCGGCGAAGTCGTTCACCGTGAGCGTGCCCCCCACGGCCGCGATCGACGCCGTGGTGTCCGCGTCCTCAAGGGTCATGCTCAGCGTGCCCGAGCCGTAGATCGAGCTGCCGGGCCCGAGCGTCACGCCGCCGAACTCCGCGACGGCGGGGCCGTCGATCACGAGCGAAGCACCGTCGCCGAGCTCCAACTCGAACTGCGGCGTCTCGATCGTCGACTCCGACACGATCAGCATGCAGCCGTCGCCGACGACGATCTGTCCGGTGTCGGTGTCCACACCCGGCGGCACGCTCACCTCCTGAAGGACCGCGCCGCTGTACAGCCCGAGCAGGGCGTCCGCGCCGGAGGCGTCGCCCACGCGCACGATGCCGTTGTCCTCCACCGTCCACGTCGCGCCCGAGAGGAGCGCGTCGCCGGAGGCGTTGGCCTGGCCGGAGGCGATCGAGAACTCCTCGCTGCGGACGGTCCCTTGGAGGAACGCGACCGTGACCGTGCCGGCGCTGGCGCCGATCCCGACATAGTCCGTCGTGTGCGTGCCGCCCTGGTTGACCACGTACACGGTCGCGCCCGCTCCGTGGAAGTCGAGCCTCGCGGAGCCGTCCGCCGCGGGCGCGTCCATCGTGACCGTGTACGTGCCGACCGCGTTGATGTACCACTCGTCGGTGGTCGTCGGCGCGCCGGCCGGGGACCAGTTGGCCCCGACGCTGACGTTGCCGCTCACCGGAGCCGCCCAGTTCTTCACCGCGGCGACCGCCGAAGAACCCGCGCCGCCCGCCAACGCCGCGACGAGCGCGGCCCGATACCGATTGCGATGTGCCATATCCCGCTCCACGCGGGGCGGCGGAGCGCCGCCCCACCGACCAACGCCGGGGTGGCGAGGGGATTGCGGGACAGGCGGGCATATTTCCGGACGGCGGAACGACCAGGGTCCCGGATCAGACCCGGGACCCTGGCCACGCGGTTGTTCCGGACTTTGCTTTTAGCAGTTCCCGCCGCCGAAGACCCGCAGGTACGTCTCGAGGTCTTCGTTGTCGGGGAAGAGCCCGTCGTTGTTGAAGTCGACGTCGTTGCAGTCCCCGGTGGAGCAGGCTCCGCCGCCGAAGACGTTGAAGAAGTCCTCGAGGTCCTGGTTGTCCGGGAAGAGACCGTCGCCGTTGAAGTCGATCGAGTCGCAGCCGCCGCCGGTGTTCGCGAGGAGGTACGCGTACGTCGCCTGGGCGTTGACGAGGCCGTGGCCGAAGAAGTCGTCGCGGCCGGCGTCGCCCAGATCGAGGGCCGTCGACTCCATCGCGGTGCGAAGCAGCGCGGGCGTGAGGGCGGAGCCGAAGTTGGAGTACATCAGGCCCGCCACCGCCGCGACGTGCGGGCACGCCATCGAGGTGCCGCTGAACCCGGCGTACGTGTGGCCGGTCTGCGTGAAGGTGATCGACCCGGCGGAGCCGTTGAAGGTGTTCTGCAGCTCGTCGCCGTTGCTCTGGCTGATCGCCACCACGGGCAGGAACGAGCCGTTGGTGAGGTTGCCGCTGAAGAGCCCGCCGTTGTTGTTCGAGATGATCACGCCGATCGCGCCCGCGGCCTCGGCGTTGTCGACCTTCTCCTGGAAGCCGCCGTTGCCGCGCCGGATGTGGGCGATGTTGCCCGAGACCTGCGCGGGAAAGTCGGAGGCGTCCATGCCGTCGTCGCAGTAATAGATGCTGCCGACGGCGTCGGCCACGCGCGAGCGGCCGAGGCGGTTGGCGCCGTGCCCCGTGTTGTTCCACGTCGCGCTCGTGGTGATGAGCGGGACCGTGCTCTGCACGGAAA
>Ga0196973_1000104_pt1 | contig 28804 bp, 23 predicted proteins | sample S1_513CmetaG_FD_155457 | JGI IMG/M metagenome (GOLD analysis project Ga0196973, IMG submission 155457) | Soil microbial communities from Anza Borrego desert, Southern California, United States - S1_5-13C | ecosystem: Environmental > Terrestrial > Soil > Desert | place: USA: California...
GCTGACCGCGCAGCGACCGCGCTTCCGGCGCCCCGAGGGCGACCTCAACTTGCAGAAACCCGTGATAGAGACGCCCGATAGGTTGCCGATAGGCGATTCATGGCGCATCTTGTCGGCATGGAGGTTTTCCTCGACGGTCAGCCCTTGGTTGTTGCGCGCCCAACGCTGGCCGGTGCGTTGTCGACCGGCGCGGAAACAGCGCGGCAGCGCGGCCGGGTGATCGTTGAGGCGCTGGCGGACGGGGTGACGCTCGGTGACGACCAGCTCTCCACGCCCTCCGACGAGCCGGGCTCCGCCCGCGAGGTCCGGCTGACGAGCGCCGATCCGCGCATGCTGGTGACGGTGACGATGAGCGACGGCGCCGAGGCGCTCCGGTCGCTCCGCGAGGAGCAGACGGAGGCCGCGCAGCTGATCCAGTCGGGCCGGGAGCGCGAGGGCGTCGAGCGCTTGTCGAGCATCATCCAGACGTGGCAGATGATCGGCGACCTCGTCGAGCGTGCCGGCGCGTTGCTCGACACCGACTTCACGGCCCTGCGGCTCGACGGCGTCGCGCCGGACGGCGGGCTCGCGACGATCGCGCCGAGGCTCGCGCAGAAGCTGACGGACATGAAGCGCGCTCTCTCGGCGCGCGACTGGTCGCGGCTCGCGGACATCCTGGAGTACGACCTGAGCGAAGAGGCCGGGTCGTGGGAACAACTGCTGGACGCGCTGGCGAGGCACATCGGAAGCCCGCCGGCGCCCAACGCGCGCGGGGCGTGATGAGCGTCGCCGGGGTTCCATCCCAGCCGGGCAGGCACGGTCTCGCCGGCGACCGCATCGCCGCGGCGGGCGGCGCGATCGATGCGCTCATGGAGCGTGCGAGCCAGGCGCTGCTGCGCTGCGACTACTTCGCGACGATCGAGCTCTCGCTTCGTGCGCTCGACAAGGCGCGCCGCTCGAAGGACTTCGAGCGCATCGCCCGGGTGGTGCTGCCGTTGCAGGAGGCGAGGCGTCAGGTGCGCCAGCTGGCGTGCGACGCGGGCCGGGCGTTCGTCTGGCGGGGGCTCCCCGGGCGCGACACACCGATGGAGCCCGGGCTGCACCTGCTGGAGCCGCCGCTGATCGGGCTCGAGGGGCGAGCGTTCCGGGAGGTCGCCCGCGCCCGCAAGGTCGCCGCGCTCGTGCTGGTGAAGGAACCGACCACGAGCGCCGGCAAGTGGCCGATCGTCGGCGTCGGGCTCGGCGAGTTCGAGAACGTGGTCGCGCGGGTGCAGGTCGATCCGCCGCCGGCGCTCAAGGAGAACCGGGACAAGTCGATCGCGGGCGTTCCGCCGGAACGGTTGCCGGGCGTCGACTGGTTCCTCGCGGCGCTCGAAGCGGTGGGGGACGCTGCCATCCGCAAGGTGCGAACGTCGTGGCCGGCGGCCCATCGCGTGGAGGACCTGATCGAGTACCTCGACGCGGTGCCCGACCACGAGAAGCTCGCGCAGGCGCTCGAGGCGACGGCGCGCGAGGCGCTCGCGTCGCCGCTGCCGATCAACGGCCGGCGACGCCCCGCCGCGGACAACCCGTTCTCTTTCTAAGAGAACTCACCGCGGAGGCGCAGAGATCGCAGAGAAGAGAATTGATCGATATGAAGAGTCGCGTCGGTACGCTCTCCTCGGGCCAAACTGTCCTCTTCTCATCTTCGTCCGCGACCCTGCGGTGGATCTTCTCATCCCGCGGAACGCTCGAGCATCCGCTTGTACGCCTCGACAGCGAGGCGGTCGCAGCGCTCGTTCTCGGCGTGGCCCGCGTGGCCGCGGATCCAATGGAAGCGGATGTCGTGGCGTGAGCGCAGCTCGTCGAGCAATTCCCACAGGTCCTGGTTCTTCACCGGCTTCTTGTCCGCGGTGCGCCAGCCGCGCTGCTTCCACGAGTCCATCCACTCCTTGAGGCCGTTGAGGACGTACTGGCTGTCGCTCGTGAGCTCGACGCGGCTGCGTTTCGTGAGCGCCGAGAGCCCCTCGATGACGGCGCGCAGCTCCATGCGGTTGTTGGTCGTCTCGCGCTCCGCGCCGCTGCCTTCCCTGGCGAGCCCCGTCGCGGGGTGCTTGAGGATGTACGCCCAGCCGCCCGGCCCGGGGTTGCCGGAGCAGGCGCCGTCGGTGTAGAGGTGGACGTGGGGGAGGGGGTTCGTCATCGCGCGCTCGCGGGTGCGGCGGCGTCCGGCGCCGCCGGGACGGCCGCCGCGGCGCCGTCGGAATCCGCCGCCTGTTCCGCTTTCGGCTTCACGTCCGTCAGCATCCGGGCCAGGTCGCTCGCGCTCACCATGCTCACGCCGCCGCCGACGGAGCGCTCGCCGGCGAGGCGCGCGATCGCGAGGTCGTGCGTCGTGTGGTACGCGCGGCCGAGGCGGCTCCAGTCGAAGTCCCAGCTCCGCTTGTCCACCTCGTTGCGCATCGCGATGCGCTCGCGCCGGTCGTGCCGGCAGAAGTCGACGAGGAGGTTCGTCAGCTCGGCGGCGCTCTCGTGGTACGACCGGCCGCGGCGGCGCAGCACGAACAGGCCGGACTGCTCCGGGTTCGTGTAGTTCTCCTGCACGAAGCGGCCGAACCCGGCGGTGTCGCTCGTCACGCTCGGCACGCCCATCGCCGCGCACTCCAGCGGCGTGTAGCCCCACGGCTCGTAGAGGCTCGGGAAGAGCCCCATGTGGCAGCCGCGGACGAACTGGTCGTACTCCATGCCCCAGAGGCGGTTGGTGGGGTTGATGAAGTCGGGGTGGTACACGACCTTCACCGGGTCCTCGGCGCGGTTGACGAGGTTCAACTGCCGGACCTGGTTCAGCACCGGGTCGTTCGCGTCGTCCTGCATCATGTGCGTGACGATCATCGGCAGGTACGACTGCTTGAAGGCCTGCTGGGCGCGCCGGTAGCGCAGCATCCAGTATTCCTCGACGAGGTCGTCCATCTGCAGGCGCCCGCCCTCGGCGGCGCGGGTGAAGAGCCCGGCGCGGACGCCGTCGGTGATGCGCTCGCACACCTCCGCCAGTTCGTTCAGCACGCCCCGCGTCTGCATGCACAGCGGGTTGATCCCGTTCGTCGGCCGCTTCGTCACGATGAAGAAGATGACGGTCTTGTCCGTCTTCCGGGCCTTGAGCTCGGCGTTCAGCCGCGCCATCGCCTCCAGGCAGAGGTCGAATCCCTTGTTGCGCGGCTCGAAACGGCCCGACGTGAAGAAGTAGAGCGTGTTGTTGAGGTCGAAGGAGTAGGACGGGAAAAAGTGCCCCATCGTGAAGCGGTGGATGCGCTCTTTGTACTCGCCGTGCAGGCGCTGCTGCTCGTGCCCGGCGTTGTAGAGGTTGATCGTGAGGCCGTTGGGCGTGACGACGTCCACCGGCCGCCCCAGGAGGAAGTTGCATTCCTCCGCCGTGACGCTCGACACGGTCGTGAACACGTGCGCGCCGTGGGCGGCCGCACGCTCGATGCGGTGCTGCGTGAGGCAGTTGTACTTGCGAGCCTGCTCCTCGTGGTCGAGCCACGGGAGGCGGTCGTAGAAGTCGTCGATCGCGCCGGCGACGTACCGGCCCAGGAGCGTCGCGTGGGTCGTGAAGACCGTCGCGATCGGCAGGCCCTGTTTGCGGAGCATCGGGATCGCGAGCCCGCCCAGCCACTCGTGGAAGTGCGCGACGATCGGTCCGCCGGCATCGGCGCCGCTCGCGGTGCGCTTCGCGTCCAGCACCTCGAGCGTGCGGCGGGTCGCCTCGGCGAAGGAGACGACGAAGTTGACGAGCGGGTCCTCGCCCGGCGTCTCGATGCCGTGGTCGGAGAAGAGCTTGTACTTGACCTCGTTGAGCTTTTCCCACCCCTGCCAGTGCTCGAGGAGCAGCACGCGGGGCCGGCCCGGGACCATCCAGCGACCGTGGTGCACGCGGACGCCGCCCTCGGCGAGTTCCTCGATCGCAGTCTGCAGCCACCCGGCGGCTGGCACCTCCTCGAACTCGACGCGCGCCTTGTCCCCCTCCCACGGGCCGATCAGGCAGTAGCGGTCGCCCCACCGCTGCGTCATGAGCGGGGCCTTGCTGCGGATGACCTGGTAGATACCCCCGACCTGGTTGCAGACCTCGGTGGAGACCTCGATGAGCAGCGGTCCGCCGGCCGCGCCGGTGCCGCTCACGTTCACGCCGCCGCTGCTCGCCACCGCGCGGTGGTCGCTGCTCGCGGGGTCGGATTGGAGGCTGCGGTCGGACATCGGGGGAGCGTAGAGAGAAAGCGGAAAAGGGGGAAAGTGGAAAAGTGGAAAATCACGGAGCGGCGACCGTCCTCATCCTCATTTTCCTCTTTTCCGTTTTTCCTCTTTTCCTCTCTTCTCTGTACGATGCCCCGTGCCAACGACATCGATCAAGCCGCCGGCCGCCGTGCACCGCGTAGAAGTCCGCCCGGTCGCGGGCCAGCCGGACCCGAGCGCAAGCAATGCGCTGTTGCACGCCAAGCGCCGGGGCCTGGCGCCGGTCGCGGTACGGAGCGCGAAGGTGTATCTGATCGAGGGTTCGCTCGATCACGCCGCGGTCGCGGGCATCGCCAGCGAGTTGCTGGTCGACCCGGTGACGGAGCGTGCGATCGCCGGCGCGGGCGAGCCGACGGTCCGCGCGGGGGCGACGATCGAAGTGCACGCGCTCCCGGGCGTGATGGACCCGGCGGCCCAGTCCGTCCGCGAGGCCATCTACGAACTCACGGGGGAGCGCGTCGAGGTTTCGACCGGCCTGCGGTACGATATCGAGGGAGTCGACGGGCCCGCCGCGGTCGAGCTCGCGCGGTCCGCGTTCGCCAACCCCGCCGTTCACCAGATCCGCGAGGGTGTCTGGCGCCCCGAGCGGCTCCCCAAGGGCGACGAGTACAAGCTCCATATCCGCCGCGTGACGCTCCGGGGGCTCGACGACGCGTCGTTGGCGAAGCTCTCGCGCGACGCGCACCTGTTCCTGAACGTCGCCGAGATGCGGGCGGTGCAGGCGGAGTTCGACCGGCTCGGGCGCGACCCGACGGATATCGAGCTCGAGACGATCGCGCAGACGTGGTCCGAGCACTGCGTCCACAAGACGCTGAAGGCGACGATCCGCTACACATCCGGCGTGCCGGCGGGCAGCGACGTCATCGCGTGGGCGACGCTCCCGGGCCACACGGTGAACCAGGACGGCTCGGTCACGATCACCAACCTTCTCAAGAGCACAATCGCCGCGGCGACGCACGAGCTGATCGCGGACGGTGTGGACTGGGCCCTGTCGGTCTTCAAGGACAATTCCGGCGTCGTCGCTCTCGACGACACGTGGGGCGTCAACATCAAGGTCGAGACGCACAACCGGCCGAGCGCCATCGAGCCCTACGGCGGCGCGGCGACGGGCATCGGGGGGTGCATCCGCGACGTGATCGGGACGGGGCTGGGCGCGAAGCCGATCGCGAGCACGGACGTCTTCTGTGTGGCGGACCCGGCGCGCTGGCACGAACCGGGAAAGCTCGCCGCGGCGGAGCACCGTTCGAATGAAGAGGATTCTCGGGGTTCGCTCGCTCTGCCTCCGGGAGTCCTGCATCCCCGACGCATCCTCGCGGACGTGGTCGCCGGCGTGCGAGACTACGGCAACCGCATGGGCATCCCGACCGTTTCCGGCGGTGTCTTCTTCGACGACCGCTACGTCGGCAACCCGCTCGTTTTCTGCGGCTGCATCGGGCTCATCCCGCGCTCGCTGATCAAGGGCGCGGCGAAGCCGGGGGACCGGATCATCGCGATGGGCGGGCGCACGGGGCGCGACGGCATCCACGGCGCGACCTTCAGCAGCGCCGAGCTCGCGAGCACGAGCGCGAGCGAATTCGCGCACGCCGTGCAGATCGGCAACGCGATCGAAGAGAAGCGGTTGCTGGACGCGGTCCTGCGGGCCCGTGACGCCGAGGGCGGGCCGCTCTACCACGGCATCACCGACTGCGGCGCGGGCGGTTTCTCGTCGGCGGTGGGGGAGATGGGCGGCGAGCTGGGCGCCCGCGTTACGCTCGAGAACGCGCCGACGAAGTACGCGGGCCTCTCGTACACCGAGGTCTGGATCAGCGAGGCGCAGGAGCGCATGGTGCTCGCCGTGCCGCCGGAGAACATCGGCGCTCTGCAGCGCATCTGCGACGAGGAGCACGTCGAGATCGCGGACCTGGGCGAGTTCGGCACGCCCGGCGCGGAGCTCATCCTCACGTGGCGCGGCGCGGAGGTCGGCCGGATGCCGATGGCCTTCCTGCACGAGGGGATCCCGAATCCGACGCGGGAGGCGGTCTGGAAGGGGAGCGGACGAGCGGACGAGCGGACGAGCGGACGAGGGGCGTCGAGGACGGGTGCCGGATCACGAATCACGGACCCCGCGTCGGCGCCGTCGGTCCAGGACGCGCTGTTGAAGCTGCTCGCCCACCCGACCATCGCCAGCAAGCACTGGATCGTCCGTCAGTACGACCACGAGGTGCAGGGGAACACGGTTGTCAAGCCGCTGGTCGGTCCGGCGATGCGCGGGCCCGGCGACGCGGCGGTCGTCGAGCCCGTCGCGGGGAGCGGGCGCGGCATCGCCCTCTCGCAGGGCCTGCAGCCGCCCGTCGGAGACGCGGAGCTCGGCGGGGACCCGTACTGGATGGCCTTGGCGAGCATCGACGAGTGCGTGCGCAACCTCGTCTGCGTCGGCGCGGACCCGGCGCGCGCCGCGATCCTCGACAACTTCTGCTGGGCGAGCTGCGACAAGCCGGAGAACCTGGGCGCGCTTGTCCGCGCGGCCGAGGGGTGCTACGCCGGGGCCAAGGCGTACCGCGCGCCCTTCGTGAGCGGCAAGGACTCCCTCTCCAACCAGATCCGCTACACCGATCCCGCGACCGGCGAGCAAAGGCTCATCGAGATCCCGCCGACGCTCCTCATCACCGGCATCGGCATCGTTCAGGACGTCTCGCGCTGCGTTACGATGGACGCGAAGAAGCCCGGACGGGCGATCGTCATCGTCAGCGGGGCGGACCTGAAGACCTCACACGGCCTCGCGGCATCAATGTACGCGAACCTCTTTGGCGTCCCTGATGATGCTGATGCGATCGGGAACTCCATCGACCTCATCCCGCGCGTCTCCCTCGCGGGCGGGCCCGCGGCCGCGAAGGCCGTGCATGAGCTGATCCGGCGGGGCGTGGTCTTCAGCGCCCACGACTGCTCAGAGGGGGGCGTCGCGGTCGCACTTGCGGAGATGCTCATCGCGGGTTCAACGAAGGAGCGGCCCATCGGCGCGGACGTTTCGCTTCACGGCGACGTGCCCGACGCGGTGGACCTCTTCGGCGAGGCGCCGAGCCGGTATCTCCTCGAGATCGACGAGAGGAGCTTCAAAACGGTGCGGTCAGTCGCAAAGGCGCACGGCGTGTCATGTTGGAGCCCCGGCGTGCTGACCGACGACGGCCGACTGACAATTACGGCCGAGTCAGACACCACCACAGTCTGGCCTGTCGAGGACCTCGCCCGTGCGTGGCTGGGCACATTGGACTGGTGAACTATGGCGGAGCCCGCCGTCCGCGCCATCCCCGCGACCGCCACGCACGACCTGCGGCAGCGCATCCTGCGCCCCTTCATGCCCGTGAGTGCGATGGTCTATCCGGGCGACGACGCTCCGGAGACCGTTCACTTCGGCGCCTTCGACGGCACGAGGCTCGTCGCGATCGCGTCGCTCTACCGCGCACCCCACGCGGAGCACGCGCCGGGCCCCGACGCCTGGCAGTTCCGCGGCATGGCGAGCGAGCCCGAGGTGCGGGGCAGGGGCTTCGCCGCGGCGGTCGTCCGCGCGATGGAGGCCCACGCCCGCGCCCGCGGCGGCGCGGTGCTGTGGTGCAACGCCCGCGAAGCGGCGGTTCCTTTTTATGAGAAGCTCGGCATGCGCGTTGTCGGCGAGCGCTTCGAGATCGAGCGCATCGGGCCCCATTTCGTGATGATCAAGGCCTTGTAACCTCGATCACCACAGAGGCACAGAGACACAGAGCAGAATTCGAGGGGACAGACAGCAGCGACTCGGCGCACCGCCCTCCGGCGATTCCTCGGTCGCTTTTCTCTGTGCCTCTGTGTCTCTGTGGTTCACTCCGCTCTGATCTGCCGCAGCGCCGCGACGCGCTTCTCCGTCGGCGGGTGGCTCGCGAACATGTTCAGGATCGACCGCCCCAGGAAGGGCTCGACGATGAACATGTTGTTCATCGCGGGGTTGTGCACCGGGAGCGGGATGCGCTTGCTGTACGACTCGAGCTTCTGCAGCGCGCTGATCAGCCCGTCGGGCGTCCCCGCGATGCGCGCGCCGTGGTGGTCCGCGACGTACTCGCGGCTGCGGCTGATCATCGCCTTGATCAGCGCCGCCGCGATCGGGGCCAGGAGGATGGCGACCAGGCCGAAGATGGGGTTCCCCCCCTCCCGGTCGCGCCCCATCCCGCCGAACATGAGGCCCCACTGGGCGAAGTAGGAGAGAACGCCGGCGATCATCGCCGCGACGCAGGACGTGAGCGTGTCCCGGTTCTTGACGTGCGCGAGTTCGTGGGCCATCACGCCCCGCAGCTCCTGCTCGCTCAGCAGACGCAGGGCCCCCTCGGTCACCGCGACCGCGGCCTTCTTCGGCGAGCGGCCGGTGGCGAAAGCGTTGGGGGACTCGGCGGGACAGACGTAGACCCGCGGCATCGGCAGGTCGGCGTTGCGGCGCAGCTCGTCGACCATGTGCCAGAGTCGCGCGGCCGCGCCCGGGGAGTCGGCGTGCACCTCGATGGCCCGCATCGAGGAGAGGGCGATCTTGTCCGAGAAGAACCAGGCGATCAGGTTCGTCGCGGCGCCGAAGATCAGGCCTATCAGGAGGCCCGTCCGCCCGAACTGCCCGCCCACGAAGAGAAAAAGGCCCATCAGGAGCCCGAGCAGGACAACAGTCTTGAAGTTGTTCTTGAACACTGTCATGGCGGTCCATCCTTTTCGCGCAGAGTTTGCCGGCGAGATGAATTCAAACCGTGTGCCAGCCTTGAAGGTCCCGCCGCCCCGGCGGGGGCTTCACGCGGCTCTCACGCGGCACATCAAGTCCGGGGGAAGTGCCAAAGCGACAGTCATACGGGCTTCTCCGGACGGCGTTCGCCATACACTGCCCCGACGCGGACGAGGGAACGAACGCGTGGAGCAAACGGCAACCCTTTGGCCCGGCGCGGCAGCGCGGGAAGACTGGCTTATGACACGCCTCCACCGCGCCAGCGCGGCGGCGGTGGTCCTCGGCGCTGTCATTGTCTCCGCGATCGCCGCGAAGGAGCTCACCGCGCCCGGCGGGCGCGTCGGCGAGGCCCGCGCGGCCCAGCCGCAGCGACCCGCCCCCGAGTTCTTTGTCGCGACCGTCGCCGTCGAGACGCCGGCGCCCGCGCGGAGCGCCCTCGCCGCGGACCATCCGCCGCCCTCGCCGGGCGAGCCGGCCTTCGTCGGCCCCCCGGCGCCGACGACGGTCGCGACCAAGCCCACGTTCATCGCCGACCCTTCGCTCCGCTGGTTCAACGGGCGTGAGGTGCGCCCCGCACGCATTGTCTGGATGACCGTGACCGCCTACTCGCCCGACGCCTGGTCCTGCGGCGATTCCGCCGATGGCCTCACCGCGACGCTCCACGCCGTGACGACGAACTCCTCGCTGCTGGTCGCCGCGGATCCGTCCGTGATGCCCTACGGATCCATGCTCACGATCCCCGGCTACCCGTCGTCCGGCGGTGAGGAGGCTCCGATCGTCCCCGTGCTGGACTGCGGCGGGGCGATCAAGGGGCAGCGGCTCGATGTTCTCTACCCGACGCACGCGGAGGCCGTGCGCTGGGGCGTGCGCGTGCTGCCCGTCACGGTGTGGGAGTACGTGGAAGGACCGAAGCGCGACAACCCGCGCCTGCACCGCTAGCCTCGCCCGTGCCGCCGCCGGAGCAATCCCGCCGCCCGGAGACGATCGACGACCTGCTCGGGCCGGGCTTGGCCGCGCGCCTCGACGGCGTGGACCTGCTCTCCCGCAAGATCCTCCAGGGAAAGCTCCCCGGGGAGCGGCGCAGCAAGCGCCGCGGGCGCAGCGTGGAGTTCGACGACTTCCGCCAGTACGTCCCCGGCGACGACCCCCGGCACATCGACTGGAACATCCTGGGCCGCCTGGACCGCCTCTTCGTCAAACTCTTCCGTGAGGAGGAGGACCTCTCGCTCAGCCTGATTATCGACGCCTCCCCCTCGATGGACACGGGGGAACCGAACAAGCTCGTCTTCGCCTGCAGGCTCGCGGCGGCGCTCGGCTACGTCGGCCTCGCCAACCAGAACCGTGTCAGCGTCGCGGCCTTCGGCGTGGGCGAGGGCGTCCGCCGCCTCGCCCCCGCGCGCGGGCGCGGGAGCGTGCGCCGCCTGCTCGCGTTTCTCCTCGACGTCCTCAAGGACTCGCAGCGCGTAGGGGCGCCCGCGACCGACCCGCAGGCGACGTTCACGAGCGGCCTGCGCACGCTCGGTCTCGCGGGCGGGGGCGGCGGCCGCGGGGTCGTTGTCTTGCTCTCCGACTGCCTCGTGCCGGACGACTACCACGGCGCGATTTCGTACCTCACCGGCGGGCGCCCCGAGTCCACCGACGCCTGGGTCCTCCAGGTCCTGACGCCCGCCGAGCTCGACCCCGCGCGCGACCCCGCGCTCCTGGGCGACCTGCGCCTCACCGACGCGGAGAGCGCCCGTGCCGTCGAGGTGAGCGTGACCGACGCCACGCTCGCCCGCTACCGCGCGGCGCTGACCGCGCACAACAACCGCCTGCGCGACGAGTGCCTCCGCCGCGGCGTGCGCTGCGTGCAGACGCCGAGCGACAGCGACGTGGCGCCGCTTGTGATGGGGGCGCTGCGACGGGGCGGGATGCTCCGATAGAACGCGAACACAGAGCAAAACAGAGGAGGACAGAGGAAGACAGAGAAGAAAGGAAAATGGGGTTGGAAGAGCGCGCTTCCGTGCGCCTCTTCTCTTCAACCAAGTTTTCCTCTTCTCTGTCTTGCTCCTCTTCCCTCCGTCGGACTCTGTGTTCTAGAACCCCGCCGCCCCGCCGTACGCCTCCGACGCGAAGCCACCAGCGCCCTGGTTCCCGAAGCCGCCGCGCGCGCCGTAGGGCTGGAGGACGAAGCCCAGGCCCGTCTCTCCCGCGATGTTGTCGTAGTTGAAGGAAACGCCCATGAGGAGGGCGGAGAAGCGCCGGTCCACGCGCACGTAGACGTTCTGGAACTGCCCCTCGCTCGCGCTGTAGTTGGGCGAGAACTGCACGCGGTACTTGTCGGTCAGCTCGTAGGCGCCCCAGACGGAGAGCACCGTGGAGTCCTGCGCGTTGAGGAAGCGCAGGTCCGCGAGCGTGGTGAAGCCCGGCTCGTGCTCGAAGAGGAGGCCCAGCGCCGAGAAGTCCTGCTGGTTGGTGTCGAGGTCGTAGACGCTGCTGGCGGTGACGCTCGTCGCGTCGGTGACGCGGTAGGCGGCATCGGCGACGACGTAATTGCCGAGCGCGGACCACTCCGGACGCGAATCGAAGAAGCGGCCGATGGGCGTCTGCCGGTCGGCGTCGTCGGAGGAGACGACGAGATCGGTGGTGAGGCGCAGCAGCTCGGCGTCGTGCCAGCGGCCAGGGGCGCCGCGCTTGGTGTGCAGCCACTGCGTCAGGCCGATGCGCGCCGAGGCGCCGTCGGCGAGGGAGTCGACGTCGCGGTCGAAGACGGGGATGTCGCGGGACTCGACGTTGGTGTCGGCGAACCAGACGGTGGCGCTCGGCTCCACCGTGTGCCGCAGGCGGTGGATGTCCAGGAGCGAGGAGTCGATCGAGTCCCAGATGCGTTCCGCGCTCGTCGAGACGCGCGTGCCGAGCGCGGTCCAGACGCGCACCGCGTCGTTCCCCTCGGCGATCGTCGAGAACCCCTCGAAGGAATCGTCGTACGCGGTGGCGCGGAGAACGGCGAAGGGGGCGATGCGCCACGGTCCGCGGGAGAACGTGCCCAGGAGTTCCTGCCGCGTGTCCGCCCGCGTGACGGCGTCTTCCGACAGGCCGGCGGCCCGCAGCGCGTCGCCCGGTGACAGGGCGGGGTCGACCCCGAAGACGCGCTGCGAGAGAGCGGTCGACGTGAACCCCCGGTCCCGGAGCGGGGTCTCGTCGAAGGACAGCGAAGCGCGGCCGAGGCGGTACTCGGAGAAGTGCGTGAGATAGCCGGGCGCGACGTCCGCGAGCAGGTCGTCGGCCTGGCGCACGTAGGCGGCCTCGGGGAGCTTGCCGACCGAGTATCCCTGGCTCTGGAGAAGCCACTCGTTGGCGAGGAATTCGTCGAAGGAGCCCTTGGCCTCGGCTGTGAACTGGGTGTTGTCGTGCGTGCGCTCGGCGCGCAGGCGGTTGGTGAATTCCCGGCGCGACTCGCCCGCCCCCTCGAAGAAGCCGTCGATGAAGGTGGGGTCGCTGATGGACGCCGCCTCGGCGAAGGCGGTCCACTTCTCGTTGACACGGAAGCGGTCCTCGGCGGTGAAGATGCCGCGGAAGTCCCCGTCGTGATCGATCTTCGTGCCGGGCTTGAGGACGTCATCGCCCCGGTCCCAGGGGACGGCATAGGCGAAGACGGCCCCCTTGTGGCGCCCGATCCCCCACGCGCCGCGCACGCCTAGGGCGGGGCCACGCTCGACGAAGAGGTCCGTCATCAGATCCGCGGAGAGGCCGGGCGTGCGGTCGAGCCCCACGAGCTGCAGGAGGTTGCTCCGCACCCGCACCGCGGCGCCCGAGCCGGAGCGGTTTTCGATGCGCAGGTCCTTGATGAGGGGCTGCTCCGGGTCGCCGCTGTACGCCGGCCACCAGAAGATCGGGAGCCCCGCGGCCCGCACCACGACGTTCCGCGCGGTGACGCGGTTGTACTGCTCGGTCTTGCCCGGCTGCGCCTCGGTGGGCGCGCGGCGCACGGCGCGATCCACGGTGAGGCTGCTCGCGCCGATGGAAAGTTCGGGCTCGAAGAAGGCGCTCGTCGTCAGCGTCGCGCGCTCCGCGGAGAAGCGCTTGGAGGACTCCTGGCGGAGTTCCTTCGCGCGCACGTAGATGGGGACGGCCCTGGTCGGGTCGAAGGTCGAGAAGACGGCGTCGGGCAGGAGCGCGCGGTTGTTGGCAACGTCGTAGTAGACGTGGGGGCCGCGCACCGTGAAGTCGCCGTCGCCGACGGTGACCTCCCCCTCGAGGTAAAAGCCCCGCACGCTCTCGGCCGCAAAGCCGCCCGCTGCCCCGTCCGTCCCCGGCGCGAGGAAGACGACGCCGCGCTGCGCGCTCGCCTGGAGCGTGCGCCCCGTGAGGGGCTCCCGATAGACCAGCGTCACGCCCTCGCCGGCGATGATCGTCGTCTCCTGCTCGCCGGGCGTGACCGCGACCCTCCCGGCGTTCAGCGAGATGATGCCGGTGCGCAGAAAGATGGGGCCGTCGGCCGCGGCGGCGGGCTGCCTCTGCGCGGCGGGCGCTTGCGCGCCGCTCGACGACGGCAGCGGCGGTGGGAGCACGGGGTCGCGCAGTCCGGGGAGCTGCGACGGGAGCATCGGACGGTCGCTCGGCACTGCGGCCTCGGGCTCGTCGGTGGCCGGCGCGGGCGGCGCCTGGCGCTCCGGGATGGGCGGCGCGGTCGCGATCCAGCGCTTTGGCTTGAGCGAATCGCCGCGCGCGGCGGGCGGGGAGAACGTGAAACGGGCCTCGCGCTCCTGCCGGCCGCTGCGCTGCTTGTCCGCGCGGTCGAGAACGCGCGCGAGTGCACTGTCTCCCCTGGGAGCATCGGTGCGGGGGGTGCCGGCGCGGACGATGACCGAAGCGTCGGGCGCGAGCGTGCCCCGCACAGGGAGCCATCCCGCCTCGATCGTCATCCCCCCGGCCGCCTCGCGCGTCGCGTCCTCGAGGTAGGCGGCGACCTCGGGGCCGTGGGCCCCCTGCGTGATCCACGCAACGCCGCGGCCGGCGCGGAGCATCACATCGCCGATGTACAGGCGGGCGTCCCCCTCGAAGGCGAAGGTGTCGGCGTCCCCGTCGCGCCATTGGTGCACCGTTTCGGCCTCGAAGACGATCACGGAGAGCCCTGCGCGCGCCGGCTCGACCGCCTGTTGCGGCGCCGGAGCGATCCGCGGACCCGCGGCGATCAGGCACGCACTCCCGGCCGCGAACGCGAGCGCCCGCGCAAGCGTGGCCCGCCGCGGTGCGCCGATCCGCCCCGGGCGGGCACGGGGCGCGGTGTTCGACGCGGGTCGCGGGGCCATGGGGTCGATGATACCGGCCCGCGGCGGCCGGGCGGGCGGGTGCTCAACGAGACGACGGTTCTTATGCGCTGGTGCGATCGACCACGCGGTAGGACTCGCGCTCGCCGCGGCCGCGGAGCGGGTAGTCCTTGCGGAGAGGGTGCGCCGGGTAGTCGCTCCAGAGAAGGATGCGGCGCGGGTCCGGGTGGCCCTTGAAGCGGATGCCGAACATGTCGAAGACCTCGCGCTCCATCCACTCCGCGCCCGGCCAGAGGTCGGTCACGGTGTCGAGGACGAGGGCGGGATCCTCGGCGATGCCGTCGGTGGGGATACTGGGGTTGAGGAACGTCTTGACGAAGAAGCGGTCGTTGCGCTCGACGGAGACGAGGTTGTAGACAACGGCGAAGCGGCCGGGCATCGGCGAGGGGTAGTTGAGGTAGTCGAGCCCCGCCAAGTCGGAGAGCATCGAGAAGCTCGCCCGCTGGTCGGCCTTGAGGAAGGTGAGGACCTCGTGCAGGTCAGCCGGGTCCACGATGAGCGTGGACTGGCCCCGGAACTCCGTCCCTCGGAACTTCGTCCCGGGGAATCGGTCCTTCACGATCGCGAAGTTGGGGTTGTCGAGTGTCGGACCTTTCGCGCCGGTGGCCATCAGGCGGTCTCCCAAGGGTCGCATCGTATCTCGACAAGGGGCGCCGGCGAGGCGGGGAGCGCGGGGCCGCCGACGCGTTTCGCCACGCCCCACACCGCCCCGTGGCCCGCGAACGCCATGAGCCGGTCGACGTGGTCGTCGGTGTTCGCCAGCATCGACCCGGCGATGAGGGCAAACGGGTCGAGCAGGAAGCGCCACCCCGTTCCTGCGCCCGAGCGCAGAAACATCAGCAGGCCCGGCGCGTCCGAGACCACGTCCCCCGCGCGGGGCCACAGGACGGGCACCGCGCCGGTGTGTGCCGCGACGCGGGCGAACGCGGCGGCGAAGGATTCGAACGCCGCTCGCGGCCCGGCGCTCCACACGGGCGGTGCATCGCCCGAGGGGTTCCACCCCGACCGGACGATCCACACGCGCCCTGCGCCCGGCGGCGCCCCCCCGGCGAGAGGGTTGGCGTCGAGGACCGAGCCCGCGGGCACGCCCGCCCCGTCCAGCACGCGCCAGCGGTCGATGACGAACGCGATCGTGGTTTCCGGCATGGCCGTTGCGTCCTTTGGCCGTCCGACCAACCGCGGAGGCGCTGTGAGCGACGAGAGCGTACGTCTTCAGTACATCGAGGCCGACATCAAGCCGCACGAGGTGGCCCAGAAGGCCCGCGTGATCGCGCAGATCCTCGCCTATAACGCGAGCGCCAGCCCCGACTTTCTGTCGCGCTTCACCCTCGGCCAGCTCCAGTCGTACCTGGATCACCTGACGCTCGCGTCGGGTCCGCGAGGCAACTCGCCGTGGATCCGCCGGGGCGACGTCCCCGCCGTCGCCGCCTACCGCACCACAGCCTGAGGGGCCGCGACCAGCTTGTGCCAAGGCGTGCCGGGCGCGAACGCGCCCGACTTGAGCGACGCTCTCGCGGCGCCCAGGCGCTCGCGCTGCGCAACAGACAGGGACGACCCGAAGCGACGCTCCACGGCGTCGATCGTCTGTCCGGCCTCGGCCCGGCCCCACGACGCCGCGAGCACCGCCCCGCGCACCCACGCCTCCGGCGCGGCGCCCGCGGCGTCCGCGAGTTCGAGCCGCCCGAGCGCGACAAGGCACGCGCAGCGCTGGTGCGCCGCCGCCTCCTCACCGACAACGGCGCCGAGCGACGGCGCGGCGTCGAGGGCGGCCAGGGCCAGATCCGGCCGCCGCTCTTCGAGGAGCTGGAGCGATCGCTCCCACGCGCCGAAGGAGATCGCGGCGCTCGCGATAGGGTCGCTCGACTCGCTCATGATCCGCTCGGGCGCGGTCAACTCTTCGAGGATCTGCGCCCGCACGGCCGGATCGTCCACGATCCCCGCCGCGGCGAGCAGATCGGGGGCGGGCAGCACGCGCGCAAGGCGGAGGCACTGGGCCGCTCGGGTCTCCGGCGCGGATGCGCCCATCGACCACACCGTCCGGAACGCGTCGGCGTCGGGCTGGTCCGCGATCATCGCGGTCACGGCCGTCTCGTAAAGGTCCGGGTGATGCCGCGCGGCGTCGACGATCGACGCGGCGTACCGGCCGTCGAACGCCAGCACGCGCGCCGCCGCGGCGCGCAGTCCGGGTCGTGCGCTCGTGAGCAACGCCGCGACACGGGTCTCGTCCTCGTCCGAGCCCACGCTCGCGAGGAACCACACCATCGTGGGCGTAAGTTCCGACTCGGGCACGGCCCGGGCGGCCTCGAGGGCCTCGGCGAGAACGCTTGAATCCGCGAGGTGCGCGCCGCGGGCGAGCTCCCACAACGCGTCGAAGGCCGCGGCGCGAGCGGGTGAATCCGATCGCGCCCAGCGCAGCGCCACGCCGGCGGTGCCGGCCTCCGGCCAGCGCATGGACGCGAGCAGGAGCGCCGCCGCGGCGTCGGCGTCGTCCTCGCGCGCCAGGGTTTCCGCGACTCTCCGCCGTCCCGGTTCCGGCGCGAACTGGCGCACGAGCGCCGCCGCGCGGGCACGCGTGGACGGCCGTGGATCATCGAGCAGCGCGATCGCCGCATCGCCGATGCAGGGGGCGAGAGCGGTCCCCGCCGAAAGCTCCCGGTCGATCAGCTCGAACGCGAGCTCGCGGGAGGGTTGGATCGGTGACGAGAGCATCGACGCGAGGAGGTCCCCGCGCTCGGCGGCGGGCGTCGCGAGATGCAGCCGTCGTTGCGCGTCCACGACCGCCGCCTCGAGTCGCCGCGATTCACGCGCCCGCGCCGCTTCCCGGGAGAGGATGAGCCGATCCCACGCTTCGCGCGTGATGGAGTTTGCGCGGTCCAACTCCGCGCGCCACGCCGCCGCGCCGCGCGGGCGGCCCGGCCCGTCGAGCGCGAAGAGGCGCGCCAACGCGGTCTCGACGCGGTCGACGTGGCTCGGCGCGCGCTCGGCGATGTTCATCAACATCGAGGCGGCTTCGCGCGTCCGCACGCTCGCGAGCGCGTCGATGAGCGGCGGGAGTTCGTCGTCGCTCGCCGCCGCGGTCCGCGCTCCGAGGACCGGGAGCAACTCCGCCGGGACAACGCCCGACTTCGCGACGTGATCGAGAGCGGCGAGAGCCTCGGCCGTCAGCGGACCGCCGATCGCCCGCGCGAACGCCGACCGCCCCTCCTCCGTGTCCAACACGGGGAGCGTGTCGGCGCGCGGCGTGTCCTGCGCGGGGGCGGCGCCCACGCTGAGTCCGGCGACGGCGATCAGAAGCCACACCCGCACGCCCGCTCCTTGGTCGTGTCCGCACGCTCCCGGTACGGTACGGTCGCGCGGTGGTTTCGGCGCTCGGGAAAAGCCGACCGGGGATTCTAAAAAAATCGCGGGCTCGGCGGCGGCGTGCGCTGATCGTCACTCCGGGGTCATCACGACAAACCGGTGGTCGTGCTCGCCGAGCAGCAGCCCGGCGGTCTCCGACGAGTAGTCCGTGAGGCTCGCGACGTACCGGGCCCAGTGGAGCGACAAGCACAGCATCACCAGCGCCCCGGCCCACGCGCCGATCTCGGCGGTCCTTGTCGCCCGGAACCTGAAGAGCACACCGACCGAGAAGGCCGTCAGCGCGATTTTCCAGAGGGCGACCGCGGCGGGCGAGCCCAACGCCATCACGGCCCGGGCGACCGGGTTGACCTCGACCATCCCGACGCTCGTGACGTACGTGAGTGTGAGGGCCAGATCGACCATGCACATGATCGCTGTCGCCACAAGCAGAAGCAGGACGCGGCGCGACCGCAGGGAGGGCCCCGGGCCCGACGTGGGCGGCGACGGACCGACCACCGCGACCGGCTCATGGATGCCAAACGGATACGCCATGCCGTCCGTGAGAATCGACATCGCAGGGCGGACGCTGACGTTCGGGCCGACAAGGGGATGAAACTTCTGACTTTCCGGACGGATTAGACTGTCTGTGAAGTTCCTAGAAGCGGAACCGGAGGACGTCCCCGGGCGTCGGGATGAGCGACGGGGCCGTTGATCCGAGGAGAAGTGCATGGCCGTGAGGCCCGACAGCCCGGTTCGGCGTTTGGCCGCGGCGCTCGCTCTCGCCGCGGGCACCGCCGTCGATACGGTTTGGGCGCAGGCGGTTCAGCCGGGCGGGCGGATCGACATCCGCGAGCGCAACCTGCGGCAGAACGTTCGCCGCGTCTTCCCCGACGAGGCGGTCTCCGCCCGCGACGCGCTGGTCCGCGTGCGAGAGCTGGAGCGCGACGGGAACCTCGGCGAGGCCGCCCGCGTGCTGCAGCGCGCCATCGACAGCGAGGGCGAGCAGGTGCTCCCGGTCGAGGACGACCCCCTGTTGCACGTCAGCGTGCGGTCGATCGCGCACGACCTGCTGGCGCAGAGCGACGCCCTCCGGGCTCGGTACGAGACGGAAGAGGAACCCGCGGCGAAGGCGCTGCTCGACGCGGGGGACCTCCGGTCGCTCGAACGCGCGCGTCTTTTCACCCCATCGGGATTTGAGGGAGCGCTCCGGCTCGCGCAGGCGGAAATGGAGTCGGCCCGTTTCCACAGCGCCCGCAGAATTCTCGAGTCGCTCGACAAGCACCCCGCGCGCGCGGGCCAAGCGGCGCGGCGTGCCGCGACGCTGGCGGACCAGCTCGCCCGTTTCTTCGACCACGAGGGGCTGCGCACGCTGAGCGACCGCTGGGCGCGCGAGGCGGGGATCAGCCGTGGTGATGCCGCGGCCATCGCGGCGCCGGAACTCGCACGCCAGCGCGGCCGCTCGCCTCTGGAGCAGCAGAAGAGCGCCGAATGGGAGGGTGTCGCCGCGTCGCCGCTCCAGAGCACGGCCTTCACGCCGCCGGCGGACATCGCCGACGACGGTCCGCGCGCGGGCGACTTCGGGGTTGTGGATACGCCGTCGGCGACGCCGTGGGTCTTCCCGGTGGCGGCGGGCAGTCTGACGTATGTGAACGACGGCGCCGCCGTCAGCGCGCTCGACAGCGCGACGCTCGCGCAGGTCTGGCGGACGGTGCCGGGGCGCGCCCAGACGTCGATCCGGCCCCGCGTCGCCGGCGACTTCATGTACCCGGGGGCGCTCGGCCGATTCGCCGAGGACGTCGCGACGGTCGCGGTGGCGCGGGGCGTGGTTGTCGCCCCGACGGGCATCGCCGTGAGCGGCGGCCGGCGGGGCGACAGCCGCGTCCACGCGGTCGACGCCGCAACGGGGCGCGTTCTCTGGTCTCTCGAACCGCAGTTCCTCGACCCGCGCCTCGCGGGGGCCTCGGTCCGCGGCGCGCCCTTCATCGAGGCCGATACCGCGGTCCTCGCCGTTCGCCGGCCCGGGCTGGCCCGCCGCGTGACGACGCTGTACCTCGTCGGCGTCGACCTCTATTCGGGCGCACTGCGGTGGCTCCGGCCGGTCGGCAGCGTCGGTGCGCAGCCGTGGGGCCGCAGCCAGGAACGCGTCGAGGGGGGCGTCCTTGCCGACGGCGTCGTCTACCGAGGGGACGACATGGGGATCATCGGCGCTTTCGACGCGACGAGCGGCCGACCCCTCTGGGTCCGTCTCACGACCCCGGCCCGCGAGGCCGATCCCAACCAGCCCGTGGCGACGAGCGAGGGCGCGCAGCCGCACGAGATCCTGACGCCGATCGTCACGGACGACAGCGTTTTCTACATCGAGCCGGGCGTCGGCGCCGCCGTCCGGCTCGACCGCGCGACCGGCGCGCGGCTCGGCTCGCGTTCCGGGTCCGAGGTGGGGAACGCCCGGTACATGATCCGCGTCGGCGGCTTCATCGCGTTCATCGGCCGCACCGGCGTCAGCGCCGTCCCGATCGATGGATTCGACAAAGCCCCGGCCCGGCAGATCGCGACCTTCACGGACGCGTCGCCCGTCGGCCGCGTCGCGAGCGTCGGCGGCATGCTCGCGCTGCCGCTCGAGGGCAAGGTCGTGATGGTCGATCCGTCCGATCCTTCGCGCACGCAGACGCACGCGCTGGATCGGACTGGCAACCTCCTCGTCGTCGGGGCGGAGAGCGAGGCCGGATCGCTCCTCGTCGCGGACGCGTCCGGGCTGCACACGTTTCTGTCGTGGGACCGCGCCGAGGCGGGCCTGCGCCGCCTCGTCGAAGGGACGCCGGCGGACCCCGCGCCCATCCTGACCTACCTCGAGCTCGCGCTGCGCAAGGGCAGGGCCCCGCTCGCGCCGGCTCTCGCGGACAAGGCGCTCGCGCTCATCGCCAAAGACCCCGCCGCCCCGGCCTACGCCCAGGCCCGCACGCGGCTCTTCGCCCTCCTGCACGGGGTGCTGCGGGACGCGCGCACCGGCGTCGCCGACGGGCGCCCGGAGACGCCGGTGCTCACCGCGCTGGAGGAGCGGCTCGCCCGCGCCGCGGAAACGCCGGAAGAGCGCGTCATCGCGCTCATCGAGCGGGCGTACCTGCGCGGCTCGGAGGGGAACGCACGCGAGGGCGCGGACGCGCTGCAAGAGATCTTGCTCGACGAGACGCTGGCGGACGCCGCGATCACCGTCGAGACGCTCGGGGAGCGGCGCGGCGACCTGCCGGTGACCGCCTCGGCCTGGGACCTGACCGGCGCTGAGGGCGGGGACACGATCGCCGCGCGCGACGTCGCGACGCGCGCCCTCAGGGCCTTGCTCGAGACCTCGGGCGTCGGCGCGTACGAAACCTATGAGCAGGAGGCCTCGGGCCTGCTCGCCGCGATCCCCGCCGACGCGCCCGCTTCCCGCTTCGCCGCGCTGGCTCGGTCGTACCCGTTCGCGAGCGCGGCGCCGCTCGCGTGGCTGCGCGCCGCCGAGGCGCTCGGAGGCGCCGACGGTCCGGGCGCGCTCCGCGCGGCGCACGAGGGCGTTCTCGCATCGGTCGCGCTCGTCCGCGCGGGGCGGGCCGGCGGCGAGGCCGCCGCAGCGTCGCTCGCGCGGGCGGTCGTCGAACTCGCGTCGCGTCCGACCGACGGCCCGCCGGCGGCGCGGGCTCTCCTCCTTCTCGCCGAGGCGTACCCCGGGCTCGCCGTTCCCGCGCCCTCCGGCACGCTGACGCTCGAGCAACTCCAAGCCCGGGCCGCCGGGGCCCCGCGGGCGACACCGAGCATCGCGGGCGTGGTGGCGCCGCGTGTGCAGGTCATCGAGGGGTGGGAACCGGTCGAGTCGCTCGTGCCCCGGCGCGGCGCGCACGACTGCCAGATGATGGCCTCGAACGACGGCCGCGCCGTCGCGCTCTTCGCCGCGTCGCCCGCGGACGGCCGCCTTGCGCCGGTGTGGCAGCGCCGCGGCAGGACGGAGCCGACGGTGATCAGCCTCGAGACGGCGCGCACGCTGCTGCTGTGGCAGGGGCAGGACGGCACCGTGGTCGAAGCGGTTTCCAACGCCGGCGGCCGCACGCTCTGGAAGTCGCGGGAGTTTTCGACGCTTCCCGGGCTCACCGAGCCCGCCGCGGACGCGCCCGACCGCGTCAACACGCCGCTGGACGGCATCGTCCGCGCCGACGACCTGCTGATGGGCATGAGCGGGAGCGCGCTCGTGCTCAGCGAGCGCCGCGGCCGTGCGGCGGCGTTCTCGCCCTCCGACGGCTCCGTCCTCTGGGCCGGCGACCTCGGCCTCTCGGCGGTCTACGACCTCGAGATCGCGGGCGACCTCGCGGTCGTCGTGGGCGCGACGACGCCCGCGACCGGTGCGCGGCCCGCCCCCGCGGTGCTCGGCGTCGACGCCTCGACCGGCCACGTCCGCTGGCGCGTCAACGCCGCGGCTCTCTCCGACCACGCGCGCTGGGCCCGGGCCCTGCCCGACGGCGGCGTCCTGCTCGGCATCAACGACGGCCTCCTCCGCGTCCGCGCCGAGGACGGCGGCGTTGCCTGGGCCGCGGGCGCGAAGGACACCGGGATCGCGGCGCCGATCGCGGCGTGGGGCGTGGGCCACGCCGCCCTGGTGCTCGACCAGGACTTCCAGTTGTGGCGCGTGGACACGGCGGACGGGTCCGCCAGCCGCGAGCCGGTGCTCAACGACCGCGTCTCCCTCCCGTTCAACGTGGACCCGCTGGGCGACAGGGCGGCGGTCACGTCGAGCCAGGGCGTCGTGATCCTCGACGCCGGCGGGCGCGTGGTCGGCACGGACGCGATGGACTCGCCGGGGCGTCTTGAGCCCGCGCGGCCGTTCGACGGCGGGCTGCTCACGATCGAGTCGGGCCAGCGCGACCAGCTCCCGGGCGGCGATCGCATGACCGGCGCCAGGATCATCCGGCTCGACGCCGGCACCGCGCGTATCACGAGCGAGCAGCGCGTCCTGCTCTACGGTGCGCCGTCGTCGCTCTCCCTCCTCGACAACAAGGTGCTGGTGGGCCAGAAGCCCTTCACGCTCGTCTACACGTTCGAGCCCGGCGCTACTCCTGCACCGTGAGCGGGTTCTTGCCCTGCTCGATCGCGGAAATCTTGTGGATCCGGCGTTGGTGCCGGCCCCCCTCGAACTCCGTGCGGAGCCACACCTCGACGATTTTCTCGATCAGCCGCTGGCCGAGCAGGTCGGCGCTCATGCACAGCACGTTCGCCGCGTTGTGGCTGCGGGAGAGCTGCGCCGTCAGTTCGTCGTGCGCCACCGCCGCGCGGACGCCGGGGACTTTGTTCGCGGCGATGGACATGCCGATCCCGGTGCCGCAGAGGAGGATGCCCACGTCCGCCCGCTTCTCGCTCACGGCCTTGCCCACGAGGTAGGCGCGGTCGGGATAGTCGCTGGGCGCGCCCGAGCAGTCCCCCAGCACCTCCACCTGATGGCCCTCGCGCGCGAGCTTCTCGTGCAGTTGCTTGGTCCCCGCGTAGCCGCGGTGGTCGGCCGACAGTGCGATGCGCATGGGCAAGGATAGAGCGCGCAGGGTCGATACACTCCTCCAACGGCCCCCCGCACGTTCGCGCACCCCCAATGCCCGCGAGCCAGCCTCAACCACAGCCCGCGCAGACAGCGCACGCGGACGCCGACGACGCGGCGGACCTCCGCATCATCGCGTCGATCAAGGCCGGCGACAGCGCCGGTTGGAGCGCGCTCGTCGCCCGCTACCAAGACCGCGTCTTCGCCACCTGCGTCCGGATGATCCACGACCGCGAGGTGGCAGGGGACCTCGCGCAGGAGGCGTTCGTCAAGATCATCCAGGGCGTCGGGCAGTTCGACGGGCGGGCGAAGTTCTCCACGTGGGTCTACCGCGTCACGATGAACGTCTGCCTGTCGCGCCTGCGGTCCGAGAAACTCCGGCGTCACGCGAGCCTCGACGCCCCCGCGGGCGGGCGGGCCGGCGGCAGTTCGCGGGGCGAGAGTCTCTCCGATTCGGGAAGGGAGCGGGAACCGGGGGGCAGGGCGAGCGTCGAAGCCGATGAGGAGCGTGAGCTCGTTCTCGCGGCCCTCAGGCTCCTCGAGCCCGATCAACGGGCGGTGTTGATTCTCTGCGATTGTCGCGGCCTCGCGTACGAGCAGATCGGCGAGGTGCTCGGCGTGGCGGTGGGGACCGTGAAAAGCAGGGTCTTCCGGGCGCGGACGGCCCTGCGGGACGCGGTGGAGCAGGTGTCGCGAGAGCGAAGGGGCGGCAGGCCCCGCAACGCGGCGGGCGGATCGATCGGATGAACGGCGCGAACCCCAACAACCCCTCGGGCCCCGTGAGCGAAGAGCGACTCCTCGACTGGGTCGACGGTGCGCTCACACCCGAGCAGGAAGCCGCGCTCGCCCGCGCTTCCGGACGCGCCGAGATCGCCGAGCGCATCGCGCAGATGCGACGGCACAAGTCCGCGCTCGCCCGCGCCGGCGTTGTGCAGGCGCCCGCCGATCTGCACGACCGGGTGCTGGCCGCGATGGAACGCGAGTCGCTGCTGGGTATCGCCGGCGGTGAGGGAGAGATCCCGCGCGACACCATCAAGTTCAAGGCGCCGCGCACCGCCTGGTCCAGCCGCTTGCCTCATCTGGCGATGGCCGCGGGGCTGACGCTCCTGGCCGGCGGGCTCGCATACTTCGGCGCGGTCGCGTGGCGAGCCGCGCGCGTACCCCTGGCGTCCAACAGCGGCGGGCCCGGCGCGACGCCGGGCCGGACGGACGAGCCGCGGCTGGCCGTCGCGGACTCTCCGGAAGCGACCGGCCTCGCCGCGCCGGGCGAGCCGGCGGAGGACGCCGCGGCCGTGCGAACGTTCGCGGCGTCGGAATCGGCCGCGGCGATGCGGACGCCGACGGCCGCCGCGGAGGCCGAGCCGATCTCGATCAACCGCGCGATGGAACTCGCGGCGGAGCGGCGGTTGGCGATCCGCGTCAGGGCCCGCGAGCCCGACGACTTTGTCGCCGTCGAGCGTGCGGGCATGACGCGCACCGGCGATCGGCAGTGGAGCGTTTCACGAGACGTGACGCCGCACGCGGCGTCGCTCCTGCTCGCCGCGACGGTCGGGTCCGACCCCGTCCAGCTCCCCGGCAACGCGTTCGCGAGCGCGGTCTTCAGCGCCGAGCGCCTCGTCGCGCCCCTCGTCGGCCTCGGCGCGGGGATGCCGGCGCCGGCGGACGCACGCCTCGCGCGCGTCCGCGGGACGTACATGCTCGACGTGGCGGCCACCGAGCGCACGCTGGGCGTTCTGCGCGACCTGCTCCGCGACCGGATGCAGGCGCACGTCACGTTCGAGGAACTCGGCGAGCCCGTCGAGAGCGCCGACCAGATCGGCGCCTCGGACGTGCTCTGGTGGACGCGTGAACCCTCCAGGTGGGTTGAGCGCGTGCGCGTTCCCGTGCTCGTCGAGAGCGACCGTTGAGCTTCATCGCCCGCCGGGAATGAGCGAACCGGGCGTTCGTCCCGGCTGAGCCTGTTGTTTCAGTTGTTCCGGCGGCGGCGGAGGGGCGGTGCCGAAGACGGCGTTGCTCGAGTCCGCCTTGCTCTCGAATCTCTTGAGCGCCGCGACGTCCTCCTTCGTTAATCCTGTGCCGCCGCCGCCGCCGAAGTAGATCCCGGCGAAGACGCCCGCCGTCGCGACGAGCAGGAGCGCGACCACGAGCACGACGCGCTTCGTGCGCGGGTCCTCGCGGTCGATGTGGGTGTTGCGCACCTGGTCGATCCTGTCGGCGGCGGCGGAGGACGCGGCCCGCACTCTCTCCGACATGTTGTCGCGCAGCGACGAGATGCCGTCCGCCGCGGAGCCGGAGCGCATCTTCCACAGGCGCTCGTCGATCCAGCGCCCGACGCCCGCGAACCTGTCTTCCCACGTGCCCATCGGTGTGATTGTTGGGTCCCGGCGGACGTTCCGTTGCGATTTATTACATGATCGATGCGCGGTAGCGGGCGAGCATCTTCTCGAGGCTCCCGGGGATCACGCGCACGCCGCCGACGGCGTCCATGAAGTTCACGTCCCCGCCCCAGCGCGGGACCAGGTGCACGTGCAGGTGCTGCGGAACGCCGGCGCCCGCGGCGCGCCCCTGGTTGATGCCGATGTTGATCCCCTGCGGCTGGAGCGTTCGCTGCATGAGGTCGGTCGCGACCTCCGTCAGCCGCCAGAGGTGGGTTCGCTGCTCGGGCTCGTAATCGAGCAACGTGGGCCGCGCCTCGCCGAGCGCGACGAGCAGATGCCCGTTCGCGTACGGGTAGCGGTTGAGGAGGATGAGCCCGTGCGCGTCGCGCAGCACGACGTGGTTCTTGTCGTCGTCCTTGGGCGCGAGCCAGTAATCAAGCAGGAACGAGCCGGTTCCGGGCGTGGGAGGGCCGCCGGCGCGCTTCTCGCCCGCGTCGAGGTTCTCGAGGTATTCAAGCCGCCACGGAGCCTGCAACGCCGGGTGGTACGCCATGGCGGAGGGTAGGAATCCGCGCACCCTACGCTGGAATCATGCCTAGAGATCAACGCATCGAACGACTCGCCGAGGTGCTCGTCAACTACTCCGCCCGCGTCAAGCCGGGCGACATCTGCGGCGTCGTCGGCGACGACGGCGGCCGGCCCCTGTCGGAGGCGCTCGCGCGGGCGATCATCAGGGCCGGCGGCCAGCCCTTCCTCCTCGCCCGCCCCAACTCGCTGCACGAAGCGATGCTCGCGCACGCGACGGACGAGCAGCTCGCCCGCCCGAACCCGATGTGGCAGATGTACATCGAGACCGTGAACGTCCACTTCGCCATCTGGGCGGAGAAGAACACCAAGTCCCTCTCTCGCTTCGACCCCAAGCGCACCGCGCTCCTGAGCCAGGCCCGCAAGCCTTTCCTCAAGACGTTCATGGAGCGGGCCGGCCTGCCCGCCGACGACCCGCGCCGCCTGCGCTGGTGCGGCACGCTCCTCCCCACCGAGGCGCACGCGCAGGACGCCGAGATGAGCCTGACGCAGTACGAGGACTTCGTCTTCAAGGCCGGGCTCCTGCACCTCGAGGACCCGGCCGCGGAGTGGACGCGCGTCTTCGAGCGCCAGGAGAAAGTCCGCGCGTTCCTGCAGGGCAAGAAGCAGCTGCGCTTCCGCGCCCCGGCCGAGCCCGGCGTGCACGACGGCACCGACCTGCGCGTGGACGTGAGCAAGGGCCGATGGATCAACTGCGCGGGGCACGAGAACTTCCCCGACGGGGAAGTCTTCGCGGGCCCCACGCTCCCGGGCGACGGCGGCTTCGGCGTCGAGGGGCACGTCAACTACACCTTCCCCGCGGTGTACAACGGGCGCGAGGTGGAGGGCGTGCGACTGGCCTTCAAGGGCGGGCGCGTCGCCGACGCGAGCGCGACCAAGAACGAGGACTTTCTCTTCAAGATGCTCGACCAGGACGCGAACGCGCGAAACCTCGGCGAGATCGCCATCGGCACCAACTACTCGATCACCGAGTTCTCGCGCAACACGCTCTTCGACGAGAAGATCGGCGGCACCTTCCACGCGGCGGTCGGCGCGGGGTACCCGGAGTCGGGAAACACCAATGAGAGCGCCCTGCACTGGGACATGGTCTGCGACCTGCGCCCGCGCCTCGCCCGCGACGGCTCGCAGCTCCCCGGCGGCACGATCGAGGCCGACGGCGAGGTCTTCCACCGGGACGGGAAGTTCTTGATGATGTAGAAGAAGGCACGGAGCCGTGAAGGCACGCGGGCGCGAAGTGAAAAAGGCCCCGGCCGAAAGACCGGGGCTTTTCTTTCCGCCCTTGTTCGCCTGTTCGCTTCCTCGCTTCTTCCCACGCTGCGCCTTTCATCCTTCAAAAGAAAACACGCCCCTGACGGGGCGCGTTCGTGACCACATGATTGAGGGCGCCGCTCAGCGCCTGCCGGTCGGCAGGTTGCGCACCGCGATCAGTTCAAGCTCGACTTCGAGGGCCACGTTCTGCGGCCGCGTCGCGGGCGCGAACTGGGGCGAGCCCATGTTGAACTCTTTCGGGATTCTGATCCTGCGCTTCCCGCCGACCTTCATCCCCTCGAGCCCCGCCGTCAGGCCGTTCAGCTCGCCGGGAATCCACACATAGGGCTTGTCGGAGCGCTCGATCTCCTTCCCCTCGGCGTCGCGGATCACGTGCGTCGTCACCGGCACGAACTGCGTCGTCGCCGCCTCGCCGTCGCCTTCCTTGATGTCTTCAACCGCGATCGCGTCCAGCACCTGGATCACGAAGACCAGGTCGGTGTTCGGCGGCACCTGCGGGGCCCGGCCCGCGGCGCCATACCCCATGGCCGCCGGGATAATCAGCCGACGGATGCCGCCGATGCGCATCCCGGGGACGCCCTTCTGCCAGCCGGGGATCATGGCTGCGAGCGGGAGCGGCGTCCGCTCGCCGCGGTCGAACGATGAATCGATCACCCCGCCGTCGTTCTTGCGCGTGCCGTGGTAGTAACCGATGAACGCGCCGCCCGGCTTTACCTCAGCCCCTTCGCCGATCTTGATGTCCTCAATGACGAGGCCGCCCTCAAGCTCCTGACGGTTCACGACCGGGCCGTCCGGCACCGGGATGGCGTTGGGAGATGGCGGCGTCACCGGCGCGGCCGCCGCCGATGGGGGTGTCTGCGGCGAGGACGGCGGAGCCGTCTGGGCGAGCAGGGCGGTGGACGAGAGCGTGAACGCGAGGAACGCCAACTTCGTGCGCATAGATGTCCTTTGGAAGAGAGCGGGGAGGGTAGGAAGCCTCGCTCCGATGGATTCCTGAGAGACGGAGGAACCGCACGCCGCATGGCAGCGGACGGTCTCCGGCACGCGGATCACCCCGGGGCCTGGCGGGCCGAGTTTGTGGGGCGAAAGGAGCAGGCCATGAAGAAGAACCGTTCGTGCATTCTCGTTGCTTCGATGATCGCGGGTGCCGCGATCTTCTCCGCCGCCCCGGCCGCGTTCGCGGTCGAGTTCCCCGCCGGCACCGTGGTCCCGGTGCACGAGTTCATCGGTTTCGGGCAGGCCGTCACGATCGCGCAGAACGCCGGCGCCGACCTCATCACCCGCGTGCAGATCGAGCGAGAGAACGGCCGCTGGGTCTACAAGGTCGAGTCCTACCACGTCCGCGACCGCCGGCGCATCCGCCAGGACATCGACGCCCGGACCGGCCAGGTCCGCCGCATGGAGCGCAAGACCATGGGGGGCG
>Ga0196973_1000105_pt1 | contig 28422 bp, 40 predicted proteins | sample S1_513CmetaG_FD_155457 | JGI IMG/M metagenome (GOLD analysis project Ga0196973, IMG submission 155457) | Soil microbial communities from Anza Borrego desert, Southern California, United States - S1_5-13C | ecosystem: Environmental > Terrestrial > Soil > Desert | place: USA: California...
GTGCCGGCCAGCGGCAGGCGCACGAAGCGGCTGGAGACGTCGTCACGAATGGCAGCGGAGACCTCGATCATCGAGGCGAACATAGTACGAAAACACTGCGCCTGGCAAGTGAGCGGAAGGCTTTTTTTATGCTGTTTCCGTTATTTTTGACGGACGCCAGGTCCACCGTCGCGGCGCGCCCGACCCCTCGCCTACCGCAGCGCCGAAATGAGCCGACGTGGCGGCGCGGAACGCCGCCGCAGCCCCTCCCCTCACACCGTCACCCGAACCCGCTTGTCCTCCTGCTCGAACCGCACGCGTCGCTCCAGAAATTGCTCGATGACATCGGCATTCGTCGTGGCGTGAAGCGACGCGCACTGGGCCGTGAAGCCGCCTCCGCCGGCGATCGCCATCGGCAGAAGAAGCTGATCGGTGAGAAACTCGCACGCGACGGCGTCGCTGGCGACGTATCGCTGCATCTGCTCGACGGCGTCGGCGGCAACGTCCTCGGCACGCACCCCTCGCTCACCGAATGCCGTGAACACCTCCGTGACGTGCTCGTATGCGAGCTCGATCGAAATCACGTTGCCCGCACTGATCGAATTCGTAAGCTCGGCCGCGACGAGATGCTCCGTCGGCCAGCCGGTTCGTCCTTCGATCGTCGCAAGCTCGCGCTCGGCGATCAGCAGCGGAAGCTTGGCGACTTCGGCAAATGCGCACGCAGTCCGCTGTCGGCCGCGTTCGAGCGCGTCGATTGGAGTGAGGCGCGCGACCGGCTCGATGCGCATCCGTAGAACGCCGCCACCGGCAGGATAGAAACCCGGCCGCACCAGCTCGACATGCACGCGTGCGCCCATCGCGGACAGAAGCGGCAGAAACGTCCGCTCGAGGAAGCGGAACGGCGGCGCGTGCGGATTGTGCGTTCCACCGATGAACTCGACGTCCGAGGGAGCCGAAGCAAGCAGCAGCGGCACGAGCACCGTCTGCAGCACCAGCGTGGTGCTGCCGGCCGAGCCGATGTCGAAGCGGTAGCTGCCGCCAGCCACGGCGCGCGGATGGAAGGCAAGAGTCTGCGATCCGAGGACGGCTCCTTCGACGTCGGCGCTTCCCACGGCCGCCGCCGCGCGGACTGCCGTCAGATGCTGCCGCAACAGCCCGGGCTTGCTGCGGCGCGCACGGATCCGCTCGATGCGAAACGGCACGCCCAGCATCAGCGACAGCGCAAGAGAGGAGCGAAGAATCTGGCCGCCGCCTTCGCCGTGAGAGCCGTCGATCACCAGCATGCTCTCACCTGCGCTCGATGATGCCGCTGCCAGTGCACGAAACCGCCGCGGCGATCTCAGGGCTCCGCAGCATCCTTGCCCGTCAGGAACCAGCGCAGGGCCCGGCCCGGCTCGGGCTCCTTGATGAGATTCTCACCGATCAGGAACGCATTGACGCCGAGCTGCTCCATCTGCCCGAGCTCGTGCGGATGACGAAAGCCGCTTTCCGAGACCAGCGTCACCTCCTCGGGCGCCACCGGAATGAGCTGCCGCGTGACATTGAGCGACGTATCGAACGTGCGCAGGTTGCGGTTGTTGATGCCGAGGAGCATCGCTCCCGCATCGACGGCGCGGCGCATTTCGGTTTCGTCGTGCACCTCCACCAGGACGTCGAGGCCTTCACGGCCGGCGCTGTGCAGCAGCGATACCAGCACATCCTGTTCGAGCGCCGCCACGATCAGCAGAATGCAGTCGGCGCCGTGCGCGCGCGCCTCGACGACTTGATACTCGTCGATGGTGAAATCCTTGCGCAGCAGCGGAATAGTCGTCACTGCTCGCACGGCTTCGAGATCGGAGAGGCTGCCCTGGAAGTACGGCGTGTCGGTGAGGACCGAGATGCAGCGGGCGCCAGCGTCTTCGTACTGGCGCGCGTGCGTCACTGGATCGAAGTCGGCGCGAATGACGCCCCTGGACGGCGAGGCCTTCTTGATCTCGGCGATGATTGCGCGTCCCGCGCCTTCGCGGGCGAGCGCGGCAGCGAAGCCGCGGCGCGGCTCCTCGTAGAGCGGTCGCGCGCGCAGCTCCTCGATCGGCCTGCGCCGGCGTGCTGCGGCGACCTCGTCGCGTTTGGCCTCCAGGATCTCGTCGAGAATCATCGCTTCGTTCCGCGCCGGCCGCGGCACCTCAGCATGGACGCGCCTGCGGCGCACCCTGCCGCAGCGCCGCATCATCCGCGGCACGCAACGTCCGCCTGTCGAAAGAAACATGCGGCTTCACTGTTCGGCCCTGCTCTCGCGCACGAAGCTCTCCAGCACCTGCAGCGGCTTTCCGGTCTGCAGCACGCGGCGCGCGTGCGTCACCGCCGCATAGAGCGAATCGGCCAGGCCGCCGACGTAGATCGCGGCGGCGCCGTTGAGCAGCGCCGCATCGGCGTAGGCGCTCGGCTTGCCGGCAAGGACCTCGCGCAGCATCTGCGCGTTGTGCGCGGCGTCGCCGCCGATGAGGTCGTCGGGCCTGCAGCGGGCGATGCCGAAGCTCTCGGGCGTGATCTCGCAGGGAGTGATCTTGCCGCGGCGCAGCTCCACGGCCTTGGTCTGTCCGGCGGCGGTGATCTCGTCGCTGCCGTCGCAGCCGTGAACGACCAGGGCGTGCTCGGTGCCGAGCTCGCGCAGGACCTCGGCGACGTTGTGCATGCACGTATCGGAGAACACCCCGAGCACCTGCCGTTTGGCGCCGGCCGGGTTGCACAGAGGGCCCGCCAGGTTGAAGGCCGTGCGGATGCCGATCTCCTTGCGCGCCGGAGCGACGTTGCGGCCGGAGGGATGGTAGAGCGGCGCCAGCAGGAACGTGACGCCGCAGCGGTCCAGGCAGCGGCGGGCATGCTCGGGCGCCAGCTCGACGTTGGCGCCGGCGGCCTCGAGCACGTCGGCGGTGCCGACCTTGCCCGACATCGCGCGGTTGCCGTGCTTGGCGACCTTGGCGCCGGCGGCGGCCGCGATGAAGGCGGCAGCCGTCGAGACGTTGTAGGTGCCGAGGCCGTCGCCGCCGGTGCCGCAGGTATCCACCAGCGTCCCGTCGTACTCGAAGGTCGTGCAGCGCGCGCGCATCGCCCGCACGAGGCCGGTGAGCTCCTCAGCGGTCTCTCCCTTGGTCTGGAGCGCGGCCAGGAAGGCTCCGACCTGGGCGGAGGTGGCCTTGCCGTCCATCAGGATGCCCATGGCTTCTTCGGCCTCGGCTGCCGTCAGGCTGCGGCCTTCCACGAGCTTGCTGAGGTATTCCTTCATTTCTTCGACACCGCGCCCCGGGCGCAATTCCGCGAATGACCGCTGCGGGTGGCCATCATGCGGACTGCTCGATTTCGACCGCGCGGTCCAGGGCCAGCATCATCGCGCGCGCCTTGGCTTCGCACTCGGCCTGCTCGTTCATGGGGACCGAGTCGGCAACGACGCCGGCGCCGGCCTGGACGTAAACCGTCCCGTTCTTGACGAACAACGTGCGGATCGCAATGCAAGTATCGAGATTCCCGAGGAAGTCGACGTACCCCACAGCTCCGCCGTAGACGCCGCGGCGAGACTTCTCCACCTCCTCGATGATCTCCATGGCGCGGACCTTGGGCGCCCCGCTGAGCGTCCCAGCCGGGAAGGTCGCGCGGAACGCATCGAAGCAGTCCCTGCCCGGCGCCAGCGTCCCCGAGACGTGGCTGACGATGTGGTTGACGTGGCTGTAGCGCTCCACGGTGAAGCGCTCGCTCACCTTGACGGTGCCGGTTTCGGCCACGCGCCCGATGTCGTTGCGTCCGAGGTCGACCAGCATGATGTGCTCGGCCTGCTCCTTGGGGTCGGACAGCATCTGGGCCACGAGCGCCTCGTCCTCTTCGGGCGTCGCCCCGCGCCGGATCGTACCGGCAATGGGCCGCACCGCCACCTGGTTGCCCTCGACCTTGACCATGACTTCGGGAGAAGCCCCGACGACGACCTCGTCCTCCAGGTCCAGATAGAACATGTAAGGCGACGGATTGATGGTGCGAAGCGCGCGATAGATCGAGAACGGATGCACGCTCAGCGGCGCGCGGAACCGCTGCGAGATGACGACCTGGAAGATGTCGCCCGCGCGAATGTACTCCAGGCACTTCTCGACCGCGGCGCAGTACTCCTGCGGCGTGTGATTGGAAGCGGGGCGCACGACCTCGCCCTGGTGCGGCGCCGGCAGCGGGATCTCGCCCGTGCGCAGCCGCCGAACCGTGGCTTCGACGCTGGCGACCGCGCGCTCGTACGCCTGCGTCACGTCGTCGCCGGTGCCAACCACGGCCAGGCTGACCACCTTCATGGTATGCGTGACGTTGTCGAACAGGACGAAGTTGTCGGCGATCAGCCCCGCCACGTCGGCCGCGCCGAGATCGTCCTCGGTCGCAACCGGCAGCTTCTCGATGGTGCGCACGAGGTCGTAGCTGAGGTAGCCGACGAAGCCGCCGGCAAAACGCGAAAGCCCTTCGACCTTCGCCTGGTGGAACGGCGCGAGCACGCGGCGCAGCGCTTCGATCGGATCGGCCTCGATCTCCATCCGACCGCCGCCGCGCCGGTGCACCACCGTGACGCCGCCACGCGCCCGTAGCGTCATGAGCGGATCGGTGCCGAGGACGCTGTAGCGTCCCCAGCGGTCGCCGCCCTCGACGCTCTCGAGCAGGAAGCCCTGCCCGCTGCGGTGCAGCTTGAGGAACGCCGACACCGGCGTGTCCAGGTCGGCCGCTACCTCGCGATAGACCGGAATGGTGTTGGACTGCGCGGCCAGGCGGCGGAAGCCCTCGAGGTCGGGAACCACAGGCATGGGAGGTTTTCGCCCAGGAGCCGATCCACTTCCAGCGCCTCGCGCCTGCTGTGGCCGCAGCACGCCGAGCGCGTGACCGCCGGGGACAGCGCGTGGGCGCGGCGCAGCAGATCTCTCAAGCGACGCGCTGCCTCTCGCCCGCCAGCGTCCGGAACGTGATCGAGTAGCGAAGCTCCTTGGTCGGCGAGATCGCGTGCTGCCACCCCCAGCGCGCCACGCCGCGCATCGCGTAGGCGGAGCGCGGCGGCAGGTCGAGCGGAATCGTCAGGTCCCGCCTCCCCTTCTCCGGTGGATACGGACGAAGGCGCATGCGGCACGCGCCGGCCAGGGAGACTCCGGTGATCTTCTCGAAGTCGGGCACGTCGCGGTGCCATCCGAGCTGCGTGCCTGGCTGATACTCGGCGATGAGCGCGTGCGTCAGCTCCTGCGCCGGAATGCCGCTCCACTCGGCGATGCGTTCGCGCAGCGGGTGCAGGAACTCCGGTACCGGCCCGGCCGGGATCAGCTCGTTGCTGCTGAAGTCGTAGCTGCCGCCGAAGCTGACGATGCGGCGCCTGGCCGTGAACTGCTTGTACTGCGCCTCGCGAAACGGGAGCGTGGCCAGCGTCGCCAGCAGCCGTTCCTCCTCGGCGTGGCTGAGGAAGTCGGCCTGGTAGTGGAAGCCGGACGGAAGCGCGGGCGGGACCGAAAAGAGCTCGGCCTGCTTCATTCGGTGCTGACGAAGGCCTGCTCCAGGCCGAGCTCGCGCCGGCAGCGATCGGCCATGGCGCGCGCGTCGCCGAAGCCGCCGTAGCGCCCGACGCGCACCCGATACCAGGAGGTCTGGCCGTCGCTGACGCGCTTGACGTAGGCTTCATACCCGCGAGCCTTGAGCTTCTTGATGAGCGCTTCGGCGTCCGCCTCCTTGCGGGTCGCCAGCACCTGCACCGTGTAGCCCGGCGCGCGCGCCTGACCGTCCTCGGCATCCTCTTCGGCGTCGTCGCGCGCCTCTTCGGCGGGCTCCTCGACGGCCGCATCGGCCTTCTTGCGTGCCTTGGCTGGCACCGCCGGCTCCTGGTCGTCGGCGGCATCATCGGCCATCGGCGTCTCCGCCTCCTGGCCCTTGCGCACCTTGCGCTCGGCCTTCGCATCGTCAGGTGCGGCGACCTCGGCCTTGGCGACGGCGACTGCCTTGGCATCGGCCTCGTCATCCGCCTTGGCCTGCGAGGTCTTGTCCGCGCCGGCGGCCTCCACCGACGCCCCGGCGGGCACGGCCGGACGTGCATACTTGGAGAAGTCGTCCACCGGGATGCGGGCGACTCGATCCTCCTGCGGGGCATGCAGCGCGGCGTTCTTCTTGCCCACGTAGAAGCCGAGGAAAAAGACACAAACCGCCGTGACGACGAAGCTCACCGCCAGCATCGTCATCTCGAAGCCGCTGAACTGCAGTTGCTGTCTGCTACGTCTGGTCGCCATCCGCTCCCTTGGTTCCCGCGGCCGGGCCGGCGTGGGATGATCCCGTACTAGCTATCATTTTCGCGCGTGCGTTTCCCCTCGCGCACGTCCAGGCGCGGTCCTCGATCTCGCTGACGTCCTCCCAGAACTGCACGAGCACGGCAGGAATGGACGCCAGCGGCCATGTCGGATGCGGGAAGGCGAAGCTCACGCCGATGACCTGTCGAGGTATCCGAGGAAGTGCACGTTGGCGTGTCAGCTCTGCGACCGCCGCTTCGCCGCACGCCGGCGCTATGGTAGGCAGCATGCTCACCCATCCGTGTGGCCATGGCCAGTCCTTCGACCAGTCTGCTCCTGCGGCGGATCCCTGCCCTGGACTCCCTGCGCAGTTACGGCCTTGCCGAGCTGCGCGCCGACGTCATCGCGGGCATCACCGTGGCCACCGTGGCCGTGCCGCAGGCGATGGCGTACGCGATCGTCGCCGGGCTGCCGCCGCAGTACGGGCTCTACACCGCCATCGTGATGACGGCGGTCGGCGCGGTGCTGGACTCTTCCCGCCAGCTGATCAACGGGCCGACGAATGCCATTTCGATCGCGCTGCTGAGCGCGCTGGCGCTGGTGCCGCCGCAGGAGCGGCTGGCGGCCGCGATCCTGATGTCGCTGCTGGTGGGGACGATTCAGATCGGCATCACGCTCCTGCAGCTGGGCGACCTGACGCGCTACATCTCCCACTCCGTCATCGTCGGCTTCACGCTCGGCGCCGGCACGCTGCTGGTGCTCGACCAGCTCAAGAACCTGCTCGGGCTGCAGGCCGCCGGCGAGGTGCACTCCGCGTTCCTGGTGCGGCTGTGGGAGACGCTGGCGCACGGCGGGCCGGTGCACGTGCCGACGCTGGCGATCGGAGTGGCGGCCATCGCCTCGGTGCTGACGCTGCGCTCGCTGAAGGCGCGCCTGGGCCTGCGGCTGTTTCCCGACCTGCTGGCCACCGTCGTGCTGACGGCGGCGGCCGCGGCGTGGATGAAGCTCGACCAGCAGGGCGTTGCGTTGGTCGGCGAGATCCCGCGCGATCTGCCGCACTTCGCCATGCCCTCCCTGGACAGCCCGCATCTGCAATCGCTGACCACGAGCGCGCTGGCGATCGCGACGCTGGGCCTTCTCGAGGCCGTGTCGATGGCCAAGGCGATCGCGGCGCAGACGCGGCAAAAGCTGGACATGAACCAGCAGTGCCTGTCGGAAGGCGTTGCCAACGCCGTCGGCTCGTTCTTCCAATGCTTTCCCGGCTCCGGCTCGTTGACGCGCTCGGCGATCAACCAGCAGGCCGGCGGCGTCACGCAATGGTCCGGTGTGATCTCGGCGGCGGCGGTGGCCGCGATCATGCTGGCGTTCGCGCCCTATGCGCGCTTCATCCCCCGCTCGGCGATGGCCGGCATCCTCATCGTCTCGGCCTGGAAGATGGTGGACTGGAATGCGCTGCGCTACCACGTGCGCGCCTCCCGCTTCGACACCATCATCGTGGCCGTGACGGCCGTCTCGGCGGTCGCCGTCAGCATCGAGTTCTGCGTGCTGATCGGCGTCTTCATGTCGTTCCTGCTGGTGGTGCCGCGCGCGGCGCGCATGCACATGACCGAGTTCATCGTCACGCCCGACCGCGTGATCCAGGAGCGTCTGCACGACGAGCTCGTATGCGACCGCATCATGGTCTTCGGCCTCGAAGGCGAGATGTTCTTCGGATCGGCGCCCGAGTTGGAGCAGCACCTGGAGACGATCGAGTCGCGCATCCGCGAACGCACGCGCGCCGTCGTGTTGCGCGTCAAGCGGGTGCGAAGCCCGGACGCCGTCTGCATGAGCGTTCTCGACGAGCACCTGGAGCGGATGAAGGCCCGCGGCGTGCAGGTGATCCTGGTCGGCGTGCGCGACGATCTGGCCGAGGCGCTGGAGCGCACCGGCATCGCCGAGCGCCTGGGCCAGGCCAACATCTTCCGCGAGCAGCCGATCCGCCACACCAGCACGCGCAAGGGCGTCCAGTACGCGTTCACGCTCATGGGAGAGCCCTGCGAGACCTGCCCGCTGCGCGGCCGCGAGGTTCACCGCGGCGTGCTGTACTACGAGATCTAGGACATGCTCCTTCGCCGGCGGCGCCGCCGGTGGTCTGCCGCTCGTGCGGCAACGATCGCCGCGCGGATCGCCGCATGATCACGCATGGAAGCCACGGCTGTCGCGATAACGGTTTCGGCGGCGCAGCAGGTCTCGGGCCTGTGGCAGAGGCCTCCCGATGCGTGGGCGTGCTACGTCATGGCGCACGGCGCCGGCGCCGGCATGCAGCACGAGTTCCTGGCCGCCATCGCCGCCGGCCTGGCCGGGCGCGGCGTCGCGGTCCTGCGCTACCAGTTCCCGTTCATGGAGCGCGGCGCACGGCGGCCCGATGCTCCGGCGCTGGCACAGGCGACCGTGCGCGCCGCTGCCGAGGAGGCACTGCGGCGCAGCGCAGGCCTGCCACTGTTTGCCGGCGGCAAGTCCTTCGGCGCGCGCATGACTTCGCAGGCGCAGGCGCAAGCGCCGCTGGCCGGCGTGCGCGGTCTCGTCTTCCTCGGCTTCCCGCTGCACCCTGCCGGCAAGCCGTCCACCGATCGCGCGCTGCATCTGTTCGACGTGCACATCCCGATGCTGTTCCTCCAGGGCACGCGTGACGAGCTGGCCGATCTGCGGCTTCTGGCGCCGATCTGCCGCGACCTCGGCGGCCGTGCGCGCATCGAAATCGTCGACGACGGCGACCACTCCTTCCACGTGCGCGTTCGCTCGGGCCGCCGCGATGCCGACGTACGAGCAGCGATGGTCGAGGCGATCGCCGAATGGATGTCGGCGCAGGCGCCAACGGCATAGGCCGCGGCTGGCCGGGAATCTCGTGCCGCAGTCGCGGCTCCCGACTCGAAGTCGTGTCAGGTCGCTGCCGCGGCGACGGCGGCGCGCGAGCGCATGGCCTGCCGCCGCCTCGACACCATTGCGGCGAGCACACCCGCCAGCGTCAGCGCGGAGATCCAGTTGTAGAGCGACTCCATGGCGCTGCGCTCGAACTTGAGCTCCACACGCACGCTGCCGGCCGGCACGCGCAGCCGGATCAGCGAGTCCTTGGCCTGCCTGGTAACGACGGGCCGGCCGTCGACGAGCGCCTGCCAGTTCGGGTGCCAGCTGACGGCCGCCGTTGCCGGATACCAGCGCCGCCGCGTCGCGGTGCGAACGGTCCAGCGCAGGTGCTCGGGCGTCAGATCGCGAAAGCGCTCGACCGAAAACCCTTCTCCGCTCAGACGCGAGCCGCCGTCGCGCAGGCGGTAGATCGTCGTGCGCCTCTCTTGCAGCACCGGCACGAAGTCGTCGCTGCCCTCGAAGAACTCACGGACGTCCTGGCTGGTGACGATGACATAGCGGATGCCCAGCCGGCGCAGCCGCTCGGCGCCGCGGCGCGACCCCTTGCGCATGATGCGGCCGAGATCGCCGCGTCTGCCCGCGCTGGTCAGCTCGACCTGATCACCGCCGAGCGTGTAGACGCCGGTGTGGAAGTTCAGGACGCTGACGACGCTGTGCACGCCGAGGCGCGCCCAGCGGAACGCCGTGCGGTCCATCGCCACGATCGCGCCATGCTCGGCCTTGCGGTCGAGCCATCGCACGACTCGCGCGAACTCCTTCCTCGGCCGTTTGCGCTGCGCGTACTCGGTCTCCACGTTGCGCCTATGATGCGCCAGCTCGGCGGCGGCGCTGCCGACGATGACAAGGACAGCGGCGACCACGACCGCCGCACCGGGGCGTGACCGTCGTGCAAGGGCGCTCAGCCACGGCCGCGCCTTATCGAAGGCGACGCCCGTGAACAGCACCGTCGCAAGACACACGAACGACAGCGCGCGAGGCCGCACGACCCGCCGCATCATCTCGACCATCGGCTGCGGCTCCCAGGAAAAAGGCCCCGTCACCGCCAGCACCGCCGTCACCAGAGCGACGGCGGCCGTGATGGCCAGCCGCGAGCGGTCGAACAGCACGGCCCATATCGCAGCGGCGTACGCCGGCAGGACGAGCGCTCGCGGACCGAACAGGCCGCCGGTGGCGAGCGCGACGGCACGGCCTCCTCCCTCGCCCCATCCGACCGAGCCGCCGCCGAGCTCGTGCCACTGCAGCGAAGGGAACAGTGCATGTCCGGCGAGCAGCAGCACGAGCGCGGCAATGGCCGCGTAGCGGACGAGCAAGCCGGGATCGCGGCGTACCACCGCGATGCCGGCAGCAACCAGGCCGGCAACGGCGAGCGCGTACGCGCCGGTGATGAAATGCGCCAGTAGCGCGGCGGCCATCAGCAGCACGGCCTTCCAGAGCTGGCCCGGCACGCCGTCCAACGCGTCCAGCAGTACCGGCCACGCCAGTGCGAACAGCAGCACGCCCACCGAGTGCGGCAGGAGCCCGGTCACGAACAGGCCTGGCATGCCGAAGCCGAGCATGGTGCCGAGCACGAGGCTGGCCATCGCCGCAACCACCGCGCCGTCGCGACTGACGCCGAGCCGCCGCGCGACGTGCGCCACGACCAGCGGCAGCGCGACCACCGGCAGCGCGTAGAAGACCTTGAAGACGGTGAGCAGGTCGAGCACGCCGTCCAGAAGAAGCGCGGCCAACCCGATGACGAGGAAGTAGCCGTAGGACTGGAACAGGAAGAGCTGCGCGCCCAGGTACCAGTACGGCGACCAGCCGTCGACGTGGCCGGACGGCAGGAACTGTTCGGCCATGACCTTGACGCGCAGCAGGTGCCGCGGCGCGTCCGCATTGACGATCATGCCGTCGTTCGTGACGGGCCAGACCAGGAAGACGACGACGGCCAGGCAGAGGAGAAGGCCGAGCCGAAAGCGCGTGCTCTCCTGTGCCGTGTGCATGCGCACGGCCTGCCGCGCTACATCCGCTCCGGGGCCGCGATCCCCACCAGCCGGAGCGCCCGGCCGATCACCTGCCCGACCGCGCCCACGAGCAGCAGCCGCGCGGCCGTCATCTCGGCATCGTCGCTGACGCAACGGTGCCTGGAATAGAAGCGATGGAAGTCGCCCGCCACGCGCTGCACGTAGTGGATGACCCGATGCGGCTCGAGCGCCTCGGCCGCCGCATCGACGATCTCGGGAAACTCGGCGAGCAACTTGATCAACCCGATCTCGTCGGGGTGCGACAGCGCCTGCACGGCGTCGATGCCCGGCTCGGGAATCCCGATGCCGCGCTCGGCGGCCTGACGGAAGATGCCGGCGATGCGCGTGTGCGCGTACTGCACGTAGAAGACCGGGTTCTCGGCCGTCTGCCGCCGCGCCAGCTCCAGGTCGAAGTCCAGGTGCGCGTCCGACTTGCGCGACAGGAAGAAGAACCGCGCCAGATCGTTGCCCACCTCGTCCACCACCGCGCGCAGCGGGATGAACTCGCCCGTCCTCTTGCCCATGCGCACCGGCTCGCCGTCGCGCGAGAGGCTCACCATCTGCACGAGCACCACGCGCAGCCTGTCGCCCTCGAGGCCGAGCGCCTGCAGGCAGCCGCGGATGCGGCTGACGTAGCCATGATGATCGGCGCCCCAGACGTTGATGATGCGCTCGTAGCCCTTGAGCAGCTTCTCGCGGTGGTAGGCGATGTCGCAGCCGAAGTAGGTCAGCTCGCCGTCGCTCTTGACGACCGGACGGTCCTTGTCGTCGTCGAAGGCGGTGGTGCGCATCCAGATCGCGCCTTCCTGCTCGTAGATGTGCCCGCGCTGGCGAAGCTCGGCGATCGCATCCTGCACGCTGCCCCGCTGGCGCAGCGCGCGCTCGGAGGTGAAGTTGTCGATCCGCACGTTGAAGGCTTCGAGGTCGGCGCGAATGTTGTCGAGCAGACGAGCCGCGGCCCACTGCGCGAGCGTGGCAGTCGCTTCGTCGGCAGGCGCGTCCAGCCAGCGCCGCCCGTCGCGCTCGATGATCTCCTGCGCAAGGTCGACGACGTAGTCGCCGGGATAGCCGTCCTCGGGAAACGGCTCGTGGATGCCGTGCAGCTCGCGATAGCGCGCCAGAACCGAGCGGCCGAGCGTCTCGATCTGGACCCCGGCATCGTTGACGTAGTACTCGCGGTCGACGTCATAACCGGCCGCCTCGAGCAGGCGCGCGATGGCATCGCCGGTGACGGCGCCGCGCCCGTGCCCGATGTGCAGCGGCCCGGTGGGATTGGCCGAGCAGAACTCGATCTGGATGCGCTGGCCGCCGCCGTTCTCGCCGGTGCCGTAGGCGTCGCCGGCCTCGACGATCTCGAGCAGGCGCTGGCGCCAGGCACCGTCGCTCAGTGTGAAGTTGAGGAAGCCGGGACCGGCCGGCTCGACCCTGGCGAGGAGGCCGCCGCCGTCGCCGATGTGGCGGATCAGAAGCTCGGCCAGTGCGCGCGGCGACTTCTTCTCGGGCCGCGCCAGCAGCATGGCCACGTTGCTCGCAAGATCGCCGTGCGTGGCGTCGCGCGGAACCTCGACGACGAACGCCGGCACCTCCGCGCTCGCGAGATCACCCGCCTCGTGCGCCCTGGCCAACGCGCCGGCAATCAGCCCTCGCAGACGTGCTTTCATGCGAAACCGTAGATGTCAGAGAAACCCCGCGAGCGAAACGCGGCGGCATGGACCCGATCAGTCGCGGCCACCGCATCTCGCAACGGCGCGCCAGCAGGCTTCCGGCGCGGCCGCGGGCGTGTCTGCGGCGGACCGCGCCGCGCTTCGCGCTTCGTGTCCGCCGTGGACATGCCCGTGGCCGCGCCTCTTCGAGCGAGGCGGATGCTCAGCGGGACGACGCCTCTTTCTCCTCGCCCGCCTTCGCCTTCTTCACCGGCGGCGGCAACTCGGTCAGCTCCACCAGGGACAGCGGAGCGGCATCACCGAGGCGCTGTCCCAGCTTGATGATGCGCGTGTAACCGCCGGCGCGCTGCGCGAAGCGCGGCGCCACTTCCGAGAACAGCTTGTAGACCGCCTCGTCGGTGCGGATGTAGGCGCGCGCGCGGCGGCGCGCCGCAACCGTGTCCTGCTTGCCGAGCGTGATCATGCGGTCGGCCCAGCGCCGCAGCTCCTTCGCCTTGGCGTCGGTGGTGCGGATGCGGCCGTGCATGATCAGCGAGGTCACCATGTTGCGGAACATGGCGTCGCGATGCGACGAGTTCCGCCCGAGCTTGCGCCCGGACTTCATGTGTCTCATGGCCTAGTACCTCTCCTGCTCGATGCGCATGCGGTCGAGGTGCTCGCGCTCGGGGAAGTTCGGGATGCGCATCCCGAGCGACAGCCCCATCTCGCCGAGGACCTCCTTGATCTCCAGCAGCGATTTCCTGCCGAAGTTCTTGGTCTTGAGCATCTCCTGCTCGCTGCGCTGCACCAGCTCGCCGACGTACTTGATGTCGGCGTTCTGCAGGCAGTTGGCCGAGCGGACCGACAGGTCGAGCTCGTCCACGCACCGGAACAGGTTGTCGTTGAGCTGCTCCATCGCCGGCTCGATCTTGGTCTCCTCGGCCTCGAGCGCATCGACGTCGAAGTTGATGAACACCGCCAGCTGGTCCTGCAGGATGCGGGCGGCCACCGCCACCGCGTCGTCGGGACGGACGCTGCCGTCGGTGAACACTTCCAGGATGAGCTTGTCGTAGTCGGTGCGCTGGCCGACGCGCGCGCTGGTCACGGTGAAGTTGACCTTGCGCACCGGGGAGAACGTCGCGTCCAGGTTGATGGTGCCGACCGGCGTGTCCTCTTCGCGATTGCGGTCGGCGGTGACATAGCCGCTGCCGCGCTTGGCCGTCAGCTCCATTCGTAGCGTGCCGTCGGGACCGACGGTGGCGACGTGATGGTCGGGGTTGAGCACCGTCACGTGCGGGCCGAAGTCGATGTCGCCCGCCTTCACCTCGCGCGGCCCCGCCGCCTCGACCATTCCGACGTGGCGCTGCCCCTCGTGGATGTGCAGCCGCACCTCCTTGAGGTTCAGGACGATGTCGGTGACGTCCTCGGTGACGCCGTCGATGGTGGAGAACTCGTGCAGCACGCCGTCGATACGAGCCGACGTGATCGCCGCGCCCTTGAGCGAAGAGAGCAGGACGCGACGGATCGCGTTGCCGACCGTGGTGCCGTAGCCGCGCTCGAAAGGCTCGAGCTCGATGCGGCCATAGGTCTCGGTCAGCTCACGAACCTCGAGCTTGGGTCGGATCAGATCCTTCCAATTGTCCAACATATGCGTGAATCCCTCCGTCCCGGAATTGAGAGCGTACATCCGCGGCCTACTTGGAGTAGAGCTCGACCACGAGGCGCTCGTTGATCGGCATCGTCAGCTCCTCGCGGGCAGGCAGACGCTTGATCTTTCCGGTAAAGGCCACGGCGTCGAGCTCGAGCCACTCGGGCACGCCGCGGCGCTGCGAAATCTCCAGGGCCTTCTTGAAGACGTCCTTCGCGCGGCTGCGCTCGGCGATCGTGATCTGATCGCCGACGCGGACCAGGAACGAGGGGATGTCGACGCGACGCCCGTTGACCATGAAATGGCGGTGGCGGATGAGCTGGCGGGCTTCGGCGCGCGAAGCCGCCATGCCCAGCCGGTACACCATGTTGTCGAGCCGGCGTTCGAGCAGGTTCAGCAGCACCTCGCCGGTGACGCCTCGGGCGGCCTCGGCCATCTCGAAGTAACGCCGGAACTGGCTCTCCATGACGCCGTACCAGCGCTTGAGGCGCTGCTTCTCGCGCAGCTGCACGGCGTATTCGGACACCTTGCGGCGGCGTCCCTGGCCGTGCTGGCCGGGAGGATAGTTGCGGCGCTCGATGGCGCACTTGTCGGTGTAGCAGCGGTCGCCCTTGAGGAAGAGCTTCATCCCTTCGCGGCGACAGAGTCTGCAAACTGGATCGGTGTAACGTGCCATAGTCCTTCTTGTCTCTAGCCTGGCGGCCCGCAGGCCGCTGTTTCGTCAAAGGCGACGCGATTTTTCCGGTGACGGCGCCCGTCGCTGCGCTGCCTCCGGGGGACGTCGATCGTGCGGCGTCCGCTGGCCGGGGTCAGGCGTCGTGCTCGAGCGTTCGGATCTGCAGATGCTCGAATGCAAGACCTGGCCCCATGTCTCCTCACACCCTTCGCTTCTTCGGCGGGCGGCAGCCGTTGTGCGGGATCGGCGTCACGTCCTTGATCGTGATGACCTGGAGACCCGCGGCGCCGAGCGCCCGCACGGCCGATTCGCGTCCCGCGCCGGGCCCCTTCACCAGCACCGTCACCGAGCGCATGCCCATGTCGATGGAGGTGCGGGCGGCCTTTTCCGCCGCCTGCTGCGCCGCGAACGGCGTGCCCTTGCGCGAACCCTTGAAGCCGGCCTGTCCGGCGCTCGCCCACGCCACCACGTTCCCGATCGGATCGGTGATCGTCACCATGGTGTTGTTGAAGGTCGCCTGGATGTGCGCGACGCCCTCGGGGGGCACGCGCTTGGCCTTCTTCCGGCGCGCGGCGGCGGTGGCCTGCTGTTGCTGTCTGGTTGCCATGTAAGTCTCTTCTCTCGCGTGCAAAGGGCGCGGGCCCGGTTTCTGGGAATGGGCGTCCTACTTCTTCGTGGCCTTCTTCTTGCCGGCGATGGCCACGCGCGGACCCTTGCGGGTGCGGGCATTGGTATGCGTGCGCTGGCCGCGCACGGGCAGGCCCTTGCGGTGGCGCAGCCCGCGGTAGCAGCCGAGGTCCATCAGCCGCTTGATGCTCATCGCCACTTCGCGGCGCAGATCGCCCTCGACCTTGTAGTTCTGGTCGATGGCGCCGCGGATGGCGTTGATCTCGGTGTCCGTGAGCTCGTCGCTCTTCTTGCCGGGATCGACGCGCGAGATCTCGAGGATCCGCGCGGCGGCGCTGCGACCGATGCCGTAGATATAGGTAAGCGCGACTTCCATCCGCTTGTTGCGGGGCAGATCGACTCCTGCAATTCGGGCCATGAACCTTCTCTCCTGCTGATGCCGAGCCTTCGGCTCAGCCCTGCCGCTGCTTGTGCCGCGGATTCTTGCAGACCACGCGCACCGTTCCCTGGCGGCGGATCACCTTGCAGTCGCGACACATCTTCTTCACCGACGCTCTGACTTTCATGATCAAACCTTCGTCAAAATCTCGGGGCCGTTCCTGGTGATGGCCACCGTATGCTCGAAATGGGCCGAGCGCCGGCCGTCGGCCGTGCGCGCGGTCCAGCCGTCCTCGTCCACGATCACCTGCGGCGTTCCGGCGTTCACCATCGGCTCGATGGCCAGCACCATGCCGCGCACCAGCGATCGCCCGCGGCCGCGCTTGCCGAAGTTCGGCACCTGCGGGTCCTCGTGCAGCGCGCGACCGATGCCGTGCCCGACGAAATCGCGCACGACCGAAAAGCCCGCGGCCTCGACGTGCTCCTGCACGGCCGCCCCGACGTCGCCGAGGCGCTCCCCTTCGCGCGCATGCTCGATGCCGATCTCCAGGCTCCTGCGCGCCACGTCCAGCAGCCGCTGCGACTCCTCGTCGATCGTGCCCACCGGCACCGTCACCGCCGAGTCGGCGAAGAATCCGTCGATCTCCACGCCGAAGTCCAGGCCGATGATGTCGCCCTCCTGCAGCTCGCGCTCCGGAGAGGGAATGCCGTGGACGATCTCGTCGTTGATCGACGCGCACAGCACGGCCGGAAAGACGACCGGTCCGACGCGGTAGTTCTTGAACGCCGAACGCGCCCCGCTCCTGGCGATCATTCGCTCGGCCTCGCGATCCAGGTCGGCGGTGGTCACGCCCGGGCGCACCTTCTCGCGCAGCGCAGCCAGGATCTCGCTGGTGATGCGGGCCGGCCGGCGCATGCGCTCGATCTCGCTGTCGGTCTTGGTCTCGATCATCGACCTGCACCGACGATGGCCAGGATCCGCGTGGTGACCTGCTCGGGACTTCCCGAGCCGTCCACGCGCCGCAGCAGCCCGGCGTCCGCGTAAAACCCCATCAGCGGCTCGGTCTGCCGCCGGTACACCTGCAGCCGCTCGCGCACCGTGTCCTCGCGATCGTCGTCCCGGACGTACAGCTCGCTGCTGCACACGTTGCAGCGGCCGGCGCGGCGCGGCGGATTGAACGTCACGTGGTAGAGGCGCCCGCAGCCGCGGCAGGTGCGGCGCCCCGACAGACGCTCGACGATCGACTGCTCGGCGACCTCGATGGCGATCACGTGATCCAGGCCCGCACCGTTGAGCACGCGCCCAAGCGCGAGCGCCTGATCGGGATTGCGCGGAAAGCCGTCGAGCAGGAATCCGCCCCGGCAGTCGCTGCGCGACACGCGCTCCTTGATGAGCTCCAGAACCAGCTCATCCGGCACAAGTTGACCCCGATCCATGTAATCCTTGGCCTTGCTTCCCCAGGGAGTTCCCGAACGCGTCGCCTCGCGCAGAAGGTCGCCGGAAGAGATGTGCGGAACGGACAGCTTGTGTCCGAGCAACTCTCCCTGCGTCCCTTTGCCGGAACCCGGTGGTCCGACCAGCGCGATCCGCATTTGGCTTACCTGCGCCCCCTGAGCTTCCCTTTCTTCATGAAGCCTTCGTAGCTGCGCTGGATCAGATGCGCCTGCATCTGCGCCACCGTGTCGATGGCCACACCGATGACGATCAGGAGCGCGGTTCCGCCGAAGAAGAACGGGACGTTGAACTGCGCGATCAGCACTGCCGGAAGGACACAGACGGCCGAGATGTACAGGGCTCCACTCAGCGTCAGCCGCGTCAGGATGTGGTCGATGTACTCCGCCGTGCGCTTGCCCGGACGAATGCCGGGGATGAAGCCGCCGGCCTTCTGGAGGTTCTCGGCCACGTTGTTCGGGTCGAAGGTGACGGCCGTGTAGAAGTAGGCGAAGAAGATGATGGCCGCCACGTAGATGACGTTGTAGACCATCGAGTTCGGCGCCAGCATGTCGGCCGCCTGCTGGAAGACCGGCTGCTGCACGAACTGGGCGATGGTGCCGGGGAAGATCAGCAGCGAGGAGGCGAAGATCGGCGGGATCACCCCGGCCATGTTGATCTTCAGCGGCAGGTGCGTGGCCTGCGCGCTCATCAGCCGCCGTCCCACCACCCGCTTGGCGTACTGCACCGGAATCCGCCGCTGCCCGCGCTCGACGAAGATGATGAAGCCGATCACCACCACCATCAGCGCGACCAGCACGGCCATGACCAGGGGGCCGATCTCGCCCTGGCGCATGTACTCGAAGGTCTGCGCCACGGCCGAGGGGAAGCTGGCCACGATGCCGGCGAAGATGATCAGGCTGATGCCGTTGCCGATGCCGCGCTCGGAGATCTGCTCGCCGAGCCACATGATGAACACGGTGCCCGAGGTCAGCGTGATCATCGACATCAGGCGGAAATTCCAGCCCGCCTCGTAGACGACCGAGCCGCCGCCGGGCGCCGGGATCGCTTCCAGTCCGAGCGAGATGAAGAAGCCCTGCACGAACGCCAGCACCACCGTGCCGTAGCGCGTGTACTGCGTGATTCGGCGCCGTCCCTGCTCGCCTTCCTTCGACAGCCGCTCCAGGTACGGCACCACCATCGTCATCAGCTGCAGGATGATGGAGGCCGATATGTACGGCATGATCCCGAGCGCGAAGATCGAGAAGCGCTCGAGCGCGCCGCCCGAGAACAGGTTGACCATCCCGAAGACGCTGGCGGAGGCCTGCCGGAAGTACTCGGCCAGCGCATCGCCGTTGATGCCCGGCGTGGGCACGGCGACGCCGAGGCGATAGACGGCCAGCATCGCCAGCGTGAAGCCGAGACGGCGGCGCAGCTCCGGGATGCGCGGCAGGTTCTGGAAGCCGGTGTACACTGCTTACTCTTGTCCCTGCTCGGCCGGCTCGGCCGCCGCGATCTGCACGCTGCCGCCGGCCTTCTCGATCGCCTCGCGGGCAGAGGCCGAGAACGCGTCGGCCTCCACGGTCAGCGCGCGGTCGAGCTTGCCGTGGCCGAGGATCTTGATCGGGTTCGTGCGCTTGGCCAGGCCCTGCTCGCGCAGCGCATCGGCGTTGACGACGGCGCCCGCTTCGAAGCGCTGCGCCAGCTCCCCGATGTTGATGACCTGGTACTGGACGCGGTTCGGGTTCTTGAATCCGAACTTGGGGAGACGACGGGCCAGAGGCATCTGGCCGCCTTCGAATCCCGGCGTCACGGCGCCGCCCGAGCGCGCGCCCTGGCCCTTGTGGCCCTTGCCCGAGGTCTTTCCCAGGCCGGATCCGGGTCCGCGGCCGAGCCGCTTGCGCTTCTGGCGGGAGCCCGGTGCGGGCTTCATCGAATCGAGCTGCATCGCCTAGCCCTCCACCTTCACCAGGTGCGCGACCTTGAAGATCATGCCGCGCACGGGCGCGGTCGCACGCAGGACCACGGTGCGGCCGCGGCGCGAAAGGCCGAGTCCCCGCAGCGTGGCACGCTGTCTTTCGGTGCAGCCGCGATAGCTGCCCATCAGCGTTATCTTCAGCATTTTTTCCGAAGCGGTCACTAGTGAATCATCTCCTTGAGCTCTTTGCCGCGCCGTCCGGCGATGGCCCCCGGATCCTCGAGCTGCGAAAGAGCTGCCATGGTCGCCTTCACCATGTTGTGCGGGTTGTGCGAGCCCAGGCACTTGGTCAGCACGTTCTCGATGCCGGCCAGCTCGACCACCGCACGGATTCCGCCGCCGGCGATGACGCCGGTACCGGCCGAGGCCGGCCGCAGGAACACCTGACCCGCGCCGTAGTCGCCGACCACCGCGTACGGGATGGTCCCCGACGACAGCGGTATCCGCACCATGCCCTTGCGCGCCCGCTCGACGGCCTTGCGGATGGCCTCCGGCACTTCCTTGGCCTTGCCCACGCCGTAGCCGACGCGTCCCGCGCCGTCACCGACCACGACGAGCGCGCTGAAGCTGAAGCGCCGGCCGCCCTTGACGACCTTGGCCACGCGGTTGATGTGAACCACGCGCTCCTTGAACTCGCTGTCGGTGCCCTGTCCCTGCTGTTGATCGCGTCGCGCCATTGATCTTCCTGCGTCCTAGAACTTGAGGCCCGCTTCGCGAGCAGCATCGGCCAGGGCCTGCACGCGGCCGTGGTAGCGATACCCGCCGCGGTCGAAGACCACTTCGTTGATCGAGAGCTGCTTGCAGCGGTCGGCGATGTCCTTGCCGAGCTGCTGGGCAGCGGTCTTGTTGCCCTGCTTGGCCGCCATCGTGGAGGCCGCGGCGAGCGTGCGGCCGCTCTCGTCGGAGATGACCTGCACGTACAGGTACCGGTTGGAGCGGAACACCGACACGCGCGGGCGCTTGTCGGTACCCAGCACCTTCTTGCGCACGCGCTTGCGACGGCTGTCGCGCCCGGTCTTGCGAAGCTCTGAAACGCTCATCGTCCTTACTTCCTACTGCTTCGTGGCTACTTGCCGGCCGCGCCGGCCTTGCCGGCCTTGCGCTGGATGGTCTCGTTGCCGTAACGCACGCCCTTGCCCTTGTACGGCTCGGGCGGACGCAGCTTTCGAATCCCCGCCGCCACTTCGCCGACGAGCTGGCGGTTGGCCCCCGACACCGTGATCGACGTCATCTTCTCCACGCTGGCCTTCACGCCGGGCGGCAGCTGATAGACGATCGGGTGCGAGTAGCCGAGAGTCAGGTGGAGATCGGTGCCGCGCGCGTCGGCGCGGTAGCCGACGCCGGTGATCTCGAGCGTCCGCGTGAAGCCCGTGCTGACGCCGGCGATGGCGTTGGAGACCATGCGGCGGATCAGGCCCTGGCGCGAGCGGTCGTGGCGGCTCTCGGAGTTGCGGCCGACCAGGATGCTGTCGGGGCCGATCGTCAGAGGCACCGCCGGGTCGGTCTTCACGCGCAGCTCTCCGAGCGGGCCCTTGGCCACCAGCTCGTCGCCCTCGACCTTCAGCGTCACGCCCTTGGGCACGACCAGAGGTACTTTTCCCAGTCTCGACACGTCACCAGACCTCGCAGAGAATTTCTCCGCCGACACCGCGGCGGCGCGCCTCGCGATCGGCCAGCAGGCCGAGCGGAGTGCTCAGGATGCTCACGCCCAGGCCGCCGCGAACGCGCGGCGCTTCCTTGGACGAGCTGTAGCGGCGCAGGCCGGGACGGCTGATGCGCCGCACGCCGGTCAGCACCGGGGCGCCGTTGTCGGAGTAGCGGATGTAGATGGTGAGCTGGCGCTGCGCGCCCTCGCCCGCCACCTCGAAGTCGCGCACGTAGCCCTCCTCGCGCAGCACCCGCGCGATGCCCTCCTTGACCCGGGACCACGGCAGCACCACGTGGTCGCGCCGGCCGTGGCAGGCGTTGCGGATGCGCGTGAGCAGATCGGCAATGGGATCGGTCATCGACATGGTCGGTTCCTCCCTCGCCTACCAGCTCGCCTTGACGAGGCCGGGGATCGCTCCCTCGCGGGCAAGGTTGCGCACGCAGATGCGACAGAGCTTGAAACGGCGGTAGACGCTGCGCGGCCGGCCGCACTGCAGGCACCGCGTGTATCCGCGCACGCCGAACTTCGGCTTGCGCTGCGACTTGATGATCAAAGACTTCTTGGCCACTGCCTGTTACCCCTGCTGTTGCTGCTGCTGCTGCCCGGCCGGCGCACGGAACGGCATGCCCAGCGCCGTCAGCAGTGCGCGGCCCTGCGCGTCGTCGGTTGCCGTGGTGACGATGGTGATGCTCAGCCCGTGAACCTTGTCGACCTTGTCCAGGTCGATCTCGGGAAAGATGATCTGCTCGCGCAGGCCGAGGCTGTAGTTGCCCTGGCCGTCGAAGCCGCGCGGGAGCAGGCCGCGGAAATCGCGCACGCGCGGCAGCGACACCGAGATCAGCCGCTCCAGGAACTCGTACATGCGCTCGCGGCGCAGCGTCACGGCGATGCCGATCGGCATGTTCTCGCGCAGCTTGAAGTTCGAAATCGCCTTGCGCGCGCGCGTGACGACCGGCTTCTGACCGGTGATCCTGGCCAGCTCGTCGACGGCGCCGTCGATGAGCTTGGGGTTCTGGACCGCGTCGCCCATGCCCACGTTGAGCACGATCTTGGTCAGACGCGGCACGGCCATGACGGAGGTGTGGCCGAACTGCTTCTGCAAAGCGGGCCGAATCTCGTTCTCGTAGCGCTTTTGCAGCGTCGGTTTCTCGGTAGCCATTCTCTTCCCGTTCTACTTCGCGTCGATGGTCTCGCCGCTGACGCGGGCCAGACGGACGCTGCGGCGCTTGCCGCCGTGTTCGATGATCTTGCGGCCCACGCGCGTGGGCTTGTTGCTGGCCGGGTCCAGCAGCATGACGTTGGAGATGTGGATCGGAGTCTCCTTCTCCAGGATGCCGCCGGGCTCCTGCCCGCGAGGTTTGCGATGGCGCTTCACCACGGCGATGCGCTCGATGATGATCTTGTCGTCCTCGTGCACCAGGCGCACGACCTTGCCGGTCTTGCCGCGGTCGCGCCCGGCAATGACGATGACGGTGTCGCCCTTCTTGATGTTCTGCTTGGCCATGACGCTTACAGGACCTCGGGAGCCAGCGAGATGATCTTCATGAACTTGCGGGCGCGCAGCTCGCGCGCCACCGGTCCGAAGATGCGGGTTCCGACGGGCTCGCCCTGGTTGTCCAGGATCACCGCCGAATTGGTGTCGAAGCGGATGTAGGAGCCGTCGGGGCGGCGCGTCTCTCGCTTGGTGCGCACCACCACCGCCTTGACGACCTGGCCCTTGGTGACCTTGCCGCCCGGAATGGCTTCCTTGACGCTGCCCACGATGACGTCGCCGATGCGCGCATAGCGGCGGCGCGTGCCGCCGAGGACGCGGATGCAAAGGATGCGGCGCGCTCCCGAATTGTCGGCCACGTCCAGGACTGTTTCTTGGCTGATCATCTGATCCGTCCTCTTCGCCTAGGCGCGCTCGGGCTCGTTGGCGTCGCTCTGGCCCGTCGGCTCGTCGATGATCTCGATGGCCTTGACGGCCTTCTCGAGCACGCGGCGCAGGCGCCAGCGCTTGTGCCGCGACAGCGGGCGCGACTCCACGATCAGCACGCGGTCCCCGACCTCGCACTCGTTGCGCTCGTCGTGGACCATGTACTTGCTGTGGAGGACCAGCGTCTTGTGGTACTTGCCGTGCCGGACTCGGCGCGCCACGGAGACCACCGCGGTCTTGTCCATCTTGTTGCTGACGACGAGGCCTTCGCGGGTCCGGGCCCGCGCGCGCTCCATGGTGGCAACCTCGCTCATCACTTCACTCCCTTGACGGCGCTACGGCGCTTCTCGCCGGCGATCGTCAGCATGCGCGCCAGATCACGGCGCGCGGCAATCAGCTCGGAGGGCTTGTCGAGCCGGCGCGCGTTGCGCTTCATGGTCAGGCGCGCGACCTTCTCGCGCAGCTCCTGGACGCGCTTGCCGAGCTCGGCTTCGGACAGCTTGCGAACTTCAGTGGGCAGCATGACCGGCTTCCTCTCTGGCGCAGAAGCGCGTGGAGATCGGCAGCTTGTGCGCCGCCAGGCGCATCGCCTGCTTGGCGATCTCCGGCTCGACGCCTTCCATCTCGAACAACATGCGGCCGGGCTGCACCGGGCAGACCCAGGCCTCGGGCGATCCCTTGCCTTTGCCCATGCGGACTTCCGCCGGCTTCTTGGTGATGGGCAGGTCGGGGAAGATGCGGATCCAGACGCGGCCGCCGCGCTTGATGTGGCGCGTGATGGCGATACGGGCGGCCTCGATCTGGCGCGCCGTCAGGCGTCCCCAGTCCGTGGCCATCAGCCCGTAGTCGCCGAAGCTGAGCTGGTTGCCGGTGTGGGCAAGCCCGCGCTCGCGGCCCTTCATCTTCTGCATCTTGCGGAACTTGGTCTTCTTGGGCTGCAGCATGGCTCTCTACGCTCCGGGTGCTCCGGCCTTGCGCGGCGCCGCCGGCTCCTCGTGCAGCTTGGTGACGCCCTCGCCCTTGTAGACCCACACCTTGACGCCGATGACGCCGAAGGTGGTGCGGGCCTCGGCCAGCGCGTACTGAACGTCGGCGCGCAGCGTGTGCAGGGGAACGCGGCCCTCGCGGTACCACTCGGTGCGCGCGATCTCGTGGCCGCCCAGGCGCCCGGCGCACTGCACGCGGATGCCCTGCGCGCCCATGCGCATCGCGCGCGCCACCGCTTCCTTCATCGCGCGGCGGAACATCACGCGGCGCTCGAGCTGCAGCGCGATGTTCTCGGCCACCAGCTGCGCGTCGAGGTCGGGGCGGCGGATCTCGTGGATCTCGACGAAGCTGTCCTTGCCCGCCATCTTGACGATGTCGGCCTTGAGCTTCTCGATCTCGGCGCCCTTCTTGCCGATGACGATGCCGGGACGGGCGGTGTGGATGTGCACGCGGACGTTGCGCGCCGCGCGCTCGATCTCGATGCGCGGGACGCCGGCATGGCTGAGGCGCTTCTTGAGGAACTTGCGGATCTTGAGGTCCTGCTGGAGCAGGTCGGCGTAGGTCTTGCCGGCGAACCAGCGCGCGTCCCACGTCTCGGTCACGCCCAGGCGAAAACCCTTCGGATGTGTCTTCTGTCCCACTGGAACTAGCCTCGTGCCTTCTTCTCGCGCGAGTCGACGACCACCGTGATGTGGCTCGTGCGCTTGCGGATGGCGGTGGCGCGGCCCTGGGCGCGCGGCCGGAAGCGGCCGGCATGCGGCCCCGGATCCACCATGATCGTCTTGATGTAGAGCTTGTCGACGTCGGCGTTGTCGTTGTTCTCGGCGTTGGCGACGGCGCTGCGCACGGTCTTCTCGACCAGGCGAGCCGCCTTCTTCTGCGTGAACTCCAGGATCGACAGCGCCTTCTCGACGTCGCAGCCGCGCACCAGGTCGGCGACCAGGCGGCACTTCTGCGGAGAGATCTGCTGGTAGCGAGCGATGGCCTTGGTCTCCATGACGCGCCCTACTTCTTCACTTCGGTCTTGCGCGCGCCCGAGTGCGCCTGGAACGTGCGCGTCGGAGCGAACTCGCCGAGCTTGTGGCCCACCATGTTCTCGGTGACGTAGATGGGCAGGAAACGGCGGCCGTTGTGCACCGACAGCGTGTAGCCGATGAACTCGGGCACGACGGTCGAGCGCCGCGACCAGGTCTTGATCGGACGCCGGTCGTCGACGCTCTGGCTGGACACCTTCTTGAGAAGGAAGGCATCCACGAACGGACCTTTCTTGATGGACCTCGGCACTGCGGTTCCTCCGGCTACTTCTTCTTGCGCCGCGCCACGATGAACTTGTCGGTGCGTGCGTTGCTGCGCGTCCGGGCGCCCTTGGTCGGCTTGCCCCACGGCGTCTGCGGATGATTGCCCTTGGCGCGGCCTTCGCCGCCGCCATGCGGATGGTCGACGGGGTTCATGGCGATCCCGCGCGTCTGCGGGCGTTTGCCCTTCCAGCGCGCGCGGCCCGCCTTGCCGATCGAGATGTTCTCGTGCTGCGCGTTGCCGACCTGGCCGACGGTGGCGCGGCAGGTCTTGCGCACGTTGCGCAGCTCGCCCGAAGGCAGGCGCAGGAGCGCGTAGTCGCCTTCCTTGGCGACGAGCTGGGCGCCGCAGCCGGCGCTGCGCGCGATCTTGCCGCCGGCGCCAGGCTTGAGCTCGATCGAATGGACCGTGGTGCCCACGGGGATGCGCTCGAGCGGAAGCGTGTTGCCCGGCTTGATGTCGGACTCGGGGCCCGAGGTGATGGTGTCGCCGGCCTTGGTCCCTTCGGGCGCGACGATGTAGCGCTTCTCGCCGTCCGCATACACGAGCAACGCGATGCGTGCGGAGCGGTTCGGATCGTATTCGATCGAGTCGATGCGGCCGGGAATCGCATCCTTGTCGCGCCGGAAGTCGATCAGGCGGTAGCGGCGCTTGTGCCCGCCGCCGCGATGGCGCGAGGTGATGCGGCCGCGCGCGTTGCGCCCGCCCGACTTCTTGATCGGCCCCAGCAGCGACTTCTCGGGCTCGGTGCGCGTGATCTCCTCGAAGTCGAAGCCGGTCTGGAAGCGCCGGCCCGGCGAAGAGGGTTTGAAAATCTTGACTGCCACGTTCCTGGTCCCCTCGTCAGATCTTCTCGAGCAGGTCGGCGGCGTTGCCGTCGGCCAGCGTCACGTAGGCCTTCTTCCATTTGGGCTTGGTGCCCATGGTGCGGCCGTAGCGCTTGCGCTTGCCCATGTAGTTGACCGTGCGCACGGCCGAGACCTTGACCTCGAACAGCTCCTCGACGGCGCTGCGGATCTGGGTCTTGGTCGCCTGCGGGTGCACCTTGAAGACGATCTGGTTGGACTCGGCCACCAGCGTGCCCTTCTCGGTGATCACCGGCGCCTTGAGCGTCTGAAATACGGAGCTCATGCCTTCCACCTACTTTTCCAGCCGCTCCTGAATCGCCGCCAGGGTCTCCTGCGCCACGAGCAGGTTCTTGTACTTGAGGATGTCGTACACGTTCAGGCCCTCCACCGGCAGGACCAGGACGCGCGGGATGTTGCGGCCGGCCAGCTCGATGTTGCGATCGCGCTCGCCGATGACGACGAGCACGCTGTCGGCCACCCCGAGCGCCGACAGCAGCGCGGCCAGCTCCTTGGTCTTGGGCTGATCCAGCGCGAGCGCATCGACGACCTTGAGCTGACCGTCACGCGCCTTCTGCGCCAGCGCGCTGGCCAGCGCGCCCTTTCGCGAGGACCGCGGCAGGCGGTAGTCGTAGCTGCGCGGCTGCGGTCCGAAGATGATCGCGCCGCCGCGCCAGATCGGGGAGCGCGAGGAGCCGGCACGCGCGCGGCCGGTGCCCTTCTGCTTCCACGGCTTCTTGCCGCCGCCGCTGACGAAGCCGCGCGTCTTCGTCGCATGCGTGCCGGCGCGCCGCGAGGCGAGCTGGCTCAGCACCTGATCGAACAGCAGGCTGTCGTTGACGCGCGTCTCGAAGATGGCGGGCAGCGACACGCGCCCCACCTCCTGATTGCTGCGGTTGTAGACCGACGTCTCCATGATCGTCCTCAGGCCTCCGCGACCGGACGGCGTCCGGCGCGGCCGCGTTTGACCGCCGGGCGAACGACGATCTCGGTTCCCTTGGCGCCGGGCACGGCGCCCTTGACCAGAATGAGGTTCTGCTCGGGCCGAACCTCGATGACCGACAGGTTCTGCGTGGTGCGCCGCACCTGGCCCATGTGGCCGTCCATGCGCTTGCCCTTGAACACACGGCCCGGGAAGGAACGGCAGCCGATGGAGCCGGGGCCGCGGAACGACTCGTGCGTGCCGTGCGTGGCGCGATGGCCGCCGAAGCCGTGCCGCTTCATGACGCCCTGGAAGCCCTTGCCCTTGGTCGTGCCGGTGACGTCGATGCGGTCGCCGGCCGAGAACAGCGCATCCAGCGTCAGCTGCTGCCCGACCTCGTACTCGGCGGGACCGTCCAGCCGGAACTCGAGAAGCGTGTTGAAGTCGGCCCGGCCGCCCTTGGCGCGGTGGTTGCGCTCGGCCTTGCTCAGGTTCTTCTCGCGGCGCTTGCCGAAGCCGAGTTGGAGCGCGTCGTAGCCGTCGCGATCGCGCGTGCGAACCTGCACCACGGTGCACGGCCCCGTCTCGATGACCGTGACCGGAACGACGTTGCCATCGCCGACGAAGCGCTGGGTCATCCCGAGTTTCTTGCCAATCAAACCGAGCATCGCTTCACCTAGTGCAGCTTGATCTCGACGTCGACGCCGGCAGGCAGGTCGAGCTTGCCGAGCGAGTCGATCGTCTGTTGCGTGGGCTCGAGGATGTCGAGAAGCCGCTTGTGAGTGCGGATCTCGAACTGCTCGCGCGATTTCTTGTCCACGTGCGGAGAGCGGTTCACGGTGAAACGCTCTATGCGCGTGGGCATGGGTACGGGTCCGGCGACGCGCCCGCCCGTGCGGCGAACTGCGTCGACGATCTCGCGCACGGACTGGTCCAGTACGCGATGATCGTACGCTTTGAGACGGATGCGGATGCGCTCACTCATCATTGGGGTGTACCTGGGCGTGTACCTGGGTCGATGTCACTGAAACGATGTTCCTTTGGCTCGCGCTGTCCGCTCGTCCGCTCTTCACTCGGTGATCTTCACGACCACGCCGGCACCCACGGTGCGGCCGCCTTCGCGGATGGCGAAGCGCAGGCCCTCATCCATGGCAATGGGCGTGATCAGGTTGACCGCGATGTTGATGGTGTCACCCGGCATCACCATCTCGGTGCCCTCGGGCAGCGTGCATACGCCCGTGACGTCGGTGGTGCGGAAGTAGAACTGGGGCCGGTAGCCGT
>Ga0196973_1000129_pt1 | contig 22246 bp, 40 predicted proteins | sample S1_513CmetaG_FD_155457 | JGI IMG/M metagenome (GOLD analysis project Ga0196973, IMG submission 155457) | Soil microbial communities from Anza Borrego desert, Southern California, United States - S1_5-13C | ecosystem: Environmental > Terrestrial > Soil > Desert | place: USA: California...
CGAGAAAGCCTACAAGTTCCTCGTGGAACGCGTTCGTTTACACAAAGAAGCGAGAGAAAAGCTTCCTCTTTGCACGGCTGAAGAACGTTGGGCAAAGCCTGATGTTTACGCTGTCATGAAAAGGGGTCGAAAGACCGCAGTTAAGCTTTACGACGACGAGAAGCTAGCCCTAGCTCACGCGAAGACGGACGACGCTCTTTCTGTCGTATTTCGTCGTGGCGATAGCACGCGCTGCGCTCATTACTGCGCGGTCGCGCCGTTCTGCACGCAAAGACAAGAGATGACCAAAGATTCCGCCGCCGTTGCGGATGAATCGACTGAAGCCACAAACGGAGGAGTCCGGGCTTTTGTCATTAACCAGGAGAAAGCGAATGGGAGCCTTGAAGTTTCGGGAAGCGTCTGAAGTCAGTGCGAAGAATTTCGTAAAGCTTAAGGATGGGGAGTCTATTCAGGGGGTGTTCCGTGGATCGGTATACGAGTTCCGTCAGCACTGGAAAGATAACCGAGGCACGCTTTGCACTGGTTCTGGATGCGCACTTTGCGTGGAGAAAAAGCCAGGCTTCAGATTTCGACTCAACTTCATTACTCCAGAAGGCGGTCAGCAGGTCGCTAAGATTTTTGAACAAGGCTGGACGGTTTACGAGGCCATGCGCGCGCTTCACACGGAATACGATCTTGAAACGACAATCGTGAAAATCACGCGTTACGGCACCGGTACAGACACGAGCTACAGCATCTTGCCGGTGAAAAACGGAACACTTTCCGAAGAGCAGCAGGCAAAGCTAGCCGAGATTCCACTTCTGAAGCTCGAACATACTGCCACTGAAGACGACGTTCGCGACTAACAAGGAGGAGGGGAACTATGAAGGAACGGAAGCCCAGAGTGCTCAACACCTCAGACGCAGCTCTTTATCTGGGACTGACTCCCCGGATGCTAAAGCGTTGGCGTCTGGAGAAGGTCAACAAAGGTCCGGCCTGGGTCGATCTCGACGGTCATATCCGGTATGAGATCGAGGAACTCGACCGGTACTTGGCCGAAGCGCGCCGTCAACCAGGCGATGACTTCGCAGCATGACTCCACGGGCGCGAAAGCCAAGCAGTCGTTACGAAGCTACTCGGAACCCTGATATTGATCGCGATAAGCGCAGCGGGAAGTTCTATTTCCGTGGAACGGTCGCAGGCGAGTGGATTGACCGATCTCTGAAGACCGACAAGTTCGGGATTGCGGAGACGCGGGCGAAATCGCTGATCGCTCAAATTCAGGGAGCTCCCGAGAGCGCGGGAATGCGGGTTCGGGTCAGGAAATCCTTTGATGATGCGTTTGACCTGGCTCTTGCGATCCAGTCAGCGCAGTCGAAGGCGACCTACGACCAGATCTCTCACATTATCGAAAAGCACCTTCGCCCATGGTTCAAGGTTCACTGTCGGACGCTTGCACACTTTGAGAACGACTCGGAATTGAAATGGGCAGAATACCGGGTGTTCCAGAACGAGAAGACTCCAGGGAGAAAGCTTGGCCACGATCGCCGGTTCCTCTTGTTCACCCTCCAAAGGGCTTTCCTGAAGGGGTGGACAAAGAAAGTCTTCAAGAAGAGTGATTTTCCTCTTCTTGAAGCCGTTGAACCCATTGGTCGCGCTCTTGAGGACCAGGAGGTTACGAAAATCCTTTCGTACCTGAAGCAGCACCACGAGAAAACTTACCTCCAGGTGCTCATGGGCGTGACCATGGGGATGCGGATCAGTGAGATCCTCCATCTTCGGAAAGCGGAAGTGGATCTGTTTCGGAAGGAGATCAACCTCGACGCTGGGCGCTTGAAGACCAGGCGACGAAGGCAGGTCAATATTCCGATCTCAGACGCTGTGTTCCCAATCCTGAAGCGTTACGTGCTTGCCTCGGAAGGCACCTACGTCTTCCCACAGACGCGCACAGTGGGTTGGGACGATCAGGGAAGGCGTCTCTATGAATCAGACTGGGAGAAGCCCCAGGACGACAACAGGTACCACTGGGAGCGCGCTCAAGAGGCGACCCGGGTGAGCTGCAGGTTCCATGATCTCAGACACACAGCAATCAGCAACGCAGCGGATGCTGGAATGCCCGAGCTCATGGCTGAGAAGATCTTCGGAGCGACTCCCGAGACAATCAGACGGGTTTACCTTCACGTGAAGCAGGACGCGCAGATTCAGTTTCGCAGCATGTTTAACCAGAAGTTCAAGGACAGGTCTGACACTCAGGCCGGAACGTGGAAAGAACGTGGAAAACAGAAGAAATAGGCTAAATTTACGTGTTTTACAGGGTGTTTTCGGCTGCATGGGGTGCAAGGGGTCGTGGGTTCAAATCCCGCCGTCCCGACCATTTCAAAATCAGCCACTTACAATTGAACTCACTAAATTCACGCAGGAATCACGCATTTACAGCGTGTCCTTTGCGGACCCTTACGGACCTTTAGAAACCTCTAAAGACCGGACCGGATCGTGGAATTTACGTGGAATTTTTTCGAGCCCGTAAACACGGGTGGAAAGCTGCGCTTTACGCCTGGGGAGGCGGGGGAACATGGAAAGTATCACAGTTAGGATTCTGAATTTCGAGCGGTTCAATCCGCGAACGGACGTGAAGCGTCCGAGCTGGTTTCGTCTGGATCACGGCATGATCGATGATCCCGAGATCTACATGCTCGACGACGCGGAGTTCCGAGCATGGATTTACGTGCTCTCAATGGCGTCGAAAAAGAACGCTGACGGGGTCGTTCGCATCTTTTTTGACCACGCTCATCGGGCATGTGGCGTGTCAAAGAAAGCGATTCTGGGGTTGGTCGGAAAACTCGAACAACTTCAGGTAATTCCCGCGCACGTTACGTCCACGAACGCGAACGTAACGGATACGAACGTGAACGTTACGTCCACGAACGCGGACGGGGAGCAACTTTCCGCTACGGACGTACGGACGGACGAACAAACGGAGCGGATTTCACCAGAAGATCTTCGGAAGATCTGGAACGACAACCGAGGTAGCCTCCCCGCCTGCACCAAGATCAGCGGGAAGCGAGCTCGAGCTGCTCAACTCGCCTTAGCCAGCGAACCCGATCCCAACTATTGGGCGGCGCTGATCCGGGCGCTCGCCGCCAGCCCCTGGCACAACGGAACCGACAAGGCGAACACCTCCGGCTGGGTCGCCGATTTCGACTTCCTGCTTCAGAAAGACAAACACGTCACGCTTTACGAACGCCTGGTCGCTAACGCCAAGCCGAAGCCGAAACTCGTTCCGAAAGAGATGGCCGAGCTATGAGCGACGAAACGAAGCTTGACTCGTACATCCTGGGCGAACCGCACTCGCGCTCGATTGCCGATATCTACGCCGACGCGTGCAAGGAGCTCCTGCTCCCTTTCCCTTCGACGCCGATTGACGTTTTCCCGAAGTTCTCGAAGATCGTCGGAGGACTCAGGCCATACGAGTTCTCGATTCTCTGTGGATCCACTGGAACTGGCAAGACGACGCTGAATGCGAACCTCTCGAAGAGCTTACTGCTTCAGGGAGTACCGCACTATGTGGCAAGCGTTGAAACCGGTCACACGGATTTCAGTAAGAGGGTCATGTCTGCGATCTCGGGTCAGGATTGGAACACGGGTGATCCGGTTCCTGTGGATTCACTGAAGAATCTCCACGCCACGCACGGGCACCACTTCCAAAGCAATCACTTGCACCTCTCGCTCTACGAGAACCGCTTCAGCGTTGAGACGCTCATGAGCGAGATCGCGTGGCATGTGAAGCACCACAAGGTCAAAGTCGCTATCATCGATAACCTGAACTTCTTTCTCGAGGTGACACGCGCAGCTGACCAGATCGTGGAGATGGACCGAGTGATTCACGAGCTGATTATCTTCTGCAAGCTCGTTCCGGTTCACCTGATCATGGTCATGCATCCGAAGAAAACTGAGAGCGCAAGAGTCGTCTCTGAGTTCGATATCAAAGGCAGCTCGACCGCAGTTCAAGAAGCGCACAACGTCTTTCTGTTCAACCGCGCAGGCGACGATCTGATCGAAGGCGGATTCGCACTCGCCGGAGACAGAGAGATCAAAATTGCCAAAATGAGACGCAAGGGAAGGGCTGTGGGAACGAGGATCGTTCTTAAAGCGCGCTACGGCGTCGAGTACTTCGAGGGGGAAGCAGTATGAATCTCGGATTCAGTGAAGTCATCCGCCGAATCGAATCTGAGCTCGCGACTGAGTACCAGCCTGGAGCCATTCAGTGGGCTGACGACAACTTCAACGGAGCCTGGTCAAACGCGATGGATCGATTCGATAAGGCGCTAGCTATCGCCATTGATCGCAAGGACTACCAGCTAGCGAAGTCCGAAGGCGATTTTTACAAGACTGCGGTTATCGATCTGATTCGTAAATTCAAAAAACATAAGCAGACAGACGACGCGAGCGAGTTCCTCGCTGCTCTCGGGAGGCGAAAGTGATCAGAAACTATAATCACTATCCATTCATGCTCGAGATCATCCTCCCCGGCCTTCCTCGGATGACGAATCCGAGCGGGAGAAGTGGCCACTGGCGCGTGATCAAAAACGAGCGCGACTCGTGGATCAAGTCGGTCAAATCCGTGATCGGCACACACAAACCACCAGCGCCGCTTAAGCGCGCATTTCTTACACTAGTTCGCTATAGCTCCACTTCGCCCGACCCGGATGGCCTGGTGAGTGGATTCAAAGCGATTGTTGACGGGCTCGTTCGCTGTGGAGTTCTCGCAGACGACAAGTTCACCAACATCGGTATGCCTGTCTATCTCTGGGAAAAGGTTCCAAGGGGTGAAGGGCGGGTACGCATCGTCGTTCATGAGATCGAGGGAGAGGAATGAGAACTTCAGGAGATGAGCTGTCGGACTTGAGGCGCGTGATTGAGAGCCAGCAACAAACGATTGAGGATCAGAAGACGGAGATTGCGAAGCTCAAAGTAGAAGCCGAGCTCGCCAACGCTCAAGCCAGAGAGCTTGCGTGGAAACTGAGCCAGAGAGGCGAGCCTGCTTACGCGGATCCTGTGCTGCTTCGGAATCCTCCGGAAGTCGAAGGTGCTCCGTGCTGACGGATCAGGGTCAGTTCTTATTTGGAATGGCGGTTGGGCTCATACTCGGCGCGCCGATTGGAGTTTTCGTCGCAGCAATGCTGTTTGCGACCAGAAAGGAAAATCATGAGCACAGGCTATAACAACCGGAAGAAAGCCAAGCGTAAGGCGCAAGACCAAGCGAATCCAGAGCGCAAGCGCATCCGAAGACGAATCAAAGCGGGCATCCTCCCGCGCTGGATGGCGATGGCTATTCCAGGGGTCGGACCGATTTTTAGCAAGGGCACGTACAAGTCGACGGATGGAAACAAGAGCTTCACGCTTACTCAGAGCTGGCCGATTCTTCGGAACGTCTTTCGGGAGCTCACGAAATGAAAATCCCACCAGAAGCCTGGGAGCCCTGGACGCACCAGGGGCTAATCAGCACGCAACGCTTCAGCAACGGCAACATGCCCGGCGCTACCGGACTCTCGTGGACGCTTGAGTATCTGAACGGCTGGAAAGTTCCGGTCGCGCTCATGGACCAGGTTGTGAAGTCAATCGAAGTGAGACCGGGTTTGATCACGCGATGGCCGGGCTACAAGGATTTCACGCCACAAGAAGACTACTGGCATCTTTGCACCGGGCTTTTTGTGAATGGCGGGCACTCCATCGTTCACCGGATACGGGAGTATTGGGACAAGCATTTGGGGATTATGAACTCCCGTCAACCCGGATGCCCGGTGCTTTGGGATCGTGTCTTCTCGAAGAAACCATGGACAGCTGGAGCTCCAATCTTCGCCAGATTCCCCGCTCTCTACGCGCATATCGTATTCTGCGATAACGACAGCCCAAGCGAAGGCTACCGGCGCGCGTGGAGGCACGGACTGAGTGGCGATCTCAGAACCAAGAGCCAAGACGGCATTCTCCAGAACTGGTCAATGATCATTGCGTACTGGCGCTCGAAGCATCGCGATGCCGAGTGTGATCAGCAAGTGATCAACTGGTGGAGAAGGCTTGATGAGAGCGGCCAGACCGTGGGTGGCGTACTGAAGGCGCATATCGGAATCCCAGAGCACACACTTTGTGTGTACTGGCAGGAGGGGAGAGCGTGATTAACGGTAATCTCAGAGAATTATCTAAGCGCGAGCTATTCGCCATCTTAGCGATGCAAGTAAAGCTTCGCGAAATCCGACTCTCTCAATGCTGGGACCTCAAGGAGTATGTTGCGATGGTAGCGGAACAATCCGTAACCGTGGCCGACGCTCTCCTTGCTGAATTGGAGAAAACCAAATGACCCAGGACGCACGCGAGAAGCTGGCTGACAAGTTTGCGAAGCGGCTTGCACAGTCAGCAGTTCAGGAAGGCTCAATGCGCACGGGCTTCCTCGCAGGCTACGCAGCCCGCGACACTTACATAGCCCAGCTAGAAAAAGTGGCCGAAGCGGCGACGAAAGTTACAGATTGGGCGACATTCAAAGACGTGAACCAGAATCATCCGGTTGAGTTTTTAAGAACAGCACTAGACGCCCTCAAGAAAGGAGAGGCCCATGGGTAGAAGCTGGGAGTACGACGAAAGACTAATCCGCCCCGAGCATAAATGGGTCTTCAGTTCAGCCGAGCAAACAGAGTGGGGCGCATCCGTGACGTTCTACTGCGCTAATCCGGGATGCCCAACGACCTTGAGTGTTCCTTGTAAACCTGAAGATGACTTCGGTGGGGTTTGCTTCAATGCCTCCCGAGGCGTTGAAATCACTGACAGAGAGACGCCATGAGCAACGAATGGGCACATGAAGAGGCGAACCGTGTACTGAGCGGATTCTCGTGGACAAGTCGCGATGGGATACCTCCCCTTGAATGGGTGAAGGAAGCACTCCTCTCCGCAGAGAAACGTGGATACGCACGCGGCGTGGAGGATGCGGGCAAAGCCATAGACCCATTCTTAAAACGCGGTCGCGCCTACGAAGTTTGGGAAGACGGCGTGCTCGACATGATGACCGCTATCCGCGCCCTCTTGCCCGCGCCGGAGGGGATGTAATGGCCATCATCCGAGGAAAACAATTTCTACCGCGAGAGATTTACGACCGCGTACATGAAGCGGGCGGACCACGCCCTTGGAGAGAGTGTCGCGATTGCGGTGGTTGGATTAGCACTGAATCCGGCCAGCATGTCGAAGGTATCGTTAAACTGACACTAGCTGAGTTCTTAGAGCGATTTGGGCCAAGGTGTCCGAACGAGAAAGCCCCGCCCACCCAGGCACCGGGCGAGAAAGGAAGTGGGACGTGAAAACCATGGATCAAACGAAGGCACGAATGTTTCTTTCAGTCTGGGATAGAGTTCATGCGCTTGAGAAAACCTTTGGACGGCTCATGGATGACCTTGAGGAAGACCGTGTTGATTTACAGAAGCTTCGTTCGGTAGTGGGGAGGGCTGAGCTGAAGGTGCGCGAGCTTGCGGACCGGGTCCTGCTGGAAGTTGAACGGCATCGGCAAAGCGAGCTTTCTTCTAGGAAAGCCCCCGCGGGAGCTTCGACGACGAAAGAAGGGAGTGGATCCTAGATGAAGCGGCAATGGAAGTGCTCGAAGTGCGGACAGATTGAGTCCCACGCATATGCTGACCTCTGCAAAGGCTACTGTTTCGATGCAAGCGGAAATAGCTGCAACGGGGCAGCGTGCTCCGGTTGCGGCGAGAAGCATTGGTGGACAGGGAGCTTCCTGAAGCTCGGCCCCGAGTTCGTGAACACGCATGGGGACGCGTGCCACGAGCTTGACGCCACCGACTTTACATAATCGCCAATATCAGGCGGAGGAGAATTGACGATGAATGAAACCAAATTACACATTGGGGATGTAGTGCAGCTTAGACCGGACACGGTCCGCAACAAGATGTTTGCGGCGTGCTTGATGACCGTGAGCGAACCAAAACCCTGGGGTGCCCAAGGATATGTCCAGGCGCTGGGTGAAGACGGGAAACCCGGTGGTCAAGCTTACTACCGCGCTAAGTGGGAAGAGATGGATGGCCCGATTGGAAAAACTGTCTGGATGCCACAGGACTAACCCCGGCCCCGGTGCCGGAAAGGAGAAGAGAATGGGCTGCGATATCCACATGTACCCAGAAGTGAAGCGAAACGGGAAATGGGAGTTCGTCTATCGGTTTCAACCGGGCCGTTACTACGAAGAGGAGCCCGAGTGGAAAGACCGCGCCAATTATTACGCTTGGGAGGACCGTTGGTATTGGCTCTTTGGCCAACTCGCAGGAGTTAGGCGACCTGGTCCACCGATAGTGGAGCCGCGCGGATTTCCAAGCGATGCAAGCCAAGCGGTCGTAGCGGCAAGAGATGATGGGGACGGGGATTATCACTCTTGGTCGTGGCTAACGCTGGCTGAACTCAAGGCGCACCCATTCAGAGAGCGCCATGATGGGACAGTCACCGAAGAATCTATTGCGCCAGTATTTGAATGGATAAGCCGATTATCAGAGCTGGATGAAAATCCGGAGAATGTGCGGGTGGTTTTTGCGTTCGACAACTGAAGCCCCCGCCCCGGACGGGAAGGAGGGGGGATGAAAACTTGGTTCTGCCACAACTGTAAGGTCGAGGTTCCAAAGGACACGCGGTGTAAGCACTGCGGGAAAACATTTCGGGAGAAGTCATGACCCTCGAAACCCGTCTTGCAGAAATCGAGGAGCGGCTGGCGAAGGCGACTCCTGGGCCTTGGATTTTAGATAACAGTGACCCGAATGAACCGCTGATTATCAAAACACCAGAGGGCCTATGCTTGATGCAATTTAGTTTCTCCTATCCAAATTGCGACCTCGCGGCTCACGCGCCAACGGATTTAGCTCGGCTCTGCCAGGCGCTCCGGGTGGCGGTGAACACAATCAAGCTCTACAGCAAGTATTGCGATGCAAGACCAGCGGATGCTTGCGAGCTGTTTGGATGTAAGCAATCGAGACAAGCCCTCGCTGAAATCGAGCGGGTGATGGAGGGGAAGTGAAAGCCCACGGACACCCTAAGTACGACCGCTGGATAAGCCATCTCCCTTTACCTTGGCATGAGGAGTACCACGAGCGTGTCACAATTCTCATGGCAGATGAACCTGAGCCGATTTCGGATGAGCGGGAAGATGAGCTACGGGAAAAAGCGTTGCGCATAGTGCAGGCGAATATTGATAGGTATTGGGCTGGGAGGGGGAAGAAATGAAAGCTTACGAGAAGGCTGCGGAAGAGTACGCGCTTGGCGAGGTGGATACGAGCCACAAGGTGGATTTCATCGCGGGCGTGCAGTGGTGCTTGGCGCAGTTGAGGAGTGAAACATACAAACCAGGAACGCATCCAGATTTTAGGGCTGCTCCGGATTGGGTGGATTGGCTGGAGCGGGAGGATAGTTGAAGGAAGTCCGGCACGTCTGCATCACCATGGAGTTCGGTGAAGTAGTCGAGATCGCAAAGAACGTACTGGTTAAGGTTCAGGGATCGGACCGAAGAGGAACCGTACGTCTTGTGATCCGTGTGCCGGAGGATAAGTGGCTTGAGAAACTGAGAGAGGAGAAGTTCGATGAAAGCATATCAGGAACCTTGTCGTGGAGGATGCGGGAAAGCCGTCTTCAACCGCGCGGGAAAGTGCAGGAGCTGCAGGGGGAAGACCTGCGGGAGATGTCAGAAGACCTTCGCTCCGCTCAATCAGGAGCGATTCTGCCACGGGTGCCGAAAGAGCCTCGTTAACTTTTTGGCTACGAACTAGCCCGCTCGCTGATCGAGCAGGTTCGCCTGGATGGCCTGCTTGTAGGCGGGAAGGTTCGTACGGATGAGATCCCTAACCCATTGCCTGACCTTCTGCTGGAAGGGCGGTTGGGTGAGCCGCATGAGCTCGACATAAAGGGATTCTTCAATGGGAACGGTGAACTGCTTCGTCAGCTTCGTCCGTTCGTCCTTCCGATATTTGGCAACGTCCATTTCGTCCATCCAGTGATCGTGGGGAAATACTTTCTCACTATCAAGTCCGAAGTATTACTAACGTAGATACATTTTATAAACGTCTGTCATGTATTCCATGCCGGTCTGAATCTGGGAGCAGGGACGGAGTTTGCGGCTCTTGGGTCCGTAAGGACTCGCGGGCGGTTCTGGGGAGGGAAATTTGTGAGACATGGAACCCCGGTGCCCGGTCCCGAAACTTTACAGGAAGGCCGTGAATGCTTCTCAAGCACCTCAAGCTCCCGCCTCTTACCTCGCAGCTCCTGATCGCAGGGGCATGCCTCGCGGGCGCTATGCGCGATCTCTATTCAGTAGTCATCTTCGTCGTAGCCGCGTGCCTCTATGCAGGCCACGCAGTTCTGACACGTCACCAGATGGATGAGCTCGAGGTTCTCAGGAAAGAGATCCGAGATCTCCACGAGAAGGTCAATCCGCTGGTGCTGGGTCAGAGCTGGAGTACGAAACGATGAGGGAAAGGAATGTCTGGAGACGGCGCTGATTTAATCATCATGGTCGCATGCCTCCTACTTCTCATCGTCATTCTCGACGCTTGAGAAAGGAGGAAGATCAATATGGCTAAGTTTGCGTTTCTGGACACGGAAACAGGTACCGGCATTGTTGTCGAAGCAGAGTCAATCGAAGAGGCAACGGAGAAGTTCGAGAGCATGAAGAAAGCGCGCGTTCTGAAGTGGGATGAATACGTGAAACCGGACGGACCGGAGGCTGCTTGAACGAAGGCATCACGTTCCAGGGCATCTTCTCGAAAGCGACGACAACCGTAGACGGTGGTTGGAACGTGACCTTTGCTGTCTCTCAGGATGAGGCTCAAGCAGTCCTTCAGCTGGCTCAACTACGAGATCAGATCCTTCAGCTGGCTGTACTTCCGCACTATGCGCGCGCACCAAAGGACGACGAAGATCTATGAGCGGCCGGCCGGCTGACATCTTTAGAAAAGCCAAAGAATTTAGGCCGACGCACGCAATGAGACTCTATGCATTCGAGCGCGCAAAGTCTGGTGACGATTCGGAAAAAAGCATTGCAGAGAGAATTAATATCAATCCGTCGACTATTTCGGTCTGGAAGACGGAGCAGGGGTTTTTGGAGTGGCTGGAATCAGAAGTCGCAGTCTACCGGGCACCTATTCTTCATATTCTTGAGCAGGTCGCCGTAACCAATCTCGAAGACTTTAGATTCTGGGAGGCGATGGCCAAGAAGTACGGCTTTATTTCAAAAGACCAAGAGTCGCCGGGAACTGGTGCACGATCACCAGGCGCACCGGTGGACAGGGAAACGCTGCTTGAGCTTGTGAAGGCAGCAAGGGGGAACGATGCGGGAAACGCTAGCGGCACTTGAAGCGAAGTTCATCGAAGTCGTGAAGGAAGGCGCAAGGCTCGGACGCCAGCTTGAGCTGAAGCAAGAGAACAAGACCGACGACAAGCTCGACTACTACGCAGCTGCAAAGATCTTTGGCGTTCAAGAGGCGCTCGAGTGGGCGATCAATCTCATCAAGACAGAGCACGCCAAGCCCAAGATCGAAGTAGTGGGCGGGATGGGCAAGGTCGTGGAGCTCAAGCGGTGAACTTGGTCCAAATATCCGAGAAACGTTTTCTTGAGTTCATCGAACACGAGAAGGCGGCAAAGCGATTGGAACGCTTTGTGGATTTCTATTTGTCAGACGTTAAACACAAAATTCCATTGGACCGCTATCAAGATACATGTCTGCGGTGCAGAGTCGAGAGCGTCCTAGAAATCCAGAACACTCATCCCTTCAACGGGTACACAGAATGACCCGCCTCGAGGAGATCAAAAAGAAGTTCCAGAACCGCTGGAGCTGGCCTGCGCTTCATCGCGATGACATTCAGTGGCTGATTGAGGAGCTAGATCGCAAGAACTACGCACTTGAGTGGATCGAACAAACTGGCATTCCAGACGGTGAGTTCGCCGCTATGGACAGGGAAACGCTGTTGCACGGCTATCTGATGATACGTAGGCGTTTGGCTAGGATTCGAGAGGAATGATCCGCAAGGAAGCCGTCGAGCATTTGTGGCGGCTGGGCGTGATTGCTCCCTGGTATCTCTACGATCATCAACTTTCTGTGTACGAGTTCGTTCGATCAGTTCACGACCCGTTCTTTGAGGCGACCAGGCGCTTCGGCAAAACGACGACTTTCCTAGTGAAGATGCAGGAAGACTCTCGCCAACAGCAGGGAAGAGTGGTCCGCTGGTGCGAGCCCTGGAAAGAGCAGGCACGAAACATCGTCATGCCTGAGATGGAACTTATCCAAGCATCTTGCCCTTCTAAGCTTCGAGCTAAGTTCTATCGCACCGATTCGTTCTACGAGTTTCCTACAACCGGATCGCGGCTCTATCTCCTGGGTGTGAACGAAGACAAGGGCGAGCAAGCGCGTGGATCGTTCGCGCATGAGATCGTAGCCGATGAGCTTGGATCTTGGACTGATCCTGAATACATCCTAAACGAAGTGCTTCGCCCGCAGCTTCTCACCACTCGTGGAAGCTTGCCTCAGATGAGCACGCCTCCCGATAACCTCGATCACTACTGGTATCGCGCCAAAGAGAAGGCACTCATCGAAGGAAGGTTCATCCAGAGAACGATCGATGACGTGAAGCACATTAGCGATCCCGAGAAAGAACGCTTCATCGAGAGCATGGGCGGACGCCAGTCTACTGCGGTCAGGCGCGAGCTCTACTGCGAACCGGTTGCTGACCCGGAGAAGGTCGTCATTCCCGAGTACGATCCTGCGATTCACGATCTCGATGACGATGCGCCAAGACCACAGCACTTTGACGCTTATGTGGGTATTGACCTGGGATTTGCCGACTGCACGGCTCTTCTCTTTGGGTACTACGACTTCCTGAACGCGACTTTGGTGATTGAGGACGAATGGGTAGGGAACGGCAAGAACTCCAAGGAGATCACTAACGGAGCTCGCTTGATCGAGGAGCGGCTATGGGGAACCAAGGCGTGCGACTGCCAAAGGCAGGACACCTTTTGTGGCACGCACGGAATCCAGCCTTACCTCCGGATCGCCGACAATGACCTGCAGCAGCTCTACGATATGCAGACGCTGTGTAAGTATTCGGTTTTCCCTACCCGCAAAGACGATAAGCACTCTGCGATCAATGCCTTGCGCCTCCGGTTCAAGGACGGGAAGATCAAGATCAAGAAGCGTTGCGTGGTTCTCAGGCACCAGCTGAAGACCGGCATGTGGAACGAGAGAAAGACCGATCTCGTTCGGACAGAGAAGGGACATTTGGATTGCATTCCCGCTCTGGTATACTTAAATAGGAATGTAAACTTATCGCGAAACCCATATCCGCAAAATGTGGGCATTAGCGTTTACTCCCACCTCGTCGATCCCTCCACTGTCTCACCGATGAAACCAGAAGACCGGGCTATAGCAGCCGCCTTCGGTTTGTAAGTGGGCCAGAGGGGATCTCGGCTTGAGTTTTCAAAACGACTACTTTGCCGCAGCGAAAGCGGATGTACTTGCAGCCGAACTTCTCACGCGAGCTGAGAACTCCCTCACTCATCAAAAACAAATCGGTCTCATCTCGAAGTGGACCCAAAGCTACAATTTCTATTACGGGAACCACTTCAAAACCGGAGCAGGTGACTCCGCGATCAAAAGTGCCGGAACTCATGGCGAACTAAAACTCCTCACAATCAATCAATACCGGAACCTACTCCGGCACATGTTAATCATGACCACAGCCCAGCGCCCAGCCTGGGACTGTCGCGCCGTTAACACCGATCCACGTTCGCTGACTTCGGCCAAGCTGGGGGGAAACATCCTCGACTACTACATGTTCGAGAAGCGCCTGGGACGCTACTTCAAGCGTGCAGGTGAGACTGCACTCGTTCTCTCGAAGGGCTTCTTGAAAGCCACGTGGGATCCGAGCTTAGGCAGACCGTACGGACGTAAGTCAGTCAAGGACGCTAACGGACAGAATCTCGTCGATTCGGACGGCGTTCCGATGACGAAGATCGAGTACGAAGGCGACATCAGCGTCAGCTGTCACATGCCTCAAGACGTGTTTTACGACGAAGGTCTTGAGGACTTCGCGCAAGCCGACTGGGTTTGTGTTCGCGTCTGGAAGAATAAGTACAACCTAGCTGCACGTCATCCAGATCTCAGAGAAAAGATCCTTGCGCTACCGACGAAGCGCGACGTGATGAAGAGCTACCAGATGGGCTTCACTTCGCTTGAAGACTCATCGTTGGTTGAGATCTTCGAATTCTATCACAAGAAGACCGAAGCCCTTCCGAATGGACGCTGTTCGTTTTTTGGTAAAGGCGTTGAGCTCTACGACGGTCCATTTCCGTATGAGAAGCGGCTTCCTGTCTTCCGCATTGTTCCAGGTGAGATCTTAGGGACCGCTGAAGGATACACGGACGGTTTTGACCTTCTCTCGATTCAAGAAGCAATCGACACGCTCTCATCGATCATTTTCACCAATCAGAACGCGCATGGCGTCCAGTCCATCCTGATGCCTGAAGGCTGCAATATGACTGCAGTCCAGATCGCACAGGGACTGCGAGCGATTAAGTACAATCCGGCAAGCGGAAAGCCTGAGCCGATGCAGCTCACCTCGACGCCTCCGGAGATCTTCAAGTTCCTGGAGATGCTCGAGCGTTTTGCCGAGACGATCTCTGGCGTGAACTCTGTCGCAAGAGGCAATCCAGATAGCTCGCTCAAATCCGGAGTCGCACTTGGACTCGTTCAGTCGATGGCGCTTCAGTTCGCTTCGGGCTTCCAAGAGAGCTGGGTTGAGCTCCTCGAGGACGTTGGCACGTTCATTCTTTGCGATCTCCTCAAGAACTTCGCGGAGAACGACCGCATGGTCGCGATCGCGGGTAAGAACAATCGCGGCTACATGAGCAAGTTCAAGGGCAAGGATCTCCTCCCGATTGACCGCGTGATCGTGGATCTCGGGAATCCCATGTCCCGCACAACCGGTGGACGGGTCGCGATGGCTGACAACCTTCTTGAGAAGGGCATGATTAAGACTCCCCAGGAGTATCTGACCGTACTCAATACGGGGCAGCTCGAGCCTGCAATTCAGGGAACGGAAGCCGAACTCGCACTCATCCGCCAGGAGAACGACGATCTTCTTGAAGGCAAGGACGTGGTCGGGCTTGCGTTCGATAAGCACCTTCTCCACATGCAGGAGCATTCAGTACTCTTCGCTAACCCTGAGATCAGGCGAAGTCCGCAGCTTCTCCAGAAAGCACTCGAGCACTGGCAGTGGCACAAGCAGACCTATCAAACTCAAGATCCGATCGTGGCCATGGTCTCGGGAGAACCTCCCGCACCGATGCCGCCTCCACCGCCCGGAATGCCTCCGATAGGACCGCCTCCAGGACCTGGGGCTCCGATGGAACCGCCGCCCGGTGGCGCGGGAATGCCCATGCCGCCGATGCCTCAAGACTTGATGGCACCACAGACAAATTTAGCAGCAATAAATCCTCCGATGCCTGAAGGAGTGCCGAATGCCTAATTTCTCAACATATGATGCAGCACAGATTGCGCGTCTCATTTACGACGAAGCAACGAATGCTGTTCGTGTGGCAGTCAACGCAGCCATTTCGGGCGTTCAAGAAGTTCTCATTAGTCAGTCTGACGACTCGATTCAGTCATGCCCTTTTCGTGGGACAATCTCGGAATCGGCAACGACAGCAGCCTCCACTACGAGCGCAACTTTTCTCGCGGCTAACGCTGACCGTAAATACCTCCTCGTTCAGAACCTCGACCTAGCCATCAATATCTTTCTTCGGTTTGGGACTGCTGCAACTACGACCGCTCCTTCGATTAAACTAGAGCCCGGAGACTCCTATGAGTTTCCTGAAGGGTTCATCTCCACGCAAACCGTGAACATTATCGCAGCTAGCGGAACTCCCGCTGTGACTGTGATCCAGGGTTCATAAATGCCCATTCATAAGAGGTACTTCGTCAAGCGCGCTGGCGACACGATGACCGGTCCGCTCACGATCGACTCCGATGCGGCGGGCGTTCGACTTCGCGTAAAGAAAACAGCGAGTCAGACCGAAGACCTAGTGGACATCGTGGACGAGAATGACGGCATTCTCATGCGAATCGACAAAGACGGAGACGTTGGAGTCGGCGTGATTCCAGATGGAGCTGGAACATCGGCTCTCTTTCACGGACGCAAGGACAGAAACTCCGACTCTGTTTTCCGAATGGACAACTTCGATACCGGAGCGAGCGCCCGAGCGGGCATCCAGTTTGCTGTTTCCAATAACGTCTTTGGGTCCTTCTTTCAGACCGGCACTGGTTACACAGGCAACGGAGCCTTGACCGACTGGCAAAATACATTCGTTTACGCCGCAAATAGTACAGTGACTGGCGGGGTTCTTTTCTACACGAGCGGCCACGCGTTTCGATTCCGAGTTGGGTCGGCTACCGTAGACGACGCTAAGTTCGACGCCACCACTGGGTTGTTCTTCGCGAAATTCAAGGCTGGCACAGCGTATTGGGCGGATCCGACTGATACTACGAAGCGTTTTACGATCGCCGCTTCGAGCATTGGAACTGGCACCACGCGCACCTGGACCGTGCCAAACGCGAGCTCTACGTTTGTCGGCACAGACGCAACTCAAACTCTGACAAATAAGCGCGTCACTCCTCGTGTTGTTGCGCTCACTGATGCAGCACCCACAACCTGGAATAGTGACAACGGAGATTTCTTCACGTGGACTATGGGTGCTTCGCGAACAATCAGCGCAGACAGCGGGACACCGACAAACGGGCAGAAAGCCATATTTCGGATTCGTCAGGATGCGACTGGGTCGAGAGTGATCACCTGGACAACGGGTTCATCTAAAGCGTTCGTGGGCACGACTGATATTCCTCTTCCAGTACTTACGACGGCTGGAAACTCTTACGACCACGTTGGATTCATCTACAACTCAACTGCGGATCGATGGGTTTGTGCTTACGTGAATAAGGGCGAGGCGTAATTGGCTACAACTTCAGCTAAGACAGCTGGGGCTGTCGCGCAAACGTCGTCTGGAGCAGGTTCAACGAGCTGGACCAACGTCGGCGGCGCAAGTCTGCAAGCCTCTCTCTCGAACGACAACGGCGATACTTCTTACGCCGGATGCGCCAGTGACTTCACCGGAGTAGGTTCAAATAAGTCGTGGGATCTCAACCTAACTAACTTTTTCACTGCGTCTGACGTTCCATCAGGCGCGACGGTGAACGGCGTAACTGTATCCATTAAGCGGCGAAACCAAACTGATAACGCCGCCTACGACGTGCAAGACGTGGATGTTCAGCTCATCAAGGGCGGAACTGCTCAAGGCGATGACAAAGCGGCGGCTGGTGATTGGCCGGAGGGATCTTATACCGCCCAATCGTATGGTGGAGCATCCGATCTTTGGGGTCTAACTCTGACCCAAGCAGACGTGATCGCATCCGACTTTGGAGTCAGGATTCGGATCACTTCCGATAACAATAGCTTCGTTGATGAAGTGACTCACGCTGAAGCGAGGATCACCTACGTCACAATCACGATTGATTACACGGCTGGGTCCGGCGCTGGACGCGGATTCATGATGTTTTTTCCATAAGAGAGGAATAGAATGCCAATTCTTAAAGATATATCGAACAACGGACTGACAGCTGGGCTTCAAAAGATTGAACAGATCTCATGGACTGCCAATGACCCTGATCGCGCGTACGTGAAAGTGGGCGCATATCTAAATCAGTTACACTCGGAAACCGAAGGAAGCTCGCCACTTTGGATTTTTGATTCTGCCTATCAGGTTACGTGTGAAGGAAGCCCTCCGTCGCTATTGGCTGCTGAGCAAGCACTGATCGAAAGCCATTCAGATTTTATGGGCGGAGAGATTGCCTAGTGGCGAAGCTCATCTTCACGCCAGAAGGCGAAGATCCGGTAAAGAGCGTGACGATCAATGCGCTTAAGGGCCAGGGCTTTAAGCCCAATACTCTGACTCTTAAGTTTGGATCGTATCAGTTCAAAGCTCATCGCCGGATTCGCCGCTACTACTTGCCGATGAGCATCGTTCTCAATCTCCTCTTAGCCGCAGCACTCATTTACACTACCTGGAACATGAGAGTGAAACCGACCGGGATTTTCCAGGAACCTCAGGTTGAAATTAAGTATGGAGGATTGCATGGAATCAGCAGCACCAGCAGCATCTAGCGCAACTCCGGCACCAGGCAACGCCCAGGGAAATCCTGGCAACGCTGCGGCTCCGGACACGCGCGGTACGGAGACAAAAGGGAAAACTCAGAACGCTCAAACGCAGCAAGGCGGCGAAGCGAAGTCTGAGGATGATGACTTCGAGGAGATCAAGCTTGGCTCAGTAAAGGGCAAAGTTCCAAAGCATCTTGCGAAGGTCGTGAAGGATCTTGAGCGCGGTTTCTACGCCAAGTCTACGACTGCTGCTCAACTCGCCAAGGAAAAGCAGGCCATGGTTGAGCGGATCAAGAGCGACCCGCGCGGACTCTTGAAAGAGCACGGTATTGATCCTGAAGAGTTCGCTGAAATGACGATGGCTGAGAAGATCGAAGCCCTCAAAATGTCAGACGAAGAGCGCAGGTTCAAAGAGATCGAGGAAGAGAACAAGCGTTACAAGGCTAAGGAAGAAAAAGAGAAGCAAGAACGCGAGACCCAGGCCAAACAAGCGAGGCACGCTCAGATTCAGCAGAGCTTTGACAAAGAAATCGCTGAAGCTTGGAAAGAGTCAGGACTTCCGACGAATACGTTTTACATCAAGCAGATGGCTGCAGTCATGATGGAGTCGATGGCGATTGCCAAGGCTGGCGAGCTAGAACGCCCATTGACGGCCAAAGAAGCTGCGCGTATCGTTAAAGATAGATTTGAAGCGTCTATTCCGCAGATGCTGTCGCAAATGGAGCCAGAGGCTGCCATCCGACTCTTAGGCGAAGAGACCTTCTCCAAATGGCGAGATTGGGATGTTAACCGCGTAACCCGCAAGGCCGCGCCGACACCGAACGCCGATCCAGAGAGCCCCGCTCACAAAGCGGCAAGCCCAAAAGGCCCACTATCTGAAGCCGAATGGCGGAAAGAAATGGGCATCGAATAACTAAATTTTGAATGGCTTGGCCCTGATCTGACCCCGCAAGCAGATCAACGGCTCACTAACAAACCTCCCGCACTCCATGTCTCCGTTTCACACGGAGATGGCAGATGGCTGACGTAGTTGAGGATCTTTCCAGTTTACATAGAGAAGTATTCCCGAATGGCGTTCCGGATCTCATTCCGAACGGCTGCAAAATCCAGAAGGAACTGAAGTTTGTTCCAAAGGATCTCGAACTTGGCTTGAAGTATGTCCAGACGGTTCGCCTAGCCTATCCCTCTGGCTTCACGCATGCCAAAGGCGACGGCACCGCTGGCGCGTTCTCGCTGAACGACGCTAAGGCCGGAACCCAGAAGCGCGCTGAGATCACCGGATCCCAGATCCTGCTTCGCGATCAGATGGCTTACGAAGATGCCGCTAAGGCTTCCAAGGGCGCTAAGGCGTTCAAAGAAGGCACGGCCTACTTCTACGAAGGTCTCCAGAAGGCCATGCGCAAGCGCATCGAAACCCAGCTCCTGTACGGAAACGTAGGACTCGGGAAGGTCGAAACCTACACCTCGGGTGATCCTTCGGTCGTGATCGCAGCTAGCGATTGGGCTCCTGGCATCTGGTCGGGTCTCGAAGGTGCGGAAATCGATGTTCAGTCGGGTTCGAGCTCAACCGTTCGCGGAACAGTGACGATCGTCTCGGTCGATATCGAAAACCGTAAGCTCACGCTCTCGGGCACCGTCACTGGTTGCGCCGCGAACGACTTGATCTACTTCAAGGGCGCTTACGGTAACGAGATGAACGGCATCTACAAGATCCTGAGCAACACGGGATCTCTGTTCGGCATCGATGCTGCGGCTTACTCGCTCTGGAAGTCTACTTCTCACAGCGTATCTGGCGCTCTGTCCTTCAACGCGATCAAGAAGGCTGTGGCGAAAGCTGTCGGCAAGGGTCTCGACGAAGACTGCATGCTCCTGGTGAACCCAGGTGGCTGGGATGACCTCATGACTGACATTGCTTCGCTCCGTCGCACGGACAAGCAGGAAGTTAAGAAGGTCGAAGTCGGCGCTGAAGAGCTGGTCTATCATTCTCAGAACGGTATGGTCCGTGTTGTTCCCAGCATCTACATGAAGCAGGGACACGCCATGGGACTTTCCATGCCGCACTGGAAGCGCGTCGGTGCAGCTGACGTGACTTTCAATACTCCTGGGTTCGGTGATCAGATTTTCTTCCAGCTTCAGTCGAAGGCTGGCGTGGAAGCTCGCTGCTACACGCATCAAGCCATCTTCTCGGAAGCACCGGCTAAGAACTTCCTCATCACTGGAATCGTGAACAGCACCTAATCCACGGACTGGATGAAGGGATTGGGCGGGTAGCTTGAGAAGGGATTCTCCGGCTCCCGCCCAGCGATTCTTCAACCGAAGGGGAAACCATGGCTAAAACTCTAATCACCCTCGATCACGATGAAAGCTTAGGCGATATCCAGGAAGCTCTTCAGGCTGAGGCTTCGGACAACAAGATCCGAGGCATCAACAAACTGATGAACTACCTGAACGGTTTGGCTGCTGGTGTTCGCAAAGCCACGATGACGGTAGGTGCCGTTGCTGGTCGCGCATCGGGAACGGTGACGTTCTCGGGCGTTGGACAAGCAAACGATACGATCATCATCAACGGCGTGACTTTCACCGCAGTCGCTTCTGGCGCTACGGGGAACCAGTGGAACGTTGGAGCGTCGGCCACGTTATCAGCTGCGGCCTTGGCTGCTGCGATCAACGCGTCTGCGACGGCTCTCATTTCTGGTTACGTCACTGCTGAGGCAGTGAGCGGTGTGGTGACCATTACGGCGGCTAAGGCTGGACGTAACGGGAACTGCATGACGCTCGCTGAAGGTGTGGACGGTCTCACGCACATGGCTGTTTCCGGAGCTCGCCTGACTGGCGGCACGGACGGCACTGAGATCACGCACTACTTCGGCGGAGCGGCCTAATATTCAGCGCGGGAGGGGGCGAGATTCGCTCTCTCCCTGCGCCTCTAAACTGAGGACGCTGATGAAAAAGAATCTCTGGCTCGCACTTGGACTTTTGATTCCAGCTCTTGCGGTCGCGTCCGTTTCGGTCACGATCAACGGCACGAGCTACACCATTCCTCAGACGAATGAGAGGGGATGGGGAACGAACGTCACGTCTTGGATACAAGCCGCTAGCCAGCACCTACTTCAGAAGTCAGGCGGATCATTTACCCTAACCAGTGAAGTGGATTTCGGCGCGACCTACGGACTTAAGACTGCCTACTACAAGACTCAAGGCTCGAACATTTCGACTGCTGGCGCGCTTCGGATGGCTAACACCGAAACGATTGCTTGGAGGAATGCGGGTAACAGCGCGAACCTGCTTCTTGGGCTGAACTCCAACACACTTCAGTTCAACTCCATTGATCTTGCGGATGTAAGCACTGCTCAGACGCTGACTAACAAGACGATCAATGCGGACTCAAACACGATCACCAATATCGAAAATGCAGACATCAAAGCTGCAGCTGCGATTGATGCGACTAAGATCGCGGACGGGTCTGTTACGAGCACTGAGTTTCAATACATCGGGACGCTCACTTCAAACGCTCAGACTCAGATCACGGCTAATGCTACGTCGATTAGCGATCACTTGGACGACACGACTGACGCTCACGATGCATCTGCTGTGAGCTTTGTTGCTGGCGGATCAATTGCTGGCACCGATGCGCAAACAGCCATTGCAGAAGTCGCAACCGATGCCGCTACCGCCCTTTCTACACATGACTCGGATACGACAAGCGTCCACGGTATTACCGATACTTCGCTTGTCGCCCTTGGAGTAGCTTCCGCAGTCGATAATGAAGTTGTATTATTCTCCAGCACGGGCGGAAAGCAGTTAAAGCGCGCTTCAAGCTCGGGCCGTCCTAAACTTACCTCCGGAGTTCTTTCAGTCTCCAATATCGACCTCGCTTCCGAAGTGACGGGCAACCTTCCGGTTACGAACCTAGCCGGAGGATCGGGCGCGTCTTCCTCCACGTTCTGGCGAGGAGACGGAAGCTGGGCAACTCCAACGGTTTCGGCATCTGCGCCAGTAGCGAAGACTTCGGCCTATACGATCGTCGCTGGCGATCACG
>Ga0196973_1000141_pt1 | contig 20812 bp, 25 predicted proteins | sample S1_513CmetaG_FD_155457 | JGI IMG/M metagenome (GOLD analysis project Ga0196973, IMG submission 155457) | Soil microbial communities from Anza Borrego desert, Southern California, United States - S1_5-13C | ecosystem: Environmental > Terrestrial > Soil > Desert | place: USA: California...
AGCTATTCGCGCCCTGTGGCAACTCGCTCTTTGACATCGAGCTAGGAGGTATACCCCGATGAGTAGCGTTCATCAAGGCAAGGCGGCTGACTCGCCGTTTATTCCCCATGCGCTCGCGCTCGGGAAGGCATTCCAGAGCTTCACCTTGCGCCAAGCCGAAATAAGCCAGGAGGAGACGGCTCGCCTGTATGCAGAGGCAATCGAGCGCCTAGGTGTCATCGGCACCCTAGAGCCAAAGATGCCGGTTGACGCGCTGATCCTCCTTTCATGCATTCGCGAGGTTGTGGTCGCCATGCACCCCAGCAATCAGCCGCAAGAGGAAAACGTGGCTGAATATGTCCCGTACATCGTGGGGCTGGTGCAGCGGATTCAAGACTACATCACCGCCACGACCGGCGCGACCCTGCAAGCCCATGGCGTCAACCTCACAGGTGAGCCATGGAATTGAGAGAGGCCGAAACCAACGAAAACACTCCCGCCGTGCCGGCGTATGCGCCGACGCAAGAGGAAAAGCGCACCCTTGCCGCGCATCGCAGGCGCGTGAAGCACCGCGCCCCATCGCCTTGCATGAAGGTTGAAGACCAGAAAACCGAAGGCGGCAAAATCACAAGGCAGTTTGGCTGGAAACACCCCAACATGCGAGCGGCATTTGATCTATTCGCTGCCTCCATAAATTCAGTTGGGAATGAACCGTTCGTTCGCACGCTCCTATTGCAGCTCGCAGAGGCGACCGCCGATAGAAACAGCCTTGCGGCAGAGCGCGACGAGGAAGCTATAAACTTCTGCCTTCCAGTGCTTCAGGGTATCAACCCGAAAGACGAAATCGAAGTAATGCTCGCCTCGCAAATGGCGATAACGCATTGCACCTATATGCGGATGGCCGCCAAGCACGCGGCTGCTACGGATCTAGTGCGAGAGGAAAGTTTCGAGAGGCAAGTTAATCGCTTCGCCCGCACATTCACCGCTCAAATGCAGGCGCTCAAGGTCTATCGTGCCAAGGGCAAGCAAAGCATTGTCGTCAAGCACGTCACCGTCTCGCACGGCTCGCAAGCCATCATCGGCAATGTGAAGGGCCGGGGGAAGCGGGGGCGGGGTGCCGATCAGATAGGGGAAGCAACCTCATGAACCCTACCGATCGACTGACAAAAGCACCACGCTGCCACGCCACGTCAAAGCGAACGGGGAAGCGTTGCCAGGCCCCTGCAGTGAGAGGCTTTCGAGTCTGCCGAGTCCATGGCGCACGCGGCGGCGCTCCGAAGGGAGCGGCAAACGGCGCTTATCGCCACGGTCACTACACACAAGAGGCCATCTTGCAGCGTGACGCTTTAAGGGCGCTGCGGCAGATGCTTCAGCCAATTCCAGTTTAGGAGAGAAACACAATGCCCAGCGGCACCCCAAATATGGGGACAAACAAAGTCACAGGGACAACCAAGTCCGCCGCCAGTGGTGCGCCTGGCGGTTCACAGAACCAGGGCGGAGCCGGTCCCTCGAATGCCTCAAGAGCTGGCAGCGCCGCCGCTGCAAATAGCCGGGCCGGCGCATCAACTGGCAACACAAGCAGGGGGGGCGCTGGGCCGTCCAATGCTTCGCGCGCCGCGAGCGCCGCCGCTGCTAATAGTCGCGCCGCTAGTGCTTCGACGGGGAACACTAGCAGAGGCGGTCCCTCCAACACGTCACGCGCTGCGTCAGCTCAAGCTGCACAAGCCCGAGCGGCGGCTAATGCTGGGCCTAAGAGCGGTCCAGGCGGCGCTGGTGGAGTGCGGAATACATCGGGCGGGACTGTCCTAAGCAGCCCCTCCAAGGCCGTCACTCAATCACGAAATGCAGGCGGCTTGCTGGGCTCAACCCGCCCCGCTCCGTCAATGGGCGGGCTGCTTAATCAGCTCAATCAGATGGACCGCGCTATAGTCGAAGCGGGTACAGCGTTCGGCAAAAGGCACCAGATGGATACCGGATTCGGTATCATGTTTGGCGACTCACGGCGCTTCAACCGAATTGACCCCGATGTAGTTTTAGGCAAGGCCCCTCCGGGCGTGACTCAGGCCGAACGTGAGCGGGCGCTGCTGGGCATCTCGAATCTTCAGAGCTTATACGGCAAGCCCATCGCGATAACTGACGCAATGTCGCCTAGGCCCGGAAGACCGGGCAGTATGCATGTAAAGGGCAATGCTTTTGACTTGAGTGTACCAGGCGGAGTTGCCGAGAAAGCCAGAGTTGCCGAGCTTGCTGCGCAATTAGGCTTCGGCGGCATCGGTGCGTCCTATGCGGATTATCCCAACATGGTGCACGTTGATACGCGCTCAATGCCGCCAGCGGGACCGACGAATTGGGGGCCTGGTGGTAGTTTTGCCACGGCCCCGCAATGGCAAAGAGATGCCATTGCAAGCGGATTTGGACAAGAACCTAATTGGGATGCTGTGGTGGGGAACAGTGTTGCGCCGTCACTCTCCGCCGCTGTCAGCTCGCCAAAGATGCAAGACCGCATTGAGGCGGAAATTGACCCGCGCGGTCTTATGGCTAACGCTCCTCGCCCGAAAGATCCCAATCTTGCTTCGACAGCAGCCACGCGCAATGTGCTGGCCGGCCTTGGGGTAAATCCGCCTAGAGCTTATCCCGGCGCACCCGCGCCAGCTTACTCTGGCGCGGCTATGGCTAACTACGGCATAGCGCCCTCTCAAAGAGGCATGACGACGCCGGCCAGCACGGTTGCCGGCATGCCGGAAATACCGGGTTGGGAGGGCTTCCCTGCAGCGCGGCCAAGCTATCAGAACCCTGGCCGCAGCTTTGCCAATGTCTCGGGGCAATTTCCGGCAGTTGGAGCGCCGGAACCTGTGAGCGAAGCACAGCTGCGCAACCCCAGCTCTGGCATGGCCTTCAACCCAGCTCTGCCCAACAAGCCAGCGGGCGGAATGTCGTTTACCCCGGGCCTGCCCGACAATCTGGCATCGGGAATGTCATTCACGCCTGGCCTACCTCGCAATCCCATTTCAGGGATGGCTTTCAACCCCGGCCTTCCGCGTAGCCCTATTTCGGGCATGGCGTTCAATCCATCGCCCCCAAGGAACCCGATCAGCGGCATGGCCTTCAATCCGGGGCTTCCGCGCAATCAGACCGGGGGCATGTCGTTCAATCCTGACTTGCCAGGGGATATGCCGCCGCAAGTGGCGCAAGGAATTCCCGATCAAATGGGGCGCACAGAGCCGGTCTCAACCGAGAATTTCGCAGACTCACCCTTTGGGCGAGCGCTTGGCAGTTTCGGTGAGTCGATTGCTTCAGGCTTCGAGGGCTTGGGCAGTGCGATGAGGCAGTATGAAGAAAACAAGGGCCTCATCAATGCGCCGATCATTGGCAGCATCGCCAAATCGCAAATCGGCAAGATGGGCAACGCCGCGCTCGGCAATGTGATAAGCGGCATTCAAAGCGGCATCACTTCCGGCGTTTCCTCACTGATCGGTGCGCCTGCGGACGAGCCGCCGCAAGCGGTTGCCGGAAACTATGGTCTAGCCCCAGGCGCTCCGCAGCCGGGCGTATATGGACCATCGCCATACATGGACCCGTCCTATTCATTCAGCGTTCCCGGTCGTCCAGCGGGCACAAGGCGCGATGCTCACCTAGGTTGGGGCGCTGAAACAGCTCTGACCACGGGTCTGGGCCTTGCCACGGGCGTTCCCGGTGCCGGTCTCGCAACCGACGGCCTGCAACAGCTTGGCGCAATGGGCCGGCAGGGGAGACTCGGAAACAACCCAGGCGGTCCCTACACCGAAGGCGCGGACCACGGCCATTCCTATGATGGCGGCACAGCCGGGGGTGAGCGCGCCGTGAGAGAGTGGGCAGAGAAGCAATCGCCCCGCGACATTCAGAATCTGCAAGCCCGCTTAGAGGAAGTCCTGCGCGGCTATTTCGTCCAGGTTCCGGGCCAGCAATACCCGCAATACGTAACCGCTTATGAGCCCCCGCCTGGGGCAATTCCAGTAGCAGCTTGAGAAAAGGGAGCAAAACGGCATGACATTCAGAAACGGAAGACACATCGCGGCGGCCCGCGCAATGGCCGGTCTGACACAAGCGCAGCTCGCAGAGCTTGCCGGCGTCCATGTGAACGGGATCAAGCGGCTTGAGCGCATGGAGGACCGGCTGGGCGGCATGACAGTGACGCGCATAGGCGAGGCGCTTCAGAAGCGCGGCATCCTGGCCGACGCTTGGCCGACGCCATACGTGCGGCTCGCCGGCTAATGTACTTGGGGAACAGTTTCTACAGGCCGAAAACGGTATTGCAGTGTACCTGTGGCACAGTTTTCGGAGCAATACGCGCGAGCGCGCGGGAAAGGTGAAAACAAATGGACATGAACAAAGAAATAAGCTCCGTCGCCGGCGAGACGCTGGCAATGCAATTTGCCCTTGCTGAGATTTGCAAGGCCCTGCTGATCGCTAACCCAAGTATGAGACCGTGGGTTGAAACCGCGTTCGATGAGGCCGCTAACAGGCTGAAGAATCTGGCCGACACGGCCGGCCCCTCGCATCTCGGCTATTCAGTGCGCGTGGCTGAGCAAATCAAGGCCATGGTCTTAAGCGGCTCCGCAAAATCAAGCGGTTAGTCCCGTTCCAACGGGGTTTTGTCAGCAATACGCGCGCGTAGGGCGTAGTGATCGCGATTGCCCCCCATCCTAAGTCGGGTCCGTTCTCACTCACAGCGCCGATAAAGGCTGACTGACTTGCGTTCGGGATTCGCCGCGAGAAGGAACCTATTGCCGTCAACAGCCACATGCTTCCACAGCTCAGCCGCCGTCCACTCATACCCCTCGCCGGCACATAAGAGCCGAATATCCAATGCGCCCGGATCTTCGGGTGATGGCGTTATTTCCTTGAGGTCGCATTGAGACTCATACCAGTGCGCCGTTCGGCCTGAAATCTGTAACAGCCGGTCATTATTTCCCAAGTCTTTCGCCAAACACCTTTCCCCTTGGTCGTTCCAGATTCCTTGCCAGTCCTTGGGAAAGGCCGGCTCTTGAGCGCTGGCTGGTACAGCGATGGAGAGGGCGAGCGCCGTCAGAAGCCTGGCTTTTAGTCTGCGCATGTGTGTCTTTCCTCGCTCCAAACCGAGTTGACGCTAAGACAATGGGGCGGGCTCGCCCCTGGTGCAATGTCTTTGAGGGAATCCGGCCGCAAAAAAACGCACCGCCAGCGGCTGCGGAGCGCCCCGAGGTAGCCGAGCCCACAAAAACGGCAAATCGCCGTCCTTGGTGAACCGCTATAACGGGAAACGGCATTCGGCTCCCAAGCGCTGTCCATCAAGCCCCCCGGAAGCGCACGCCGGCCGGCCCGCCGTTCTCAGGGACGAAAACAACCCCCCTCGCCTCTAGGGCTTTCACTAGGGCCGCGACCGTCGAAGTGTTGGCGGAGATTCGGCCGTTGATCGCCTCTAGGCGCTTCACGGTTTCTTCCGAGACGCCGGCCGCCTGGGCCAGCTCTGCCCTAGTTAGCTTCGCCATTGCCCTTGCGGCTCTTAGTTGCGCGGCTGTTTCCATAAGGTCTCCAAAGAGTAAGTTATTGCCAAAAACAGGTAAAAATATGCCCGACAGGGGTTGACGCCAATACCTAGAAAGAGCATATTTATACCCGTGGAAGGCAATTTACAAACGGGTTTAGCGATGAAAACCATTTCCGCAGAAGAACGCAAGGCCGAAATCGCCCTCTACATCGAACAGTATGCCGCCGCGTGGGCGGCTGCTTCGCCAGCTGAGCGCGAAATCGAGATGCTTGAGCGCAAGACGCGCCTTTCGCCCGATGAGCTTGCCCGGCTGCGCGACCTTCGGTGCCGCAAGTAAAGGAGGTTAACGCCTAGCCCGAGGGCCAAAGCCGCCCACGCCGACAGACTGCAATCCCTGAAACCTGATCCTTTCAAAGGAGAACGACTATGCGCGTTTCTTCCAACGCTCCCGCTTTGTCTCGCCGGTCCATGATGCGCGGTCTCGCCGTTGCATTGGCTGGCGCTTCGGTCCCGGTTGCCGCAATTGCAGGCAACACCGCTCGCCAGCTCACCGCTGGCGATGCCGAGTTGCTGGCACAATGCCGGCAGTGGAAAGCACGCCAGCGCGTCATTCGCAAAGGCGAAAAGGAATTGTCGCGTCTTGCAAAAGAGGCAGAGGCGAGAGAGGCGCAACAGCCGCCCCTGCCGCCCGAGCTTTTCGAGAAGATCAATATTCGCGGCAACCTGTGGGCCTCGCCTTACACCTTCCCTGACGAGCGAGCGCCATGGACGAAAGCGCGCCTGCTGAACATGCTGAACCGTCGCGGAGCCTACCAGAACGGTCAGCCCGTCAGCGTGGCGTTTGTGCCGACTGACGAATGCCGCGCCCATGCGCAACGGCTCATTGCCATAATTGATGAGCGGGACGCCGCATACAAACGGAATTGGGCAGCGCATAACCGCCTTGAGAAAGCGTGGTCAAGGCTGTGTTCGGAACAGTGGCGCTCGCTCAAGCGCATTCTGCGGACGAAGGCCGCGACCTTGCAGGGCATCGCCGCGCAAGCGGAAATCGTGGACCTGGATGGCGCAATAGGCGGCGCGTCATGGTCGCCCGAGATTGACCACAGCATTGTCCGCGTCCTGCGCAATCTCCGCACCCTAGTTGCGGCTCAGGCGGCTTGAGGGCGGGTCATGTCAGCCTTTCGCCCTGGACAAGCGGTCGTTTGCATCCGCGACGGTTGGAAACTCAGGGGCGTGCCATGCCCCGGCCCGATCAAGGGCCGGGTTTACACCATCAACCGGGCAGCAAATCCGCTCGCCCCGTCAGACCCTCGACAATTCCTAACAATTGTTGCTGCTGTGCGGCAAGCCAAGGCTTCGAAGCGCAGAGCTTTCGGCCAGTCGCCAGACCGAAAACGAGCATTGCCATTTTCAAGCGAATGCTCACGCCTTCAACCGTTAGGGAGAATGCGTGAGATGGGCGCTCCCCTTGTTCCGGGGGCAAGGGGGCGCTTCCTGCCCGCGCTGATCGCCCTCGCCTTTTCTCTCTCAAGCCCTGCTGCTGCGCTCGACATCACTGCCCGCGACCGGGGCGGCAATGTTCTGGAATATATCGTGCGCTTCTGCGGGGCTAAACCCGTTCGGGTCTTTGCATCTTGCGAGAGTGCTTGCGCTGCTGCGGCGCTCCGCTGCGGGGCCTGCCTTGGCCCGGGCGGCTCGTTTAAGGTTCACGCGCCATGGGGTGCTGGCAAGGGCAACGCCGCTGCCAAAGCATTCTATATGCGCCAGCTCTCGCCCCCTGTCCGGCGATGGGTCAACTCGCAAGGCGGGCTCACAAGCCGGATGCTGACCGTTCCGCGCCGGCTAACCCGGTCCTGTTCTTAAAGCGGGGGGGGGCGTCGAAGCCTTGGCTTGCCGCACAGCAGCAACAATTGTTAGTTCCAGGCAACACGCGCGACAGTTGAAAGTTTGCCCACTGTCTAGTAAAATCCTGTCCCTTATGACCGGGGATCATGAGTTTATCAGTTGGATTGTAGCGGAAAACTTTGTTCACGCTGAGAACAAGCGCCTGGGCCGGGTTCTCTCACAGTCTGATCTAGAGGACGATATACGCCGCGAAGCGGGGCTGCTCAAACGCTCACTTAAAATCCTGGCTGACGCTGGCTATGAAGTGAAGAACCGTCAAGAGCGGAAAGCTTAGCGCCCGAACCGGCACCAGCCTAAGCGCCGGCCGCCATCGTAGCTCACGGCATAGCCAGCCTTCACAATAGCCGCCGCCGCGTCCTGACCGTCCGGCATGATGATCCGGCCGAGCAAACGCCCATACTTTTCGCGCTTGCCTTCCCAAACCAGCGTGACCGCAGATCCTTTCGGAAGCTTCTGCCGCAGCCAGGCGCTCACCTGTTTTCCGAGATTGCGTTCAATCTCGCATTCGGCGCCGCCTACGCCGCGTCGGCTTTCGGGTGAATTAACCCCATCAATGCGCACACGCGCCGGCCGGAAGGGAGCGGGCCACGCTGGCACGTCGATCACGATGGAATCGCCGTCAATGACCCGGACCAGATACCCCTGGTAGGTATAGGGCTCCGCCATTGCCGTCGAAGTCGCAACGCACCAGGCGGCGGCTATAACAAGCGGTAGGGAAGGCCGATTCGGAGGCTTGCGCATGGGCGGCTCTGGCGGGAATATGTGGCGTCTTAGGAGATGCGACAACCTGTCAAGACAAGGAAAGTTTGGCTATGCTTTGCGCTGTCTAGCGAGCCCCGTCGCGGGGATAATTGCGGGGATGGCGCAAGCACTAAAAAGCGAACTGTCAGCCTTATCAATTCGTTGGCGGGATTTTTGGGCTCCCTCCCCCTCCGCCACCTTCTAGAGTACCATCGTTTGCCCCTGTGCGCAGGCGTCCAGAAGCCCGCCTTTTATCAAGCCTTTCCTATCCACGCCTGTTGACAGGCGTTCACAGATGTTCGCGCACAGCCGCGTTTCCTGCTAAGATATTTGCGGGGATAAAAGCTGCCCCGGAATAGGTTCCCAAATGCGCGCCCTAAACAGGCTGACAGTCAAGGAAATTGAAGCTCTTAAAGAGCCCGGCCGATATGGGGACGGCGGCAATCTCTATCTGGTCATCACCAAGGCGGGCACCCGGCAATGGACGTTTCGCTATCGCTGGAAGGGCAAGGAAAAGGAATTGGGCCTTGGCTCCGCCGCCATCGGCCGCGTCACGCTACAGCAAGCCCGCACCAAAGCCCAGGACGCCCGCAACGAATTGGCCGCTGGTAATGACCCGCAGGCCGCAAGAGACGCCGCGAAGCGCGCCACGGATCTGCGGCGCACCTGGGGCCAGGTTGTTGATGAGTTCCTAAAGACCATGGAGCGGGGCTGGCGGAATAAGAAACACGCGAATCAATGGCGCTATTCCCTCAAGGTGCTGGCCGCTCCACTGAGCGCCAAGCCGGTTGACAGCATTGGCGTAACGGACGTTCTTGCCGTGCTGCGCCCCGTTTGGGACCGCGTTCCCGAGACCGGCCGCAGGCTTCGCGGGCGGCTTGAGGCGGTCCTGAGCTACGCCACGTCGCACAACTACCGCGCGGGTGAAAACCCCGCTCGCTGGAAAGACAACCTCAAAGGACTCCTGCCGAAGCGCAAGCGCGGCCTCCGACGCCATCACCCCGCATTGCCCTACAGCGAAGTGCCGGCGTTCATCGCTGAGCTGCGCAATCGGCAAGCTGACACCGCGCTTGCGGCCTATGCCTTGGAGCTGACGATTCTGACGGCGCTGCGAACGAGCGAAGTTCTGCACGGCAAGTTCACCGAAATCGACTTGTCAAAGAACATTTGGACCGTGCCCGCCGCGCGCATGAAGATGGGAGAGGAACACCGCGTTCCACTTTCGCCGCGCGCCGTCGAGATCATTCGCAAGCTCATGGAAACCCGTTGGGGCGATTATCTCTTTCCCGGCAACACAATCAACCGGCCGATGTCTGATATGTCCATGCTGATGCTCTTGCGCCGCATGGGTTTTCAGCACGTCACGGTTCACGGCTTCCGATCAACCTTCCGCGATTGGGCCAACGAGACGACAAGCTTTCCCTATGAAGTCTGCGAGCGCGCTCTTGCCCACAAAACAGAGGATGAGACGCAGCGGGCTTATGCGCGCGGCGATCTACTTGCCAAGCGCGCGAAGCTCATGAGCGCCTGGGCCAACTACATCGAGCCCAAAGCCGCCAGCAATGTTGTGCAGCTTTCGCGTGAGAAGGGAAGCAGCGCCTAATGAACACCCCCGAGCTTGACGAGCCCGGCCCGAAAAAAAACATCATCGGGCGCATGGTTTACGATAGGGCCATCCGCGCCCGCTTTCCTCAAGGGAGAAAGCGCTCCGGCGAGGTCAATCTGGCCTTTCGTGCAGTTGTGGCCTTCTGGAATAAACAGACTGGTGAGAAGTGGAGGCCCGGACCTGACCCGGCGCTGATCTCCGATAAAAGACTAGTTGAGGTTGGTTGGTTTATCTATCAGCGCGCCTGTGTCTTAAGGAGCCCAAGCCACAAATGGGCGTCGCGCTTTAGATCGGACGTCAAAATCCCTAAGCCATGGCGCAGCCTGCTTTCTCTTGACGACCTTGCGGCTATTGAACGCAAGGCCAACAATATTATCCTAGTCCAGCGGTTCATAGAACAGAGCCACGGCAAGAGGCTTTCTTACGAGCAAGTGGCCGCATTTGAGCGTGAGAGCAACTGCACGCTCTTTCCCATTCGAGACTTGGAAATGCCCAAGCGGCAAGAGTCCGTGACACTGGCCGAGGCGATTGTTGCTCTGGCGGCGGGGCGGTTTTCAGATATTGATAACGACACCGATGCTATCAAGGCATGGCCGCCCACGATGCCTTATGAGCTAGGAAGCCTTGCTGCGCGCGTGCTTTTCCACGCCGCGAGCAAGGGCCAGATTGACATACGCGGCATTGCATCGGGCAAGTCAGAACCGCAGAAAATAGACGCCAGTCTGTTTCGCGACATGCGCGCGGCGAATTGGCTTGGTAACGCAATTGATAAAAAGCCGAAGCCCAGCGATATTGACGAGCCAGACCTTGACCTGCCACCTACTGAAAAGTGGAGCCATGTGTATATTACGGCGGCAACGCTCAAGACTTGGCTCAGGCAAATACGAGGCAGCGCGCCCGATCAAACATTGCCCCGAGACGTGCCGCCAGCGCATCGCCCAGAAGAATATCGTTGGAATGAATTTGACGCAGTGCTGCTGCAGCGTTTTGAAGACGAGGGGGATTTTTCAAAGAAGATAGGCGGCGGCTGGTATAAGCAAGCGGCCATCAACGAAATGATGGAATGGTGCGAACGCCAGAAAAATTGGTCGTCAGCGCCTTCTCGCTCATCAGTGCGGGACCACGTTGAAAAGGTTCGCCAGCGTTTCCTTGCTGGTCGCAAAGGACAGAAAGCACAGTAACTCAGACAGAAACCCTTATTGGACTTAATGTCAGAAAACCCTGTGTTTTCAAGGTTTTAGGGTTGATTGTCTCCCGTTAAAATGGAAAAATGCCGGTACTCAGCAATTAACGCGAGGAGACCCGCATGGACCCACAAATCGCCACTCCGAATATCGGCGCAATGTCCGTCGAGGAGGCGGCACGGTACATCGGCGTGTGCCGATCTACTGTCTACGAGGAAATAGGGACCGGCAAACTGAAAGCGCGGAAGTGCGGCGCTCGCACGCTTCTGCTTTTCGAGGACGTGCAGAGCTACTTGCGCTCACTGCCGACGCTTGAGACGGGGGCAGCTGCCTAATGTCTAGGGCGGTCTTCACATTGCGAATCCCACACGTGCAGAAAAAAAGCCGCCGCGTGGGCCTCCACTATCAGCAGCCTGTGACCGAGGACATTCGCCTCGCGCTAATCCCGCGCGGCCCAGATCGGGGCGAAGTGGATTTGCGGGCGATGGAGGGCTCTGAAGATACGCGCAGAGGAATGGTCATCGCTCTTTCGGCGCTTCGCCCCCTCATTGAGGGCTTGAAAGAGACAGCAGCCGAAGCGGAAAAACGGGGGTTGCTTCCAATGGCATGACAGAAAGTGAAAAGGAAACGCCCGGACGAAGTTAGCAGCTTCGCCGGGCGCACGAATTTCGGATTTCGTAACTTCAACAAGGTGAAATTGATGAATAGCAAAAATCTCCCCCCTCTGCAAGCGCTTCGCGAAGGCGAGCGCATCGGCTGGCTAATCAAGCATTGCATCATCTCTGAGCTTCACGCCCGCGTGGTCTCCGATCATTGGGGGCGCAGCCATGGGTAAGCGCAAGAACACCCTAACCGTCATCGCTCGCGTGCTTCCCGATGGGCAGGCCATGACCATTGACGGCAGGCCGGCATGGGCTTTGTTAGAGCTGCACCGTGCTGGCCCGGAAGGCTGCACCCCGTACCACAACCCAGCGCCAAGGTGGAGCCACTATGTCTACCAATTGCGCGGGCTGGGCTTCGCCGTCGAGACTATCACCGAAAGTCACGGCGGCCAGTTCGCAGGCCATCACGCCCGATACGTGCTGCGGTCAAGAATTTCACTGGTCGTCAAATCCGATCAGGATGGCAAGAGGGCCGCAGCATGAGCGCCCCCCATCGCATTCTCATTTCCCTACGAGGTCACGGCAAGCGCGGTCCTAGGTATGCGGTTCATTTGAACAGCGCGGACGGCCCCCTACTGCTTGAGGGAACAAGCCAGCCAATGCTTGATGCTGCCCGCTGCTTGCTGGCTCAAAACATCACTGGCCCTATCGAGATGTGGGACAATACCAGAGGCTTTCCCAGACTGAAGGGCGACATTGAAAAGCTTGCCCGGCTGACGGTGAGCGAGACACAGGCCGGCATTAACTTGCGGCGGTATGTGGAACGCGCCGCTGGCGGCGATTTAGAGGATGAGCCGTCATCTGGTGCCGAAAATGAAAGCGGCCGTCCTGGGTGCGTTCTGCGACAGGAGGCGGCCTAATGTTCAAAGGCTTTGGCGAGTTAAGGCATCTCTATCCGCTTCTAATTCGCGGGTATTCACTCAGCGAAGCGCGCACAATCGCGGAGAGAGAAAGGGCCGAGAGAAAAGCTCAAGCTGAGTTCCAATTAAAGTTCGATGAACGGCAACGGCAGACAGCGGGGCATCTGCTGGATCTTGAGCATGACGTGACGTTCCGCACCAACCCCGGCAATTGCGTTCGCCACCTACTCAACGAAATTGCCTATCTAAGGGCGAGAGTCGGTCACCTTGAAAAGCAAAGCCCCTCTAGATCGGAGGGCGCTTAGGATGGGTGTAATTCAGCTAAGGCCCCGAGAGTATGAGCCCCTGCCCCACAACATTGAGGCGGAACAGGCCCTACTAGGGAGCATTCTCGCCTATTCCGATAGCTGGCCGCTGGTCGCTCACAAGCTGAAGCCCGAGCAATTTTATGAAGGGCTGCACGCGCGCATATATGAAAAGGTTCTAGAGCTATCGGGAGAAGGCAAATTCGTTTCGCCGGTCATTCTCAAGAGCCATTTTGAGCATGACGAGACATTGGCCGAAGTCGGAGGCTTCAATTACATCGCCCGCCTTGTCGGTGCGGCTGGGCCGAGAATTGGCATTCCTGCCACTGCTGATCTTATCCGCTGCCTTGCCGACCGACGAGCGGTCATGCGCGCCTCACAGGAAATGCGAGAAGCCGCCGCACAAGAGACTGACGCAAGCGAGTTTCGCAAGTCCCTATCCGCTCATATCACCGGCTTGATGTCCACATTCGACGGGACGGCCGAGCGCAAAACAACCTTCACGCTGCAAGAGGCCGGCAGTGATACGCTTCGCCGCTTGGAGCAACTAAGCGCCGGCACGCCCGATCCTAATGCAGTCATGACGGGCTTGGCCGAGCTTGACGAAATGACGGGCGGCTTTCGGCGCGGCGAATATGTTGTGATCGGCGCTCGCCCTTCGATGGGCAAGACTGCCTTGGCAACGCAGCTCGCCTTGAACGTGGCAAGCCGGGGCAGCGGCGTTGCCTACTTCAGTTTAGAGATGCCAGCGCCCATCTTGACGCCCCGCTTTCTTTCGGCGCGGGTGTGGATGCCTGGCATTGCCTCGCCCACGTATCAGGACATTTTGCGCGGCAAGAACATCTTACCGGAGCAACGGAGACACCTTGCGAGCGCCGTGCAGGAAATGGCGTCATGGCCTCTCATCATCGAAGATGAGCCGGGTCTAAGCGCTGCCGAACTGGAAGCCAGAGCCCGGGTGATCGCCGCGAAGCTCAAGGCCAAGGGCTCGGGGCTGGATCTTGTCATTGTCGATCACGTCCACAAGATGAGATCACCCGGAGCCCAAAGCCGGGTTGCGGAATATTCCGACATAAGCGCCGGTCTAGCCGAAGCCGCAAAGCGGCTGAATATTCCGCTTATCGCGCTCGCTCAGTTGAACCGTGCTGTTGAAGGGCGCGACGACAAGCGCCCAACGCTGGCGGACTTGAGAGAGTCCGGCGCAATCGAGCAAGACGCTGATGTTGTCGCATTCCTGTTTCGTGACGCCTACTACCTTGAGCGAGCGCGCGGCAAGAACGTGGCCGAAGATGCTGACCGCCTTTGCCAACTCGCAAGGTGCTCAAATTCGCTTGAAGTCATTCTCGCTAAGCAAAGGTCAGGCCCGATTGGCTCAATAGACCTATGGGCCGACATGGGCGCTAACGTCATCCTTGACCGGAGCGAGGCCCCGGCATGAGCAACAAGCTTATCAATCTCGTTTACGCGCGCCGGTTCGGTTCGGTGCCTATTAAGGCGGTCGCGGTCAGACTTGCCGATGTTGCGAGAGACGATGGAACGCGCATCTATCCGTCACTCGCTAAGATTGCTCGCGAGACGGAGCTATGTGAACGAGCTGTAAGGCTGGCAATGCGGCGTCTGCAAGCGATGGGCGTCCTTGTTCTCGTCGCGCCTGGTGGCGGCCGAAACAGGCCGACAATATACCGTCTCGACATTGATGCATTGAACGCGTTGGCGCTTGTAAACCCGGCACCACATGCCCCCTTTATTGAAGAAACCCGGCATGTCATTCCACAAAACCCGGCACCACATGCCCCCAACCCCTTATTGAACCCTTATAGTACTCCTACGGAGAGCGGAGATTTTCCGGGCATCACTTCCCAAGCGGAGACATTGCCTCCCGGCAGGGGCGCTAACGCGCCCACAAGAGGGAGTATTATTTGGAATGAAGCCCTTGCCCTTCTGAGACCGTATCAGCCAGAGGCCCGCGCGCGTTCATTGATCGGCAAATGGGCGAAGCGGACGCGCATGGGCGAAAACCCCGACGCGCTTCTCTCCGTCATCAATGCCGCGAAGCGAGCGGGAACGGCTGATCCCGTTTCGTATATTGAGGCTGCGCTTGCGAAATCGCATCCGCTTCCGCCAGATCCTGCGTCGCTTGATAATGCTCAATGGAGCTATCGCATACAGGCTGCGCTCACTCGCAAGGAATGGTCACCCGATTGGGGGCCGAGGCCAGGCGAGCGCAAGTGTTGTGTGCCGGCTTCAATGATAACACCGCAGCTCTTAGAGGCAGTTGGGATGAAGAAAGCAGCGTGAGAGTGACGGAAAGCAATTTCTGAGCGTGACAACGCGAGCAGAAGTGTGCTACAAGGCCAAAAATGGAAACAGGGGCCGCCGCCCTGCACAGAACCGGGCGCACCGCACGGGCTGGCGTTAAAGGTCATCACAACAATCGGATTTTGAAAGTTCGCGAACGATGTTCGCGGGCTGTGATGCTTTAACGAGGACGCGCCAATGGTTGGCCTTCTGGGTCCGATTGGACCCACGCAAATCCCCGGTCTTCTGGGGCTTAGGAATCTGAGTCGAATTTCCGGCGTTCCGGGCATCGGAGCGCTCGCAGGAATCCCTGGAACAGGGAAACCCAGCGCGAACGCGCTCGGGGGCAATCTTCCGCCATTGTTCGATCCTGCCGAGATGCGCCGCGCGCAGATTAACAACGCACTAGTGCAAGCCGGTCTTGCGATGATGAACCCAGACCCGCACGCCCCGCCGCAAGGCTTTGGCGGCGTCATAGGTCGCGCGGCAAAGGGTGCGGTTCAAGGAATGCAGCAAGGCCGCGAAAACTACACGCAGGACGCGCTTTGGAAATTCCAAACGGACGAGCTGCAGCGGAAACGACAAGAGGAAGAAAACCAGAGGCAGGCGCTTGAAGCGCTGCTGCCCACATTGCCGCCAGATTTGCAGAAGTTTGTCCGCGCCTTCCCTGGTAAGGCCGGCGAAGTTCTCTTGAAGCTCCAAGGCGGCGGCGAGCCGTACACACTCGGTCCCGGTCAAACGCGCTTTGGGCCAGACAATAAACCGATTGCGACGGGCGGACCTGATGAGCCCAAATATGACACGGTGATCCTTGAGGACGGCGTTTATGAAATAGAGCGGGGAAGCGGCAACAAGCGCAAGATTGGCGAACGCCCGAACCGCAACGAAGGTGAAGGCCGCGATTTCAAGCAGGCGCGAGACCTCCGCACTGATTACACCAAGGCGGCAGAGCCCTTTGAGAAAAAGCGCGTTGCTTATCAGAATATCGTGAGCGCCTATGAAGGCGCGGTTGCAAACCCGGATAACCCCGGCCCGGCTGATATTGCGCTGATCTTCAGCTACATGAAGATGCTCGACCCTGGCAGCACGGTCATGCAAGGCGAGTATGCGAACGCGGCAAACGCGGGCGGCGTGCCCGAAAATATTATCACCCTCTACAACAATCTCCGCAAGGGCGACAAACTTTCCCCTGATCTTCGCGATGCCTTCCTAGATCAGGCCACGGCTCAGTATCAGAGCCAGCTTTCATCCTACAGCACTACAAGGCAGACCTATCAGGATCTTGCCAGGCAGCGGGGGCTGAATCCCGATGAGGTTGCGCCCGACTACACTTACGGCGTCGTGCCGTTCGCGAGAAAAAGCAATCTGCACCCTGACAATCTCAAGTCGCGCGGCGATGAGCTGCGAGCAAAATACGGCTTAAGACCGAGGGGGCAATGACATGGCCGAGATAGGCAACACGTCAGTCTTCCGACAGGCCGACGCGGACAACAATTCAGGCACGGTCCCAACCTGGGCCGAAGGTCAAGCGCCAAGCCAGATCAATGATTCCGCGCGGGCGCTACAAGGCGCTGTTACCCGCGAATGGAACTGGCGCAATGCCACGCGGACTAGCACCGGCTCAGCCAACGCTTATGTCCTGACCTACTCGGTAGTGCCAGCCGCTCTCTATGACGGCCAAATCTTCACCTTCTATACGAATTTCGCCAACACAGGCTCAGCAACCCTAAACATAAACTCGCTTGGTGCGAAGACCATAAAGAAGATAGTTGCCGGCGTTAAAACGGCTTTGTCGTCTGGCGAGCTGGCAAGCGGCGACCTGATTAGCGTTGCCTATAACTTAGCCGATGATTCGTTTGTCCTTGTGAATGTTGACGGCGATGCGGTTGCGCTTGCATCGGCCAATGCCTTCACAGGCAATAACACCCATGCCGGCACAGAGACTTTCAACAACACCGTTACGATTGCGAAGGAATTAGCTCTATCCGGCGACCTTACCCCATCGCAGATCACCGCAGATCAGAACGACTACGCCCCAACTGGTCACGCAACAGCAACGGTGTTCCGACTTTCAAGCGATGCCAGTCGAGATATTACGGGCCTCGCTGGGGGCGCTGACGGGAGAATGGTTCTCCTCGTAAATGCCGGAAGCAACTTAATCCAACTAGACCGGAATGATGCGGCTTCGGCGGAGGCTAATCGTTTCATCTTCGACTCAAACGGCCAGTGCAATCTGGGCGCTGAAATGACGCTGGTTGGCTGGTATGACAATACAAGCCAAAAGTGGCGCATAGTTGGGCCACTTACAGCGGGTCAGCCGGCGATGGAGGCAGCAGGCACAGGCGTTGCATTTTCCTCGCCCTTTTTCCAGCACTATCACCCCGGCCATCCGAAAGCATGGGGAGAGTTTCTTGCAAACTCTACCACCATTGAAACGGACTACAACGTGGACACGGTGGCTGACACCGCAACGGGCGCAATGACCGTCAACCTAGACACCGATATGTCTGGTGTTGATTGGGCCTGCCTTGTCTCTCGCGCGGAAGACGACATGACGCTGGTTTATAGCGCGACCTATGACGCCAAGGCGGCGGGCTCGGTCATTCTCAGGAGCGTTGTGGAAGCTGGCAGCGGCGCCGATCCCTCTTCGGGCTCAGGGAATGCAACATGGAGCTTCCTAGGAATGGGGGACCTGGCATGAGACACGTTCTTGTCAATTCAGATGGCTCGGTTGAGATATACGGCAGCCGCCCGCGCACGCTTATTCGGAAAACAGATGGAGCCGTGTTTACCGTTCGCGGCAGTAGAAAGCGAAACGGCAGGCGCGTTCTATATGGGAGCTTTGCCGATGGAAGCGGCGGCGAGGTTGATATAGGGGACCAGAACGTTGACCCTGCCGACTTGGAGGCCGATTCTCTCCAAGGGTACACGTGCGAGTTTCGTCGCGCCGAACAAATTGTTTCTGCAAAGCACCCGGCGCATGCCGCCAGGGTTTCAACAATACGCAAGCTAACGCGGCAAGAGCTAATCGACTCGAAGATAGGAATTGTGGACGAGAAGGGCCGCATCAAGCATGACCATGCTTTCAGGGATGCTTGGGAAGTCGCGGACGGCAAGCTCGGGCACAACATGGAAAAGGCCCGTCTAATAGCTGATAACAGAGCTTACATTGCTTACAACCGCAAACTTCTTGAACTTGCCAACGCAGAAATCCTCGCAAAGGAAATTGACGAGCCCGCCACGCGCTCCCAAGCGATGAACGAGATTGCTGCAAGAAAGGCGGCGCTTAAGGCCGCGTACAAGCGGGACTTCTCTAAAGCCACAACGGTGGATCAGCTGAAGGCCGCGTGGCCTCAGGAGTTAAGCTAATGGATCGCGTCGCGCCTTACGGACTTTCGGCTCTGGTAACAGGCCAGGCCGGCGCACAATCAGCGTCAAGCAACCAAGCGGACATTGATCGCATCAAAGAAAACATCGAGCGTATGATTGACCTAGGCGCTCCTGAGTCAGAGATTGACGAATATGTTGCCTCCGAAGGCGTTTCCGCAGAGCAACTAAGAGGCTCTGCATCTGCCGGCACTGCCGCACCTTGGACCATGGGTCAGGAAACGATGGATTTTCTCACCATGGGCGGCCAGAGCAAGTTGAATGCTGCCGGCGTTGGCCTGATTGATGCGACTGTGGGGGCCATTCAAGGCAAGGGTTGGGACTTCTCTACTCCATACAATCGCGAGCTTGCAGAACAGCGCGCCGCGCAAGAGCAGTATGGACAACAGCACCCTGTCAAAAAGCGCGTTGGGCAAGCTGCCGGCCTTGGCGTTGGCATCGCTCGCCTGCCGGCTATTTCCGCCTTCAAGGGTGCGGGGCTTCTCCCTCGCACTGGCAACGCCGCAATAACGGCGGGCACTTATGGCGGCATAGGCGGCGCGATTCAGGACGCTGACAGCATAAGCGAGCGGCTTCAAAACACAAGCGTTGGCGCGGGCATTGGCTCAATCCTTGGCTCTGCAGCTCCGCTAGCGGGACGCGCTATCGGTGCGAGCTGGAACAGCGTTGCTAACTGGCTATCAAATCGCGGCATTCAAAGCCCGGCCGCAGTGCGCAAGATACTTGAACGGCTTCAGGCCACGGGCCTTTCGCCAGCACAGGCGCAACAGCGCCTTGATGAGCTTGGCCCCGAAGGTATGCTTGCGGACGTAAATCCCGGTATGCAGGTTGTTACCGGAGCAACGGCCAGCAGAGACCCCGGCGCGGGGGCTCTTGTGTCAGAGCGCCTTGGTGGGCGCATGGACCGGGCACCACAGCGCATTGCGCAAGACCTAGATGCGACTATCGGCCCGCCTGCTGACCCCTACGCTCAGATGCAATCTAATCGCGCCCAGCGCGGCAGCATCGGGCCGCAATACGAAGACGCATTGACCAATGCGCCGGCAATCCCTCCTGAAGTTCGGCTGCAGATAGCCGACCGCTTATCCAATGCACGTTACACCGCAGCGGAAAGAGATACGGTCATCCGATGGCTGCGGCAGATTGATGATGCTTTCGACGCCCCGTCGCCCGAAGCTACGGCCGGCCGTCTACAGCGAATCAGGCAAGCTCTTGATGCCGAGATAGAGACCGATCAAGTCGCGCGCTTCGGCTATAGCAGCAAAGACAAGGCCGCTCAGGGCATCCTAAGCGATATTCGCGGCGCTGTTGATGATGCCCTCAAGACCCATGTTCCAGGCTTTCGAGAGGCGGATGAAGCCTTTGCCCCGATTGCACGGCAGCAGAGCGCTTATGAATCCGGCCGCCGCGCTTTGCGGGACGATGTTTCGGTAGGCCAGCATCGCGCGAACGTCGCCGGCTACTCAGCGCCCGAACGGCAAATGTCAAACGCTGGTATGCGCTACGATATTGAGCAGAAGCTTGACCGGCCGCGTCAGAATCCGGGGCTCACCATTGATCGCATTCTAGGCAGCAACGCCGCACAGCAGAAGCTTGAGGCTTCCATAGGCACGCAAGGCGCAGAGCGCTTGCGCCGTGGCATTGGCCGAGAGGAAACATTCACCGAAACATCTAACCTTGCCGATGTCCGGCGCAACAGCCGCACCGCTCCGCTTACCCAAGTTTCCGAGGAAATGTGGGGAAGATCCGGGCGCGGTCTGCTTGGTGACGTTACATCGTCCGCAGTTGGCGGCTACGCTGGCGGCGGCGTCCTTGGCGCAACAGGCGCGGCAATCGGCACTATCGGGCGGCGCTTAGGAGGCCAGGCAGCTGGTGCGCTCGGTTCTGGCCTGCAGCGCACGATTAGGGAAACAGCCGATAGGCTAACCTCTACCGGCGCTCAGCGTGACAAGCTGATTAGGCAATTACAGCAGATGGCCGCGCGCCTTCCGCAGAACCAGCGCACCGCACGCAATATCGAGATAATCGCGACAAAGGTTCTCACTCGCTCTGTTGGTCTTCTGTCTCCGACAGCCGGCCGGTCGCTCGGTCTCTTACGTCAATGAGCCAGGCGATGAAAAGGAAACACGCGACGATGGGAATGGCAATCAATGGCCCAAACGAGCCGACCGCCCAGACCGCCAAGTGGTACACGCCAAGCATGACCACGGCGAATATGGCGAGCTTTGCAAGCCGGCTCCAATTCACCAGCCAGCTATTCGCGCCCTGTGGCAACTCGCTCTTTGACATCGAGCTAGGAGGTATACCCCGATGAGTAGCGTTCATCAAGGCAAGGCGGCTGACTCGCCGTTTATTCCCCATGCGCTCGCGCTCGGGAAG
>Ga0196973_1000143_pt1 | contig 20737 bp, 19 predicted proteins | sample S1_513CmetaG_FD_155457 | JGI IMG/M metagenome (GOLD analysis project Ga0196973, IMG submission 155457) | Soil microbial communities from Anza Borrego desert, Southern California, United States - S1_5-13C | ecosystem: Environmental > Terrestrial > Soil > Desert | place: USA: California...
AGTGGTTGCAATTCGATGGCGCCGCATCGGGAATGGATTTCCGTGCGCTGGGCAAAACGGTAACGGCTGCGGAATTCCAAGTGTTATCGGACCGGGCGAATGACATCGTCACAGCACACGGCTACCGCGGACAACAGCTTCTCGTCAGCCAGACCGTGAGTAATGACGGCACGGTGCGCCTGGCCGACGAGCGCGGAATCACGAGTATCGTGCTCTCAAAGAGCGACCGTCAGTCGACGGCGGCGATGAGCGGTCTGCGCCTGACGACGACGGATGAGTCGCCTTTTGCCGCCGGCCCTTTATCGAACCAAACGAACGGAACGCTCTCGCGCGCCGCGGCGCCCGTTTGGGAGAAAGGAATTCCGTACAACTTCATCGACGTTGGAACGAGAGCGGGCGTCCAATTCCGATCGCCGGGAGATCTTCAGACCGTGAACGGCAGCAGTATGGTCAGCGTCCCCGACGTCAGCGACGGAGAGAACTACGTGCGCAGCGAGGTGCGAACCCGCAGCGGCAGCGCGTCGATTCGCGGCGTGTGGTACATCAACCAGGACGGCTTGCGTGCGTTGCCTCCGGAGTATTGGACGCAACCGACCGGAAATTCCGTCATTGTGTTTCCCGGAGCTCCGGAACACGTGGTCTTCCAGCTTGCGGGCACCGGCTCCTATGACATCGCCTCACGCACGGCGGTCGGTGATACCGCCGAAAGCGTCGCACCTCCGCAAGGGGTACAGCTCAGCAACGACGTGCTCGTGATTCGCGCCCCGACGGCGGAAGGGTGGACCGACGTGCCGCCGAGCGTGCCGTCGGCCAATGTTCACGCGAAAGCAGGCGACACTGTGAATATGCTGTTCCAGATCCTGAACAAGGGCCTGGGGAGCGGTACGATCACCGCGCGCATTCACGTGGGACGGACGGGAACGGCCGCCGATCCCGTGCAGAAGCAGTTCACGGGAACGATCGGCGCATTCGGAAACCAGGCGCTTTCGGCCAACGTTCAGCTGCTGCAGGACGGTGATATCGTGACACTGGAAACGATCGGCCCCGACGGTTCGACGACGGCCAGCAGAAAAGTACAGACGCCGATCACGCGGGAACTGACGCCCCAAGAGCGTCTACTTCGCCAAAGTGATCATCGGGCGGCGGTGCTATCCCAACGCATTGCGGACGCCATCGCCAGTTCCCCGAACCTCGCAGGATGGCGCGACCTCTATGCCCAAGCACCGGATCAAACGGACACCGGAGAAATCGCTGACGAGATCGCGGAGATCGTGACTCCTGACGCCCCGTCCCCGGAAAAAGACGAACGGGACGCTCGGAAGATAGTGGATGACTATCTGGCAACATTGTCTGACCAGGAAATCACCGACCTGATGAGAGATTTCACAACATACATCGATTCGGGGAATACGATTATGGTCGCTCCCGCGCTCGTCGCCGGGAACGCGTCCGTCTCTTACGATGCGCGAACGCAAAACGTGAAAGGATTCATCGATGTCGTAAAACGCGCGAGCCTTAAGGCAGGAGTGAGCACGTTAACCGGCCCAATCCTCTCCAATACTGCCACGAATTTCCTCTACCGACTGAATCCCACAGTCGCAGCGCGGTTAGTGCAACAGGAAGTGCAGAATGCGCGGATGAGAAACTGGTCAAATATCGAGAACGCAGTCGAAATGAGGGCTTATCATAATCAGATTGGAATGAGAGTGGTGAGGGATGACTTGCTCGGAAAAGACAGACCAAGCGAAGTGAATTTGTCCGAGATAAAAGAAAAGCTGTTTGTAAATGTTCCTTCGGAAGAGGAATCTCTCAAAGGGAAATTAATAATTATCATTTTAGGGAATGATCAGACTCTTGCCGATAATCAGGCAGGATTATGGACAGAAGCACTTACTGATATTCTAGATAGAGGATACGAGACTCTCGTTTTCCGTGTGGGTGACTTAAAACGAGAAATCCAAACTACATTCGACACGAAGGGAATGTTTGCGCTTCATCCGGATGTTGTCTATCAGCACACGGAAAATATTATTCGCGACCGAATAATGGGGAGGGGGGTCTTCACGGGAATGCCACAAATTACCGAAGTCGGTTCCTTGCACTATAGCTGGGGTGGCGGAACCGGAAATCGCTTATTCGGAACTCCCGAAAAAACCGCTTTCCTATTAAATGGTGCCAAGCTGAAGGCAACGGCATACATCGATGCGATCCAACTTGGACTGAATCAAGGACTCGGGCAGGCTGTTACGAAACGGCCGAGCTCCGAACACTTCTACAACGTCTTTCAGAACAACAGGCTAAGCTCTATGCACATACCGACGGCCCCTTACATCCTCTATTATCCTAATGTGTTCAGCGGAGAACCCGTTCATGGAAGAGCGATTACAGGAGCTGAAAATATAATCCAGGACTTAGGATATGATTACAATCACATGACAATTGATGATAAGAAAGCTGGTGAAGCTAAGAACTTCGTTCTCTCACATTTATCATGAGACATTCTCGCTTACTCATTGGCTCACTACTAATTGCATGTCTGTTTTTGTTCATCCTAAACCTGAGGATCTCTTCACCTTTGAATGATATTTGGTTGGCTGATTCCAGTACGAAGGGGGTTGTACTCCTGAATGGACTTGGAGGAGATGCTTGGTTTCCAATGGACCCTGAGAGCAATCCGATTAGTGCGACAGCAAATCCAAACGGAGAACTTCTGGTGACCTTCAATTTGTCCGGAACTCCGACACGCGCTGTTAATCAAAAAACTAGAGAATCACGAATGATAGATCTAAAGGGTTCCTTTGTTGGCGGAGCAAGATGGTCTCCCAACGGGGAGAAATTTGCATTCGCCAGAGAAGGCTATACAGATCCAAGTTTCGTACGTGTATTTGATAATACTAAAATCGAGTTGTTGATGGAAAAATTGTTACCTGCGACATTTTTTCTCAAAGGAATTGCATGGATTAACAATGATACTCTTATACTTCTTGTTAATGACAACCCCGATAAGGATGTTGAAAGCCTGTATTCCCTCACTGCTGACGGAAAGGTGCTGCAGAAACTCTGCTCAGGTCCAATCGATTTAGCCTTCCAGCACGGTGTTGCTGCTGAAGGTACTGTAAAGCCCGTCCCCTGCCTGGACACTCCCGGATTCGAAGCGTTATTCGGGAGCAAAGAGTGGCCAACGGACAGACTCATTCCTTCGACTGACACCTCCGGTCGGTATTATTTCTACCAACGAACGCAGGAAAATCTCATTCTCGGTACCAAATATTGGATTGAAGGATATGACCGACTCAAACACAAAACATTCACGGTGAAGAATTTCGGTCGCCCATACTAGTAAGAAAGACAGGCTCCCATCCGTCTCACAAGCATGACAACCGACCAACCACGCAAAGGTTCCGAGGCACCTGACCCGATGAGCTCCGATGTCGGACGCCCGGAGCCCGTGAACGAGACGGCAGGAAAGGGCGACGCGAATCCCACGGTCACGGGATCGACGGCCAATCATTCTCCGACGGCACCCGACGCATCCAAAGGAGGCGAAGCCTGACAGAATGACCGGAGACCGACGTCACAGGAGACATACATTCTCCTTTCTTCATGTATTCCCCGTACGAAAACTTCGGCACCGTCTCCGGGACGTTCATCATTGGACCGGAAGCCGTCTTCGACTATGCCTTTGAAGATGATTTCATGGATGCGGATTACGAAGACGACCACTCGTAAAACAGTCTCGAACTGCGCATGAATCTCTGACAGAGAGCGGACGAGCATCCGTCACTATCTCTGTCCCGATCATTTATCTCTTTTCCTCTTTCAGCGTATGCGTAAAACATTGATTTCGGCCGCAGTGCTGGCCAGTGGGGCCTTCATGCTTCCGGCGATGGCCCAAGTGAACACCGATGCCGTTGATGCGGACCAGGCAAGCAGCCCGGCAGCCACCGGAGATGCGGGAAGCGTCGATGCTCTCGACGATTCTGCGAGCAGCGCGGCTGTCGTGGATGACGCGTCGGACACCGAGGACACCACCACGACCGGCTCCTCGTCTTCCGGCACGATCCCGTCCGGCTTCCCGGACACGGGCGGCGGCGGATTGTCGAAGTGAAGCGTTGATGGGGGAGGGCGCCAGTCGTCCTCCCTCTTTTCAAAGCCTTGATCATGCGACGCACTCTCTCCCTCTGCACCGGCTTGCTCGTCCTGTGCCTCCTCACGGGATGCGCCGAACAGAATGCCGACGCCGCGCGGTACTACGGGACATCGTCGCGGGTGGCGAAGGAGGCCCCGATGGGACCCCCCGTGCGCATCGTCATCCCTCGATTGAAAGTGGATACCGTCGTGGACCCCGTGGGACAGGATGCCGATGGAAACATGGACGTCCCCAAATCCTGGGACGCGGCGGGATGGTACGAGCCGGGTCCGAAACCCGGTGAGACCGGAAACGCGGTCATTGCGGGGCATTTCGATTCCGACACGGGCCCCGCCATTTTCTGGAACCTGCGAGCCTTGAAGAAAGGCGACACGATCATGGTGAGCGATGCGGCGGGCAAAACCCGCGTCTTCGCGATCACCGACATTCAGGAATACGACGCCACCGACGCGCCGATGGAGGACATCTTCGGTCCATTCGACGGAAAACGCCTGAACCTCATCACCTGCACCGGCTCCTGGAGCGAGACGCGCAAGGGATACGCCAATCGCCTCGTCGTGTATTCGGAATTGGTTTCCTGAATCAGGACGCGGGAACTTCCTCCGCGAAGATGACCAGGCGCTTGTCGTAATGATTCATCGATTTTCGCCATACTCCCGCGCACGTGATGATCCGCAGGTTTTTGCCCGGGCGGAATCCGTAGACTTCCTCGAGCGGGGCGCCGACCACGTCGTAGATTTTCCGCCGGTTGACGCGGAACGTGCGCTCTTTGCCTTCGGCATCGGTTACCGTCAGCGTCTGACCGACACGCAAATGACGCAAGTTCCAGAAGACCCCCTTGGTTTTCCCGATGTCGAGGTGGCCGTCCAGGATGGCCGTTCCCTCATCGCCGGGCCGGGGTCCGAGTCCGTACCATCCGACGACGGCGGGATCCGAGGGCACGTCCAACTGCTTGGTCTTCGTGAGTTCCACACGCTGGATGGTGGCGTCGACGCCGATGGCGGGGATTTTCAGGCGACGCGGCAGTCCCGTTTTCTCCGCACCTGGAAGCTGCGCCTCCGTCTTCGGCACGCCGATGGAGAGCTTGGGCAGCGGATGCGCGGGCAACGCCGCGGTGGCGGGTACTCTGTCCGGTTCCGTGGGGGGCACCCACGAAATTTGCAGCACAACGGCTGCAATGAAGGCGGCAGGCAGAAAGGTATGCCTGGAACGCCAGGAGCGCGTGCGGGAAATCCGGCGCTTCATGAGCGCGACTATGGAGCCTGAAGCGGGACGTCCGCACAAGAAAAATAGGGGAAATTCCGCCGCACTCGCCAAGCGAGCAAGCCTCAGAGCAGCAGCATCCCGTCCCCGAAGGAAAAGAGACGGAATCGTCGCTCGATCGCTTGCCGGTAGAGCTCCATCACCCTGTCACGCCCGGCGAAGGCCGACACGAGCATGAGCAGGCTGGACTTGGGGACGTGGAAATTCGTGATCATCCCGTCGACGACGCGGAAGCGGTACCCCTCGCGGATGAAGAGATCCGTCTCGCCGGAAAGCCGGGCGAGATTCCCCCGCTCGTCAGCTGCGGATTCCAGAGTACGCACGACCGTGGTGCCGACGGCAATGACCGGTCGGCCGTCCCGTTTGGCGCTGGCGACCGCATCGACGACCGGCGCGGGAATATCGTAGGACTCCCGGTGCAGCGACCCGCTCTGCCACTGTTCCGCGGTGAGCGGAGCGAACGTGCCGAGATGCACATGCAGCGTCAGATACGCGAGCCTGATCCCCTGCTTCTCCAGTGCCGCCAGCAGCGACTCCGAAAAATGCAATGACGCGGTGGGAGCGGCGATGGATCCCGGAACGTGCGCGAAGACCGACTGATACTCCCGCCGCAATTCCTCGGGCGTGAGCGGCGTGTGCTTGATGTACGGCGGGAGCGGCATGGTGCCGTGCAGTTCCAGTTCTTTCTGGAGGTCGGCGGGATCGAATGTGCTCTTCAAGAGCCACGCCTTCCCATCCGCGGCGGTCACGGTGAAACCGCGATCCCCGTCCATCCGGAGAAACTCCCCGGGCCGCAACTTGCGATTCGCCAACACCCGGATGCCGTCCTGCGCTGCTCCGAGGGAGAGCACCGTGACCGTACCGCCCGTGGACCGCGTCAGCGACAACTTCGCCGGGATGACTTTGGTCTGATTCAGGACGAGAAGGGATTGCGAGGGAAGATGGTTCCCAATGTCCCTGAAGGTCGTCCAGTCGGTCTCGCCCGTCGCACGGCGATGCACCAGAAGTTTCGCGCTTTCGCGCGGAGACGCCGGAGCCTGCGCAATGAGCTCTTCCGGAAATTCGTACTCGTATAGCCGAAGAACGTCCTCAAAGGAGGTCACGGTGGTAGTATACCGAAATTCGGCCTCGGGGCCGTGTTACCTTCAAGCAGCCGGGCCGTAGTACAGTGTGCAAGATCACGCTGGCGACTGCAGCGCCCCCGTTCCCCCCCTTGCATGTCCGTCGACGAACAATCGCTCATCGCCTCCTGCCAATCCGGCAGGCTGGAAGACTTCGATCCTTTATATCGCCAGTACGTGAAACCTATTTACGGTTTCATCTACCGTCGCACGCTCGCCCGCGAAACGGCCGAGGACCTCACCAGCGCCACCTTCATGAAAGCGTTGGAGAAAATCGGACAGTACAAGCCGTCCAAGGGTCCCTTCGCCGCCTGGCTCTACACCATCGCGCGCAACGCGATCACGGATCATTTCCGATCCCATCGCGAGCACGCGGACATCGAGAACGTCTGGGACCTTTCCTCCGACGACGACATCCAGGCGAACGTGGAGACCATCGTGGACTTCGACAAAGTCCGCGCCGCGCTCCACACGCTCGACGCCGCCAAGCGCGAAATCGTGCTGCTGCGAATCTGGGAAGGCCTCTCCTATAAGGAGATCGCCGCGATCACGGGAAAATCCGAAGGGAACTGCAAAGTGATCTTCTCCCGCGCGATCGACGCCCTGCGCAGCGACCTTCCGATGGCGACCTACCTCCTTTTGCTGACACTTCCCCTCCTCCGCCCATGACCCCCTCTATCCAATCGTTCCTCACCGAGCTCTACGAGATCGACCCCGATCTCCGAGCGCATGAGGCGGAATTGATTCCCCTCATCGAGCTCCTGCTCAAGAACAATCCGGGCACTGAGCCCGACGAGGCGTTCGTCACCCGACTGCGCATGCAACTTCGGGAGCGTGCCTCCTCCCTCACCGAACACCGTTCCTCCCCCCTTTCCCGTTTCCTCACCATGACCAACCTTTCCTACGCATTCGGCGGCGCCGTCGCCGCGGTGCTCATCACCGTCCCGGCCGTCTATTACGCTACGCACGGCCTGCCGGGCATCCAAACCGGCGCTCCTGAGAGCGCCCCACTCTTCACGTATTCCGTCACGGACACGTCTCCTAACGCATTCGGCGATCTCTCCAACGTCCAAACGGCCGGCGGTCGCGGCGGCGCGGGAGGAGGCGGAGGCATGGGCGGCGACGCTCAGCAACCGATGGCCGACGGCGCTACAACCGAAGGCTACGACGCCACGAATCGCGCGCAATCCGACAAAATGATGATCTACCCGCCCGAGGGCTTCACGCAGTACACCTACGTGTATGAGGGCGAACTGCCCGCGCTGGAAGAGTCCGTCGGCGTGCTCAAGCGCGAGAAGAAGATCTCCGGTCCGGCCATCGAGTCTCTCGCGAGCGCGTTCAACGTCGGACTCCTTGACCTGAAATCCTTCGCCGGCGCCCGCGTGGACAACATCACGTTCACGCAGGACAAGCAGTACGGCTACATGGTCGGCGTCAGCATGACCGAGGGCATGGTCAGCGTGAATCAGAACTGGATGCGCTGGCCGAACCCCACGTCGAAGTGCCGCGACGAGGCCTGCTACAACTCGTTCCGTATCAAGCCGTCGGACATCCCGGCGGACGACGTCCTCATCGGCCTCGCCCGCGACTTCATCGGCGAGTACAACGTGGACACGTCGCACTACGGCGAGCCGGAAGTGGACAAGAACTGGATGCGCGAATACGAGCGCGCCACCGACAAGAGCCAGGCGTACGTTCCGGAAACCGTGAACGTGCTCTTCCCGCTCCTCGTCGACGATCAGCCGGTCTACGACCAGAGCGGCAACAAGACAGGCCTGAGCGTCGGCATCTCCGTGCGCGACAAGCGCGTGGCGAGCCTCTGGGGTCTCCAGAACCAGAATTACACCCGCTCCACCTACACCGGCGTCACGGACGCGGCGGCCATCAAGGACTACCTGAAGAACGTGAACAGCTACCCGATCGACACGATGCTGCGTGACGCGAAAGTCACCAACGTCAGCGTCACCCTCGGCGAACCGACCGTCGGATACGCCTTGTCCTACTCGTACGACGAGAGCAAGAACGAATCCCAGGAATTGATTGTCCCGTCCCTGTTCTTCCCGGTGAAGAGCACCTCCAACAACGAGCCGCTCTGGGTGCAGAATGTCGTGGTTCCCCTGGCCAAAGATCTCCTCGATCAAGCCAAGGCGCAGCGCCCTATCCTCTACTGAGAAACTCGTACAACGCGCAAAAAAAAGCCCCTCCGGGGGCTTTTTGCGGCATGTAAGAATCGCCGGAGAGAACCGTCAGGTATAGGCAGCATCTGCTGCGTATTTCTTTCACCACAGCCCGTATGACGACACGAACTTTCGCACGACGTTCCGCGGCGTGCATGACCGGCTTCCTTGCGACGCTCGCACTCGCCGCCTGCACGGCCAACGTCAATGATGATGTGACCGATGACACCGGCACGCTGAACGGCGACACCGTCGAGGACACCACGAATGACGATGTCCTGATGCCGGATGACACGGTGGACACCTCTACCGGCTCCACGCTGGACGGCTCCGGCGCCCTCATCGAGGGAAGCGGCAGCGTCCTGTACTAAGCCTCATGGAAAAAAGCATGCGGTCCGCCGCATGCTTTTTTTTCGTGGCGCCATGTTCATATCTCGCCCTGCAACTTCGCGGCGCGGTAGATCCACACCGCCGCGTCAGCGCGCGTCACGCTCTGTTCCGGCATGAAGGTGCTTTCCAGGATGATGCCGGACTCGATAGCCTTCGCGATGTACGGCGAGTACCACGCATTCGGCGCAATGCCCGGCGGCAAGGTCAGCGTGGCATCCAGCGGCAATGCGAGAGACGCCACCACGATCTTGATGGCTTCGGCTTTGCTGATGGTGCGCTCCGGGCGGAAACGTCCGTCCTCGTACCCTTTGATCCACTGCATGCGCCGCGCCGCACAAACGTAGGTCGCGTACCATTCGGTCCGCACATCCGAGAAGCAGGCCTGTTCCCCTTTCATTTCTTCCGCGAACAACCCGCCGACGAGCATCTTCGAGAATTCGGCGCGATTCACGGTCTGCGAAGGCCGGAACATCCCGTCCGGATATCCACTCAAGATTCCCTTCCCTGCGAGACGGGTGATGGCCGTGTAGCCGTACTTTCCCTCCACCACGTCCGGGAATGACATCAGCGGTGCGGAAGAGCTGCTGCCGCGTGAGGAAACGCTGGAGGATGAGGACGAGGACTGCGGTGCGGCGGAGGACGAAGACGAATGAGAGGGGAATGTTCCGCCGGCCCGGATGATGGCGTCCTTACGGATGTCCATTTCATTCGGGCGCTCCTTCACGTCGCAGGTTTTGCCGCCAGTCCCGCGCCAGTCGACGAGGCACGAATGCTTGCTGGAGAAATACGGATACTCTCCCACCTCCTCGCAGGAATATCCCTCGCCCACCGCCACGTCGAAGTGCATCAGGTAGAACGGCGAGCAGCGATACGGCTCCAGCTCGGCCACGCGCGCCTTCATGGACGACGTCTGCTGGCTGTCCGGGAAAGACGCGAACGTTTTTCGTTCGTCGTTGACCGTGACCAATCCCAGGCGGCGCTCGATCTCCACCACGCCGCCGGTCGGCCGGTCATCCAGGTCATGACACTGCTTTGGGCCTTTCCGATATCCAACGCAGTAGAACGAGCGGCAGTTGTACCCCGATTCCACGGACTGCCCGTTGTGCATGACGTAGAACGGGTGGCAGCCCACGGCTTCGTACTTCTTACGCTCATCGAGCTGAGCCTGGGAAACGGACGCGAATTCGCGGAAATACGAGATAGAGGCGTCGCCCTCATACCCGAGGAGCTTGAGGATGCTCTGATCGAAATCATGGAGACGGAACTCAGGAATGGTGAGGATGCGCTGCGCGGAAACGACGCCCGCCCAGAGCAGACCGGTGAGGAGGAGACTCGTACGGATGATCTTCTTCATACTGAGTAGGGGGTGAAAAATTCGCTATCAGGCGGACAATCGTGCTGTCGAGCAAGCCATAGACGCAGGAGAATGTGCAGAGGGGCAGAAAATTCCCCCTTCGGCTCGCTAGACTTCACGAAATGCGACTGCCATCATCGAAGACGTATTTTCGACCTTTTTCTGACACCATGACTCTCTCCACCCATCTAAAGCGCAATAAATGGTTCTATCTGGCAATCGGGGCGTTCATCGTCCTGTTCTTCTGGTTCGAGGTGCGGCCCATCATGGCGTACCGCGGATGCGCCCGCGACGCGTCCACCGACGCGCGCCTGCTCCTGCGCAACAAAGCGGAAATCGCCACGGGCTCCAAGAAGCAGGCGTACCAGGATCTCATCGAGAAGAACATGTACCTGCGGACCGACTACGAGTCGTTCCTCTACAAGTGCCTGCTGTATCAGGGTATCCGACCCCCCGACAAAGATCTGGAATCCGAAGACGTGGAATCCAGCGCCAACGCCAACTAAAAGTATTCATGAGATCAAAAAAGGAAGGGGCCGAGCCCCTTCCTTTTTTATTGCCGGTGATGGATAACGTTCAGTGCTGCTGGATAGCGGTGTTGTTGGACGATCCGCCGTTGATGGTCATGGTGGTCGTCGTGCCCGCGGTGTTGTTGGACGTCGCGGCCTGGTTGCCGCCCGTGCCCGCAGACTGTTCGATGGTCGTGTCGTTGGACGACCCTACGTTCTGCTCGGCATCGACATCCGTGTCAGCCGCGTTGTTCGCATCCGCATCCTGGTTGCCTCCGTTGCCATCCTGATCGATGGACGTGTCATTGGCGGAGCCGGCGTTGATGTCCTGGCTGGCTTCCGTCGTGGCATCAGAGTTGGCCTCGGTGTACTGCGCGCAAGCGCCCATGTGCACCGTGCAGGTCTGGATGATGTTCGTGTTGTTCACGGACTCGGCATCCTGAGCCGCATCCACATCCGTGTTGGCGTCGTTGTTCAGGCTGGCGTCCTGGTTGCCGCCTTCGCCGTCCTGGTTGATCTCGCCGCTGTTCACGGAGCCGGCGTCGATGTTCTGGTCGGCTTCGGTCTCAGCGGTCGGGTTGGCCAAGAAGTACTGAGCGCAAGCGCCACGCGACACGTCGCAGTTCTGCGAGACGTCGAGGTTGTTCATGGACATGGCGTCCTGATCCGCATCGACGACCGTGTCGGCGTCCTGATCAAGGTTGGCGTTCTGGTTGCCGTCCTCACCGTCCTGATCCACACCCGCGAGGTTGGCCGAACCGCCGCGCACGTCCTGGTTGGCCGTGGTGCGAGCCGTCGGAGAAGCCTCACCGGCCTGGGCGACCGCGCCGCGGTTCGCCGTGGCGGACTGCGAGAGGTCGATGTTGTTCACCGCACCAGCGGACTGGCTGGCGTCCACATCCGTGTCCGCATCCTGGTCGAGGTCGGCGTTCTGGTTGCCGCCCTCACCGTCCTGGTCGAGATCCGCAAGGTTGGCGGAACCGCCCTCAACGGTCTGATCGGCGTCCACTTCGGCCGTCGGCGTGATGATGAGGTTCTGCGCGCCGGCGCCGTCCGTCATGTCGAGCTCTTGCTCCACATCAATGTCGTTCAAAGCGCTGGCATCCTGATCGGCATCGACGGTGACGTCCGCGTCGTTATCGACATCCGCGTTCTGATTGCCGTCCTCGCCGTCCTGATCGACGGACACGCCGTTCACGGAACCGCCGGAGACATCCTGATCGGCGTCAACGGTGGCCGTGGGGTCAAGGAAGACGTTCTGCGCTCCCGCGCCGCGGTCGACGTCGCCGTGCTGGCTGACGTCCACCTCGTTGGCGGCGACGGCCTCCTGATCGGCATCCACATCGGCGGAAGCGTCGTTGTCGACGTCCGCGTCCTGATTGCCGTCATCGCCTTCCTGTTCGATCTCCGTGAGGTTGGCGGAACCGCCCTCAACGTCCTGATCGGCATCGACGTTCGCCTCCGCATCGAGCTCCACGTTCTGCGCGATACCGGAGCGATCCGCATCGCCGTCCTGATCGACGGAGACGTCGTTCACGCCGAGAGCGACCTGATCAGCATCCACATCCGTGTCTGCGTCGTTATCGACATCGGCGTTCTGGTTGCCTTGTCCCTCGCCCTCCTGGGCGACGAACGTGAAGTTGCCGGACTCGCCGGAAACGTCCTGGTCTGCATCCACGTCCGTGGAGAGATCAAGTTCGGCGTTCTGGTTGCCTTGTCCGTCGTCGAGATCCTGGTCTAGATCGACCGAGTTCAGGCCGAGAGCGACCTGATCGGCATCCACGTCCGTGTCGGCGTCGTTATCGACATCGGCATCGGCGTTGTTCTGATCACCATCGGATTCCTGGGCGACGAAGGTGAAGTTGCCGGACGCGCCGGAGACGTCCTGATCGGCATCCACGTCGGAGTCGACATCCACTTGGGCGTCCTGGTTACCCTGGCCGTCGCCACCGTCCTGATCGACGGAGACGTCCGTCAGGCCCAGAGCCGTCTGGCTGGCGTCGACGTCCGTGTCGGCGTCGTTGTCGACGTCGGCATTCTGATTCGCGTAATCGCTGTCGGCGTCCTGGCCGACCACCGTCACGTTGCCGGAAGCACCGTCGACGTCCTGATCGGCGTCAACGTCCGTGCCCACGTCCACGTCGGCGTCCTGGTTGCCCTGGCCGTCGCCAGCATCCTGATCGATCTCGATTTCCGTCAGACCGAGAGCGGCCTGTGAGGCGTCGAGATCAGTGTTCGCTTCATTGTCGACGTCCGCGTCCTGGTTGGACTTGATGGCGTCGGCTTCCTGCTCCACGTACGTGAAGTTGCCGGACTCGCCGGAGACGTCCTGATCGGCATCCACGTCCGTATCCACGTCCGCGACCGCATTCTGGTTATGCGAACCGTCGCCACCCGACTGATCGATGTCGATCTCCGTCGAGCCGAGCGCGACTTGGTCAGCGTCCACGTTCGTGTCTGCATCGCTGTCCACGTCCGCGTTCTGGTTGGCATCCTTTCCGTCGGCACTCTGGCTGATTTCGGTTTCATTGCCGGAGGCCGCGTCGACGTCCTGGTCGGCATCCACGTCCGTGTCGGAGTCGACATCGGCGTTCTGGTTACCGGGGCCGTCGCCGCCGTCCTGCGTGATGTCGATTTCCGTCACGCCCAAGGCGGACTGGCTGGCGTCCACTTCCGTGTCCGCGTCGCTGTCGGCATTCGCGTCCTGGTTGGAGAGCTCACCGTCGTTCTCCTGGGTGATCTCCGTTTCGTTCTCGGACGTCGCGTCGATGTCCTGATCCGCGTTCGTGTCGCTGTCCGCGTCCACGTCCGCGTTCTGGTTCCCGTTGTCACCGCCCTCCTGTTCGAGGTCGACGATCACGAACGAACCGGCTTCCTGCTCGGCGTCGACTTCGGTGTTCGCTTCGTTGTCGGCGCTGGCGTCCTGGTTGGAGTTTCCGTCACCGCCGTTCTGGACGATCACGACTCCGTTGGAGGAGCTTCCGTCGATGTCCTGCGTGGCATCCGTGTCGGAGTCGATGTCCACGTTTGCGTTCTGGTTGCAGTAGTCACCGCAGATCTGGCTGATGTTCACAATGTTCGTGGAGTTCACGATCTGGATCGCGTTGATCAGCGTGTCGGCGATGATGCGGTTGTCGATGTACTGATTCCCCGATCCGCCGCCTCCCAGATACTGAAGGAGAGCAACGTCGTTGGACGAGTCGCCGTCGATATCAACGGCGCCGTTCGCGCCGGCGTCCAGCGCTGCATTCACGTTCTGATTTCCCTGCTCGGCATCCCCGGCATCCTGTTCGGCATCGAGGACGTTCAGAGCGTCGCTGAGGAGATCGACATTCAATTCGGTCTCCGCGGTCGCGTCGTTAGAGGCATCCTGGTTCCCGTGATCGGCGCTCTGATCGACGTCGATCTCATTGGATGAATTGCCGTCGACTCCCAGATCGGCTCCGAGGTCGGCCAGCATGTCGGCCATGAGCGACTGGTTCGCCTGCTCGGCGTCGCCAGCGTCTTGTTCCACGTCCGACTCGTTCTCAGCATTGACATCGCCGCTGACGGACAAGTCCGTCTCGGCATCGGATTCATTGTCCACGTTCTGGTTGCCGTGGTCACCGTCCTGATCGACTCCGACGTCGTTCTCAGAGTCGCCGTTCACAGAGGCGTCCACGTCGGTCACAGCCGACGCATCAACCTCGGAATCCTGGTTGGCGCTCAGGAACATCGGAGCAAGCAACGACGGGAGGAACCCGACGCCCGCTGCCTGCGTACCCGTGATCCACAGCACCATGGCCGAGACCACCGCCATCGATAGAACGGGTTTGAATCTCAGGAACTTGGTTTGTCTTCTACGTTTTGCTGTTGTTCTCGCTGCTGCCATAAAATGGTGGTGGGGAAAAAGAAATAAAACCACTAACACAGACGAGACCTCTCCCAAACCATTACAAAGGGTTCACCCGAGTCGCCGACTTTCTTGCCGACGCCGTTTTTTTCCGACGCCTCCGTTTCATTTCCACCCGCGAAGACCGTCGGTCGGGACCGGAAACAAAACGCGGACGAAACCGCTGTCTTGCGGTCTTTGCGAGCGAACCGCCGATCGAGCAAGCACCCAAGTGACCGTGTTTTTGGCCGATTCATGCGGAAATTCCGTAATGGGTCTCCCCAACTCGCGTCACCGAACGCCGCAATGATCCTTTTATTTATCTTTTCCCCTTTCAGTACAATGACCAGAGAAAAACTGAAGAAGTCCGTGTCGTTCCGTGTCGCCACGGCCACGGCAGGACTCGCCATGGCGCTGTCCATGGCACAGGCCGGCATCGCTGCTGCCGCGCATAACCAGGACGCTTCCGTCGACGCGCCGAGTCAGACGTCGGTTCGGGCGATGATCGACGCGTGGCTCGCCAATCACACTGACGTCGACCAGGACAGCGACGACGGTTCCTCGAATCAGAATGCCGACGTGGATAACGATGGCGACAATGACGTCGATGCGGACATCGACGCGTCCGCCGAGAACGACGTGTCCGTCGACCAGGAAGGCGATGACGACGGCCAGGGCAACCAGGATGCCGACGTGGATGCCGATGCCGACACCGACGTCGATGCCGAAATTTCCGCCGAGCTCGTGAACGAGACAGATGTCGATCAGAACGCCGGCGGAGACGGGTCTTCGAACCAGGACGCGGACGTCGACAATGACGCCGACTCCGAGGTGGATTCCGAGATCGACGCCGAGTCCTCTAATGATGTCGACGTGGATCAGGACGGCGGATCCGGTGACGATGACGATCAGTCCAACCAGGACGCTGAGGCGGACCTGGAATCCAACACGGACGTGCAGTCGCTCATCGACGCCTTCACGGGCAATCACACCTCCGTGAGCCAGGACAGCGATGCCGGCTGCGGTTGCAGCTCGAACCAGGATGCCGACGTGGACAACGAGGCGGACACGGAAGTGGACTCCTCCATTGATGCCTCATCCGAGAACGACCTGGACATCGACCAGGACAGCTCCGGCGGCCAGAGCAACCAGGATGCATCCGCGGATCTTGAAAGCTCCACGGACGTCGACTCCGAAATTAACGCCGGCTCCATGAACGAGACCGACGTGGATCAGGACGGCGGAGACGGCAGCGGTAATCAGAATGCCAACGTGGGCAACCACGCCAGCACGTCCGTCACATCGACCATCACCGCGGGCAGCTCGAACAACGTCAATATTCGACAGCGCTGAACATCAGCCGTAGTGCAACGAAAAGGGGGAGGCGACTCTCCCTTTTTTAGTCTTCGCGGATATCGCCGAAATGCTCGACCCAATACTTGCCGGACCATCCGATGCCGATCTCGGTGTAGTGGGGGTTCAGGATGTTATCCCGGTGCCCGGGAGACGCCATCCAGTCACGCATCACCTCTTCCGGGGTCTTCTGATCCATGCCCAGATTCTCTCCGGTCCAGTAGCGCCATTGGCAATCGCAGGGCGCCGTGATGTAGCCGGTGAGACGGATGCGGTCCACGGAAGCGCGGCCGTCGGGATCGGTGTGGGAGAAGAACGACCGCTTCTCCATATCTTTGGCGTATTCCTGGGCCGACCGGTTGAGAAGGGCGTTCGCGCGCAATGCCGAGAGGCCTGCTGACGCGCGGGCTTCGTTCACCAGACGGAGAATGGAGGCGCGAGCGGCGGCGAGCTCCGGGGAAACGACTTCCGCCGGAGAAGGAAGTGCGCGGGCTGACGACGAAGACGCCTCGCGTCCTGAAACGGTCGTGGGAGTGGCGGTGGCGGCGACGGTCGTCTGACGAACGACGCGCCGTGTCGTGGACAAGGGGGACGTTCTCTTGCGCGCGAGGAACCGGGCTTCGCGGACCAGCGCCGCCTGGCGGACAGCTCGACGTGACAGCGGCGATCGCAGGACGTGGGTACGGCTGATGCGCGGCGTGCTGGCGGAAACTGTCGTCTGCGTCACCGTTGCGGCATGGGCGGAATTTGCCGCGACGAAACAGAGACACGCGACGGCACAGAAAGAGAGGGCGGGCTTCCTCATGGCAGGGTCTCTTTCTACAGGGGAGACGATTGCTGAGTCAATGAAGTGTTCACAGATCAGCTCGAATGCCGTCGGAGACGAGTTCCGTGTAGACCACGAGCCTATTTGCGTACGTGAATCCCTTCCACGGGCCGTTACAGGTCACCAGATTCAGGAAAACTCCGGTCTGTGTGGCGAAAATCCTCTCCATCGGGGCCTCATCGACGGGATAGGATTCCTTCTGTCGGACCTTAAAATGAAGAGTTCGTCCATCAGCCGCATCAACGTAAATGTCATCCCCCACTTGGAGTTCGTGAAGGTTCCAGAACACGCCGGGCGTGTCGTTCACGGTGTCCAGATGTCCCGCCATCACCGCACTGCCCGTTCCGCCCGGAACGGTGCCGAGTGAGAACCAGCCGATGTCCGTCGCAAACTCCGGGATATCCATGGTCTGGTCGGCCATGAGGCCGACCGGCAGCACCGGCGCGTCGACCTGGATGGCCGGAATGCGCAACCGGGAAGGCGGAGACAGCGGACGTTCTTCCGATCCTTCGGGCGGCGACGGCAAAGGGGGAACGACAATGGAATCTCGTGCCCTGCTGAGACCCCACCAGATACCCGCCACGATCAGCGAGGTCAGGAGAACCGCCAGCGAACCCCGCGCTCGGCGGGGTTCAGGGGAAGGTCGGAGTGAAGATTCCACGTCCCTATCCTATTTGATCTTCAGCTTCCGTGGGAAGACGGCTTGGGTCAACGGAGCGGGTTGTTCCGTGATGGGGGGCAGACCGTGACCGGCATCCGGCAGGGCCTCGGGGATCACGGGCCCGCCGCCCTGGGCCGGAGGAGGAACTGGCTCCTCTTCTTCCACCTCTAGCACCTCATCATCATCGTCCTCCGGGCTGTCTCCACCCTGTGACGGAGGAGGGGTATCCGTGCTGCTTCCGCCTCCCCCACCGCCCGGGGGGTTGCTGCCGCGACTGCCACCGGTGCTGGGGTTGGGATTGCCACCGCCTCCCCCGCCACCGCCTCCACCTCCGCCGCCTCCGCCGGTGTTCGTCTCACCCAGAACCGGTGCCGACGACGTCGAAGATGAGTTCCCTCCTCCGCCGGTGCTCCCCGTGCCGCTGCTGACGGAACTCGATGACGAGCTCGTCGAGCCGCCACAGTTCGTGCATCCCCCGCCTCCCGTGCCGCTGCTCACGGACGAGGACGACTGTCCGGGGTTCGACGACTGGGATCCGCCTCCTGTCGATGAGGACGCGCCGCCGCCCTGACCGCACGGCGTCGAGCCGTTGGAACCGACGTTGGCGGAACCGCCGATGTTCTGGTGAATATCGATGTCATTGCTGGAGCACGCCTCGAGATCGACATCGATGTCCGTGTTGGCGGAATTATTCACGTTCGCATTCTGATTGTTGGATCCGTTCCCTCCCTGCTGATCGATGGTCGTCTCGTTGTCCGCGTTCCCGACGACTTCCACATCCACGTTCGTATTCGCCTCGGCATCCACGTTCGCGTCCTGATTCGTATTCGGATCGTCGCTCTCCTGCGTGACGTCCACGGTGTTGCTGGCATCGGCGTCGATGTCTGCGTCGATGGATGTCTCGGCGTCATTCTCCACGTCAGCGTTCTGGTTCACCGCGCCGTCACTGCCACCCGCGTCCTGAGTGATGGACGTATCATTCGACGAGCCGCCCGTGATATTCACGTCGACGGTCGTCTGTGCGGACGTGTCGACGTCGGCGTTCTGATTCTGCGCACTGGCGCGCTCGACATTATTGAAGAGCGCGACGGACTGGAGCGGAAGAAGCGCCAGGATGCCCATCAGGGAGAACAACCGGCGAGTGGATCGATAGCGTCGTGACATGATGATGGGTGGAAGGAAAGACGCTTCCTAGACATAGCAGCGATCAAATTCCTTACACGGAAAGAAATTGACATCTTTGCAAAGCGTACCGTGCGGTGATAATTGAAAAACCCCGCCGAGGCGGGGTTGTGATTCACATTCAGCCGATGCTCTCAACGAGGCATCGTGTTTCGCACGCGGCGCTCCAACAGGGCATTGGAGAGCGGTGCCATCTGCTGCGTCACGGGCAGTGCACCCTGACCCGCGGGCGGGAGCTTCTTCGGCACGATGGGCGTACCGCCGCCCTGGGACGGAGGAGGGATGGGCGTGGGAGCGGAAGGCGTAGGTGCGCTCGGGGGATTGCCGCCGCCCTGGGACGGAGGAGGAGTGGACGGGCTGCCGCCACCGCCACCCGGCGGGGTGCGACCGCGGGAACCACCGTTGCTCGGATTCGGATTGCCGCCGCCTCCACCACCTCCGCCGCCACCGCCGTTGTTCGACTGGCCCAGCACGGGGGCCGAGGAAGAGGACGAGGAGACCGAGGAAGACGATTCGCTGCTCATGGACGACGAGCTGCTGGAGCCGCCGCAAGAGGGGCATCCGGCGTCGGAGCTGCTGCTGGACGACACGCTGCTCTCGCTGCTCATCGAGGATGAGCTGCTGGAGCAATCTTCGCTGCTCATGGATGACGAACTCGAACTGATGCTGGAACTGGAACTCCACACAGAGCTGGAACTGCCGTAGTGACCGTGGCCGTATCCGTGTCCATTGCCATGACTGCTGTGCCCATTGCCGTGACCCGGATTCTCATCCTCATCGTGACCGCCCCAGTGCTTGCCAGAATACGAAGCTCCGAACGCGGACACCTCATCCTCCTCACCACGTTCTTCCACATCCAAGAGGAGGTCTTCCAATCCGTCGGACGACTCCTGGGATTCTTCGACGACGGTTTCCTGCACCGTCACTTCCTCGATGGCAGCGGACTGCTCCGCGGGGGCGGCAGCCTCGACGGTGAGCGTCACAGACGTGTCAGCGGGAGTTTCCTCGGCACTCGCCAACGGAACCGACAGGACCGCAACGGACTGGATGGGGAGCAGCGCGGTGATGCTCACAGCGGAGCACGCGCGTTTCCAAGATTGAAGGGAGGACATACAGAAGGAAAGAGAGCCAAATAGCGTGCGAGCATACGACTCTTTACGTATAAAGCAAAGATTTTGACTGACGCGCAATGTTTTGGCTCCATAAGAGGAAAAAATGATACCTATCGGTCTGCTTGTGTACGAACGAACACCCGTGTTTCAATCGCTTCCACAATGGATACCGCCCCTACCTCATTCGCGTTCGTCGACTTGGAGACGAGCGGCGGGAACGCACTGCATGATCGGGTGATCGAGATCGCGGTTCTCCTCATGGACGACGGCGTCGTCACGCGCACATGGAGCACCTTGGTCGACCCGGAGCGGTCCATCTCCCCCTTCATCACGGGGATCACCGGCATCACGGACGGCGATGTGGCGCATGCGCCCACCTTCCGCAGCATCGCCGATGAATTGCAGGAGCTGCTCGCAAACCGCGTATTCGTCGCGCACAATGCTCGCTTCGACTACGGTTTCCTGAAAAATGAATTCAAGAGGCTCGATGTTTCATGGTCCGCGAAGACGCTGTGCACCGTCCGCCTGTCGCGCGCGCTCTATCCCCGACGCCGATCGCACAACCTCGACAGCATCATCCGTGACCACGGCTTGGAATGCGAGAACCGCCACCGGGCGCTGGACGACGCCAAAGTCATGACGGAGTTCTGGTTCAAGGCGCGCGAAGAACGAGGATCGGAATCCTTCGACTGGTGCGTGCAATCCCTGCTGAAACATCCGGCTCTGCCGAGCTACGTTTCTTCCAGCTCCGTGCACCGCCTCCCTGAT
>Ga0196973_1000153_pt1 | contig 19370 bp, 15 predicted proteins | sample S1_513CmetaG_FD_155457 | JGI IMG/M metagenome (GOLD analysis project Ga0196973, IMG submission 155457) | Soil microbial communities from Anza Borrego desert, Southern California, United States - S1_5-13C | ecosystem: Environmental > Terrestrial > Soil > Desert | place: USA: California...
GCGCGGTCGGAGCGCTCGGCCTCGGGCACCGTCACGCGGATGGTCCGCTCATCGACGACCACCGCCACCTTGGGCCCCTGCGGCTGTGCCTTGGCGTTGATCGCGATCGCGATCTGGCTCGCGGCCGCCCAGCCCGCGTACGGCGTGTCGATGATCAGCTCGAAGGTGTCCGTCACCGGGGGCATCAGGATGTCCTCGATGATCCGCGCGCCTTTGCGCACCTTGCCGTTGGTGGTGATCGAGGGGTCCTGGAGGTCGACGAGCCCCTGGGCGAAGGCCCAGATCTTGCCGTCCTTGTCCGGCACCGGGCCCAGCAGGGCGCACAGGTACAGCTCGCCGCCCTTAAGGCTGGAGGCGTTCAGCAGTGCCGAGACCTGCACGTCGAAGGTATCGTCCGCGCGGGCGCCCGCGGGGGGGATGGTGACCGAGACGGACACCAGCGCCACGGACTTGGAACTCGCGAGCTCCTTGGGCGTGCCGAGCTGGTTGCCGCTCTGCTTGAGCAGCTCGGCGAGCGGTCGGGAGACCGCCAGCTCCTTGCCCGAGTCGCCGGTGCCGGGCAGGCCGACGACCAGGCCGTAGCCGCGGAGGATCGACTCCCCCTGGCCCTTGATCCGGACCAGCTCCTTGACCGTGGTCGCATTCGCGGCCAGAGTCAGCACCAGCGTCGCAAGGCACGCGATGATTCGCATGCCGTGCGGATCGCAAGGGGCGTGCCACCTCGTGCGACGCCGGGACTGAGCCGCTCTGGGCGAAGTCCCGGGTTGGCGGCGACCGATGTGCGCGAGTGGGACACGGGGTGAGCAGTTGTGACCGTGAAACGGACGTCGCGCCCAACCCGGGACTTCGTCGAGGACTCCTCAGTCCCGGCGTCGAGCGAAAGTTCCTCTTCGCTTAGAAGTTGAAGATCCCCTCGACCACCCGCGTCAGGAAGCCCTTGGTCGCGGTGTCCTTGGTGTCGCCCTCGGTGTGGGCGAGGATCGTCAGCTCGGCGAGCTGGCTGCTGAGGACGGTGTTGTTGTCCGTCACGTCCTCGCGCCGGCATTCGCCGCTGAGCACGAGCGTGCGGATCTCCTTGTCCTGCCCCACGGTCTTGCGGGCCTCGAGCACGAGCACGCCGTTGGGCTTGACGTCGATCACCGTCGCCTGGATCTTGTCCTGGAACTTGTCGGTCCGCTCGAACTTGCCGTCGCCCTTGAAGTTCCGCGAGCCGGTCAGGTCGGCGCTGGCGATCGTGCCCGTGCCCACGTTGGTCAGGTTGCCTTCCAGGAACATGGCGAGGTCGGGGAACTTGTTCACCGCCGCCTTCAGGCTCGCGTCCTTCTTGGCGTCCAGCTTCTGCTGGCTGCTCTGGCTGCTGCTCTCGGCGATGATGATCGTGACCTTGTCGTGCACCGCGTAGGGCTTGGGCTGAGGGGCCTCGACCAGCATGAGGCTGGCACTGCGGAGCGTGAGGGAACTGGTGGTGGGGGTCGCGGGCTGAGTGCTGGGCTGAGCGGGGGGCGTGCTCGGCGCCGTGTCGCTCTTTATGGGCGCACTCGTCGGCTCGGGCGCCATCATGCCCGGCGACGCAGCGGGGGCGCTCGGCTGCTGGGCTGCCTGCCCGGCAGGAGCAGTGGGGGAGTTTGATGGCGAAGGCTGACGCCGCAGCAGGCTCTGTCCATTCGCCGCGCCCGTCGCCGCAGCAACAGACACGCCCACCGTCATCAGCATCGCTGTCATACGCGCCATTACAGACCTCCCTCCGCCACCAGCACCGCCTTGCCCGGGCCGTTCACCCGTGCATCGAACGTCTTCTTGGAGTTCATGCTCTGGAACTGGATCACGTCGCCCTCGCGCCCGGCCTCTTTCGCCCGCGCCGTCGTGCTGACGACGACGGTCCCGGACACGCAGTCGATGCTCACCAGGTCCCCCCGTTGCACCACGACCGGCGCCTCGACGTCCTTGGCCAGGATCACCTTTCCGGCTTCCACGCGAGCACGTGCGACGCTGCCGACGACCTGCGAGCGTGTCGCGGGCGCCACTGAAGGCGCCAGCCACTGCTCCTGCTCTTCCAGGCTCTCGGAGTTCACCGCGCTGCCGCGCGACAGCGGCGTGCTCGACACCAGCACCGTCCGCCGCACCGTCACGCCGACCCGCACGACCTGCTGGGCAACGAGCACATCAGCGCGGTACACCCGCACGGTCAGCGGCATCTTGTCACCCATCGCCGCCGGCGAAACCGCGACCGTCCGCCCGGCCGTGGGCATGTCCAGCACCTCGGCCCCGTCCTCGAAGTTCAGGCGCAGGTCGGCCGCGTCGACGCCGCACGCCTGCGCGATCCGCGCCCGCACGTGGTCGCGCACGGTCTCGCCTTTGGGTGCATCCTTCTTCTCCACCGGGGCAGCGGCCTCGATCACCGGCATCGCTCCCGGCGTGCCCGTCGCCACCCGTACCACGCAGGCCGACCCCGAGAACGAGGTCCGACCGATCATCTCCCGCCCGTTCTGCTCCACCAGCTCGCGCACGCGCGACAGCTCCACGCGCAGGGAGCCGGTCTTCAACTCGCCCGAAGCGACCACACCCACCGCGGACAGACCAGCGGCCTCGCCGCGCAGCTCCGCAACATCCCCCAGCGTCACCGGCGCGCCCGCCTGCACCCGCACCAGCGTCCTGAGCGCGACGCTCGAGGCCTCCTGCCCCCGCGCCGCCGCCGCCAGCACGCACACCGTGACGAACGCCGCCAGCCATGCCAGTCTCCGCCTGGTCATTGCGTTACCTCCTCAGCTGGCTCACGGTCCGAAGCGTGTCGTCCGCGGCCTTGATGCTCTGGCTGTTCATCTCAAAGGCCCGCTGCACGCGGATCAGCTCGATCAGCTCGCGCGTGGGGTCCACGTTGCTCGATTCCAGCGACCCCTGCACGATGGTGCCGCGGTCCTCTTCCGCGGGCACGCCCACGTTCGCCGGCCCGCTCGCGACCGTCGCGCCGTACAGGTTTTCGCCGATCTGCCGCAGCCCCGCGGGGTTCACGAACGTCGCCACCTGCAGCTGCCCGGCCTCGCTCGGCTCGGTCGCGCCCGGCGTCATGTACGTCACCCGCCCATCGGAGCTGATCGAAATCGACCCTTGGATGGCGTTAGGCGGGATCGTGATCACCGGCTCCAGCCGCCGCCCCTGGTCGTTGGCGAGCACCATCTCGCCGTCGGCGTTGAGGGCGAAGTTCCCCGCCCGTGTGTAGCCTCGGCCTTCGGAGGCCTTGGAGTCTTCGACCGTCACCTGGAAGAACCCGGCTCCCTCGATCATCGCGTCCAGCGGCCGCCCCGTGCTCTGGGCGGCGCCCTGGGTGAAGTCGATCTGCGTGCCGCTGACCTTGACGCCCAGCCCCACGTACAGCCCCGTGGGTCGCTGGTCGTCGTTGCTGTTCACCGCGCCCGGCTGGGCCTTCTCCTGATAGAACAGGTCCTGGAAGTTGACGCGGCTGGCCTTGAACCCCTGCGTGTTCACGTTCGCGAGGTTGTTCGCGGTCACGTCGAGGGCGGTGTTGAGCGCCGTCAACCCCGAGGCCGCGGACTGCAGTGCGTTGATTGCCATCGTCAAATCCTCGAAGGGCAAATTCGCAAAGAGCAAATCAGAGTCGTGCCTTTATTTGCCCTTTGCCAATTTGCTCATTTGCTATTTCGCTCAAGCCAGCCGCCCCATCCCGATCGCCCGCTCCATGATCCGGTCGTGAGCCTGGATCATGCCCGCGTTCCATTCGACATCCCGCGCGGCGGAGGACATCCGCATCAGCGCCTGCACCTCGTCGGCCGCGGAGTCCTCGTACGCGTGCTGCTTCACGATGCCCCGCGCCGGCCGCTGGCTCGAGAGCGCGTTGGCGTCGGCCACGAACTGGCTCTTGTCCGCCTTCTGGAGCAGATCGAGGCTGGGCACGTCGATGACCTTGATCCGCGCCACCACCCGCCCGCCCTGCGTCACCGTGCCGTCGCTGCCAACCTGCACCGACCCCGGGGGCAGCCGCACCGGCCGCTTGTTGACGTCGAGCACCGGCATCCCGCCCGTCGCGGTCACCAGCGAGCCGTCGGCCGCCCGTGTAAACCGCCCGTCGCGCGTCAGCCGCACCATGTCGCCCTTGCGGTCCTCGGTATCACGCACCACGAAGAACCCCGAGCCCTCGATCGCGAGGTCGAGCGGCCCGCCGCTCTTGATCGCCCCCTGCGAGAAGTCGACGCGGTTGCGGTGCATCAGCGTCCCGCCGCCCAGCCGCTCGAGCAGGGTGTTGCTGGGGAGATAACCCACCCCATCCTCCCGCCGCACGTCCTGCCGCACCGCCGGAACCGGGATGTCCGGCTTGAACCCCGGCGTGTCCATGTTCGCGAGGTTGTTGGCCCACACCTCCTGCGCGTAGATCGAGGTCATGAGCCCGCTGGCGGAGATGTTCAGCCCGTACGACATGCGCTGCGGGTCGCATTCGCGAAGGGCGTGCCAGTGCGAAGCACACGACGCCGGGACTGAGCCGCTCTGGGCGAAGTCCCGGGTTGGCGGCGACTGCGACGACAGCCGTCGCGCTCAAACCGGGACTTCGGCAAAGCCCTCAGTCCCGGCGTCGTGTGGCCCATGTTCGCGCAGGCCCTCTGCGCCCCCGCGCAACCCCTGCGCCCCGCTCCTCTCCTACACTCCCCTTCCCACCGGTGCGGGCATTGTGCCCCCATCCCGGGGGGTTGCTAGCCTGGGGACCTCATGGCCGACAACCGTCAAATCCGCGTAGGCGCCGGACTCGAGGAGTCCAAGTACAACGAGGAGTTCATTGATTGGCTCCGCAAGTGGGGCGTGCCGATCCTCTTCGTCGTCGCCCTGGTGGCCGCGGCCTACGGCCTGCGCATGCGCTGGCGGCAGAGCCAGGAGGCCAAGCTCGACACCTCCTTCTCCGAGCTTGAGTCGGTCATTTCCGGCGCTAACCCGAGCCCTGACAGCCTGTTGCAGATCGCCAGCGACCACGCCGATGCGGGTTCGGCTGTCGCCGCGATCGCACGTCTGGAGGCGGCCGACGCCTACCTCGATTCAGTCCGCCGCGGCGTGCGCCCCGGTGTCACGGTCAAGGCCGACGGCACCCTCGACAAGCCCGAGGACGCTCTCAAGCCCGAGGAGAAGGCCGGGTTCCTGACCAAGGCCGGCGACCTCTACGCCCAAGTTTACAACGACCTCCGCAACGACGACGGCAAGCGGATCCTCGCGATCGGCGCGCTGTACGGAATGGCCGCGGTCGCGGAGGACCAGAACGACCTTGCCAAGGCCAAGGCCAACTACGACGAGATCGTCAAGCTCGCCGAGGCCGGTGGCCTGACCGCGCACATCGAGGTCGCCAAGGAGCGCATCGCCAAGCTCGATGAGCTCAAGAACGTGACGCCGCCGTTTGCAAAGGCTGACCTGCCGCCGGTGCCCGAGGCTCCTAAGCCGCCCGCCCCGACGCTGACGCCCATCGATCCGTCGCAGCTCCCGCCGGGCCTGCAGCCGCAGCCGCTGCCCCCGCCCGCCCAGCCCCCGCAGACCGACCCGCTGCGCCAGCCGACAACGCCCTCGCCGACCCCGGCCCCGGCCACCAACCCGGAGCAGCCCGCACCGGCGCCCGCGAACCCGCCCACGGAGCCGGCTCCGGCCAACCCTCAGACTCCACCGGCGGAGCCCACCACGCCCCCCGCGTCGCAGCCGACCAACCCCCCGGCCCCGCAGCCCGAAAACCCGCCCGCGCCAAAGTAACCGCTCCACTTCCGCTTTCCGGCTTCCGCTTTCCGCTTTTCCATGGACGACATCGCCCGCACGTCCGGCCTCCTGCTCCCCGGCGGCAAGGTCGACGCCGAGGCGATCCGGCGCGCCCTCGAGCAGGCCGAGCAGACCGGCGTCGACGCCGATGACGACGCGGAGCTCCGCACCGTCACCTTCACGCTCCAGCGCGACCTCAACAAGCGGCTGGACAAGTACCTCACGGACCGCATCACCTTCATGTCGCGCAATCAGCTGCAGAAGCTGATCGGCGAGGGCGGCGTCACCGTCAACGGGCGGGTCGCGAAGTCCTCCACCAACCTCCGCGCGGGCGACGAGGTCGAGGTGGTGATCCCGCCGCCGCCCAGCAAGGACATCGTCCCCGAGAACATCCCGCTCGACGTGATGTACGAGGACGAGCACCTGCTGGTGATCAACAAGCAGCCCGACATCATCGTGCACCCGGCCCGCTCGCACCTCAAGGGCACGATGCTCTCCGCCCTCGCGTGGCACTTTCAACACGGTGGCACCGGTCTCCCGACCGGTGCTGCTTCGCCCAAACTGTCCAGCGTCGGGGCCGAGTTCGCCCGCCCCGGCGTCGTCCACCGCCTCGACCGCCACACCAGCGGCTGCATCGTCTTCGCCAAGCAGGACGAGGCCCACTGGAAGCTCGGCCACCAGTTTGAGTACCGCACGGTGGACAAGCGCTACATGGCCGTGGTGCACGGGAAGGTGGAGCCGCCCATCGAAGTCGTTGAGCTGCCCATCGGCCCGCACCCATCGCGCGAGAAGGGCTACCGCGAGAAGTACGTGGTGCGGCACGACGAGCTCGGCAAGCACGCCGTGACCATCTACCGCGTGCGCGAGCGGTACGTGCTCGAGAACCGCACGCGCACCGACGGCACCGTGGGCGACGAGTGGTTCAGCCTCGTCGAGCTCGAGCTCAAGACCGGGCGCACGCACCAGATCCGCGTGCACCTCTCCGAGCTCGGCTACCCGATCGTCGGCGACGACATGTACGGCGGGCGGCCCTTCGTCGACCCCGCGACCGGCGAGCCCATCATCGCCCGCCAGGCCCTGCACGCCACCATCCTGGGCTTCAAGCACCCGATCACCGAGCAGCCGATGCAGTTCACCGCCCCGCTCCGCGGCGACATCGGCCGCCTCGTGCGCACGCTCCACCAGCACTCGGGCTCACGCCTGGAGCGCCTCGCGCCCCCGGGCGCGACGGTGGACATCGCCAAGGTTCTCCCGCCCTGACGTCCCGCCCTGACGTCCCGCCCTGACTTCGAGGCCCCGACGATCCCCCTGCCGCCTCATCCGGCACTCATGCCCCCGGCGGTAGAGTTGACTCAGCCCGTCCATGCGCGGCGGCCCTGCGCCCATGCCTCTCCCACCCTGCCCATCCCCGGCCGCTGCGTCGTCCCATTCCTGGCCTGGCGGGTGGTGGCGCCGCAACCGTGTCGGCATGGTCGTATTCGCCATCGGGCTGGCCTGCACGCTGTTGGCCACGATCGCCCTCCACCGAGCGGTCACCGCGCGTGACCAGGAGCGCTTCGCCTTCGGCGCGGCCCAGGCCCGCGAGGCTATCACCTCGCGCCTCGAAACCTACGCCGCCATGCTCCGCGCCAGCGCCGCCCTCTACGCCGCGAGCGAGAGGGTCAGCCGACAGGAGTTCCAGGAGTTCGTCGGCCGCCTTGAGCTCGCCCGCCTGTACCCCGGCATCCAGGGCATCGGCTTCACCGCCCGCTCGCCCGATGGCCGGCGCGAGTCGGTGGAAGCGCTGGGGCGCTCGGAGTGGGCGGGTGTCTTCGAGTTCCGGGTGTGGCCGCCGGAGCCCGCCCGCGACGAGTACCACGCTGTCTTGTACCTGGAGCCGCTGGACGACCGCAACCGGCGTGCAATCGGCTTCGACATGTACAGCCAGCCTGCGCGGCGCGAGGCCATGGAGCGGGCTCGCGACACCGGCATGCCCGCCATGTCGGGGCCGGTCAGGCTGGTGCAGGAGGTCGACGAGGACAATGCCCAGCCGGGCTTCCTCGTGTACGTTCCGGTATACCGCAACGGCACCTCGCCAAAGACGATCGAGGAGCGGCGGGCCGCGCTGGTCGGTTTCGTCTACAGCCCCTTCCGCGCCACCGATCTCTTTACTCACCTGCTCGCGAGCGTCGGCCACACGCGCACCGGGGTGGAGGTGTATGACGGGGTGGAGCGGACCGAGGGTCACCTCCTCTACTCGGAGCACTCAGCCCCCGCACCCAGCGGCTTCACCGCCTCGGAGACCGTCACCTTTGCCGGACGGACCTGGACCATCGACCACCATGCGCTGCCGGGGTTCGAGCAGGCGTGGGGGCGCGGCCTGGTGCTCCCCGCGTTCCTCGCGGGCACCGGGATTTCCGCGCTCCTCGCGCTCATCGCCGGGCGCGAGGCCCGCGCCCGCGCCGCCGCGGACCACGCCCGTGAGCAGTCCCGCGCCGCCACCGCCGAGCTGCGCCAGACCCTCGACACCGCCGCCGTGGGCCTGGTGCGTGTCAGCCGCGACCTGCGGTACATCGCCGCCAACCCGGGCTACGCGGAAATCGCTGGGCTCCCCGTGGAATCGATCGCCGGGCGCGCCGTCCGCGAGGTTGTGGGCGACAAGGGCCTCGCGATCATCCGGCCCTACATCGACCGCGTGCTCGCGGGCGAGCGCGTGGAGTACGAGGCCGACATGCCGTGGGTGGCCGCGGGAAACAAGCGCATCCACGTCGTCTACACGCCCTGGCGCGAGCCCGACGGGACGATCAGCGGCTGGGTCGCCTCCATCACCGACGTCACTGCCCGCGCCGCGGCCGAGCACGCCATGCGCATCAGCGAAGCCCGCAAGACCGCCGTGCTCGAGACCGCGCTCGACGCGGTGATCTCCATGGACGCCGACGGCAAGGTCGTGGACTTCAACCCCGCGGCGGAGCGGATTTTCGGCTACAGGCGCGACGAGGTCGTTGGGCGCGAGATGGCCGACCTCATCATCCCGCCGCAGTTCCGCGAGGCCCACCGCCATGGGCTGCGGCGCCACCTTGCGGGCGGGCCCAGCACCGTGCTGGGCCGCCGCCTGGAGATCACCGCCGTTCGCAAGAACGGCGAGGAGTTCCCCGTCGAGCTCAGCATCACCCGCACCGCGGTCGGCGGGATCATCCTCTTTACCGGATACATCCGCGACATCACCGAGCGACGCCGCGTAGAGGAGTCGCTCCGCTCTCACCAGGCCTACCTCAGCACCGCCCTCTCGGTCGCGCAGCTGGGAACCTTCACCTGGAACCTCGAGTCCGACGAGTTCACGCTCGATGAGCGCGCTCGCGAGATCTTCGCCGTCCCGCCCGGCCCGGTCGCCAAGCAGGCCATGTTCGCGCGGGTCCACCCAGACGACCTGCAGCGTGTCATCGCCGCTACCGAGGACTCCCGCAAACGCGGCGTCCGCCTGGAGATCGAATACTGCCTCCGCCTCCCCGACGGCAGCGCGCGCGTTGTCCTGAGCATGAGCAGCCACGTCCCGCCCGGCAACGGCCAGCCCGAGCGGATGGTCGGCGTCTTCGCCGAGACCACCGAGCGGCGACGGGCCGACGAGCGCCTGCGCCAGAGCGAGGCCCGCTTCCGCAGCTTCTTCGAATCTCTCGATCAGGGCTTCTGCCTTATCGAATCGACGCAGACCTCCGACGGCCGCCCCGACTACCGCTTCATCGAAGTCAACCACGTTTTCGAGGAGCAGACAGGCCTCACCAACGTCGTGGGCAGGAGCATGCGTGAGCTCCGTCCCGCGCACGAAGAGCACTGGTTCCAGCTCTACCACCGCATCGCCGACACCGGCGTCCCCGAGCGATTTGTTGATGAAGCGCGCGCTCTCAACCGCTGGTACGACGTCTACGCGGCGCGAGTGGGGGGTGAGGGCAGCCGCACCGTCGCCGTCCTCTTCCGCGACATCACCAACCTCCGCCGGTCTCAGGCCCGCGACCGCCTGCTGCTGGCGCTGGAGGACGCCACCCGCGCCATCGACGACCCGCACTCCATCACCCAGGCCGCGGCCCGCATGCTGGGCCAGCACCTGCACGCCAACCGCTGCGCCTACGCCGACGTCGAGGGAGACCAGGACACCTTCAACCTCACCGGCGATTACAACGACGGCGTCGGCAGCATTGTCGGCCGCTACACCTTCGCCCAGTTCGGGGCCGAGTGCCTCCGTCTCATGCGGGCCAATCAGCCGTTCGTCGTGCAGGACTCCGAGACGGACGCCCGTTGCGAGGAGGTCCGCGCCGCCTACCGCGCCACCGACATCCGCTCGGTGATCTGCGTGCCGCTGCACAAGGCCGGCCGCTTCGCCGCTGCCATGGCCGTGCACCAGACCAGCCCGCGCGAGTGGCGCGACGACGAGGTCGAGCTGGTGCAGACCGTCGCCGCCCGCTGCTGGGAGTCCATCGAACGCGCCCGTGTCGCCCGCGACCTCCGCGCCGGCGAGGAGCGCTACCGCGCCTTCATCGCCAACAGCAGTGAGGGCATCTGGCGGCTGGAGATCGAGCCCCCGCTCGACACCACGCTCCCCATCGAGCAGCAGCTCGAGCACGTCTACAAGCACGCCCACTTCGCCGAGTGCAATGACGTGATGGCCCGCATGTACGGCCTCACCTCGCCCGAAGACCTCATCGGCAAGAACCTGGAGATGATGCTCCCCTCCAGCGACCCTTCCGCCCGCGCCTACATCACGCACGTGCTTGAAACGGGCTACCGCGTGGTCGACATCGAAAGCCAGGAGAAGGACGCCAACGGAAGGACTGTCTACTTCTCCAACAGCATGGTCGGCGTCAGGGATCCCTCCGACCCGACCAAGCTCCTGCGCGTGTGGGGCACGCAGCGCGACATCACCGCACGGCGGGCCGCCGAGGAAGAGCTCGCCCGCTACCGCGGCCGCCTGGAAGTCATGGTCCAGGAGCGCACGCTCCAGCTCGAGAGCGCGGCCCGGCGCCTGCGCGACAGCGAGCGCCTCGCCAGCCTGGGCACGCTCACCGCCGGCCTCGGCCACGACCTGCACAACGCACTGCTCCCCATGCGCGTGCACGTGGAGGAGCTCGAAGAAGCCGCCCGCACCGACACCAAGGTCCGCCAAAGCGCCGCGGCCATCGCGGCCGTGCTCGGCTACCTCTCCGAGCTCTCCCGCGGCATGCGCATGCTCGCGATGGACCCGTCTCAGGAGGGCGCCACGGCCGTCACCAACCCCACCGTCTGGCAGGCCGACGCCGGCCGCATCTTCCAGTCGGGCGTGGGGCGGGGCGTTGGAGTCACCACCCGCGCCGACGCGGGCTGTCCGCCGCTGGCCATCGCGCCCCACCGCCTCACCCAGGCCGTGTTCAACCTCGTGCAGAACGCCCGCGAGGCCGTGCACGCCCGCCACGGCGAGAGCAAGGACGGCCGCATCGACATTCACGTCCGCTCCCGCGACAAGGGTGCGATGGTCGAGGTCGCCGTCACCGACAATGGCGCCGGCATGACCGAGGAGGTCCGCCGCCGCTGCATGGAGCCCTTCTTCACCACCCGGACCCGCGCCGCCGGCCGCAGCGGCTCGGGAACCGGCATGGGCCTCTCGATCGTCGCCGGAATCGTCACCGCCGCGGGCGGGCGCGTGGAGATCGACTCGGCGCCCGGCCAAGGCTCCACGTTCCGCCTGCTCATCCCCGCCGCCGCGCCGATGGAAGGCTCTGACCCCGCGGCCGCCAGGCCGCTGGCTCAGGTCGAGCTCAAGGACCCTCGCCAGGCCGCGTACGTCTCCGCCCTGCTGACCACGGCGGGCTTCGATGTGCGGCGTGAACACCCCACCGACGCGTCCCCGTCTTCGCTGGTGGTGGTCGAGCCGGCAACCGCGTCGCCCCGCGAGGTGCACGCCCTGGCGCACAACGGCCGGCGCGCCCTGGTGCTCAACGTCCCCGCCGACGACCACAACTACGAGAGCGACCGCGTCCTCCTGCACCGTCGCGGCCAGCCGCTAACGGGGCTGCGGGAGGTGGTGGGGGGGTTGACATCCGCGCACGGCTCGGAGTGAGCGTGTTCAGATCTCAGATGTCACACGCGCACTCCGCAGCTGCGCCACCGTCGTATACCTCTGTTTCTGTGTCCACGCTGTCGGGTCACCGTTCTTATCCCTCGCGTTATTTACAACTGGCCCGATCGCCTGCACGTTCTTAAGCCTGAACAAGCAGTGCGGTTCCCACGGGTCACCATTGCTCTCGGGCATGACACGTGCCCACTCGGCAAGCTCTGGCCGCTGAGCGATGATCACATCGTCCTCGGGCGGGCCTTCGATCTCCGCGATGAGGTCGATCAAACCCTTGTGATAGAAGGCGATGTACTTCGATGGCCTGAAGGTGCGGTGGTTGTGGCTGTGGTAGACACCAAAGCGCACAGCCTGATCACGAGCGCCCTTGCCAGCAGCAACGACCAGCACCTGCGCGCCATCGGCTACCCATGACTTTCGTATTGCCATGGCACCAGCTTACCGCGAAGCACTGGCACTCACGTCATCGTCATCCCGCCATCCACGCACACCGTCTGCCCCGTGATGAACCCCGCCTCGTCGCTCGTGAGGTACGCCACCGCCGCCGCGATGTCGTCGCCGTTGCCCAGGCGCTTCACCGCCATGAGGTTCAGCACGCCCTCCTTCACCTGCGGGGGCAGGTTGTGGGTCATGTCGGTCTCGATAAAACCGGGGGCCACGGCATTGCACGTGACGCCCTTGCTGCCAAGCTCGCGGGCGATGGTCTTGGTCAGCCCCAGGAGCCCGCTCTTCGCGGCCGCGTAGTTCGCCTGGCCCGCGTTCCCTACGACGCCGCTGGTGGACGAGATGTTCACGATGCGGCCGAAGCGGTTCTTCATCATGCTGCGGGCCGCGGCCCGGATCGCCACGAACGCCGACTTGAGGTTCGTGTCCAGCACCAGGTCCCAGTCCTCATCGCTCATGCGGAGGGCAAGACCGTCCTTGGTGATACCGGCGTTGTTGACGAGGATGTCAAGCCGCCCGTGGGTCTCCGCGACCTTCTCGACCGCGGCGGCGAAGCCCTTGGCGTCAGCGATGTCGACGACCATGACCGAGGCCTTGCCGCCCGCGGCCTCGATCGCGCTCTTGACCTCATTGAGCGGCCCCTCGCTGCGGGCCGCGAGCACCACGTGCCGGCCGTCCTTCGCCAGGCGCAGGGCGATGGCCCTGCCGATGCCGCGGGAGGCGCCGGTCACGAGGGCGACGCGGGTCACTTGTGTCTCTGTCATCTGCTGTCTCTCCGAGAAAAAAAATAGGTCCTAGAGGACATCTGCGACCTCTACGACCTATGGCTCTGCCACTGCAAACACCCGCCGCCCCAAGGGCGCTCAGCCGCTCCCCGGGATCGTCACCGGGCCCGAGGGCGTGTTGATCTTCTTGGGCCCGTCGGTCGGTTTGTCGCCGGTCGGCACGGCGGGATTGTCCACCACCGTGTTCGAAGAGTCGTCGTCGCCACTGCTCTTCTGTGGCCCGGGCCCGCCCTTGTCTACCGCCAGCGCCATCACCGGCATGGAGTCAAAGTCCGACGCCCGCGGCCGGGTCTGCGACGTCGAGCGCGTGCCGCTGAACTTCCAGGCGCCGTTATCACTGGTCGCGTTGAACGCCACCAGGTACGCACGCCCGGGCTCCTGCACCGCGATGTAGACGTTGGCGTTGGTCATGGTCGCCGAGGGCGGAGCCGGCGGTGCCTGGTCATCGATCGCCACGATGCGAACCGCCTCGATCTTTGCCACCGCCTCGTCCCAGCTGCCGTCGCCCTGGAGCTGGTCCAGCAGCGACTTGGCGTCCCCGTTGAGCATTCCGCCGAACTTGCTCGCGTCGCCGCGGGCGAGGGCGTCGGCCAGCGAGATCACCGCGCGGGCGAGCGACTCGTCGATCGGCGAGGCCGACTGCGGGAACTGCACCCGCTTGTCTGGCTTCATGCTCTGCAGCACGGGGTCGACCTGGATGGGCTCAGCCGGCGTGGGCGGCGGCGGCGGCGGTGGTGGGGGCGGCGGCGGTGGCTTCTTCTCTTCGCAGCCGGTGATGACCACGCCGGGGATCGCCACCATGCCGATGACGCCCAGCGTCAGCGTTGTGCACAGCAGCGCCCGCCCCGCCCGGGAGGCCAGCGACTCAGAACGGATGGATTGGCTCGGCTTGGTCATGCGCGTTCGTACCTGCCCTTAGGCCGCCACCGGCGGCACGTCGTTGGTGTCCACCTTGATGCTCTTGTCGATTCGCCGCATCAGGCCCATGAGTGTACGTCCAGGGGCCAGCTCAACATAGCTGAAACCGCCCGCGCCCGCACCCGTGGTCTGGGCGGCCAGCCACGCGCAGCTCTGGGCCCAGCGGACGGGGCTGGTCAGCTGCTCCACCAGTCGGCGGCGGATGGTCTCGGCGTCGGGCGTGTGCGGCTGGGCGGTGACGTTGGAGACGACCGTGCACCTGGGGGCTTGGATGGCCGTCTTGGCGAGTGCCTGCCCAAGCCGCTCCGCCGCGCCCGCCATCAGCGGCGAGTGGAACGCCCCGGCCACCTGCAGCAGCGTGGACTTGACGCCGATGGCCTCGGCCACCTTCACCGCCCGCTCGCACGCCTGCTTGTGCCCGCTCAGCACCACCTGCCCGGGGGCGTTGAAGTTCGCGCACACGAGCACCTGCCCCCCACCAGACGAACCCCGCGCCTCGCGGGCGATCTGCTCCGCCTGCTCGTCGGTCCCGCCGATGAGCGCCACCATGCCGCCGCCCCCGCCGGCCATGGCCTCGGGCGACTCGGCCGCGTCCTGCATCGCCCGCCCGCGCAGGGTGACCAGTTCCAGCCCATCCTCGAAGGAGATCGCGCCCGCGACGTGCAGGGCGGTGTACTCGCCCAGCGACAGCCCCGCTGCGGCGGCCACGGGGCGGTCGCCGCTCGCCAGCATCGCCCGCCAGCACGCGATACCCGTCGTGTACAGCGCCGGCTGGCTCACGTCGGTGCGGTTCAAGACCTCCGCCGGTCCCTCGAAGCACAGCTTCGACAGCGGCGCCCCCAGCCGATCGCCCAACTGCCGGTCCGCCGCCGCGAACACCGCCCGCGCGTCCTCCGACGCCTCGAACCACGCCTTGCCCATCCCGACAACCTGCGCGCCCTGGCCGGGGCAGAGAATGATGGAGCCTGGTGTCATAGTTCGAAGTTTAGTCGAGTTCGCCCGCGATCAGCAGGATCGTGCGTCGTACGTCAGAAGAAAGGCGGAACTGGATCTTGCGCTCAAGCTCTTCCAAGACCGGCGCCACATGATCGATCAGCCCTCGGTGCTTAGCCGCTACGAGAATCGCGGCGGCCCCAACAGTGCGCAGTCCCATACGCGCGGCAACCTGCCGCGCCCGGCGGTCATCGACAATGATGCTATAGGCTGAGACCTCCACTGCGAGCGATATCGCTTCCGTCTCACCCTCGCCAAGCATGGGAAGATCCAAGCGTCGTTCCGGGCTGCGAACCACGAGGAAGGGAATGCTCCCGATGTCGAGCGCACTCACTGCTTGAGTGGGCACGACGAGCTCGCGAGCGACCGCAGTCGGAATGAGAACGCGCGTGTAAAGCGGCTCAAGGACATGGAGCAGACCAACCGCCTGCAACGCCCGGAGTGGTGACGTGTCGGAAACAACAACCATCAGCCGGCTTTCCGGCCTTTGTCGGACTGCCTCATCGCTTCGACGGTCTTCATGTCCTGTTCGAAGTCTTCAACCGACAAGTGGTATAGGGGCAGCTTCCGTTTGTGAAGCTCGTCCTCAAACTCCACGCGGCTGAGCCCGCACAAGCGGCACGCCGGTGTCTTGTCAAGCTTCTCGGCATCATACAGCCGGCAGGCGATCTCGATGAGCAGTTCGCGCTCACTGAGGCCGCTCGTCTGTAGAACCTCGTCGGGGATGGTCAAGGTCATAGCTCATTGTAGTGCTCGTTCTCACTCTTTCCCCCGGGCCCTCCGCGCCTCCTCCAGGTACTGCCCCAGCAACTTCTCCGCCCCCCGATCCGTCGGGATGTAGTACCGCTTGTCCACGCCGAGGTAATCCTGCGTGCCCAGGCCGCCGGCTTCGTCGTGGGCGTACTTGTAGCCCTCGCTGGCGCCGCCCTGCACGCCCGCGGTGCCGGCTCTTTCTAAACCTTCGCGGCCGCCCGCCGACATCTCCGCCGCGGCCCGCACGTTCTTGTCCTTGAGGTAGACGGGGACAGGGACGGTGCGGCCCTCGCGCACATCCTCCATCGCCATCTCGATGGCCATGTAGCTGGCGTTGCTCTTCGGCGCCAACGCCAAGTAGATCGCGCACTGCGACAGTGTGATCCGCGCCTCGGGCATCCCAATCCGCTCCACCAGCTCCCAGCACGCCGCGGCCACCATGATCCCGCGGGGGTCGGCGTTGCCGATGTCCTCGCTGGCGAGGATTGCCAGCCGCCGCGCGATGAAGCGCGGGTCCTCCCCCGCGTCGAGCATGCGGGCGATCCAGAACACCGCCGCGTCGGGGTCGCTGCCGCGCACGCTCTTGATCATCGCGCTGATGACGTCGTAGTGCTCGTCGCCGGTGCCGTGGTAGACGGCGGCTTTTTGCTGGATGGAGTCCTCGGCGACCTGGCCGTCGATGGTGATCCTGCCTTTGGTGGCACCGTCTGGGGTGGCACCGGTCTCCTGACCGGTGCTCTTCGTTCCACCTTGCTCCAAACGCACACCGGTCGGGAGACCGGTGCCACCAAAGACAGTGCCATCGAGCGAAGACAGCACCGCCACCTCCAAGGCCGTGAGCGCCCGCCGCGCATCCCCGTCGCTCTTCGTCGCCCACACGTGCAGGGCCTCGTCGGAGACCTCGAGGTTGAGCGCGCCGTAGCCGCGCTCCTTGTCGGCGATGGCCCGCCGCAGGGCGCTCACGATGTCCGCCTCGCTCAGGGGCTCGAGCCGGAACAGCGTGCTGCGAGAGACCAGCGCCGAGTTCACCGCGAACAGCGGGTTCTCCGTGGTCGCCCCGATCAGCGTGATCAGGCCGCGTTCGACGTCCCCCAGCAGCACGTCCTGTTGGCTCTTGGTGAAGCGGTGGATCTCGTCCAGGAACAGGATCGTCCGCTTGCCCTCGAGCTCCAGCCGGTTCGCGGCCTCGTCGATGATCTCGCGGATGCGCTTCACGCCCACGCTGCTGGCGTTCTCGCGCACAAAAGCCCGCTTCGTCTGCTTGGCGATCAGCTCCGCCAGCGTGGTCTTCCCCGTGCCCGGCGGCCCGTGGAAGATGAGCGACGTCACCGCGTCGGCGGTCAGCATCCGCCGCAGCAGCTTCCCCGGGCCGAGGATGTGCTGCTGCCCCACGTACTCGTCCATCGTGCGCGGGCGCATGCGCATCGCCAGGGGCATCACGCCCTGACGTGCCTGCTCACGTTTCGCGGCCCACAAGTCCGCCACTTCGTCACTCCGTCACTTCGTCACACCCATCCCCACTCTACCCCCCACGGAACCCCAACACCACCGCCCCTCGTAGAACCTTCAGGCCCGCGTCTGACAAGACTTCGTTTAGGTGCCCGCTAACATCCTCCCCCTCGTGACACCCCTTGGCTGGGCCATCCTCGTCCTTGCCCTGTTCGCCTTCGCGTTCTTCTCGCGCTGGGTGCTGGACAACCCCCGCCAGGGCGACCCCCTCATCGGGCTGGCCTTCCGCTTCGTGCAGGTCTATGTCCGCCTCGTCCACCACCTCGAGGTCCGCGGCCTTCAGCATGTGCCCAAGACCCGCAGGCCCGGGCCGCTGGTCGTCGTGTGCAACCACACGGCCGGCGTCGACCCGCTGCTCGTGCAGTCCGCCTGCCCCTTCGAGATCCGCTGGATGATGGCCCTGGACATGAAGGTCGCGGCCATGGACCTCATCTGGGACTGGGCCGACATCATCTTCGTCGACCGCACCGGCAAGGACACGGTCGGGGCCCGCGACGCGTTGAAACACGTCAAGCAGGGCGGCGTGATCGGCGTCTTCCCCGAGGGCGCCATCGAGCGCCCGCATCGCCACATCCTGCCCTTCCACCCCGGCGTCGGCCTCATCGTCTCGCGCACGGGCGCGCCGGTGCTGCCGGTGGTCATCGAGGGCACGCCCCAGGCCCGCATGCCCTGGACCAGCCTCCGCATGAGCAGCCACAGCCGCATCACCTTCGGCCCGCTGATGCGCTTCGACGACCGCCGCTACTCACCCGCCGAGGTCGCGCAGCTCCTCCAGAGCTGGTACCTCGACCAGACCGGCTGGCCCACGGCCCCCACGCCGAGCACGAGCCCGGCGTACCGGGGATAGTGGCAAAGTGGCAAAGTGGCAAAGTGAAAAGACCCGTGCGCACGCTTGCGCACTTTGCCACTCTGCCACTTCGCCACTTTGCCACTTTGCCACTAGGTTTCCCGGATCGGCAGCACGTCCGGCGCCCTTCCCTCGCTCCACGCCCGGAACCGCGGCCAGAAGACCTCCTTCAAGAGGATCTTCAGGCACGCCGCCACCGGGATCGCCACCAGCACGCCATAGAACCCGGCGATCGAGCCGCCCGCGATGGACGCGAACAGGATCGTCGGCGTGTCCATGTTGGTCGCCTTGCCCTGGATCATCGGCGTCAGCACGTAGTCATCCAGGAACTGCGTGATCATGAGCACCACGAGCGGGCCGCCCACGATCCACCACCACTCGCCCCGCCAGCCGCCGGGCGGGTCCAGCCACATGAGGCCCATCGCGATCGGGGCCGCGATGCCCGAGGCGTACGGCACGATGGTGAGGATGCCCATGATCGGCCCGACGATGAGCGGCGCGGGCACGCCCACCAGCGAGTACAGCACCGTGTACACCACGATCTGCACGCCAGCGACCGTGAGCCGCCCGCGCACGAACCCCGCGATCACGCGGTCCATCTTGGTGACCAGGTCGATGAACCGCCCCTTCTTCTTCTCGGGGATCAGCCCCTCCCAGAACTTCTGCACCTCGCCGTAGCCCGTGCAGAAGAAGTAGAAGAAGAACGCGGTGAGGAACGCGCCGAACAGGAAGCCGCCCACGGCCTTGAGCACGTCCAGGGCCTGCCCCGCGATGCCCGTGCCCACGTTGACCAGCCGCTGGCTGATGGTCGCCGCGTTCTGCCGCACCGACGACACCACCCACGAGATCATCCGCCCGACGTCCGACTCCTCGCTCGCGTGCGGGTGCTCGGCCTGCGGCGGCGCGGGCTGTGGGCCTTGCAGCGCGCCCTCGGGGACGGCTTGGGGCGCAGGCTTCTGTTCCGCCCCGCTCTCCGCTCCCCGCTCTCCGTTCTCCGCTCCCTGCTCTCCGCTCTCCGCCCCCTCCGGCTTGACCCCCGCCAGCGGCAGCAGCTGCCGCCTCAGACTCTCGTCCTCGACGATCCGGTCGCGCGCGTCCCGCCACGCCGGCGGCAGCTTGTTCAGGGCCGCCTCGTCCTGCGGGTGGGCCACCGACTGCACGAGGTTGTCCACGTTCCGCACCGTGCGCCCCGCGAGCCGCACGCCCTGCCAGGTGGCGAAGCCGCCGCCGATCCCCACCGGCCCGATCAACGCCGCGGCCCCCAGCAGGATGATGGTGATGGCCGCCCCCCGCCGTGTGAACAGTTTTC
>Ga0196973_1000168_pt1 | contig 18114 bp, 14 predicted proteins | sample S1_513CmetaG_FD_155457 | JGI IMG/M metagenome (GOLD analysis project Ga0196973, IMG submission 155457) | Soil microbial communities from Anza Borrego desert, Southern California, United States - S1_5-13C | ecosystem: Environmental > Terrestrial > Soil > Desert | place: USA: California...
TCACGAACACGCCCTTCCCGTCGGTGACCTTCACGAGGTGGTCGGCCTCGTCGGGGATGAGCATGGCCTTCTTCACTTCGAGATGCTCCATCAGGCGGCCGGGCGAGTACAGGCCGACGAACGCGATGCTGAGGTCGCGTTCGCCGTTGAGTTCGCGGAGGGCCTGGCGGAGTTGGGTGGAAGTCATGGGGTGGCGAAGTGGTCGGGTGCGGAGCGTCAACGCGGTTCGGAGCCGGCGCACGCCGCCGCTCCGCCACGCTGCCCCGCCGCCGCCGGGTTAGTCGATCACCGCCAGCACGTCGTCCTCGCTCATGATGAGCAGCTCGTTGCCGTCGAGCTTCACCTCGGTGCCGGCATAGCTGCTGAAGATCACGCGGTCGCCCTTCCTGACGGAGAGGGGCACGCGCTCGCCGGTGTCGGTGTTCAGGGCGCCCGTGCCCACGGCCTCGACGACGCCCGTCTTGGGCTTGTCCTTGCTCGTCTCGGGCAGGAAGATGCCGCTCTCGGTTTTGCTCTGCGCCTCGTCGCGGCGGACGAGGATCTTGTCGCCCAGCGGGCGCACTGCGGTGCCGGTGCTCTTGGACGTTCCACTCTTCGTTGCGGTCGCCATGCGTACTCCTCTCGTATCAACCTGAGTTCGATTTACCACAGAGACACAGAGGCACAGAGGAAAGAGAGTGCTTGTGTTTGTGGTGCAAACGCTCGTTTCGGACTCGGACGGGTCTCTTCAGCTAACCTTTCAATCTTCCTTCATCCGCTCTGTGTCTCTGTGTCTCTGTGGTTTACCGCTTTATCCCGGCCAGCGGCCCCGGTAGTGCCGGTCGAGGCAGCGCCGCAGCACGCCCAGCATGACGTCGAGGTCGGAGACGGCGCGGGGGCGATCGACGACGGCGAACGCGCCCAGGCGCAACGCCGCGGCGATCTCGCGGGCGTCGTCGCGCGACGTGCGTGCCCGGCGCTTGACGGCGACGACGGGCGGCGGGTCGTCGAGCCGGCGGAGCAGCTCCAGCAGGCGCGGGCCACCCTCGGAGAATTCGGGGTCGGCTTCGGCCGTCGCGGGCGCCTCGAGCGGAAGGCCCAGATCGACGACCGCGATGTGGATCGTGCGGTTCTGGATGAGGCGCGAGGCGTCCTTGCCCGTCCCGGCCCGGTGGCTCACCACGCCCATGGGCTCGAGGAGCCGGGGCAAGCGCTCGATCAACGGGTCCGGCTCCCACCCGGCGTAGGAGAGCAGGAGGTGCAGGCGGGAAGGCTCATCGCCTCCGCCGTCCCCGCCGGCGTGGCCCCCGTTGGCCGCATCAGGATGGAAGTGCGCACCGATCACCGGCTGATCTGTGGCAACCGGCGTGCCTGTCCAAGGATGAGAAGACGCTCGCGCGGGGCGCAACCGACGGGTGTTCCACCGCGCCGGCGTGGCGAGCGGCCCCGGCGCGGGTGTCAAATCGGCAGATTCCCCGCTCGGGCACCCGCGTTCGGTCGAAGGTAGGGTACGATCGTCTATGGACGCTCTGCACGTCGCGCTCACGATCGTGTCGGTGGTCTCCGGGGGTCTTGCGGCTTGGTTCGGGCGGCGGGTCTTCCGCTCGCAGGCGGACGTTGCGCTGCACGCCGCGGCGAGCGCCCGGTTCCAGGACGAGGCCCGCTCCGAGCGGGAGCGGGCCGAGGCCCTCGCGATGAAGGTGGACGAGCTGCGAGAGGAGGCGAACGCCTGCGAGAACCGGGCGGTTGCGCTGCAGAAGGACCTAGAGGCGGCGACGCGGTCGCACGGGCAGGCGATCGAGCACGAGCGGCAGCAGTACCTGCTCAAGGAGCGTGAGCTCTCCAAGCGCCTCGAGGAGCAGCGCGAGCACATGGCCCGGCGCGACGCGGAGCTGGCCGAGCGCTTCAAGGCGCTCGCGGCGGACGCGCTCAAGGGCGCGAACGAGGAGCTGCTCAAGATCGCGAAGGAGCGGATCGGCGCCGAGCACAGCAAGGGCGCGGCGCAGCTGCTCGAGGCGAAGAACGCGGTGGACGCGCTGGTGAAGCCGCTGGGCGAGGCGATCAAGCGGACGGACGAGCAGCTGCAGCGCATCGGGCGAGAGTGGGCGTCGGAGCGCGCATCGCTCGCGGAGCAGTTCAGGGGGATGAACGAGGCGCAGCGCGGGCTGCGCGATGAGACGAACAAGCTGGTGCGGGCGCTGCGGGAGCCGCACGTGCGCGGCCGCTACGGCGAGCTGCAGCTGCGGCGCGTGGTGGAGCTGGCCGGCATGCTCGAGCACTGCGACTTCGTGGTGCAGGACACGTCGCTCGACGGGGACGGGCAGCGGCGTCGGCCGGACATGGTGATGCGTCTCCCCAACGGGCGGCGCGTGGTCGTGGACTCGAAGGCGAACATCCACCACTACCTGCGGGCGCTGGAGGCGGGCTCCGACGCGGAGCGTGAGGAGTGCCTCGACTGCTTCGCCGACGCGGTGGCGCGGCAGGCGGTCGACCTCGCGAAGACGCGCTACTGGACGCTGGCGGAGTACGACGGGAGCCCCGAGTTCGTCGTGATGTTCATCCCGGGCGACGTCTTCCTCGACGCGGCGCTCGCGCGCCGCGCGGACCTGATCGAGCACGCGATCGCGAACAACATCATCCTCGCGACGCCCTCGACGCTCCTGGGCCTGCTGCGCGCGGTGTCCAAGGGGTTCCAGGAGCAGCGGCTGGCGGAAGCCGCGGCGGAGTTGCGGGACGTCGCGGCGACCGTGCTCGACCGCGCGGCGACGACGTTCGATCACGCGCAGAAGCTCGGTCGGGCGCTGTCGCAGGCGGTGGAGCGCTACAACGACTTCCAGGGGAGCTACGAGCGGCGGCTGCAGCCGGTGCTGACGCGATTCGCGGAGGCGGGCGTGCGCGCGCCCAAGGACGTGCCCGAGCTCGACGGCATCGACACGCGCCCGCGCATCGCGGCGCTCGCGGATGGCCGGGCGCTGGTTTCGACGCCGCGGGGAGAGCCCGCGCCGCTCCTGCTGGGGCGCGACGGCGTGTAGGCGGTCGCCGGGGCAACGATCGGCGGGCGAGCGAACAAGGGCGGAAGAGAAGCGGATGAACAAGAAAACAGCGGGCCTTTCGGCCCGCTGTTCATCGTTCCGGGTCGGTCGCCGGGCTCACCCGCCGATGTGGCGCTTGAGGAAGCGGCTCATGAGCTTGCTGAAGAGCAGCCGGTTCTCCAGCTTCTGGAAGCCGTGGCCCTCGTCGTGGAAGTAGACCTGCTCGGGGTCGTAGCCGCGGCGCTGGAGCGCCTCGGCGAGCTGCATCGCCTCGCTCACCGGCACGCGCGGGTCGTTCAGCCCGTGGGCGATGAGCATCGGGACGTTGATCTTCTCCACGCGCTGCAGGGGCGAGACGCTGTCGAGGAAGGAGGGGTCCGTCAGCGGGCCGTACTCGGCCTCGCGCAGCTTGCGGCGGTAGCCGCTCGTGTTCTCGAGGAAGGTCTTGAGGTTGATGACGCCGACGACGTTGATGGACGCGCCGAAGAGACGCTCCTTCTGCCTGCCGCCGTCCACGCGCTCCTGGTCCTCGACCATCGTCGCGGTCGTCATGTATCCGCCGTAGCTGCCGCCGTAGCCGGCGATCTTGCCCGGGCGGGCGTAGCCGTTGTCCACGAGCCACTTGGCGGCGTCCACGCCGTCGCTCACGCTCAGCCAGCGGTTCTTGTAGTCGTCCATCATGATGAACGTGCGGCCGTAGCCCGACGAGCCGCGGACGTTGGGCATCAGGACGCCGAAGCCCTCGCTCAGCAGGTACTGCGTGTTGCGGTCAAAGCCCGGGCGGTGCTGCCCCTCGGGCCCGCCGTGAAAGTTGACAACGAAGGGGATGGGCTGGCCTTGCTTGGCGCCCGGCGGCAGGTAGAGGAACGCCGGGATCTCGAGCCCGTCCGCCGCCTTGTACTTGATGAGCTGCGGGAGCGGGAAGGAGTTGAGGTCGATGCCCTGGTTATCGGCGAAGGTGATCTGCCGCGCCTTGTTCGCGGGCACGCCGGGGGCGGGGATCTTGTACTCGTACGCGAGGCCGGGCGTGCGTGCGTTGGTGAGGGTGTAGACGAGCGTGTCGCCCCGGATGTCCGCGATGCCCGCGAGGCCCCGGTCGAGGTTCGGGAGGGCAATCTCCTTGAGGTCGGGCAGCGCGTAGAGGTGGGGCACGCCGTACCCGTCCTCGTTCACGCTGACGCTCAGGAGCGTGCGCTCCTGGTTGATACCCGCGTCCTCGACCTCGTTCTTGGCGAGGGCCGGGATCGGCTGGCTCACCTTGCCGGTGGCGAGGTCGATGCTGTACAGGCGTCCCACGCCGTCCTGCTCGTGGTCGCTCAGGAAGTAGACGGACTTCTCGTCGGGCGCGTACCCGACGGCGTCGATCGAGACGGTCTTCCCCTCGCCCGCGACGCGCGTGTGGATCGGCGTGAGCTTGCCGGAGGCGACGTCGAGCTCGAAGAGCGTCGAGTCGCTCGAGGAGCGGAACTCGCCGACGAGGACGCGCTTGCCGTCGCGGGTGATATCACCCGCGTCCCAGGAGCCGGCGTTGCCGACGAGGAGCGTGCTCTTGCCGGCGACGGGGTTGCCCTTGTCGTCCTTCGCGCCGGGCGTGAAGTCGTACCGGTACACGTAGAAGTCGTTCGGGCTCTTGTCGTTCGCCGTATAAAGGAAGCCGCTGTTGTCGGGCAGCCACTTCTGCACCGTGTGCACGACCTCGGGGTTCACGAGCACGGGCGTCAGGTTCGTCGCCGGGTCGGTGTTCTTCTGATCGAGGAGGTAGACCTGCGTCTTCTCGTTGCCGCCCGCGGCGGTCATGACGAGGAGCTTGCTCCCGTCCTCGGAGAGGGAGAAGCCCGTGCAGCCGTCCTTGAAGTTCGTCAGCCGGGCCATGTCGTCGCCGGGCTTGATCGTCGTCTGGCCGCCGGCGGCTGGGGCGACGCGGTAGAGCTGCCAGACGCCATCGGGCCAATCGCGCAGGTACATCGAGCCGTCGGGCGCGAGCGTGGGAGCGCCCGGGGCGCGGATGCGCATGAACTTCTCGATGCCCGGGCCCTTCTCGACGAGGCCGGGGGCGGTGGTCTTCTGCTGCTGGCCGGTCGCGGCGGGGGCGAGGGCGAGCCCCGCGGCGAGAACGAGGCCCAGCGCGATGCACGACGAACGGTTTGCCATGGACGTTGCTCCGTGTGAAAAGCCGCGGCGCTGCGAACGCCGCGGTGGAGAGGTTATTCACGCACGACGCGGCGTTGTTTCGGGGTGTTTTGCGGTCGGTCGGTCGGGTGGGTGGTCCGGGTGGGGCGATTGCACCACAGCGACACAGAGGCACAGAGAAGAGGGTGGGGCTGGCCCTGCCTGTACACTCCGCCATGCGGCGGCCGGGGGTCAGGTTCTGGCGGGCAGTCTTCGCCGCGTCGGTGATTTTGTTTGTTGCGGGCGTGATTGCGGCTGCCGCCGTGTCCGGCCCCCCCGTGTACACGCAGGTGTCGCCGACGAACACGGTTGTGTACGGCGGGGGCTTGGTTGGCGTGGTCTGGATTAATACTCGCCTTCAACCCTCGGATCCGAGCTTCGTGTGGGCAATTGGTCTCGACGTCACGTCGGTGCCGGGTTCGCCGCCCAAGTTTCGTTGGAGGCCAAGGCACAGATGGAATGAGTATTACGGGCTCACCGCGGTGCCGGCGAAGTATGTCTGGATGCTGCCTCTTCTTACGGGCTTGGGCGCCGCGTTCATTCTCCACCGCCACAAGAAGCGAAACGCGGCCGCGCTGTGCGCGGGGTGCGGCTATTCCCTCGCGGGTCTGCCCGCTGACGCCGCGGCGTGCCCCGAGTGCGGCGGGAAGATCGGGAAGAGCACCACCGAGGCTCGAAGACTCGCCGAGGTGGTGGCACAATCTGTTTCTGCTCCGCGCTCCTCCGCGACCACCGCGTTCACACCCTCTTTTCTCTCCGCGTTTCTCGGCGCGTCTCTGCGACCTCCGCGATCGCGGAGACCGGCTTTCGACCGCCGGGCCACCAAGAAGACATACCTTCCGTCATGCGCGTTCAAGATTCGCATGCACAGAACATCCTGACGTCCCGCGTACTGCTGGCCCGGTACCTCAAGGGGTTCGGGGACGCGAACCGCACGAAGCAGGCCCCGGCGCTGCCGAACCACGCGGCGTGGAGCCTCGGGCACCTGGCGCTCACGATGTACCGCGCGGGTGAGCTGGTGGGCGGGAAGGCGCCGCCCGCGGCGGATTTTGTCGCGGGGGAACGGGGCGACGCGCAGCGGTTCGGGCTGGAAGGCGTCGCCTTCGGCTCCAAGCCGGTGGACGACCCCTCGATCTACCCGGGCTATGCGCGGTGCGTCGAGATCTTCGACGGGGCGACCGAATCGCTCGCCGCGGTCGCGCGGAACATGAGCGATGAGAAGTTCGCTTCGACGGTGACGTGGGGGATGGCGGGGAACGTGATCCCGGTCAACGACCTCTTCGCGCGGATGGTCTTCCACAACGGCGCGCACTGCGGGCAGATCGCGGACCTGCGGCGGGCGCTGGGGATGGGCTCGATCTTCTCGTGACCGGAGGGCGTCGCTCTACCATCGGGCGATGCGTGCGGACGGGCTTTCCATCGAGGACGTGCGGCGGATCGCGCACCTGGCGCGGCTGGAGCTGACGGACGCGGAGCTCGCGGACGCGCGGGTGAAGCTGGGCGCGGTGATGGCGTACATGGAGCGGCTGTCGCGCGTGGACGTCGAGCGCGTCGCGCCCTTCGCGCACGCTCCGACGGAGGGGGCGATGCGAGAGGACGTCGCCGGCCCGACGCTCCCGACGGCGGCGCTGCTGGGGATGGCGCCGGAGTCGTGGGAGGGCTTCGTGCGGGTGCCGAAGGTGCTCGGCGACGGGGGCGGGGCGTGAGCCCCACCGGTGCGCCGATGTGCGCGCGCGAGATCGCGGGGGCGGTGCGCGGCGGCGCCGACGCGGCGATGATCGCACGCGGCGCGGTGGAGCGTTCGGAGGCGGCGAAGAGGCTGCTGAATGCGTTCCTCGATGTATTCGCGGAGCGTGCGCCCGAGCACGCGCGGGGCACAGCTCGCGACCTGCCGCTCGCGGGCGTGCCGGTCGCGGTGAAGGACAACATCTGCGTCGGGCCTGACCTGCGCGAGCAGGGGGACGCGCTCGGGTACGGCGGGCGCACGACGTGCGGCTCGCGGATGCTGGAGAACTACCGCTCGCCCTTCACGGCCACGGTGGTGCGGCGGTTGATCGATGCGGGGGCGGTGCTCGTCGGCAAGACGAACATGGACGAGTTCGGGATGGGCTCGAGCGGGGAGAACTCCGCGTTCGGCCCGACACGGAACCCGATCGACGAGGTCCGCGTGCCGGGCGGGAGCAGCAGCGGGTCCGCCGCGGCGGTGGCGGCGGGCGTCTGCCCGGTCGCGCTGGGGAGCGACACCGGCGGGAGCATCCGGCAGCCCGCGGCGTTCTGCGGGCTGGTGGGCGTGAAGCCGACGTACGGGCGGGTGTCTCGGTATGGATTGGTCGCGTACGCGAGCAGCCTTGACCAGATCGGGCCGATCGCGAGGAACGTGACGGACGCGGCGCTCGTGCTGGACGCGATCTGCGGGCACGATCCGCACGACGCGACGAGCGCGCGCCGCGAGGCGGGGTTCGTGCGCGATCTCGAGCGGCCGGTGGAGAACCTCACGCTGGCGGTGCCCCGGCAGGCGCGGGGCGGGGCGAACACGCCGGCGGTGGAGCGGTCGTTCGGCGCGGCGTTGGAGCGGTTCCGGGCGATGGGCGCGCGGATCGTCGATGTCGATCTGCCGCTGCTGGAGGACGCGGTCGCGGCGTATTACATCATCGCGCCGGCGGAGGCGTCGAGCAACCTGGCGCGGTACGACGGTGTGCGGTACGGGCGGCGCGCGGCGCTGAAGCCGGGCGAGGGGCTGCGCGAGCTGTACGTGCGGAGCCGGAGCGAGGGACTCGGCGCGGAGGTGCGGCGGCGGATCATACTCGGGACGCACGTGCTGAGCGCCGGGTACCACGACGCGTACTACACGACGGCGCTGAAGGTGCGGCGGGCGCTGCGGGACTCCATCGAGGCGGTGTTCAGCGGTGACAGCGCGCGTCCGGCGTGCCACGCGATCCTGACGCCGACGACGCCGGGCGCGGCGTTCAAGCTCGGCGAGAAGAGCGCGGACCCGATGGCGCTGTATCTGGAGGACGTGTACACGGTGACGGCGAACCTCGCGGGGCTGCCGGCGATGAGCGTGCCGATGGCGCCGGCGGTGATTGATGGTCGCGAGCTGCCGCTGGGCTTGCAGATCATGGCGCCGGCGTTCGAGGATGGGGTGATGCTGCGGATCGCGCGGATGTTTGAAGAGAGTGCGTAGTGCCTAGTGCGTGGTGCGTGGGGAAGAGAGAGAAGAAGAGACGGATTGGAGAGTTCTTGCCGGGGCGGGGGCTTTCCAGCCCCCGCGGGGCCTGAAAGGGCCCACCCCATCGGGAGAAGACCCCTCACCGGCGGCTGCGCCGCCACCTCTCCCCGTGAAGACACGGGGCAGGGGAGGAAGAAGGCCGCCGCGGAGCGGCGGGGTACCAAGACTTACTGCTTGCCGGATTCCTTGGCCCAGGTGTCCTTGAGGGTCACGGCGCGGTTGAAGACGAGTTTGTCCGCCGCGCCGGAGCCGCCGAAGCGCTTGCCGCTGTCGGGGTCGACGCAGAAGTAGCCGAGGCGCTCGAACTGGAAGGTGTCCCCCTCGCCGATCGGGATGTCGTGCGTCACCTCGCGCCCGCGCTCGTGGACGCGGATGCTCCGCGTCGCCGTGCGGTAGCGCGCGGCCCCGAGGAGGTGCGGGTCAAGCTTGGCGTCCGTGATCACCTCGAGAGACGCGGGGTTCAGGTCCTCGACGAAGTCGCGCTTGGTGCCGTCCGGGTTCACGCCGCCCGGCGACTCGGCGCGGAAGAGGCGGTCGAAGAGGCGCACCTCGCCGTCCACGGCGTGCGCCGCGGAGACCCAGTGCAGCGTCGCCTTGACCTTGCGGGGCGGCTCGCCGTTGGGGCCGGGCGGGGCGTCGCCGCCGCGGGTCGCTGGGTCGTACGTGCAGCGCACGCACGTGGCGTTGCCGTCGGCGTCCTTCTCGACGCCGACGCACTTGATGAAGTAGGCCCAGCGCAGACGGACCTCGGTTCCGGGCGAGAGGCGGAAGAACTTCTTGGGCGGGTTCTCCATGAAGTCGTCGCGCTCGATGAAGAGCTCGCCGCTGAACGGGATCCTGCGGGTGTGCGCGGCCACGTCGGCCGCGCCGCTCTCCTTCGCGCGCTCGGCGGCCTCGGGGTTGACGACGAAGTCCAGGTGCTCGACGACGGGGGAGCCGTCGGCGTTCTTCGGCCAGTTCTCGATGACGACGCGCAGCGGGCGCAAAACGCACATGGCGCGCGGCGCGTGCTTGTTCAGGTGATCGCGCACGCTGTTCTCGAGGCGCGTCAGGTCGATCACGCTCTCGGTCTTGGTGACGCCGACCTCTTCGCACAGGGCGCGGATCGCCGCGGCGGGATACCCGCGACGGCGCAGGCCGCAGATGGTGGGCATGCGCGGGTCGTCCCACCCGTTCACCCGCTTCTCCTGCACCATGCGGAGCAGGTTGCGCTTGCTCAGCACCGTGTAATTGAAGATGAGCTTGGCGAACTCGATCTGCTGCGCGTGGTGCGCGGGCTTGTCGCGCCCCGCGTTGATCGCGTCGATGAACCAGTCGTACAGCGGCCGGTGGTTCTCGAACTCCAGCGTGCAGATGCTGTGCGTGATCCCCTCGGCGGAGTCCTCGATGCCGTGCGCCCAGTCGTACATGGGGTAGATGCACCAGGCGCCGCCCGTGTGCTGGTGCTCCTCGTGCAGGATGCGGTACATCACCGGGTCGCGCAGGTTGAAGTTGGGGCTCGTGAGGTCGATCTTGGCGCGCAATGTCATCGCGCCGTTGGGGTGCTTGCCCTCCTTCATCTCGCGCAGCAGGCGCAGGCTCTCGTCGACGGGCCGGTCGCGGAAGGGGCTGGTCGCGGGGACGCTGGGCGTGCCGCGGCGCTTGCTCACTTCCTCGGCGCTCAGCCCGCAGACGTACGCGAGGCCCTTGCGGACGAGGTCTTCGGCGTACTCGTACATGTGGCCGAAGAGGTCGCTGGCGTAGAAGAGGCCGCCGCCGTGGGGGCCGGTGAAGTCGGCGCCGAGCCAGAGAACGTCGCGGATGATGCCGTCCACGTACTCCTGCTCTTCCTTGGCGGGGTTGGTGTCGTCGAAGCGGAGGTTGAACTTCCCGCCGTACTTCTGCGCGAGGCCGAAGTTGAGGCAGATGCTCTTGGCGTGGCCGACGTGGAGGTAGCCGTTGGGCTCGGGCGGGAAGCGCGTGTGGACCTTGGGGCGGTCCGTCCCCGGCCACGCGCCCCACTTCAGGGCCGCGCCGTCGGCGTCGATGATCTGCTCGATGAAGTTCGGGGGCCGCTCCGCGGGCTCGCGGCGGGCGTCGGTCTCGGGCTGCGACGGGGTCTTCGTGTGTGCGCCCGTCGAAGCGTGCCCGTGAACGGGCGTCGTGACGGGCTTGCCGGCATCGGACATAGCAAGCTCCTTGATGGCGCCCCGCCCCAGCGGGCGGAGGCGGCCGATTGTACGGCGGACTTCGCCTAGCGTCACCGCGTTCGGATGGTGCGAGATCCCCTCCCAGTCCCGCGTGCGCGGCCCGTGCTGGTCACGGGGGTGGTGCTGGCGCTCTACACCGTGCTCGCGGTGTGCATGATCGCCTCGCGCCGGGCGCCGTCGCGGGTCGCGTACGACCAGCGCTTGTACCACGAGGACGCGGTGCGGCAGTTCGCGGCGCAGTGGCCCGCGATCGACGTGTGGGATTACCAGTCCGCGACGACGCCGGGGTACCACGTCACGCTCGGGCTGGTTGCGCGGTACGTGAGCGACGAACGCTGGGCGCTCCAGTGCGCTGGGATGCTCTGGACGGGCCTCTTCATGGGCCTGTGGGCCTGGGTCGTCGGCCGGCGAGCGCCGTGGCCGATGGCGATCGCGCTCGCGCTGCCGATGGTCCTCTCGAACTACCAGCTCCTGCCGGGGGCATTCCTGCTGCCGGACGCCGCGGGGTGGCTGGGCGTGCTCGCGATCCTCGCGATCGCACTGCGGCCGCGCGTGACGGCGCCGTGGCTCGTCGCGTGCGGCGCGATCCTTGTTTACACGGTGCTCATGCGGCAGATCCACGCGTGGACGGCGGGGCTCGTGCTCGCTTCGACGTGGCTGAGCACGCCCGCGAACGACGACGAAGCCCCCGGCGAGCCGCCGCTGGCGAAGCAGCTCTTCGGCGACCTCGGGCCGCGTGTGCGGCGCACGCTCATCGCGATCGCGTGCATCGTTCCCGCCGCGGTGCTGCTCTTCCTGTTTCTGCGGTACTGGGGCGGGCTGGTCCCGCCGCGGTTCCAGGAGTGGTACCGGCCGCGGACGCCGACGCAGATGGCGTTGTCGCCGTCGCTGGTGTACCTGCTCGCGGTCGTCGGCGCGTACAGCCCGTTCTACGCGGCCTCCTGGTTCCCCGCGCTCGTGCGCGCATGGAACGAGCGGCGGGACGCCATGCTGTTGATCGCCGCGGCGGGCGTGGTCGCGGCGTTGATCCCGCCGACGGCGCCCGATTACGACGAGGGGCGGCGCACGGCGCTCTGGGAACTCGCGAAGCGCTTTCCCATCATCGCCGATCGGTGGTCCCTGCTCATGATCGGCCTCGCGGTGCTCGGGAGCATCGTGCTCGGCGCGTTGCTCCTCGCGCAGCGGCCGCGGCAGCGGCTGATCCTGCTCGCGGCGTTCCTGGGCATGGCCGCGGCGCTCTCCGCGAGCGTCGAGGTGTGGCAGCGCTACACCGAGGCGCTGGTGCTGATGGTGGTGACGATCGCGTGCTGCCATGTCGCGGCGGAGAGCGAGAGAACGGCGGACGCCGGAGAGCACCGCCTAGGCTCGAAGACTCGCCGAGGCGGTGGCACGATCAGGGCCGCGCGCGTCGCGGGGCCGGCGCTGCTGGGCGTGGTGCTCGGCCTGGGCACATTGCGGCTGATGACGCGCAACACGCTCGACATCGATGGCCCGCCGCCGCCAGCGAAGGCGCCCGACCACCACGGGCTGTTCGATCCGCCGGTGCTGAAGCCGAGACCGGAGAAGCCGGCGGGGAGGAGCTTTTGGCCGGGGTGAAGATGAGGAGGTGGGGAGGTGAACAGGTGAGGAGGTGATGCGCACCGCTGCTCTTCTCACCTCGTCACCTCCCCACCTGCTCACCTCCTCATGGTCGCCATTCGCACACCAACACACAGAACCGTCCGAACTACAGTGCCCCATGACCACGCCCGCGACGCCTTCGAACCCGCAGCCGACACCCGCGCCCACTCCGGCCCCGGGCGGCAAGCCGACCGTTACCTTCGAGGAGTTCGCCAAGCTCGACCTGCGCGTCGCGAAGATCGTGAAGGTCGAGCCGCACCCCAACGCCGACAAGCTCTACAAGCTGCAGCTCGACGACGGCTCCGGCACGCCCCGGCAGATCTGCGCCGGCATCCGCGAGCACTACGAGCCGGACCAGCTCCTGGGCCAGCGCATCGTCATCGTCGCCAACCTCGCGCCCCGCGTGATCCGCGGCGAGGAGTCGCGCGGCATGCTCCTCGCGGCGAGCAACGTGAGCAAGGACGCCGCCGCGGCGGGCGAGCAGCGGAGCGTTGTGATCCTCACGACCCTGTCGGACATCGGGCCGGGCGCGGTCGTGTCGTGATTGTCACGCGGGCTTCCCCGCGCTATCGACCAGGATCGTCACAGGCCCGTCGTTGAGAAGCGTCACGCGCATGTGGGCGCGGAAGACACCCGTCGCGACGTGGCACCCCGCCGCGGCGGAGCGCACGAGCCCCGCGAAGCGCTCGAACATCGGGCCGGCCTGCTCCGGGCGCATGGCGTTGTCGAAGGAGGGGCGGCGGCCCTTGCGGGCGTCGCCGGCGAGCGTGAAGTTTGGGACGAGCAGGAAGCTGCCTTTGAGGTCGAGGGCGCTCCTGTTCATCCTGCCCTGATCATCCTCGAAGATGCGCAGGTTGACGAGCTTGTCGGCCGCCCACGCGAGGTCCGCGTCGGTGTCGGTCGTCAGCAGGCCGCAGAGGGCGAGGAGGCCGGGGCCGATCTCGCCGACGACCGCGCCCTCCACCTCGACGCTCGCCGACGCGACCCGCTGAACGACGACGATCATGCGCGAGCGTAGTAGATGGAGAATGAGAGACGCACGGAGGCGCCGAGGGAAAAGCGTGCGTTATGCGTGTCGACGGAGAAGAGCGAGCGAGCGGTCGCGGAGAAGAGAAAGACACGGGCGGGCGGCGGAGTGAACAGAAAGAACGCGCGAGCGCACATCACCTCTTCACTCGCGCACTCCCCCTCATGGCTTCACCGCGTCCGCCGGCTCCGCGCGTGCGGCCGCCCCCGGGGATTCGGAGGGGAAGAAGGAACGGGCCGGAAGCCCGTGCCGCAAAAGAAGAAAAGCCCCGGGCTCTCACCCGGGGCTTCTTTACGCTTACCTGATGGCCGATGCCCAGTGCCTTCCTAGAGGCAGGGGCCGCCGCCGAAGACGCTGAAGAAGGCTTCAAGGTCGAGGTTGTCCGGGAAGAGCCCGTCGTTGTTGAAGTCAAGGTCCCCGCACGTGCCGGTGGAGCACGCGCCCCCGCCGAAGACGTCCAGGAAGTCCTGCAGGTCCTGGTTGTCCGGGAACAGCCCGTCACCGTTGAAGTCGATCGAATCGCAGGCCGGGCCGCCGCCGCCGAGGGGGACGCGGATGACCGCCTGGCCGATGTCCGTGTCCGAGCCGTTGCACAGGGCCGCGTTCTCGTCACGCAGGCGGACGACGGCGTAGAGGTGCGTGTCGGTGAGCACGGACTTGTCGTCGATGAAGGTGCGGACGTAGACGCCGTCGTTGAAGACGCCGTCGCCGTCGAGGTCCACGGGATCGTTCTCGCGGAGGAGCACGCGCTCGTTGTTGTAGACGATCACCGCGTTGGCGAGCGGGTCCGCGGCGCTCGTGGTGCCGCCCACGATGTAGCCGCCGGCGCCGTTGCTGCCGATCTGGAAGAAGTTGGTGGTGAACGACGCGTCGTCCCACGTCTCGGTCGCGCCGGTGAAGATCGCCGAGTCCGTCGCCGCGACGACCGTGCCGTTGCGGATCACCCAGTCGACGGTGTCGACGTTCGGGCCCGAGACCATCCAGTCGCCGTTGGGGCCCATGTGCGTGGAGTGGATCGTCGTGCCGACCGGCGACGCGAAGTCGGGGAGGGCGGTTCCTTCCTGGACGACGACCGCGCCGTCGACGATCACGACGACGTCGGAGGTCGTGGGCGAGCCCTGGAGGGTGGTGCGGGCGATGTAGTGGGCGTGGTCGGCGCTGAACTGCGGCCCGACTGCGATGCCGGTGGAGATCGTACCGACGAAGAACGTCGTGCCGCCCGACTGGCCCGTCGGGACGCTGTTGCCCTCGTGCAGGACGACGGTGTTGCCGTTGTCCTTGAAGATCGCGGTGTCCGTCGAGGTCGTGAGGCCCGTCATGTTGTGGTAAAAGGCCGCGGTGCCGGCGGTGGAGATGTGCGGGTTGTCGTTGGTGGAGCCGAACGTCGCGCCCGCGATCGAGGGCACCGGCGTGGTGGCTTCCTGGGCGATGAGCGTGGCCGGGGAGGCCGGGCCGATCACGACGTAGCCGTCGTTCGCGGTGCCGGAGCGGTTGTCGATGCCGGAGAAGGCGATGCTGCCGGCGTTGTTGATGCCGTAGGAAGTGTCGTAGCTGAACGGGAAGTACGGCGGCGGCGTGACATCGCTTCCCTGCGCCGAGGGGATCTCGGGCGACAGGTTCTCTTGGGAGACAACCGTGCCGGCGTTCGTGCCGGCGTTGTGAACGAAGAGGACCAAGTCGTTGCTGGTCGCGAGATCGGTGTCCCAGCTCATGAGGAGCTGGTTACCGTCGGCGCTCGCGAAGATGCGGCTGGGCCCGGCCGTGCCGGAGAAGCGGGCGCCGCTGAGGCCCGGGACGAGCGACGTCTCGGACTCGATGAGGTTCGAGTACATGCCCACCGCCTCCGCCGAGGCCGGCGCCGCCGGGCGGATGAGCGTCGTGTTGTTCGCGTTGTTGTTGCCGGGGACGTTGTCGATCGACGACGCGGTCACCGAGCCGGCGATGTTCAGCGAGCCCATAGCCATGGCCATCGTGTCGATGGTCAGCACCTGGCTGGTGTTGGCCGCCATGCCGCCGATGTTCCACGTCAGCGTGTTGCCGCTGGGCGTGAGCGCGGGGTTGGACGACATGAACATCGCGTTGGGGTCGAGCGTGATCGTGGCGGTGACATCCGTCGCCGGCTCGGGCCCGGTGTTGCTCACCGTCACCGTGTACTGCACGGTGCCGCCCATGCTCACCGAGCAGTCGGCGGGGTCGGCGATCGCGATGCCGACGTTTGCGCCCGCCGGCGGGATCACGAGGCCCGGCGCCCAGGCGCCGCCCGAGAAAATGCCGCCCGTGCTCACCGGGGGCATGGGGATCGAGGCCTCGTAGGCGTCCGCCGCGATGTTATAGACGTAGATCTGCTGCGTCGCTGTGTCGTTCACCATGTAGACGCGCCCGTTGCCCACCGCCGCGCCGTCGATGTCGGTGTCGCCCGGGGGATAGGGCTCGAGGTTCGTGAGCGTCGGGGCCGTGAAGGGCTTGTCGATGCGGACGACGCCGCGGCCCGGGCCGGCGGTGGAGTCGTTGCACGCGTACAGGGCGTTGCTGGTGTGGTCGAAGTCGATGCCGCCGTAGTCGCCGGCGAGCGAGGAGAGCTGCGTGCAGACGCCCGTGCTCGGGTCGATCTGGTAGAGCCCCGGCGCCGTGACGCTGCGGTAGCCGATGAGGATGTTGTCGACGGAGTCGTACGCGAGGCCCGTGAACGAGACGGAGCCGCCGCCGGAGAGCGTGAGCGCGATCGGTGCGCTCGGCGTCAGCTGCGAGAGCGCGACGATCGGTGCGCTGATCAGCGACGTGCCGTTGTCGAGCCAGTACAGGATGCCGCCGGCGTTGTTCGCCGCGGCGCCCCACACCTGCGCGTTCGAGCCGTTCGGGATCAACTGGAACGGCGCGCCCGGGTTGGCCAGGTCGATCACCCACAGGTCACCCGCGCTCGAGTCCGTGCCGACGACCAGCTGCGCCTGGGCCGCGCCGGCGCTCAGGGCCAACAACAGCGCAGCGGAAAGAACACCCTTCTTCATGATAACCTCTCCTATCCAAACAAAACCCCACCCCGGCGCGGACCCTCCGCACCCTACTCCGTGTGGAGTGTACAGGACGTGTCAAGGCCCCCCGCATAGAAATGAGCGACGTTGTGCGGGGATCCAACCGGTCTGAGGCGGTGTGAAACGCGGCGGGCGGAGGGGACGGGCGGCGAGCGCGCTGCGCGTACGGGTACTCCACGCCGTCGTGGGCCGCCCGCTGAAACCCCTTTCCTCAGCACCCGGCCCCGCCGAAGGCCGCGAAGAAGTCGGCGATGTCCGTATTGTCGGGGAAGAGGCCGTCGCGGTTGAAGTCGATGCTGTCGCACACGCCGGGGCACGATGCGCCGCCGAAGACGTCCAGGTAGTCCTGCAGGTCCTGGTTGTCCGGGAAGAGCCCGTCGTTGTTGAAGTCCAGGTCGCAGGGCGTCGCCTCGTCGCCATTGAGCACGCCGTCGTCGTCCTCGTCAATGCCTTGACGCGTCTCCGTCCCTTGCACGACGAGCGTGTACGTGAGCTCGGTGCCCGGGCCCGCGAGGGCCTGCAACGCCGCGGGGGTGATCGTCTGGCCCGCGCGGTCGCTCTGGAAGGTTGTCGCGTTCACGAGCGCCCAGCCGCGTTCGCGTCCGTCGATCTTCCCTTTCACGATCATGCTCACGCGAGCGCTCGCGTTCGCGACGTTGAACATATCTGTCAGCAGCGTCGCCTGCGCGCCCGTCGGCGTGGGCGTTGCGAGCGTCGTCTGCTCCCCCACCGCCGCGTGCGTATCCTTCGAGGTCCCGCCCGGCGGCTCGAGCGGGTTGCTGATGCTGCCCGGCGGCAGGTCCGATCCCGAGAAGCAGAGCATGAAGGCCGTGAGGTTGGCGACCTCCTGATCGCTGGCAACGTTGAAGGCGGGCTCGGCGATGAAGCGCTCCACCGAGTCCACCGAGCCGTCGTGCAGGTAACCAAAGCCCGCCGTGTTGCGCAGTTGCGTGGTGTTGAAGCCCGTCTTCTCGTACATATTGCGGAGCTGCGGCACCTTCATCGAGACGTTGGAGACGCCGTCCACGCTCACGAGCGCGCGGTGACGCTCGCCCAGCGGTCCCGCGGCGATCGCCTGATATGTCGCGCCGACGAGCCGGAAGTCCGTCCCCGCGCCCGTGGGGAGCGTGTGGCACGTCACGCACGCGAAGGCGCCCATATCGATGCGCCGGTTGGTGTCGCGGTAGAGGGCGAGGCCCGCCTGCGCGTTGCCGTTGGGTAGGGGCGTGCCCGCGGCGCCGAAGCGGCCGGTGCGGTAATGGCCCGGCAGCGGCATGTTCGTGGGCAGGGTGTTGTTGAAGTTGCGGTTGGGGTTGGGCGGGAAGTGGATCGTGGCGACGAAGGCCTCGAACTCCTGCAGCTGCGCGGGCGTCGGAGGCAGATCATCGCCGAGGAGGCCGACGAACGCGGGGGCGAAGGCCTCGAGGCCGGAGCGGTCGCCACGCCAGTGGTGCGGCTCGTGACCCACGATGTCTTGGAACGTCTGCGTCACCATCGGGCCCTTCATCGGATGAAAGGGCTGGAATGCGGGGTTGGGCGGCACGGGCGAGTTGGGCGAGAGGCCCGGCAGGCCGAAGCCCAGGTTGTTCGCGCCCAGCGACTGCTGCAGCTGCGTCGGGTCGCCGAGGTCCCAGCCCAATCGGTCGGTGCGCCCGTCGATGTGGCAACTCGCGCACGAGGCCTGGCCGAGGCCCGATGTGAGGTGCGTGTCGTAGAGGAACTTGCGGCCCGTCTTGATCGCGCCCGGCGTGGGGTCGAAGAACTCGACCGTCTGCTCGACGGTCTCGGTCGCCGTGCTCACGACGCTGATCGACGCGCCGAACTTGTTGAGCACGTACAG
>Ga0196973_1000176_pt1 | contig 17411 bp, 24 predicted proteins | sample S1_513CmetaG_FD_155457 | JGI IMG/M metagenome (GOLD analysis project Ga0196973, IMG submission 155457) | Soil microbial communities from Anza Borrego desert, Southern California, United States - S1_5-13C | ecosystem: Environmental > Terrestrial > Soil > Desert | place: USA: California...
GTGTTTCTCTCCCCCCGAACGGACACGGCCAATGACCAGCGATAACGCGCAGTCACCACCGGAGCTGGCCGATCCGGACGAGATCACGGCGAACGCGCTCGAACGCGCACCGGAGGGACAGCCGATCGGAGGCAGAGGAGAGGTCGACTGGGACAGGATCCGTGGAAGGGCGGCGCCCCGACTCTGGACGCGCCCTCTCCGCCCGCTGACGCGCGAGACGTCGTACGGCTACCGGTTCATGGACTGGTGCTCGGAGCGCAGCTACCCCCTGGACCCGTGGGAGCGGTGGGTCGCGATCCACGTGGGCGAGCTACTGCCGGACGGGCGACCGCGCTTCCGGCGCGTCGTGATCATCGTCGCTCGGCAGAACGGCAAGACCCTGCTGCTCAAGCTCTTGATCTTGTGGTGGGCATACGAGGATGCGCAGTTGACCATCCTCATGACCAGCACAAACCTGGACTACGCACGTGCGGCGCTGTTCGAGGCTGCCGAGATGGCCGGCGCGGAGGTCAACATGCCGCGGGGCTTCCGACGGATGCCGGGCCTCCAGCCGCCTGCGATCCGGCAGGCGAACGGGCAGGAGCGACTCACGGCGCCGTCGAGGCAGGACGACGACGGATTCCACCAGGGCGGTACCTTCATGATCGCTGCTGCGAAGGGTGACTCGGCGGGGCGCTCGCTCACGATCAATCGCCTGGTCATGGACGAGATCCGCGAGCACAAGTCGTGGTCGCCGTACAACGCAGCCATGCACACTCTGAACGCGGTGCGTGACGCACAGGCATTTTTCGTGTCGAACCAGGGTGACGCAACGTCGGTGGTGCTCCGCGGCCTGCGCGCGTCCGCGATGACCGGCCAGGACCGGCGACTGGGCCTGTTCGAGTACTCGTGCCCGGAGGGTTCGCGCCCCGACGATCTCGCGGCGCTCGCGTACGCGAACCCGAACCTGGGGTACCGGATCGACCCGGAGACGCTGCTGGGTGAGGCTGTGACCGCCATGCAGCAGGGAGGCGAGGCGCTGACCAAGTTCAAGACGGAGATCATGTGCCTGGACGTGCCTGTGCTGGACCCTGCGATCGACATGGACGCCTGGCGTGACTGCGCTGAGGTCGTCGAGCTGTCGGGCCTGCGCCGTCGACTGGCCGCCTGCCTGGATGTCTCTCCGGACGGCGAACACGCCACGCTGGTGGTCGCCGCCGTCGATCGGGAGGGCATCGTCCGGGTGGAGGTCGTGCGCGAGTGGACCAGCGCTCACCTGCTGCGCCGCAGCCTCGCGCTCACGGTGAAGCGCGTCCAGCCGAAGGTGTTCGGGTGGTTCCCGAACGGCCCCGCTGCTGCAGTGGCCGCAGACCTGGCGGCGCCGAAGCAACGCCGCTCCGCAGCGTGGCCGCCACCTGGCGTCGAGGTCCGGGAGATCCGCGCGGAGGTGCCGGCCGTGTGCATGGGCTTCGAGGAGCTCGTCCGCGCTCGCGGGTTGCGACACCCGAACGATGAGCTACTCACCGCACAGGTAGGCGACACGCAGCGTCAACAGGTGGGCGACGTGTGGGTGTTCGGCCGGCGCGACGCTGCCGGCCCTATCGACGCCGCGTACGCCGCAGCGGGCGCCGCGCACCTCGCGCGCCTACTGCCGGAGCCGCCCCGAGTGCGCACGCTGCGCACGCCGAGTTAGGAAACCGATCGGTTACAGTTCGTCCATGGGACTGCGGACATGGATGGACCGATGGCTAGTGGCGGCGCCAGTCGCGCACCCGCGCGCCTTCATGGCAGACCCGGCGCCACCGACGCCGCTCGCGACGCACATCATCAACCTGTCCAGCGGACTACGGGTCGGCCGCGCAGAGGCGCTCTCCGTGGCCGCCATGCAGCGCGGGCGGAACATGCTGTGCTCGATCGCAACCCTGCCCATCCAGCAGGTAGACGCGAACAACGTCCCGATCCGCAACCCGCTGCTCGAACAGATCGACCCGAACGTGCCCAATGTGGTCGTCATGGCAGCCACCATTGAAGACTTGATCTTTGAGGGGAAGGCTTGGTGGCTGGTCACCGCGCGGGACTTCTACGGCTACCCCACGTCCGCGCGCCGGCTCGATCCCGCCGTCGTGACCATCGATCCCGCACCGGCTCGAACTCCGTCCGGCACGCTGCCCGCGGGCACCGACCCGGAGGGCCGACAGGTCCGCGTGAACGGACGTGTCGTGTCATGGCAGGACCTGATTAGGTTCGACTCGCCGAACCCTGCCGTGCTGACGGTCGGCCTGCGCGCGCTCCAGCGCGCCATCCTCCTGGACGCCGCAGCGCGCATGTACGCCGAAGACCCGCAGGCCCGCGAGTTCTTCACAGCCCGCGACGGTCTCGATCCCGAAGACGACGAAGAGATCGACAAGTTTCTCGACGACTGGCGCCAGGCCAGGAAGCGGCGCTCCGCCGCGTACGTGCCCTACCAGTTCGAGCACAACACGGTGAGCGCTACCAGCCCCGCAGAGCTGCAGCTAGCGGAGCTGCAGAAGACGGCGACCCTGGACATCGCAAACGCTCTCGGGGTGGACCCGGAAGACCTTGGGGTGAGCACCACATCGCGTACCTACGCGAACGACGTTGACCGGCGCCGCAACCGCGTCAACGACGTGTACGCGCCCTATATGCGTGCGATCACCGATCGACTGTCCATGGGGGACGTCACGGTTCGCGGACGGCGCGTCGTGTTCAATCTGGACGACTTCATGAAGTCCAACCCGACCGAGCGCGTCGCCTACTACCGGGAGATGAAGAACATGGGTGCCATGACCGTGGACGAGATCCGCGAGCGCGAGAAGCTGCCACCCGCTGTCGGTATGCCCCCCGCTGACAGCGAGGATGGCGGGACGGTCACCCCCCTCGAACCCCGGGGGGTGGCCGCCTCCCGCCGCGCGGCCGGCTACCGGTTCGCCACCGACGACGGACCACTGCGCTTCTCCTTCCAGTCGGCCGCAGGACACACGTTCTCCGTCGACACGGAGCGCCGGACCATCAGCGGACTCGCTCTCCCGTACGGCGCCGTGGCGTCCAACTACGGCACCAAGTTCAGGTTCCGCAAGGGTTCGCTTGAGTGGTCCAGCACCGAGCGGGTGAAGCACTTCCAGGACCACTACACGCCGATCGGCAGAGCACTCGAACTGTCCAGCACGGACGCCGGTCTGACCACAAAGCTGTCCGTGGCGCCCGGTCCGCGCGGTGACGAACTCCTCGCGCTCGCGGAAGCCGGAGTCTACGACGGACTCTCGGTCGGCGTCGACTTCTCCATGTACCCAGAAGACGGAGACGTCGAGCTGGGTGACGACGGCGTCTACGAAGTCGTTCGCGCTACCCTGCGCGAGATCAGCACCACGGCAATGCCCGCATTCGACGACGCTCGCGTGACCAAGGTGGCCGCGAGTCGAACCAGTGGAGGAACCATGAAGTGCGCCATGTGTGGCAACGAGCACGCGCCGAACGTGGCGTGCCAGTCGAACCCCGCGCCCGCGGCCCCGCCCGCGGCCCCGCCCGCGGCCACGCCGCCCGCGACAGACGGCGCGTTCACCGCGGAGGAGATGCAGCGCTTCCACGCGCTCGCGCAGCAGATGGGGCTGAACGCTCAGCTCCCCGCGGCGCCCGCTCCGGGGCCGGCGCTGGTCAACCCGACCACGTTCGACAGTCCGCCCGCTCACGTCAACGAGGCGACCCCGTACCGGTTCGACGCACGCGGCAACCTACTCCGCGGCACGCACGAGTTCTCCAGCGACCTGATGGCCGCCGCGAGTGGTGACAAGGCCGCGAGCGACCGCGTCACCGAGTTCGTGCAGCGCAGGTTTGCCGTCGCGACCGGCGACGTCAACGAACTCAACCCCGCGCAGAACCGGCCGGACATGTGGGTCGACCAGCGCCAGTACCGGTACCCGCTCTGGAACGCGATCAACAAGGGCACCCTGGCGAACATCACCCCGTTCTACTTCCCCAAGTTCAACAGCGCCAGCGGCCTGGTCGGCAACCACACGGAAGGCGTCGAGCCGACGCCCGGCACCTACACCACGACCAGCCAGACCGTGACGCCGACCGCCATCAGCGGCAAGGCGGAGATCAACCGCGAGGTGTGGGACCAGGGCGGCAACCCGCAGGTCTCCAACCTGATCTGGCGGAAGATGGAGCAGGGCTGGTACGAGGCGTTGGAGTCGTACGCCGTCGCCATCCTGGACGCGGTGACTCCGGTGCAGATCACCCTCACGGCCGGCGCGACGAACGCGACGCTGGTGGACGAGTTGACCCTGCAGCTCGCGCTGCTGCAGTTCGTCCGCGGCGGCTTCACGATGGACAACGCATTCACGCAGGTGGACCTCTACAAGGCTCTCGTGTCCGCAAAGGACAGTGCGGGGCGGAAGCTTCTCGCCCCGCTCAACCCTGCGAACGCGGACGGTACGGCGCGCACGAGCTGGACCGCGCTCGACGTGAACGGGACCGCGTTCCTGCCCGCCTGGGCACTGGCCGCCACAGGCACCGTGGCCGCCTCCTCCTACCTGTTCGACAGCGAGTCCGTCTGGGGCTGGGCGTCCACCCCGCAGCGGCTCGACTTCCAGTACCAGGTGAAGTCCGTGGACATCGCGATCTGGGGCTACAAGGCGGGCGCCATCACCGACCTGGCCGGCGTCCGTGAGATCGTCTACGACCCGACCGCGTGATGCTGTGGCTCGACGACAGCGTCTCGCCCATCGTTCCGGCGCCGTCACCCCCGACCGCGCCGGCAGGCCAACCAGGAGGAGATATGCCCACCAACGCACAGCTCACCGAAGAGAACGCCGCACTCCGCGCGCGGATCGCGGAGCTGGAGGCCGGCAACGGCGGCGCGACCGCGCGTCCGCCCGTCCCGCAGGCGCCGTCGTTCGGGATGTCCGAGGGCACCCGGATGGACATCGAACTCGCGAAGGCGACGATCAACGCCGACCCGGCAGTGAACCAGGTGACGATCACGGAGCCTGGCACTGGCAAGGCCATCGTTGTCACGGCGGAGAACGTCGACACGAGCGCGCTCGACGACCGCGAGTTCGCCGCAGCGCCGGCCGACGACGACACTGACACGCGCGACCTCAGCGCGCGGCGGAACGACTGAGCGCGGGAGAGCGGCCATGGCTTGGGAACCTCCCTACGTCAGCGAGACGGACCTGGCGGAGTACCTCCGTGTCGACGACGACGTTGACGCACCGGAGATGTCCCTCGCCGTGGTCGCTGCCTCCCGCGCGGTCGACGCGCACTGCCGGCGCCAGTTCGGCCAGCACGAGGCGCCGGAGCCTGTGCAGCTCATCCCCCGCCACATCGGGGGTACTGCCTACGTGCTCGACATTCCGGACCTGATGAACACGGTGGGCCTCCTGATCGACGGCGTAGCGCCGGACCCGACGCCGCTGCTGTACCCGCTCAGCGCCGCGCACCGCGGCCATCCCTGGACGCGGATGGCCTACCCGGGGTGGCGCCCCGAGGTTGTGACCGTGACGGCGCAATGGGGTTGGTCCAGCGTGCCGGAGACGGTGGAGCAGGCCACCCTCCTGCAGGCCGCCCGGTTCTTCAAGCGGCGCGACGCGCCGTTTGGCGTGGCCGGCAGTCCGGAATCCGGAACGGAAATGCGCTTACTGTCCAAAGTGGACCCGGATGTGGCGTTGCTGCTCCGCCCGCTCCAGCGACGGGCGATCCCGCGATGAACATCGAAGCAGTGCAGGCGGAGATCGCGACGAAGCTCGACGCCGTACCGGGGCTGAACGTGGTCGCCTACGACGCCGAATCGGTGACGCCGCCCGCCGTGCTGTTCGCCGTACCGGAGAACTACCAGTACGACAACACCTACGGACGCGGGTCGGACAGCTTCGTGCTCCCCATCACCGTCCTGGTAGGACGTGCGTCTGCTCGCGCGGCGCGTCGCAAGATCAACGAGTTCATCTCCGGGTCCGGCGACCTCAGCATCAAACGGGTGGTCGACGACAGCGCGTCGAACACGTACACGGCCTGCCACTCCGTGACCATCCGAGACGTCGAGCTGGGCACCATCCGCGTGGCCGCAGTGGACTACCTCGGCGCCACCTTCAACGCTCACATCGTCGGACCAGGAGACTGATCATGTTCGTACACTCGAAGCACACCGTCGTCACGCTCGACGGCGTCAACCTCTCCGCCTTCACCAAGACGACGTCCTTCGAGGACTCGACGTCGGTGCACGACACCACGACGTACGGCAAGGACCGGAAGACCTACGCCGCGGGACTGGGCGACGGCAAGATCACCATTTCCGGCACGGCGGACGACACGGTCACCGGGCCGCGTGCGGTTATCAAGCCGATCAAGGCCGCGGGCACGGCAGTACCGTTCGTATTCCAGCCCTTCGGGGTCGGCAACGGGAAGGCACAGAGCACGGTGGACGTCATCGTGACGTCCTTCAACGAGTCCAGCCCGGTCGACGACATGGTGCAGTGGACGGCGGAGCTGCAGATGTCCGGCGACCTGGACGAGACGGCACAAGCGTAAGGGGTTCAGTCATGGACAAGGAGAAGCTCTACAAGCGCAAGGCCACCCTGTGCACGAGACTCGTTGAGCTGGACGACGATGTCACGGTGGAGGTTCGCGCGCTGAGCCGCGGTGAGGTGGCTGCGATCAAGGAACAGGATCTCGAACCGGATGAGGTGGAGCGCCACTTCATCGCGCACGCCCTGACCGATCCTGTCATGTCCTATGAGGAGGTCACCCGCTGGCTGTGCGGGGAGGATGATGACCTCGGCGCACCAGCCGGCGACAGCGTGGCGCTCATGGAAGCCATCGCGGAGCTGTCCGGTTTCCGTGAGGGGGCGCGAAAAAGCGGAGTACCTCCGGTTCGACGACGACGCCGACGCTGAGTTTGAGTTCAGCCTTGCGGATCGACTCCATATGACGGTTGCGCAGCTCCGCGAGCAGATGCCGAACCGTGAGTACGTGCAGTGGCAGGCATACCTAGCGCGGAAGCACCAGCGCGAGGAGCTGGCCAGACAGATGATGCGGAGGTGACCACGTGGCGCGCTCGGAGCTGATGAAGCCTATTGCCATCGAAGGATTGGCGGAGGCCGCGCGGTCGCTGCGCAAGCTGGACAGCGACCTGCCGAAGGGACTCCGCCTCGCGCAGAACGAAGCGGGACAGCTCATTGTGGACCATGCGAAGCCGCAGGTCCCGAAGGACAGTGGTCGCGCAGCGAGCACGATTAAGGCGAAGTCCACTCGCACCGAAGGCCGCGTGGTCGGTGGATCGGCGCGCTACCCCTACTATCCGTGGCTCGACTTCGGGGGCGCGGTCGGCAAGGGCGACACGGTGCGCCGGCCGTACTACTCCGAAGGCCGCTACCTCTACCCCGCACTCGCGGCGAAGCGCGAAGACGTGCAGGACGCTCTCCTGCGCGCGCTGCTGCAAGTGTGCCGAGACGCAGGAGTCGACGTCGAATGAGCATCCTCATGGCCGCGGAGCCGGTCCTCACACCCGGACAGGGAATCATCCTGACCGCGGTGCTGGGCGTGTTCGGCACGCTCGTGGCTGCCATCGTCGAACTGCGGAAGGCGCGCGTGACCGCGCAACTCGCGCGGGACAACGCCGCGGTGAGCGCGGAGAAGATCAGCGCGGTTGAGCACGAGATGCGGCCGAACAGCGGCGGCTCGCTCCGCGACGCCGTCAACCGTCTGGGCGGCGATGTTCGCAAGGTGGACGACAAGCTGGACGGCTTGGTGGAACGCCTGGTGCGACTGGAGACGCGCACGGAGTACTTCATGCCACCTCGCCGTAGGGAGAGCGATCATGGCCAGTAAGCCCACCGTCACACTGACGTTCGACGGTGACGAGACCAAGCTGACCGATGCATTCGAGCGCGTCGGCGCGGCCAGCAAGCAGATGAGCAGCGAGGTAGGCGCCGCGTCTAAGTCCGGAGTGGACAGCGTCGGCGCCTCCACGGACGTCATGGTGGAGAAGGCGGACGGCGCGGAATCCAAGTTCATCGGATTCACCGACACGATCTCCGGCGTACAGGGCGCACTCGAAGGGCTGAGCGACCCGACGCTCACGGCGGGCGAGCGCATGGCCATCCTCGGCCAGGCGGGCGCCGACATGGCGGGCGGCTTCGCGAACCTGGTCATTCCCGCGCTCGGACGCTTCGGCTCCGCCATCGCAGCGACGACCGCGGGCACTTGGGCCATGACCACAGCGAAGGCCGCATGGGGATCTGTCACGAGCGGCGTGACTGTCGCAATGGGAGCGTTGAACGCAGTCATGCGAGCCAACCCGATCATGACCGTGATCACCATCGTGGGCCTCCTGGTCGCAGGCTTCCTGTTGCTGTGGAACAAGTCGGAGGGTTTCCGGAACTTCTTTATCGGCATGTGGAACGCGATCAAGGACGTGGTTGGAAGCGTCGTCACGTGGATCAAGAACGTCTGGAACGGCATTCCCGCCTTCTTCACTGGCATTGCTACGACCATCTCGAATGTGTTCTCCGGCATCGGGAACGCGATCAAGAACGCATTCCGGAGCGCACTGAACTTCGTGATCGACTTGCTGAACGGCGCAATCTGGGCCATCAACAAGCTCATCAGCGGCATCAACGCCGTGCCCGGAGTGGACATCCCGCATATCCCCAAGATCCCGAAGTTGCACACGGGTGGACGTGTGCCCGGCCTGCCGGGCCAGGAAGTGCTAGCCGTGCTGCAGGGCGGAGAGCACGTGTCCACCAGCTCGCAGGGCGGTGGCGGCGGAGCGACCATCACGTTCGCGGGTGACGTCGACAGCGCGTTCGCGTCCGCCTTCATGATGCTGCAGCAGCGCGGCGACATCATCATCACAGCCTGAGCGGAGACACGATGCTGAACTTCCCGCGCGACCTCTACGCCGAGTGGTACATAGGCGGCGAATGGCACAGCATCGCAGCAGACATCCGGCAGACCGCGCCCGTGCTCCTCAACCACGGCACCAAGGACGCCGCGCCGGCCGTGTCTCCCTGCCGTGCCACCTTCACACTCGACGATGGCCCCGAAGGCGGCAACGGCGACTACAACCCCCAGAACCCTCTCGGTCGCTGGCATGGACAGCTAGGGCGCAACACCCGGCTCCGCATGGGGTACAACGTCGGCGCCGACTCGTTCGACCGCACCGTCGCCGTGGGATGGGGCGCCGGCCCACTCGGCACGTGGACGAGCTACAACGGCGATGCGTCCGTGGTCGCGACTGGCGCCCGCCACTCCGTCCCGCTCGCAGTGGCCTACCGCTTCAACTACCTGACCGACGTCGTAGGGTCCAATGTGGATCTCCGAGTCGACGTGCAGCCCGGAGTGGTCGACGTGCAGGGCGGTCCTATCGAGCCGGCCAACCTGGTGCTCCGCGGGCTGAACAGCACGCAGTACTACGCACTGCGGGTCTCGATCAGCGCGGCCGAAGTGATCACCGTCGCGATCTACACGCAGAACTCGCCACTGTCCTCCGTCGCCACCGTGCCCCTGAGCTACACCGGCCAGAAGCTTCGGGTTCGATTCCAGTCCGACCAGAACACGTTCCGCGGGAAGGTGTGGAGCGCCGCGAGTTCAGAGCCGCTGAACTGGCACATCGAATACAGCCACGGCGCTGTATGGAGCGGCGGGTGGGTCGGCATCCGGTCCGGCGTCGGACCCGGGAACACCAACGCGAAGCCGGTCACATTCGACTACACGGACTTTCGGGTGCGACTCCCCCGGTTCGCTGGAGAGGTCGCAAAGCTGGTGCCACGGTCCGAAGTGGACCATAGCAACCCGCGTACGGAGGTGGAGGCCGCGGGCATCATGCGGCGGATGCAGCAGGGGAAACGCACGCTGGCGACGCCATTCGAGCGCTACCTGACTCGCACGCCGCCGTTCACGGTGGCCGGGTACTGGCCGCTGGACGCCGATAAGGACTCCTCGGCAATCGGCGTGTCGCCACTGTCGCATGTGGACGCCGCGGAGTTCGCGCGAGCGAGCGCCGCAACCGGCTCTGTGAAGTGGGGCGAGAGTACGCGCAGGCTGTCCGTAGACCGTGCCGTCACGCTGGCCAACGGCGGCATCCTGTCCACTCCGGTGGACCCGACGACGTTCGGCACCTCGTTCGCGGCCACCTGGACGCAGCAGTTAGGTGCCGACGCGCGAGCTGCTGCGTACCTCTTCATGGACGATGGCGGCTTCCTGCAGGTGGATCTCCTGCAGAGCGGGCGCGTGGATGTCTACCACTACGCACCGGGCGCCGGGGTCGGCACACTGGTGTTCGGGTTGACCCCGACCACCTACACGGGCGACGACAACCAGTGGCAGAACGTTGGTCTGTCCGTCGAGCGCGCCGGCCCCACGAACACGATCTTTATGTTGTCGTTCGAGGGCACGTCCGGAGTGGTCTACACCAGTAACCGCGGCTTCCTGGTCAACGGCCGACCGACCAAGCTCGTGTTTATCGCAGGCGACACCTCTCCCACGTACGCGATCACCCTGGCGCATGTCGGGATCTATCCGCACGCCCTGTTCGACGGCTCGCCGGTGCTGGTGTCGCTCGTGCAGCGCGCCCTGAACGGCTACCCGGGCGAGGAGGCGGGAACCCGGTTCACGCGCCTCATGACCGAGGAGGCCATCCCCTACGCGCTCGTGGGGTATCCCACCGTCTCGCAGCGGATGGGTGGCCAGGGGCGGTTGACCCTGCTGCAGCACGCGAAGGAGTGCGCGGACGCGGACGTTGGCGCGCTGTATGAACCTACGGGCAGCGTGGGCCTGGCCCTGCGCACCACGCGATCCTTTGTGGCGCAAGAGGTCGCTCTGTGGCTCGACTACGGCGCCGGCCAGGTGGCCGCACCGTTTGCACAGACCACCGACGATCAGGGCGTCGTGAACGACGTCACCGCAAAGCGTCCGAATGCCGGGGAGTACCGCTACGAGCAGACCTGGGGAAGCCTGAACGTTCAGGACCCTGGAGCCAACGACCAGGCCGCAGGACGCTACGACGACACCGTCACGGTGAACACCGAGACGGACGGCGACCTCGTGAGCGCCGCTGCGTGGCGAGTCCACATGGGAACGATCGATGAGCCGCGCGTGCCCACGCTGACGGTGAACCTGGCGGCGCGTGACGTGGTGGACGCAGGACTCACTCAGGCCGTGCTCGACGTCGGGATCGGTGATCTGATCGTCGTGACGAACGCGACCGACGCTGGACTGTACGAGGATCTACGGCTCATCGTGCGCGGCTGGTCCGAGCGGCTCGACAACCACCGACAGCACGTGATCACCTTCAACACCACACCAGCGAGCGTCTACGACGCCGCACACCTGGACGACGCGACTGCACGTCTGGCCACTGGATTCAGCGTGCTCACCGACAACGAGAGCGCCACCGACACGACGGTGCGAGTGTCGAGCGTCGGTGCACTGTGGAGCACGACGGCCGCGCCGTTCGACATTATGGTGCGAGGGGAGCGCATGACCGTTACCAACGTGACCGGGACCGCGAGTCCGCAGACCTTCACCGTGGCGCGCAGCGTCAACGGCGTGACCAAGAACCAACTCTCCAACGCGCCGGTCCAGCTCGCGTCACCCCGATACGTTGTCCCGTAAGGAGAATCGTCATGGCATACGCGAACGGTGAGCTGATCACTGCGGCACTGTTGAACTCCATGCTGTCCCGGAACACGCAGCAGGGTTTCGTGGGAACCAATCAGCAGACCAGCAGCACGACGTACACGGACCTGGCGACGGTAGGCCCGTCCGTCACCATCACGTCGTCCGGCACGGTGGCGCTGGTGAAGTGGACTGCAGGCATGTTCTCGGGGGACGGCACCCTCCGCGCCGGGTATGTCGACTTCGCGATCAGCGGTGCGACCACGCGCGCCCCAGTCGATGCCTCGGCGCTCATCGAAACAGCGTCCAACTCGGGTGCCGGCTTCCGTCACATGATGGAGGCATACGTCGCGATCACGCCTGGCACCAACACGTTCACGTTGAAGTACCGGTGCCTCACCGGACCGTTCGCCTTCCAGAACCGCTTGCTCATCGTCGTCGCACCGTAGGGAGTTCGATCATGGTCGTCAGTCAGAACGGGTGGGCCGCGAACGCGGACCGGCGAGTGATCGGGGTAGCGCCGTTCGTCGTCGAGGGCGTCGACTTCCCGGGCGGCGTGCGTGCCGGCGACGTCGCCACCGTCCTGCGGTACGTCGTCGAGCGCTTCCACCGCGAGGTGGAGCCGCTGCGGGCGGGATGGTGCTGGGGCTTCAACTACCGGCCCGTCACCGGAGGCGGCGCCCTGTCGAACCACGCGAGCGGGACCGCGGTGGACATCAACGCACCCGACCACGGCTACGGCGCGGTGGGCACGTTCACCCGCGCGCAGGTGGTCGCCATCCGCTCGATACTCGCGGCGTGCGGCGGAGTGGTGCGATGGGGCGGCGACTACGCGGGCACGAAGGACGAGATGCATTTCGAGATCAACTCGAACGGGACCGCGGTCGCTAACCTGGCGGTCGCGATCAGGAACACGAGCAGCAAAGGAGACGGCATGATCGACAGCGCGGATGTGAACCGGATTTTGATGGGACCGGTCACCGGCACGGAGACCGTCGACGGCAAGACGACGTCCCAGACGCACCCGTTCGCCGTGTGGCTCACGGTGATGGCGTTCCGGGTCCGGGACATCAACAACAAGCTCGACGCCATCTCGGCGAAGCTGGACCGCATCAACGAGCGGCTCGACGCCGCGGGCGCCGACCAGTGACCGGCCGGCAGGACTGGACCCCACAACCGAAGGTAGCCGCCACCGGGGTTACCGGGGCGGCTACCGTGGTCCTGCTCTGGGCGTTGGGTCAGTTCGGCGTGACGATGCCGCTGGAGGTCGCTGCAGCCGTCACGTGGCTCCTCAGTGCCGGCGCCGGCTACCTGTGGCCGGACCGGCGACCGCCGGCCTGACCACGATCGGCGGACGGGTGGTCGTCATCGGGACCTCCACCCGCCGCTTGTGGTAGTCCTCCTTCACCGCGGCCTGGTCCATGATCTCGCGCGGCGTACCGTCCTCGCGCACCCAGTCGCCGTACGTGCCCGGCTCGATCTCGCGCACCTGCTCCTTGAGCGAGTCGACGTCCTTCTCCAGCTTGCGCAGCTCTCGCACCCGCGCGTCGTAGTCCGCCAGCAACATGCTCACGCGAGCGTCCCGCTGCTTGATCGTTTCCCGCCTGGTGGTCATCAGAACTCCTTGCGTTCGGCGCGGTCAGTGATGACCGCAGTCTTCATCATGTCGGCCGCGTCGTGCATCGCGTCCGCGATGCCCAACGCCGCCTGCTCGTGGTCACCGTCGCAGCGGGAGATCAGGACGGACGCGAGCACGCTGGCGTCGTTCAGGGCCTGCATCGCCTGCACCAGGACCGAGATCTCGGGGTTGCCGCAGTCCACCAGAAGGATGGTCCACTCGTGCCCGTGCGCTCCGCGCTTCCTACGCCTCATTTGCCACTCCTCAGAGGTTTTTGTCACCGTGACGGTATGACCTCGTCCAGTTGTACCGGTACTTCCGGACAAGTTCGGCGTGCAGGTCGATCCCACGGAGGTCCACCGTGTCGAGCAGCCTGATCAGCACGTCGGCCAGCTCCGCCCCGACGCCCTCCGGCTTGCCGTCCGGACCATCGATCGACGTCTCGCCGTAGGACCGGAACGCCTCCAACGCCTCGGACACCTCCGAGTGCAGCAGCGCTACATCGTCGCCAAACGAACGCTCCTGCTCGCGCCAGCCCTTCGCGTAGTTGCACGCAGAGACAGCCGCCTGCAGCTCCTGCAGAGCGCCTCGAATCCTGGTCTCAGCGACGATGTCAGTCCACATGCGACCGTTATAGCTGGTCATGAGAATCCTTCTCCTCGACGTAGTGGAACAGGTAGCGGCAGTTGCCTTCCCGCTCCGGGAACTTCACCCAGCCCGCGGGCGGGCGGTCGCAGCGGACGTACACGAGCGCGAGATCGTGCGCGATCGACGGCATGGTCTGCTGCGTGGACACCAGAGTCACCCCGTCACGACTACGGATCGCGTGAAACGAGTGCACTCCGAGTGCCGCGCACCACACGGGGAAGTCCTCCGCGCGCACGGCAAACGAGAGCGACCAGGCCAGCTCGACGGCGCCGGTCACGAACTGGCGCATCGCGCGGACATCCTCGGGCCGCACGGTGAACGTCTTGCGCTCAAACGTCACCGGCTCTCCTCCTTCCGCAGGTAGGCGCTCACTGCGGCACGCACAACGTCGGCCGGCAGGCGGTCCTGCTTCTCGGCCAGCCGCTCGACGCGCTCCTTCATGTCCTGGCTCACGTTGGTGTTCAACCGAGCGGGGAACCGAACCTTTGCGGGCATCTTGCCTCCTTCCATCAACTTGACCGGACCGAGAGTGTCATGACACGATACGTCCTGTCAAGTTCACAAGCGGAGGATAGAGCATGAGGCGTAGGCCGGACGGTGACCCGGACTGCCCGCACTGCCACGGCGACCCCGGCAAGGGTGGCTGCGGCTCGTGCGGCGGAACGTACGACGGCGACGACTAGGAAGGGACGCATCATGGGAGCCAAGACACCTTGCCCGAACTGCGGGAGGCCGTTGGGTGAGCACACCATCGAAGAGTTGGCAGCCTGTCGCGCTGCCATGAACTGACCATGTTCGAGCCGTGCTCTTGCCCGGAGGCCCGGATGCTCCGGGAGCTGCTCGCCGTCGCGAACGATGACGGTCCCACGCAGCTCCCGGATGGGCCTCTCTGGCGTGCTATCGAACACATGGGCGACGTGATCGCGGTGCGCAAGCTGCGGTCCCTGTCGCATGATCTGGCCGGCGCGGCGGACTGGACACGGTCTCGTCCGTCGTACGCCGACCGGACTCGCTACCCCTGACCTGGGGATATCCGAGTGGTTACGCTGGTTACGGCATCCCTAGTTAACCCTCTACGCGCGGGCGCGCGTGTGCGCGCACGGAGTGGATAAGCTAGAGTGCCGTAACCAGCGTAACCCCGATCAAGGAGGCCGCGTGCTCGATCGCGGAGTAGAGGCGCTAGATGATGTTGAGCAGCAGCCACGGGGGGTCGGCGTGCAGGCGGACATAGCGGAACTGGTCACAGTCAATGTCCTCATAGGACGCTTCCGGTACGTGGGTGGGATCGGGTGGTTCGAGTACCGCGGCGGCGTGTGGCAGCACGAACCCAACACCGCGGCATCGCTCCGGGACGCAGTCCGCGACTTCATTAAGCAGCACGTGGAGGATCTCCGCACAGAGCAGCGCGAGGAGCAGGCCCGACTCTGGAAGGCCGCGCTCACGAAGCAGCACTTCGAGGGTGTGCTGTACTTCGCGCAGGGCATGAACCAGGTATTGACGAGTCACGAGAAGCTCGATCAGTACCCCAATCTGGTGAATTGCCGCAACGGCGTGCTTGACCTCAGCTCTGGCCTCCTCAGCCCTCACCGTCCCGCGCTGCTGCTGACCAAGCAAGCCGGCGCCGCGTACCTGCCCGACGCGCAGTCCGACACCTGGGACATGCTGCTGGAGTCCGTGCCGGCCGACGCGCAGCCTTGGCTGCAGGCACGCCTTGGCCAAGCGCTCACGGGGTACACAGAGGACTCACTAGTTCTCACCGTGGGGGGCGGACAGAACGGCAAGTCTGCGTTTATGGCTGCCGTCATGCGCGCATTCGGTACGTATGGCCGACTCATCTCGCACCGCGTCCTGCAGGTCTCGCAGGGACAGCACCCCACAGAGCTGATGTCGTTGCAGGGCCTACGTCTTGCGCTTCTGGAGGAGACACCCGAAGAGGGCAACCTAGACACGCACCAGCTCAAGACGGTCATTGGCACCCCCTACATCACTGCGCGGCGAATGAGGCAGGACGACATCACGTTCAAGACGACGCACTCGCTGGTGATCAACACCAACCACTTCCCGCTTGTGTCCACAACGGACCACGGCACGTGGCGGCGTCTCACCGCGATCCGCTTCCCCTTCAAGTTCGTGTCACCGCAACCGGACTACCGCCTTGGGGTGGGAGAGCGATGGGGCGACCCGGATCTCAAGGCTCGCATTGACCGCGACCCCGACCTGCCCGCGGCGGCGCTGGCATGGGTGGTAGCGGGCGCTCGCGCGTGGGTAGCGGATCGCAACGCGATCCATCTCCTGCCTCCCAGTGTGCTCGACGCTACCCGCGACTGGCGCATGGACAGCGACGTCGGATACCAGTTCGCCACCGAACACCTTGAGCTGGCCCCGAACCACCTGGTGCCCGTGTCCTTCATGGCGGATAAGTTCAACGAGTTCATGGAGCGCCAGAACAAGCGCCCGTGGTCCAGCCGCCTCGTGGCAGGTCGCCTGCCGAAGTCCATTGAGGCCGCTCTTGGCAGCGAGGTGACCTCCGGAGTGGTCAAGGTGCAGGCGCGGCACATTCTGGGGATCGACGACCCGTTCGACGCTGCTCGACACGTACTGACCACCGGACGCACCATGCGCGCCTGGAATGGCGTTCGGTACAAGGAGGAGAAGTGAGGATTGACCCCGCGCGGTCGCCGTGCCGGCCCCACCCGTGCTCCGTCGAGCACGCCGATCGTGTCTGGACCTACCGCAGCATGGTGCTCGACTGGGAGAAGGAGCGCGAGGCGGTATGCCTGGGGTACGCCGCTGAGGAGCGCGAGTTCGAGGAGAGCCACCCGCGGCCGACCTTCCGCGACTACCTGAGACACACGAGGAGTAGCCGTGCCTGAGTGGTTGAAGGAGCAACTGTCCAATCTCCTGTTTCGCATCTTCTGGTGGACGTTCATCACCGTCAGCCTGATGTTGTTCTGGGCCATCGCCGAAGGGACCTACACGCTGTGAATGAGCCGTGTGCACACGTAGAACGCGCTGGACGTTGGTCATGGTGGGCGTCTGTCCACATGGGACTGGTGCAGTGGGGACCAGTACTGGTGTGGGGAGGCGAGCAGCGGGCGGAGCGCGCTGCGCGGCGGATGCTCAGGCGTGTGACCCGGAAGGAGCGGTGGCGGGCGGAGGCCCGCGTGATCACCGATGAGTAGGGCGTGGGCCAGCGGCAGTAGCAGGCGGTGGCGCCGTATCCGTGCCGCCGTGCTGGCACGGGATGGGTACCGCTGCAAGGTGCAGGTACCGGGACGGTGCACGGTGGATGCCACGTGCGTGCACCATGTGAAGGGCCGTGCGGCGACGGGCGATGACCCGGCCTGGCTGGTCGCGTCATGTGACGAGTGCAACCTGACGATCGGTGATCCGGCGACACGCCGACCGAAGCCAAGGAAGGTGACGAAGTGGTAACGATTCTGGTCGAACTCGTGTTCGAAAAGTTCGATGTCCACTATGGACCCATCGCGCGATCGGGGCGCCGGTTTTTCCCGATTGACCCGACCGCCAACAC
>Ga0196973_1000187_pt1 | contig 16637 bp, 33 predicted proteins | sample S1_513CmetaG_FD_155457 | JGI IMG/M metagenome (GOLD analysis project Ga0196973, IMG submission 155457) | Soil microbial communities from Anza Borrego desert, Southern California, United States - S1_5-13C | ecosystem: Environmental > Terrestrial > Soil > Desert | place: USA: California...
AAAACAAAAGGGAAGATCACTGTTAATGTACCGGCTATGTATTGCGTGTTACGGATTGCATCTGCAAGATCAGCCGCAAACGGAACGTCTCTGCCCATTAAGTTCGCCATTTCTATATTGGCATCCATTGTGTTGAAATAAGAACCGTTGCTTGCTCCCGAAGAATTAGTGGTGACCTGAAGGGTAAAACCACGAATACCGATTCCATTATATATTTTACCCGCGAACTGAGTAATATTGCTTCTGAATAATTGTTCATAGCCTTTTCCTGTGTACCCGTCTCCCCAGGAATAAGTGATTGAACCGGCACCGCTGCCATTGTCCGTATCCAAAGAAGTCAGCGTGTTGTTATTGAATAAAGAAATTGTGGCATCTTCGTCTCCTGTGCCTGCAACAGATGTAACCGTTACACGAAGGTTTTTCGGTTTTGGAACATCTGCAATGATCTGTCCATTTGAAATATCAATTATTCCCTGGGCATTTGCAATAGCGGCGCCCAGTTGTGAAATTGAGTTTCCGTTAGTATTAAGCACTATGGCCTCTTCAATAGGAGTTCCACCGCCGAAACTGCGCTGTAACATATTTAAGTTACGCGCATCTAAAAATCTGAAATTCATGGTTTAAGGTTTAAAGTTTAATCAAACATAAAACAGTTAAATAATATGCTCGTTCCTTTCACTTATATTCCATTCCTTTCTGTGATATTCCTTTCTTTGCGGTGACATTCCTGGGGACGATCAGGGGACAAGCTGCGGAGGATCTGCAGATAGGTAAGGGACAACCGGCGGATTTAGGGCCTTCCCAAATGTTCTCTAATCGCCTGCAATTCTTTCGGTGTATATATTTTGGCAAATTTGCGGATAAGTTTTTTTTTCACAAGAGGGCGAAGCCATTCTGTCCAAGTACTTTTTGAATCTACGTTATACTCTTTTCTCAGATCCTTAGGGCGAGTATTTGTGTTTGCTGCCATTATTGCGATATAGAAATGCTTTTTTTGAAATAAGGATCTGGATTTGCTTTCACCTCTTCAAAACAGTTTTGTATAATTTGAATTTGCTGTTCATCCAGTTCATCCATTTCTCGTTCATCGATGGACCGGCTTATCTTAAACATAGTGATCTCATCTAAAAAAGGCAGAAGATCTAAAGGAACAAATTTCCAGCCATGATACATGAACTTCACAAAATTGTTAAGGTTCTTGCTGTTTGCAACAATGCAGGTGGAAGGATCGGAAAGTTTATTTTTTTCGATTTTAATAGCATCTTCATAAATTATAACGGCGTCCCTTACATTTTCATTGATCTGGTTAAGCCTCCTGACCATTTGTTTCGGAACGGGTTCAATAATTCTATAAACGCCTTTATGAAACAAATGCAGTTTCTCCTTTTTATCCTCAGACATTACCGGAACGTCTCTGTATTTCGGATGGTAGATCCTGTCCAGGATAATGATCTTATATCCCAGGTCGTAAAAATATTCTAGTTGTGATTCTACATTGTGTTCCGGATCTCCAAGAATGTGCGGAGTTTTTCCGGTACCTTTTGCGCCCAGTAATAATTCAACCGTTGTTAAAAGGTCCCGATTCATTTTTGCTTTTTAATTCGATATAGAATACCACACACAAAAAGAAGTAAAGCGCAGTCCGCGTAAATAAAATACGTGGATAGAGTAGGGTTAATCGGATAAAGGAGGTATGATATAACTCCGACAATACAAGCTATGAATAGAAGCAGTGCAATCATATTGTTTTATTTTTTCGGCCCGTTTTTAAGCGCCCAATTATCAAATTCCTCCTTAGTGCATTTATATTCTCCATAATACGACCAGAAACAAGTCATTTCCGGAGGCATATAAATTTCAGCGGGATTATTCGTCATTAACGGGAGCGAAGATCTTGTTCCTGGCCGAACTAAATATGCAGGGATAAACTGAGGTATTACATAACTCTGTTCATTAATCATTATTTTCCCTTCAGTTATTTTTTGCCTCTGCATCATAAACGTTACAGGATTAGTTGAATAAACTGTAACAGGAATAGAATGTGTAAGTGGAGCGTCCATTACTTTGGAAATAATTCTTTGTGATCGTTTTCGTGATACAATTAAGAATAGCATTAAAATAAATGCAAGAAGCCCCCAGGCAATAAGTGTTTCGTAGTATGCAACAGAATGCTGTTCACTATCTTTGAATAATGCAATTAAAACAAGAATTACAGATATATCAATGATTACACCTGCAGGAACGCCCCATGTGATTGGAAGCAAAATGTATTTAAGAATTTTTTTCATAAACTAAATTTAATATCCATCATCAAAAGCAACATCAATTCCTTTTTGTCCAAGCGAAGTAATAATGTTAATCCAAAGTCCCCATGAAGGATCTATCGTTTTACCTGTTTCCTGGTAATATTCAAAAAACGCTTCTTTACGTTGTTTCAATTCATCCGCTCCCATACGGATGGCATCTTTTCTCCTGGTAAATTTCTTCTGACGTTTTACAACAAGGTCAAAAAGTGCCTGGTCTTCAGGACTGAGCTTTGCGCGTTCCTCATACAGAATATTCTTTACTTTTTTCCAATCGTAGTTTCGGAATGATTTTTTATAACGGATCACTTCTACTAAATAGAATAGAGTAGACTGCATTAAATCCAATCCCTGAACCATTGTGGTTGCTGAAGCTAAAGCAGCTTGCCTTGTAACTGGTTTTTTAAGGGGTGTTATTGCTTCATCCGGATCTGGGTCGCCGTCACTTTCATTTTCTTCCTCTGTAATTTCTTCCTTAGAAAAATTATCCTCGAGATCTAACCAGGCGCGTGCTACTTTTTTAAAACCGGTTTTCGGTTCGTTGCTTCCATTCGATTGAATATTATGGTTAGATACAGATCCGTTTGAATTTGAAGATCCTGCCAAAGTATCTTTTGCATTGAACTTAGCCGCATTCTGTGCCATTTCAAGTAGCTCTTGATCTGAATGTCCGTTATTGGTTTCCATATTATTCAATTATTTCTGCATCCTGGATAGGTTCATCGTTTGATGAAATCTTTTTAGGCTCGTGTGTAGAAGGGGCCGGAATTGTCTTTTGAATGCCGCGCGCCTCTAAAAGTTTTTCACCTGCTCCTCCATACTTTGCAAGTAAAGGCCCAATAGCTGCCAGAAACCCGAATCGTTTCTCTATTTCCCGCTCCGCGCTTTTTATTCCGATGCTTGCTGAAGTCATTAAACCAAGTGTTTCAATCCCTCCGCTGCAAAGCGACATAATCGGATTTTCTGTTTTATCTATTATGGTTTGCCGGATACGCTTTCCGTCCTTTGTAGTGATCTTAAACGCCGCGCAAACTTTCATAATATTATCCCTGAATGTATAAACATCACCCAATATTTCCGTAGCAAAATTTGCGTTATTAACGATTGCTTCCAGTTCCTCTTTTGTCAGGCAGAACACCTGTTTCTCTTTGTCGAAGTACATGTTATATAAAATTATTTTCTGATCCCAGAAGCTTAATAAATGAAAGTAATTCGGAGAATTTAAAAAAAGTGTGTTCGCCAACAAACTCATCAACATCTATTTTCGACTTCCATCCTTCCGAATCGTTTTGCCTGTCTGCGGCCTCATACTTATTAACCATATCTTCAATTAAATTCATCAATGAATTATTGAAATTATGTTCTTGCTTTGTCTTTTTCACTTCTACAAGCCAGAAAGTTTTTCTTTGTGAAATTGTGATGTTATAAAATGCCATATTATACCTCCGGAAGTTTTGCAAATGTGAAACGTAAAGCGGCCGGTATGGCCCAATTAATTAACTCGTTTGGGTATTCCTCGTTTGATCCGCTGATGAGTTTATTATTGAAAAGGGATGAGCGGTATTTAGATGCAAGTTTGAAATTGCGTTCGGAAATCTTAGCAATAAATTCGTTCCCTTCCAGTTTAACGCCGTTTTCTTTTTCGGCAGTCAGTTCATCAGTAAGCAAGCTTACTTTTTCCTGCAGCCCTTTGTAATCTTCAATGAAAGCATCAAAGTTTTCAAATCCTGATTCCTGAATATAATTTGATACCGTTTCAGCTAATTCATGAAGGGCTAAGCCGGAAGCTTCATAGGTTTTCAGCTTTTCGTTTAAATCGGAAATCACTTGTTGCGCTGCAGCCAGATCTTCTGCAGATCCGGAATTAAGCTTTGTCGCGTATTCGTTATTAAGCGCCTGCAGATCCTGAACACGTGTAGTAAGTAATTGATTTGATTCAGATAATCCTGAAACCTGTCCTTGTAGCGCCGAAATCTTATGCTCCATTTCTGCGATTTCTTCAGGCGTAGCTCCGCCAGTAACCAAGGGATAGGTAGAAAATTTATCGATCAGTAACGAAAACATTTCGCCTTCTGTTAACTGATTCTGTTCTGCCAGTTCCTGAAACTTCAGCTTATCACTGGTGCTTACGCTTCTGATAGTCTTGGTGGTAATTTCGTTCGGATCCTGGAAGACCTCTTTTTTGGCCGCAGTTGTTTTCTTAACCGCTTTTCGCCTTTTAGTAATAGTGGGCATCGTATTGAATTAGAGGTGCTAATGTAGCGTTTTCTAATTACGTTTACAAACGTTTACAAACGTTTGTTGTCGATTAGTGTTGAAAACCCCCTTAAAGTCAGGGCATAAAAAAAGCCCCCAAATGTCTGGGGGCTATGAGGTTACTAGTGATTTTGCCGAACTACCGTAACCCTTACGTGAACTGTTGAGAACAGGGACATTCCTGACTTGTACAAAGGTAAACTATGTTGTAGGTTTGAAGAGCCGAATTACTTATTTATTGTGAACTCAATTACTAACACATTTAAAGTCGTATACCGTACTGAAAACCATTCTGTTAATCTAGTGGCGAAGCTTGCTTTTGCACGTACTATAATTAACAGTATGATAACATCGAAACCCGCACCAGTTGCGGGTTTTGGCGTTTCTAACGGTCAGCGACTTACGGCACATCGTGTTAGTAAACATCAAAACGTTTACTCACGAAAACATGGCCCTCTCCACATATGATCGTAACATAACGGAGGCTATGTTAAATAGCCTGATCACTGGTGAGAAATACATCAGGGTCAAGGTTTTCAATGAACTTGTAACAAAGGTAATAAAAAACCGAAAACAGAGAAATCTCCATTGCAGAAAACGGTCTGAGGGCTATTATACGAACAGAGTAATCAAACCTATCTGCACGTATTTCCTTTTGAAAGCACTCACCCCTAGTGGCGTGATCAGAGAGTATACAAAGATCCCGCTACTGGATTACCTGGGCATCTGTAAGGCCACATTTTACAGCCACCTCAAACAACTGGAGAGCCTGAAACTGGTAAAGCGCACTGCAGACAGTTTACGCCTTACCAGTTACGATAGAATGATTGAGATCTTTGACCTGGTGCCGCAAACATCGAACGTCACATACATCAATTACAACTGCAAAGTAAAATTTCATTACCTGGTGTACGGGTCAATCTTTCACAACTCCCAGAAGGAAATAAAGCGCGTAATCGAAAACAAGATCAAATGCAACCCTGAATTAGTCGAGCATTACAAAAAGGTTCTTAACGTTACTCCGAAGGCAGATGAATTTCAAAAAGCTTTGTTCAACAAACAGATCCAGGACTTTAGAAATAAAAATCCGGAGGATCTACAGAATAGTTTCGAGACAGAACTAATCAATGCGGATCTTCAGATCACCGCACGAAATATACGCGAACGTTTTGGATTTAAAAGTTACAAGAGTGTAGCATTCCTTAAATCCATGCTCAAACGCTTGCATATAGCGCACATCAACAAGAGAAGTGTTGTAAGTATCACCCGATGCCGTAAACGCTGCCAATACGTCGAATACAACGCAAAAGACAAAACTACCGTCTGGCACTTACCGGATGAAATTGCATTGCAGGAGGGCATTTATGCGTAGTTTAAAAATTGAAATACACGAAGTGGATAGTTTTCATTCGAAAACTTCTGTATTGTACTGTTACTGTACTAAAAACAATATGCCGCGAAAATTGAAAAATTTCGCTGTTAACAACCGATTTAACCAACAAAAACAATTCCTATGAGTCCGATCGCATCACAATCTCCATTCGTTGCTAAAGCGCATTTTTTACCTGAAAAAAAGTGGCTAGGCAAGTATGAAAAATTTTGGTTTCAGAGTGTAAAGTGTGCCCCTGCCGGTTCAGGTCAGATGCAACAGTTCAAGGAACTTAAACTCTACATCGAGCAGGCAGTAATTCACAATACAAGTGAGTTAATTGTTTTTGACAACCGCCCGCAGTTTGTCAGCAACTACTCAGAGCCTCAAGCGCAAGGTGTTAATATCGTTGCGCGTTACGTTAACGGCAACCTGGTAGAGGACTTTTTACACCGGCTTTCATTTCTGGACTACCGATTCAGGGATGATGAAAGAACCCATGCGTTCTTTGCCATGCTTAACAGATCTTTTAAAGAAATAGGAGGCCCAAACAGTTTGCTGCCTAAAGGAGAAATGGAACAGGTACGGGAAGAATTACATTTCCAGAAATGGAGGAAAGCTTTAAGCGATTATAAAAAGTTCATGCAGTCACAGTCAGTTACAATATAAATTATAATTTCCCTGGCTTAAAAACCCACTTATATGATACGACTTAACGCACCAGGTACAAGAGTAAAAACAACCAAAGAAGAAATGCAGGAGCTTATGAAATACCTGAACCACTGTAGCCGATCCGGTTTTACCGGTCCTAATTTCTATGGAACAGTGAACAGAGAACGCGAATACTTTTTTAAATGGCACTTATTAGAATTCACTTCTAAGGTTGCAACAAAATTATTGAAGATGACATACGATCCAGGAACAAAGAAAGCTACTCTCACAGTAAATGAACCTGAACAGTATGCTCTTAGTGCAATGTTCAAGAGAGTGGACTGCAGCCCTTATATGCTATCACTGCAAACCAAATTTATAAACGGATTAACGCCAATAAGATTATGAAAGAAGTTACATTGAATGAACCGTATTTAGGTTATACCTCTGGAGTCACCACAGGTAGAGTTTCAGATTACAAATATGAAATACGTTTGCCCAGCGGACTAACCATCTGGTTATACCCTGGAGAGTTCACTTACAACAGTTAAACCAAAAACAAAAATACCCATGAAAACAGAACAGTTTGCTTCGCATTTAGTGGTAACAAGATGCTTATCACTTTTATTTTACAATTTCACCGATGAGGATATTAAGATCCTGAAAGAGGTTAGAGAATTTGAATACCGGTGGACTCCTTTGGTCAACAGAGCCGAAAGAGAGCAATGGTCACACATTAGCGATACAGAGTTTTATAATCTTTTCGTGAATGTAAGTTACGAAACACAGGCCCACATTATTGAAAGAGCATTGGAGAGATACCAGGATGAGGCGGAGGGTGCCATCGGATTCTCAATGCAAATGAATAAAATGAAGAAAGCATTTTTAAAGGAGAAAGGAGTGGAGGGATGAGAGAGATAAAATACCTGGTGCTACATTGCACCGCTACCCCTCAGAACACTTCCATCGCTTCAATACAAAAGTACTGGAGAGAGAATTTAGGATGGAGAGATCCAGGATACCATTTTATTATTGAACCCAATGGTGTGATCACAAACCTGCAGCCGATTGAAAAGATGGCTAATGGAGTTGCAGGATACAATCAGAACAGCATTCATATATCTTACATTGGCGGAGTGGATGCAAGAGGTAAAGCCCTGGACAATCGCACACCGGAACAAAAGCAGGCACAGGTTAAACTATTACTTGAACTAAAACCTAAGTTCCCTGCAGCGGAAATAAAAGGGCATAGAGACTTTATCGGAGTGGTAAAGGCCTGTCCATCATTCGATGTAAGATCGTGGCTGCAGGAGATCAAATTTGAATCCTTACTAGTACGCGAACGTACCGTAAATGCCTGGGCATGGTACACTGATCGGAGAAACACATTCGGCGTAGTGATCTGCACGAATGAAGCCGGTGAACGTAAAGCATACATCGGTCACCTGAAGGGAAATGATAATTCTTTTGAGGATCTGAAGCACATAGTAGACACCGGTGCAAAGTTTTCCCTGGCTGCAGCTGAGATCGCTGTAAGGGAACAGGGAACGGTTAGAGATGTTTTATATAAAGACTTGATGCCATGAAGGAATATGTAAAAGCTTTTTGGCGTTCACTTCTTTGGAAAGAAGAACCATTTTTTAATATAGGAGCTTACATCATTGTGGCTGCATTTATTTGTACGTGCTTTCTTGAATATCATGTAATACTGGCAATCATTAATCAATTAAAGTAATTGGTGATATGAAAGTACTGGTTGCCTGTGAATATTCCGCTATAGTAAGAAGCGCATTCATGCGTAAAGGCCATGATGCATGGAGCTGTGATCTGATCGATACAGATGTACCAGGTAAGCACATCATAGGCGATGCCATTGAAGCAATAAACACGCACAAATGGGATCTAGTAATTGCACACCCTCCCTGCACTTACTTGGCAAAAGCCGGACTGCATAAACTCATTAATAATCCTGAACGACAAAAAGAGCAAAAGAAAGCTATTGAGTTTGTGAAAGCCATATATAACTCCGATGTTCCTTATATTGCAATCGAAAATCCTATCGGTGCCTTAACTGAAAAATGGCAGAGGCCCACGCAAATCGTTTATCCCTGGTATTGGGGAGAGCCTTATGGAAAGGATATTTGTTTATGGTTAAAGAATCTGCCTCCGCTGAAGTACGATTACAATATTCCTAAACCTCAGAAACTGAAAAGCGTTTCAAATCACGTTAACAGCAGAATGAGTTTAGAGCAGAAGCGTAAAATAAAATCCCGTTTCTTTCATTCTGTAGCTGAAGCAATGGCGGAACAATGGAGTAATTTACCTATGACAATTAATCCGCCGGTTGTCCCACCTTTGTCGATCGATCCTCCGCAGCTTGTCCCCAGGTCGTCCCCCGGACGGAATGAAATTTTCAGTTCCCAAACGTCCGGCGCTTGTCACCGGCATGTCCCTGGTTTGTCCCTCGAATGTAACTGCGCTGACTGTATAAAAGGACAATTGATTATGTCAGAATTTATCTAATAAATATAACTATGTATTCAGAAGAAGAACTAAGTAGATTAACTCACTATGCAAAAGTGATTGTGGTTAAACATAACCGCACCAGGCACGTGTATACAGTTCCCAAGGGCCTTTACGGTTCTTTTTTTATAATCGAATCCAATGATTTCGAGCACAAAATTACATTGCGCATCCCAAAAGATTCGATGGGAGGGTTCAACGATGTAATGGAGAAATATTTTTATTTCAGAAAACAGGAGGTTAACCGGATCATTCTTTATCCGGAAATTGACTATATTTAAAATAAAAACCCTCGCCATGAAAAAAGTTATTCTCTCTATTATTCCCGCTTTACTGTTGACCAGTTGCGGGCCTAGTGTTAAACTGATCGGCACTGTAAATATGATCAGTAACCGGAATGTAAGCACTAAAGAAAGCTATATTCAGGTTAAGAGCTACTCAGGAGATTCAAAAAAGGAATTGAGCCGCAACAAAGGAAAAAATGTACAGGAGGCCCTGGACAACCTGGTAAGATCTGTCCCAGGCGGCGAGTTTGTTATGAACGCCAAGATCTATATTATCGATACTAAATATTACAGTGTATCTGGTGACGTTTGGGGATTGGAACAAAATCAGAATTACAAGGGATTCAAAAAAGGAGACCGGATTATGTGGAAGGATAACTTTGTAAAGTATACCGGTGTTATTACAGATCTGAAAGACGATAAGGAAGCAACTGTGAAGCAGGACGAGAACGGAAAGATCCGGACGGTTCGATACGATGAAATGCAAAAAATAGAATAAACAAAAAGCCCGACTAAATAATCGGGCTTTTTTTTAATCTTCCAGTTCTTCCAGAAATACTTCAGATCCCTGGACAATTTCGTTGAACGGAGCTTTCATGCTGAAATCATATCCGGCATCAACAGCCTCCTTTATAACTTCGATTCCTTTAAGGATCTTTTCTTCTTTTGTAGGTCCATCTTCTTTTTTATCGGTTACAGTTTCCTTTGAAGTTGTATCAGATGACTTAGATGAAGATCTTGTACTTTTACTGGTACCATTTTTACTGGTACCACTTTTTTTTGTCGTTGGCTTTTTTTTCATGATTTTTTATTTAAAGTTAAACTAATTTTTTTCCTACGTAGAGCAGGGGATCTCTTTTGTTTCCCTGAGGATCTGTTAACGTATAATGTAAGTGAGGCCCTGAAACATTTCCTGTGGCGCCGGTATAAGCCAGGAGATCTCCTTTTTTAAAAGTATCTCCCACTTTAAACTTACCATACCCGTTTAAATGCGCATATCCTTCTCTCCATCCGTTTGGCCGTTCAATGACCAGGCTTTTACCTCCGGATTCATGAGTATAAATATCTACCACTTTTCCGGCTGTTTTAGCCTTTATAGACGTGTTTATCTTTGCGGCTATGTCAATACCCTTATGATAGGTAGAAGCGCCTGGTACAGGCGAATTTCTGGGGCCAAATCCATCGGTAATTTCTCCGTCCAGGGGTAATTGATATACCCCGCTTAATTCCCGCCGTAAAAGAACGATTCCTGTTGTGAGAACCAGAAAAAAAATAGTAAGATATAACCAGGTCTTTTTCATGCAGACATTTCAGCCAGTTCATAATATCCCTTTTGAGTAAGTGGGAATCCCACAAATTTCTTCAGGTATTGTGCGGTCTGTGGACCAAGTTCTCCATCTTCTACAAGTTTAATCGTTGGATCGACTTTATTAAGCCTTTTCTGAATATCCGTAACTATTTCTCCTTTGTATCCAAGATCGAGCGGCCAGATCTCATTCGTTGTAAGTTTTATTCCTTTCTCTTTAACCTTTTCTTTATTGGAAAGAAGAAACCATCCGATTGTTAGAAGAAATGCTATTATAGCGATTGCAATTAAAACTTTTTTCATTCTGTATCTGTAATAAAAATATCGTTAACTAAATCATATGAATCCCCGATACACGCATATTTCCCTCTGAAATTCCCGTTATAACTTGTCTGAATCCATAAGCGACCTTCGCCAAACAAACTAATTAAAAATTCAACTCCTTTTTCTTCGCTCTCATTACCGCTCTCACACAAAAGCTTCGCGTTATCTATAACAATCACACGGACCACCTTATCATTCTCATCTATTTCCGCAAAATGCGCCATTATTGATATTGGTATCTGATTATAACTACTCCAGATCCTCCGTTGCCTCCATTTACTCCGTTGTATCTTCCGCCTCCGCCTCCGCCTCCTGTATTCGCTGTTCCGTTTGTTGGTGCAGAAATCGGAGTGAATCTGCCACCATTACCACCGCCACCAGATCCGCCGGTGCCGAATGTGCCACCATAACACGCTCCACCGCCACCGCCTGCTCTTGTAACAGCTGCACCGGTAATGGATGAAGATGTTCCATTACCTCCATTACCTCCATTGGCAGTTGTTCCTGTGCCGGTCATATTAGATCCTGCAGCTGCTGCACCTCCGCCGCCTCCGCAGGCATAGTTACCGGATGCGCCGCCTGTTCCGCCAGCATTACCCTGGCCACCCGTTCCGGCTCCCCCTGCTGTGATCACGTAGCTGCCTCCGCCTCCAGATCCTCCTGAAGTGGCAGCGCCTGTATGAATGTTACCATGACCACCACCCACTGAAGTGATAGATGAAAAAACCGAATCACTGCCATTCGCTGTAGGACCACCTCCGGCTCCGACAGTGATAGGATATGTGCCCGCGGCAACGGCTAGGTTTCCGGTTCTGTAACCGCCCGCGCCACCGCCACCGCACCCTGCGCCCTGGGTGGTATCCGCTCCGCCGCCACCACCACCTCCGGCAATAACCAGGTATTGGACCTGGGCACCAGGTGGCGCACCGGTGACGACAAAATTATCGGAACCGTTAAACGTATGGATCTTGAAATTACCATCTGTTGTGATTGTTCCGCCTGTTGCCTGGATAAATGCCGGGCTAAAAGATCCTGCGCCCATTAATAGAGGTGTTCCCATTGCTAAGCTCCTTTATAACCGGCAACAGATACATATACGTTTGCTCCGGTTGTTCCGCAAATCGCTTGTAATGCTTTATTAGCTGCAGGCATTTTCAATGGAGTCGGAAAAGTTATTGAATATCCTCCATTAACACCAGCGTATCCGGTTGCGCCAGGAATTGCCGTTCCGTCCGAATCCCTTAGTGAAACTAAAGTTCCTACTGTAGAACTGGAATTTGTGACCAGGACTGAAGTAATGTAAATGTAAGTGCTTGCACCAGGTGCAGCGATTAGCTGGGCAGCTGAAGTTGTTGTGATCGCTCCTGAGTCACCGGAAACCCAATTCGTACGGTTAACATAATTGCTTCCGCTTTCTACCGCGGTTTCAATATTAGCCAGGATAGTCGCGTTCAATGCCTCCTGTGTAAGAATATCTTCTAATATGTCAGCAGCCGACTCACCGTCTGAAGATGCAAGCAATGCAGTTTTAATACTTAATAATAATTCAGCTGCGCTTGAGCCAGCTGTTTCAAGATTGTCGCGTACTTCAATTAAAGTGGCTTCTTTTGCAAGGCCCGCACCAGCTCCACTGCCGGTTAAAGCGTTAATTAAATTGTCATTTAATCCGCCGATATCAGAGCTTCCGCCAGAAGCGCCCCAGGAAGTATAAGGAGTGTAAGCCATTTAAGCTGTTTTTCTTTGATAGAAATATGAAAATACACCGATGCCAATTATCGAAAGTGCAAGTAAAGATCCCCACAGCCAGTATTTAGCCGTCGATGAAGCGTAATTAGCTTTATTCTCCGCTTCCAGTTTTACTGCAAGTTCTTCATTCTTTCCTTTAATAATATTTTCCTGCATGGTAGCTGCTAGCGTAGGATTTTGAGCATATAAAGTTTGCTCGTATTTTTTTTCAAGCCGAATAACTTCATTTTCATAATCGGCTTTTGCAGCCAGATAAACATTTTTCTTATTCGGCAGCGCTGCATCAGATAAAGCCAACCATTCTAAAAAGCTACGTTCGTCAACCCGTGAATAAGGTTTATAAGGGAATTGCCAGTTACCTTGCTGTTGGAAAGTATGGCCCTGAGTGTTGTAACTCAATTCTTCTTCATATTTCTGCTTCTTACTCTGAAGATCATTCCAGAGTGCCTGTAAATTATCTTTTTCGGCGGGTGTATAAAGTGATTCGTTAGCCATATCTAAAATTTAAATTTTTTTGTTTTTCATATTGGCGGCAATAACAAAGGTCATTGTAACTAATCCAATAACAATAATTATAATAAGGTTCCTGACTGTTTCAGAAACGTCTACCAGTACTTTAATTGGTTTATCACCTATCACATCGGAAAGCTCCATTATTCTGTTTGTGCCTTATCGGTTAACATTCCTTTACGGCGTAATTTTCTTTTTTCAAGGACTCTTAAGAGAGCACCAAAAACGATTGTACAAATAGCAGTTAATACCTCGCTGTTTTGTGTAATTGTATTCATAATCTATCTTTTAAAAATTCGTTGTATCCTTCATCAAGTGCCTTTTCATTTACCCAGGATATTTCCTGTTGTGAAATGGCCCGTACTATTTTTTTAACCGGAGCTTCTTTCAAAACTCCGGTTTTAAAATCCCTAAGCGTTAACCGTCTGTTGGGATCTATACCGGTGTTTTTACCCACAAAAGCAATGTAACCGGCAGTATCGTTTTCGGAGGGCGGGGCATAGGTTGTAATTATTTTAGCAATGGTATCCTCGCCGCGCTTAAAAATATTATACAACACTATGGCCAGCGCCCTGTATCCGAATTTCATATCAGAGAACGTTTTAAAACCGCTCAGGCTTTTCACCTCTCCATCGAATACATCCGGAGAATTGCGGATATTCCCAGGATTGTTTTGTTTATAGCCCAGTGTGTCCCTGGTAATCTGCGATACCGGTTTTTGTACCGGCATCACAGATCCGAAACCATGCCAGGCGTAAGCAATAATTATTACAGCCAGCAAGACAATAATAATTATCAGAAACTTTTTACGCAGCTGACTTTAATATTCTCATTACTTCTGCAGTCGAACCCGCATTCGCAAGATTAGCAACCAGTGCCGGTTCTTCAGGATCAATGTTTACAGATCTGGCCGGTTTATCTACCGGCTTTTCCTCCTTTTTAACTGTAAAATTGTCCATGAACTTTAATCCAAGAACAAAAGATATAAAGGCAAAAACAATTCCGGTTATAATTATGACTGCAAGAACAATAAGTATTGTTTTTAATGCTGAAGATTTTTTTTCTGTTGACATGATTTATATATTAAAAATTAATTTCCTAATCCCTGAATACTGTATGTCTCTCCATACATGATTCGTAAATTTTGGTTGCCCTTTTGAAGAATTAAAGTGAAAGCTTCCTGAGTTACAGGATAAGTTGGGATTCTTTTTGCATCCCACCAGGTTGTTGTTCCTACTCCTGAAACAAGTGCGTTATATGTGTTGTTCCCAAATTTGCCATCCTCTGTAATTTTTAAACTGGGATTGCTAATAATTTTATTTATGGCCCTCTGAAGATATTTTACGTTGCTTCCTTCGCTTCCGATTTTAAGAGGGAAAGAATCGTCTGTTTTTGGTTTGGAAGGTCCTGGGTTAGGATCTGGACCAGGTGGCGGTGGCGGTTCCTGTTGCGTGTCCGAATCTTTAAATTTATTATATCCGACTATTGCGCCAACAAGAACTATAATTACAAAAATTGCAATCAATAAACCTTTTTCTATTTTATCCAGTTTTTTCATCTAAGGCCTAGTTTTTTTAAGCGCTCAAGGGTGGAAGACTTAACACCGCTGAACCAATCATAGTTAATTTCATCATCTATCCATTGGGTTAGCGTTCCGTTTCCTTCCTTTATATAAACCTGATTAAATACATCATAAACTGCTATCACCATTTCGTCAGTAGGAAGGTCTCTGAGCTGCATCCATTTTTCATCCTTAGTAAATTCTGAATCGCTTCCTCCGTCCATCACATCGTGTAGGTCCTCCGCTAACCATTCCGCTTTCCAGTTCGGTGGAATATTTTCTCCTCCTTGCGGATAAGTCACTTTAGGCGGCTTTAAATCCTTTTTTCCGGCACTCTTTCCCATGAAATAGAATACAGTAAATAGAATTCCAATAAGCAGAATTATTCCCAGAATTATATAAATAGTTATTTTACTCACTGAATTTGGGTATAACTGTTATCCATACTTACCCTCTGGCCTTTGCCTCCGTAAATGGAACTTATCATTCCTCCCAGATCCAGGGATGCAAGTCCGGTTTTAGTTTGGTTGGTTGTTGTTTGCTTGACGTCTTTACTTTCTTCTCTTGTAAAGAAGAAAATAATTATTCCCCCAATTATGAGAACAACAGCTAAAACAATCATTTTTGTGGCGTTCATGCTAAATATTTTTGAGATTGAGAATGTGCAACAGCTGCATCGGCTAAAACAGCTTCTTTACTTAAGCCTGTGGCTTTGGCCATTGTTTTCACCTGCCTGGTTAAATAACGGCTGCTTAATATGCTGTTAACGCTGTCTCTTAAAACAGAAAATGCGCTTTTTTTATCGGCATATATATCAGCCTGTCGGGCTAAACGTTTATCAACTTCATCGTTATTAAATTCCAGAAAATGTTGATACACATACATAGAAGCAAATGTTAAGAATATTACCATTGCGACTATGATGAAAAAAAGTTTTTCGCGTTTTGTCATGGCTTAAGCGGGTTGGGGTTTATTAAAGAATAAGAAGTATACCGTTCCGACAACCACCGCTATAACTCCGAAAATCACAATTACAGTTAACGAACTTGTTTTGGAATCAGTAGTGGTTTGAGTGGTTGTATCAGATCCCAGGGAACTGAATACAGGCCCCAGGAATGCACCAACTCCCTGGCCGGCCTGCGCAATACTTGCAGCATCGAAACGCCCTGCATACTTTGTATTACCAGGATTAAAGGAGTTAAGAAATTCCGGACGTGTGGTATAATTGTTCGCATCCGGATTAAAATCAAATTCATCCAGGATCTTTTGAAGGGCTTTATTGTTTCCTGCGCGGATATATCCGTCAATTATGAACTCTATTTTTTTACGATCCGCTACAAATGGAAGGTCTTTATTTCCTAAATCTTCTCGCAATGTTTTATTTACATCCTGAAGATTATTATCCATTAAAAAATTATAGAGCAAGTACGGATCTTTACGCGCGCCCTGACCGAGTTCGCCTAATGGCGCTCTCCGGCTTTTTATCATTTCTTTGAGTGTTACGACTGATACCATTTTGTTTAAATGTGTTTAATAAATCCACTCCCCGCCTTGGGGAGTGGAAAAAATCTAAACCTTAAATGATATTACAGCTTAATACTTCCGTATTCTGTAATGAAAGTCCAGGCAAATTTCGTATCCGGTGCCTGTGTGTAAGTGATCTGCATCCAGGGATTAAAAACAAAAGGGAAGATCACTGTTAATGTACCGGCTATGTATTGCGTGTTACGGATTGCATCTGCAAGATCAGCCGCAAACGGAACGTCTCTGCCCATTAAGTTCGCCATTTCTATATTGGCATCCA
>Ga0196973_1000209_pt1 | contig 15501 bp, 10 predicted proteins | sample S1_513CmetaG_FD_155457 | JGI IMG/M metagenome (GOLD analysis project Ga0196973, IMG submission 155457) | Soil microbial communities from Anza Borrego desert, Southern California, United States - S1_5-13C | ecosystem: Environmental > Terrestrial > Soil > Desert | place: USA: California...
CGTTGAAGGTCGACGATCGCGCGACCGGCTACTCGCGCATCGACACCCTCGGTCCCGAGTTCGTCGCCTCGGCGGAGTTCCGGACCCTCGCCGCCAGTTACGCCGAGATCGCGACCGTCGTGCGCACGTTGCGCAAAGGCCCGATCGAAGTGCGAGTGAGCGGCGACGAACCCGTCGAAGAAGAAGCGATCAACGAAGAGACCGGCGAGGCGCTGACCGCTGAAGAAAAGGACGCCTTGAGCGCGATTGGCGTCGCGCCAATAACTGGGGCTGCGGCGGCGGCCGCCAGCGTCGCCAAGGGTACGGCGCAGTTGAAGACGATTGACGAATTCATCGATCACTTTATCGCGTTGGGCCGCAAAGGCGTCGCGATCAATCGTTACAAGGGCCTCGGCGAGATGAATCCCGAGACGCTGTGGTCGACCACGATGAACCCCGACGTCCGAACCTTGCTGCAGGTGAAGGCCGAAGATCACACGGAAGCGGACTCGATGTTCACGACGCTGATGGGCGATCAGGTCGAGCCGCGCCGCAAGTTCATCGAAGACAACGCGTTGGAAGTCAAGAATCTCGACATTTGAGCCGGGAGCCCGCGAACCAGCGACCGGGAGCCGTACAACACTGAATGGACGTTAACATCAATCGTACGCCCGTAAACATCGAAGACGAGATGAAGCGCTCGTACCTCGATTACGCGATGAGCGTGATCATCGGACGAGCGCTGCCGGATGTTCGCGACGGCCTGAAGCCGGCGCATCGCCGTGTGTTGTACGCGATGCGGCAGATGGGCCTGGCGTCGAACCGCGCCTATCGCAAGTGCGCGAAGATTGTCGGCGAGGTCATCGGCAATTACCACCCGCACGGCGACGCTCCGGCCTACGACACGCTGGTCCGCCTCGCGCAGGACTTCAACATGCGCTATACCCTGGTCGACGGCCAGGGTAACTTCGGGTCCGTCGACGGCGATCCGCCGGCGGCGTATCGCTACACCGAGGCGCGTCTCGAGGCACTCGCCGAGAACCTGATGGCGGACCTCGAGAAGGACACCGTCAACTTCCAGCCGAATTTCGACGAAACGACGACCGAACCGACGGTGTTGCCGGCACCGTATCCGAACCTCCTCGTCAACGGATCGACAGGCATTGCGGTGGGCATGGCCACCAACATCCCGCCGCACAACCTCGGCGAGATCTGCGATGGGGTGATCTGGTTCATCGAACACACGCTGATGCCCGGCCGGCCCGGTGAAGCGGACGCCGAGCCGACGCGCGAACAGAAGATGCGCGAGCTGATCCGGCTGATTCCCGGCCCGGACTTCCCGACCGGCGGCATCATTGTCGGCCGCCGCGGCATTCACGAGGCGTATCTGAGCGGCCGCGGTTCGATCCAGGTCCGCGCCAAGGCCGAGATCGAGACGACCAAGAAGGGCGATCGCGAACAGATCATCGTTACCGAGATTCCCTATCAGGTGAACAAGGCGCGCCTGCTCGAGCGGATCGCGGAGCTGGTCCGCGAGAAAACCATCGAGGGGATTTCGGATCTGCGCGACGAGTCCGACCGCAGCGGCATGCGCGTCGTCATCGAGTTGAAGCGCGGCGAGGTTGCGGAGGTAATCCTCAACAACCTCTACAAGCACACGCAGCTGCAGCAATCGTTCGGCATCATCACGCTGGCGATCGTCGCCGGCCGGCCGAAGGTGCTGAGCCTGCTCGAAGTCATCGAGCACTTCGTCGACTTCCGCCGCGAGGTGATTCGCCGCCGAATCGCGTTCGAGCTGCGCAAGGCGGAAGCGCGTGCGCACATCCTCGAAGGCCTGCGCATCGCGCTCGACAACCTCGATGCGGTCATCAAGCTGATTCGCGGGTCGAAGAACCCGTCGGAGGCCAAGACCGGGCTGACCTCGAATTTCGGACTCAGCGAGCTGCAGGCGCAGGCGATTCTCGACATGCAGCTGCAGCGCCTGACCGGCCTGGAGCGGCAGAGGATCCTCGACGAGCTCGCGGAGCTGACGGAACTGATCGCGCGGCTGCGCGGCATTCTGGCCGATCAGAAACAGCTCCTGCAGATCATCGTCGACGAGCTGACGCACGTGAAGCAGAAGTTCGCCGATCCGCGCCGGACGCAGCTGATCGACGAAGAGGGCGATTTCAGCATCGAGGATCTGATCACCGAGGAAGACGTCGCGGTGACGGTGACCGATACCGGCTACATCAAACGCACGCCGATTACGACCTACCGGACGCAGAATCGCGGCGGCAAGGGCCGCATCGGCATGCGGACGCGCGACGAAGACGTCGTCAACCACCTGTTCGTGGCGTCGACGCACTCGTACATGATGATCTTCTCCAACCGCGGCCGCGCCTATTGGCTGAAGGTCCACGAAATCCCCGACGTCGGCCCGGACCACAAAGGCAAATCGATCGCGAACCTGGTGCAGTTCGAGGAGGGCGAAAAGCTCGCCGCGATGCTGGCCGTCCGGGAATTCGACGATCGGCGTTTCGTGGTGATGGGCACGCGTAAGGGCACGATCAAGAAGACCGAATTGTCCGCGTTCTCCAATCCGCGCGCCGGCGGCATCATCGCGATGGGCGTCGACGAAGACGACGCGGTGATCGACGTGCAGTTGTCGGACGGCCAGAGCGAAATCTTCATCGGCACCAAGGGTGGCAAGGCGATTCGCTTCGTCGAAGGCGACGTGCGCGGGATGGGCCGCACCGCGTTCGGTGTCCGCGGCATCCAGCTGCGCGAAAACGACGAAGTCGTTGCCATGCAGGTCGCCAAGCCTGGCGGGACGCTGCTGACGGTCACCGAGAAGGGCTACGCCAAGAACACGCTGATCGACGAGTATCGCGTCACCAGCCGCGGCGGTCTGGGCGTCAAAAACGTCGAAGTCACCGACAAGAACGGCCCGGTGGTCGCGATCGCCCAAATCCACGCCAACGAAGAGTTGCTGGTGATGACGGAGCAGGGCAAAATCCTCCGCACGCCGGCCAACGAGATTCGCACTATCGGCCGCGCCACGCAAGGCGTCAAACTGATGGATCTCGAAGGCGACGACAGGATCGTGTCCGTCGCGCTGGTCGCGGCCGCGGCGGTGATCGGAGAAACGGCGGCGGACAATGCCGCAGCACAACCAACGGCTTCGCCAACGCCAGACGAAGGCGACACCAACGGAGGAATTGAATGAACCCTTCGACTCACTTCGTTCGCTCAGGGCAGGCTCCTTCGACCCACTTCGCTCGCTCACGATCGGCAAAGGCGATTGCCGCTGCGCTCCTGATCGTGCCAGCGGTGATGTTTGTCGCCGGCTGCTCGCGGCCGCCGGAGCAGCAGTTCCTGTCGCAGTTTTTCCGAGCGGCGCGTGGGCGCGACAACACCACGGTCGGGCGCATGTCCGCGGTTGAAATCGATCCGCGCACCCAGGGAACGATCGAGGATTTCTCAATCGAGAACATCAGCGAGGAAACCCGCACGCCGCTGACGTTCAAGCCGCTGTTCGAAGCGGAAGCCAAGGCACGCGAGGAAGAGCGCGCGTTTCTGAAAACGAAGATCGAGTATCAGAACGCGAACATCAAGGCGATCGAGGAAGTGCTGAAGCTGGAGGCGCAACCCGACGCGAAGTTCACGCCCGCCCAGCAGAAGATCAAAGCCGAGTGGGACAAATGGCGCGAAGGCATCGCCAGGCACGCGCGGCTCTCGTCTGCCGCAACGGCCGCAATTAAGCGCGCTACCAGCGTCGCCGAGGCATCGCTGACACAGCCGGGCCAGCCCGCGCTCGATCCGAAAACCTTCGAAGGTGAAACGATCAGGAAGGACGTGACGGTGAAGGCGCAGTTCAAGTCGCCCGAAGGTCAGACGTCCGAGAAGACGCTGGTCATCACGCTCGAGCGCGTCGCCGGCGGCGGCCGTGAAGGCCGCCCGATTATTACGAAAATCAGCGGGCTGTAAGCTTCGCGTATTTGGCGCGAAGCGTCTTCGTGCCCACGGTCACAAACTTGACGACGAGCTTCTGATCGTCTTCGAGATCCTCGACGCTGACGATCGTCCCTGGTCCGAATTGCGCGTGATTGACGCGGGCGCCGGGGCGGAAACCGGGTGTCTGGTCCTCGTCCTCGTAATGGAAATTCTGCGTCGCCACCTTCGCGTTGTCATCGCGGCGTGCGCGATAGCCGCTGCCACCGGAGCGGCCGTAGGGGTTGGGGCGGTAAGTCCAATCGGTGCCGCCACCGTAGCGAGGCTGGGTGTACGAGACCTCCTGTTCGATCAGGTCCTGCGGGATTTCGTCGATGAACCGCGACGGCTCTGTATTCTGGTACTCGCCAAACACGCGCCGGCGCGCCGCACTGGTGAGCACCAGCTGCTTGCGGGCGCGCGTGATGCCGACATAGCACAGGCGGCGCTCCTCTTCGAGCTCGGCCTCGTCATCGCGTGAGCGGGAGTGCGGGAACAGGCCTTCTTCGAGTCCGGCCAACACCACGGTCGGGAATTCGAGTCCCTTTGCCGAGTGCAGCGTCATCATCATGACTTTGGGATCGCTCTTCTGTCCCTGGTCCTTGTCGACATCCGAAAGCAGCGACAAGCGATCGACGAAACCGCCCAGACTGGGTTCCGCTTCCCTCGTTTCGTATTCGCGAGCCGCCGAGACCAGCTCCATCAGGTTCTCGATGCGCGCTTCGGACTCTTCGCTCTTGTCCTCGCGCAGGTCCCGCAGGTAGCCGGATTGATCGAGCACCTTGCCAAGCAGGATCGAAACGGATTCGCGTCTGGCAACGTCAGCCAGACCGGCGATCAGATCGCGAAATGCAGACAGCGACGCAACCTGGCGTGACGACAGGCGCCGGCCATCCACCGCCGTCACCAGTTTCGTCCACAGCGAATTCTGCGTGACCGTCGCCGACAGTCCGACCAGCAGCGGCGGCAGGTCGGTATCGACCTCGGAGACGTCGACGGCCTCGAGGGCGTCCATCACCCCTTTGCCAATGCCACGGGCCGGCACGTTAATCACCCGCCGCATCGCCACGTCGTCATGCGGATTGAGGATCAACTTGAGGTACGACAGCGCATCCTTGATTTCACGACGTTCATAGAAGCCGACGCCGCCAAGCACCACGTAGGCAATGCCGGCGGCGCGCAGCGCGTCCTCAACCGCGCGCGATTGCGCGTTGGTACGATAGAGCACGGCACTGAGCGACTTGTAGTCCTCTTCAATCTGCTTACGGACCACACGCGTGATGTATTCGGCTTCTTCAAGCTCGTCGGAGCCGCGAAACAGTTTGATCTTGGCCCCGCCCTTCATGTCGGTCCAGAGCGTCTTTTTTTTGCGGTTCTTGTTGTTCGCGATCACCGCCGACGCGGCGTCAAGAATCACCTCCGTCGACCGGTAGTTCTGCTCCAGGCGGACGATCTGCGCGTCCGAGAAATCACTCTCGAAATCCATGATGTTGCGCAGGTCGGCACCGCGCCACTTGTAAATCGACTGATCGGGATCGCCGACGACGGCGAGGTTGCGGTGTTTGCCGGCAATCTGCTTGATCAACAGATACTGGGGCCGGTTGGTATCCTGATATTCGTCGACCATGACGTAGCGGAAGCGATGCGCATAGCGCTCGCGGACGGCCGGGTTCTTGTCGAACAGTTCGACCGTTGCCAGCAGGAGGTCGTCGAAGTCGAGCGCGCTCGCATCGCGTAACGCCTTGATGTAGCCCCGATAGAGCTTGCCAATCTCGCGATCGCGGGCGTTCCAGGTGTTCTCGAAGCTCTCCGGGCCTTCCATCCGGTTCTTCGCGGCGCTGATGCGGCCGAGCACCATCCGCGGCTGATAGGTTTCATCGGCAAGGTGATATTCCTTGAGCAGCTGCTTGATGACGGCCTGCTGATCGGCAGAGTCATAAATGGTGAAATCGCGGCTCAGACCGATGTTGTGGGCCTCGCGGCGAAGCAGCCGCGCACACAGCGCGTGGAAAGTCGACACCCACATCACCCGGCAATCCATTTCGAGCAGCTTCTCGACACGCTCACGCATCTCCTGGGCGGCCTTGTTGGTGAAGGTGACCGCCATGATCTGGTCGGGATGTGCGATCTTCTCCGAGACGAGGTAGGCGATGCGGTGCGCGATGACGCGCGTCTTCCCCGAACCGGCGCCGGCAAGAATCAGCAGCGGGCCTTCGGTCTGACGTACCGCTTCCTGCTGCGCCGGGTTGAGTGAGGAGAGGAGATCCATGAAGTAGCGAGTCGCTAAACGCGAGTAACTGGAAACAGGGCTTCCAGCAGCGCGCGTCTAGTTGCCGGCTACTATTCTACCGTTACTGACTTCGCGAGATTCCGCGGTTGATCGACATCGCAGCCGCGGCGGACGGCGATGTAGTACGACAACAGCTGCAACGGCAGAGAAATCACCACAGGCATTAACAGCCGATGTGTCGCAGGAACTGCAACCAGGCTGTCGCCGTCATGCAGCAATTCCTTCAATGTTGTGTCGCCAGCCGTTGTGATCGCGATGATCGAACCGCCGCGAGCTTTGGCTTCCTGAATGTTGCCCTGCATTTTTTCGAACACGTGGTCGTGCGTCGCCAGCGCCACGACGGGCATGTTCTCGTCGATCAAGGCAATCGGTCCGTGCTTCATTTCGCCGGCGGGATAGCCTTCGGCGTGGATGTACGAAATCTCCTTCAGCTTCAGCGCGCCCTCGAGCGCGATCGGATAATTGATGCCGCGTCCAAGGTAGAGGAAGTCAGAGCGGTTATAGAACTTGGCCGCGATCTCCTCCATCGGCTTGCTGGTGGTCTTCAGCGTAGCTTCCAGCACCTGCGGCAACTGCATCAGCGCCGAGATGTACTCGCAGCGCTGCGACTGCGTCAGCGTGCCTCTGACCTCGGCGAGCTTCAACGCGAACAGGTAGAGCGCCACCAGCTGCGTCGTAAACGCTTTGGTGGAGGCAACGCCGATTTCCGGTCCGGCGTGGGTGTAGATCGTCCCCTCGGCCTCGCGCGTCGCCATGCTGCCGACCACGTTGCAAATCGACAGACTGCGCGCGCCCTTGGCCTTGGCTTCGCGCATCGCCGCCAGCGTATCGGCGGTTTCGCCCGACTGGGTGATCGCCACCGCCAGCGTCTTGTGGTTGATGATCGGGTTCCGGTAGCGGTACTCGGAGCCGTAGTCGACTTCGGCCGGAATCTTGGCGAGCTCCTCGATCATGAACTTGCCGACGAGCGCCGCGTGCCAGGACGTTCCACATGCGAGCAGCGTGATCTTGTCGATCTCCTTGAGATCCGCGTCGGAGATCAACATCTCGTTCAAGTGAATCTGGCCGGTTTCGAGCGAGGCGCGGCCCAGCACCGTTTCGCGAACAGCGGCCGGCTGCTCGAAAATCTCCTTGAGCATGAAGTGCTTGTAACCGGCTTTTTCGGCGGAGATCGGATCCCAGGTGACGCGCTGCGGCTTGCGGTCGACGATTTTGCCGTCGAGCGTCTTGAACGTCACGCCCTTCGGAGTGACGATCGCCATCTCGCGATCGTCGAGGAAGACCACGTTGCGCGTGTGGCTTAGAATCGCCGGCACGTCCGAGGCGACAAAAAACTCGCCGTCGCCGATGCCGACGACGATCGGCGGGCCATTGCGCACGGTGACCAGCTTCTCGGGATCGTCCGCCGACAACAGCACCAACGCGAACAAGCCGCGGACGCGTTGCATCGCGCGAAACACCGCGTTCTCGAGCCCGTCGTCTTTCCATTCCTTCTCGACGAGATGCGCGACCACTTCGGTGTCGGTCTCGGATTCGAACTTGTGGCCTTCGGCGGTCAGTTCCCGCTTGATCTCGAGATAGTTCTCGATGATGCCGTTGTGCACGACGACGATGCGGCCGGAGCCGTCGCGGTGCGGGTGCGCGTTTTCCTCGGTCGGCCGTCCGTGCGTGGCCCAACGCGTGTGCCCAAGACCATACACGCCCGCGAGCGGCCTGCCGTTAATCGCATTTTCGAGATTGATCAACTTGCCGGCGCTGCGCCGGACTTCGACGGCGCCGTTCTGCACGACGGCCACGCCCGCTGAGTCGTAGCCGCGGTATTCGAGCCGCCGCAGCCCTTCGAGTAGCACAGGGACGACCGGTTTCGGTCCGATGTAGCCGACGATACCGCACATCTTCTAGCCTTCCGCCTTCAGCCTTCAGCCTTTTTCTGGACGCGCCTGGCGACCCAGCCCTCTTTGTTCTCTTGCCGCGCGCGAGCGATTCCCAGCGCGCCCGCCGGCACGTCCGTCGTGACCGCCGAGCCCGCTGCAATGTACGAGCCATCCGCCAGCGTAACTGGGGCGACCAGGGTGCTGTTGCTGCCGACGAATACGCCGGCGCCGATGGTCGTCTGATGTTTCTTCTCCCCATCGTAGTTGCACGTGATCGTTCCGGCGCCGACGTTGGTTTTTTCGCCGATCTTCGCGTCGCCGAGATACGCCAAATGGTTCGCCTTCGCGCCCTTCCCCATCGTCGTCTTCTTGAGCTCGACGAAATTGCCGACGTGGGCGCCCTCGCCCACTTCCGAGCCGGGACGGATATGCGCAAACGGACCGAGCGACACGCCGGACTCGACTATGGAATCGTTCACCACAGTGTGGTTCCGGACACACACACGGTCGCCAATGGTCGAGTTGACAATGCGGCTTCCCGCGTGGATCTCGCAGGCCGATCCGATCCTCGTCGACCCCTCGAGGAATACGCACGGATAGATGACCGTGTCGGCCCCGACCACGACGTCGGCATCGACGTAGGTGGTGGCCGGATCGATGATCGTGACGCCGGCGGCCATTAACTCTTCGTTCTTCTGTTGGCGGACCATGGTGCTGACCTCTGCGAGTTCGGTGCGGCTGTTGATGCCGCGGACTTCGTCGGCGCGTCCGACCGTCCAAGTGGAGACCTCGCGCTTGTGCTTGCGGTGAATGGCGACGAGATCGGTGAGGTAGTACTCACCTTGCTTGTTCGCGGTGCCGATCGCATCGAGCGCGCCGAACAGGGTTTCGAGCTCGAACGCCCACACGCCGCTGTTGATTTCGGTGATCGCGCGTTGCGCCGGCGTCGCGTCCTTTTCCTCGACGATTTTGGTGATGCGGCCGTTGTTACGGACGATTCTTCCATATCCGAAGGGCCGCGGCAGAACCGCGGTGACGACGGTCGCGCTCGCCGAGGTTGTTTCGTGGACGCCGAGCAACGCGCGCAGTGACTCGACGGTCAACAGCGGGACGTCCCCGGACAGCAACAGCACGGTGCCGCTCTGGCCGTCGAGGACGGGCCTGGTCTGCATTAACGCATGACCGGTCCCGAGCTGTTGTTCCTGCGTGACGAATTGTAGGTCTGACCGGTTGGCCAGCGCCTTCCTGACATCGTCTGCCCCGTGGCCAATGACGACGGTGATGGTCTTGGGCCGGAGTGCGGCGGCCGTTCGAATCACGCGCTCGATGATCGTGATGCCACCGATGTGATGCAGGACTTTCGGCAGCTGCGACTTCATGCGCGTGCCCTTACCGGCCGCGAGCACGACTACGTGAATATCGGACACTAGCGGGGAACTCTCAAACGTTGATCATAGTTGATGATCAAATTTGGTCAATTCACCAATTTACGACGCTCCATGATCTCGTAAACCTGCTTTGCCGTCAGGCCGAGGCGCTCGCCGGTAGCCCGCGCCACGTCCTTTTTGCTTGTAAACCCACCAACTTCTGTTAAATGACCGAACATGTCGGCCACTTCCTCCTCGTCTGGAGCAACCGATTCTAGGTCGGATGCTGGGGCGGGGGGCACCATGATGGTAAATTCGCCGTGCGCTGAAGACAGCTTCGGGATTAGCTCTCCTGGCAGACCCGAGACAAACTCCTCGTGCAGCTTAGTTAGCTCGCGGGCGACCATTATCGGTCTTTTAACCAAAATATTTAACTCCTCAAGCGTCTTTTCCAGCTTGTGAGGAGCTTCGAAGAACACCACCAGACGACGTTTAGAGGAGTCGACAACGTCTTGGAAAAACAATTTGCGGTCTTTAGACCTAATTGGCGGAAAACCTAGGAAAGTGAAGCCCTGTGAATCTATTCCCGACGCGGAAACGGCTGCGACGATGGCGTTTGCGCCGGGGATGGGTTCGACGGTGAAGCCAGCCTCGCGTACGGCGGCAACCATCGCGGCACCTGGATCCGAAATGCCGGGAGTACCTGCATCGGTTACCAGTGCCACGGACTCGCCCTTGGCGAGCTTGCTTACAATCCGCTCGATGCGCCCCTTTTCGTTATGTTCGTGGACGCTGAGGATTGGGGTTTCGATGTTGAAGTGGCGCAACAGGATTCCGGTGCGTCGCGTATCCTCTGCGGCAACCAGCTGAACCGATTTGAGGGTCCTGATCGCCCTCAACGTCATGTCTTCCAGATTGCCGATCGGCGTCGCGACCACATAAAGAACCCCTCTGGAGTCGCGAGGCATGCTCGGATTTTAAGCTACCATTGCGAAGATGGCCTCTCCCCTATTGAACTGACACAGGAAGGCATGCACGCGGCTGAACCGTTACCTCACTTCGTAGACGACTACCTCTCATTTCTCTACGAGGTACACCCCACCGGCGCCACCATGGATGGGGTTCACGTCCACGACGACCTGCTCGAAGATTACCGGCGCCCGGCGATCGATACCCACGTCAGCGCGCTGGCGGGGTTTGCCCGCCGCCTCGACGGCATTCCGGTCGAGCAATTGTCAGCGCGGGAGCAGGTCGAACACCAAATCGTGTCAGCGAACATTCGTGCGCGCCAGTTCGAGCTGGAGGCGGTCCGTTCGTGGGAGCGCAACCCGCACGTCTACGCCGACACCCTGGCGTCGAGTCTCGCCGCCCAGGCGATCTTTGCTTACGCGCCGGAAACGGATCGCGCCCGGCGGGTACTCTCAAAGCTGCGGCAGGTGCCGCGTCTCGTGCAGGCCGCGCGCGACAACATCAAGGAACCGCCCGCCATCTACGTCAAGGTCGGTATCGATACGTGGCGGGGTGCGATGGCGTTTATCGACCGCGACCTGCCGCGGGCGTTCTCGACCGTCGACGACATTCACCTGCTCGGCGACCTGGACGATGCGTGCCGGGAAGCGGTCAAGACGATTGGTGCCTACGTCGACGAGCTCGAGAATGACGTGCGCCCGAAGGCGCGCGGCACGTTCCGGCTTGGTCGCGATCGCTTCGAGCAGAAGCTCCGCCTGGAAGAAGGCATTACCCTGCCCACCGATCGGCTGCTCGCAATTGCCATGCGCGAGCTCGCCGCGACGCAGGAAGAGTTCCGTCAATTAGCCGGCCGCAGCAACGGCGGCGATCCGATCGCGGCGTGGCGCAAGGCGAAAGAGACTCACCCCGAACCGGGCACGCTCATCGCCACCGCACGCCAGCAGCTCGACGAACTGCACACTTTCCTGTCGCGCAACCCCATCGTCTCCATGCCGCAAGGCGCGTCGACCGTGACGGGCAATGGCGGCGAGGTCGCGGTGGGACCGACGCCGGACTTCTTCCGGTGGTCGTCGGCAAGCATGTGGACGCCGGGGCCGTTCGAATCACGTCCGTCGAGGGCGATGTATTACCTCACCGACGTCGATCCGAAGTGGGAGGACGAGAAAAAACGCGAGCACCTTCGCGATTTCAACGTGCCGACGCTGTGGACCATCTCGATTCACGAGGTCTATCCCGGCCATTTTCTCCATTACCAGTTTCTCAGGAAGGTCGATTCGAAAGTGCGGCGCTCGACGATGTTCGCGCCGGCGTCGTATATCGAGGGCTGGGCGCACTACTGCGAACAGATGATGATCGAGGCCGGTTTCCGCAAAGGCGATCAGGCGATCAAGCTCGGGCAGCTCGCGGAAGCGCTGGTCCGTCTCGCGCGTTTCGTAGTCGGCATTCGCCTTCACACCGAAGACTGGTCGGTCGAACAGGGCGTTCGCTTCTTCAAGGAAGAAGCGTTTCTCGAAGAATCCAGCGCGCGACGGGAAGCGGAGCGCGGCACGTTCGACCCGACCTACCTGGTGTACTCGGCCGGGAAGATGATGCTGCTGAAGTTGCGACGCGACTGGTTCGAAGAGCAGGGAGGCAAACCCTCGCTGCGCGCGTTTCACGACGCGCTGCTCTCACACGGCGCCGCGCCGTTCTGGGCGCTGCGCAAGCTGATGCTGACAACTCATAACGATACGGTGCTCGAATAAACAGACCGACTGGTCTTCGGGCAGACCGGCCCGTCAGGAAAACACGATGCCTCTATACGAATACCAATGTGACACCTGCGCGCACCGGTTCGAGGTGATTCAGAAATTTTCCGACACGCCCGTCGAAGTGTGTCCGAAGTGCAGCGGACCGGTGAAGAAGCTGTTGTCATCGCCGGCAATCCAGTTCAAGGGTTCCGGCTGGTACATCACCGATTACGCGAAGAAGGGCAGTGACAGCGCATCGGCGCCCGCAGCCTCGGACAGCAAGACGGAAACCAAGGCCGACGCCAAAGCCGACACGAAATCAGAAAGCAAATCGGAGAGTAAATCGGAGAGTAAAGCCGAGACGAAATCCGATTAGGGGACGCCGCGAGCGCGGCTCTAACTCACCGTTTTGAGGTACGCCCTGAACTGTTCGGCGATTTCGGGTCGCTTCAAGCCGAAATACACATTCGCCTTCAGGAAGCCAAGGTTGTTGCCGGTGTCGTGGCGAACGCCGTCGATGATCAGCGCATACATCGGGCGTGCCTTCAGCAGCCGCCGCAACCCATTGGTCAATTGAATCTCGCCGGACTTGTCCGTGCCCGTCTCGTGTAGCGCAGGGAAGATGTCCGGCGTGAGCACGTAGCGTCCGACGATCGCCAGGTCGGACGGCGCCTGATCGCGCGGGGGTTTTTCGACCAGGTCGTTGATGCGATACACGCGCTCGCCAAATTCCGGTACCGGTGTGGCGTCGATGACCCCGTAGGCGGAGACCTTCTCCATCGGCACGCGTTCCACGGCAATCACCGGCCCGCCCGCCCGCTCGAACACGTCGATCATCTGCTTCAACGCCGGCGGGGTCGCGTCATACACGTCGTCTGCGAGGATGACTGCAAACGGCTCGTCGCCGACGACGTCTTCGGTGACGAGCACGGCGTGTCCGAGGCCGAGCGGCTCACCCTGGCGAACCGCCGACACGCGCGTCAGCGACGCCACCTTTTTGACTTCGTCGGCAAGCGCCTGCTTGCCTCGGCTCTCGAGGAAGTGCACGAGGTCGACCGATTCGTCGAAGTGATCCTCCATCGCGCTCTTGCCGCGGCTGGTGACCAGGATGATGTTCGAGAGTCCGGACGCGACCGCTTCTTCGACGCCGTACTGAATGGTCGGCTTGTCGACGAGCGGCAGCATCTCCTTGGGAATCGCCTTGGTTGCGGGGAGAAAGCGGGTGCCGAGACCGGCAGCGGGGAACACAGCCTTACGAATCCTGACGCTCACTCCACTAGAATAATCGACGGCTCTTATGCTGGATCCCAATTTAGTCCGCGACCATCTCGATGCGGTGAAGGCCGCGATGGAAAAGCGCGGTCTCGACGTGACGGCCGAGTTGCAGCAGCTCGCGACCGCGGAGACGCATCGCCGCCGTCTGATCCCGCAAATCGAGGGCTTGAAGCGCGAGCAAAATGCCGCGGGCGATCAGGTGGCCCGGGCGAAGCGACAGGGCCAGGATGCCTCGCACCTCTTCGAAGCGAGCAAGCAGCGCGGGCAGAAGATCAAGCAACTCGAGATCGAGCTCGAGCAGGCCGAGCGGCAACGCACCAAGCTTCTGGAAACGCTGCCCAACCTGCCGCATGAGAGTGTTCCCGTAGGGACTAGCGCTGCCGACAATGTTGTCGTCCGCATTTGGGGCGAACCGCGCACGTTTGATTTCGAGCCGAAAGCGCATTGGGATCTCGGCCCGGAACTTGGCTTGATCGACTTCGAGCGCGCGACAAAAATTTCCGGGACGCGATTCTCGATCCTGATGGGCGCCGGCGCGCAGCTGGAGCGGGCGCTCATCAACTTCATGCTCAACCTGCACACCTCGGAGCATGGCTATACGGAAGTCCAGCCACCGTTCCTGGTGTCGTCATCAACGCTCTACGGCACCGGACAGTTGCCGAAGTTCGAGATGGACCTGTTCAAGATCGCCGGCGAATGGGATCTCTACCTGATTCCCACCGCCGAAGTGCCGGTCACGAACCTGTATCGCGGAGAGATTCTGGACGGCACGCGGCTGCCGTTGAAGTACACCGCGTATACGCCGTGCTTCCGCAGCGAAGCGGGATCGTACGGTGCCGACACGCGCGGCCTGATCCGGCAGCATCAGTTCGACAAGGTGGAACTCGTGAAGTTCACCACACCGGACACGTCTTACGACGAACTCGAGAGCCTCACCGCCAATGCGGAGAAGGTGTTGCAGCTACTCGGACTTCCGTACCGGACGATGGTGCTGTCGACAGGGGACATGGGATTTTCGGCGGCGAAAACCTATGACATCGAAGTGTGGTTGCCGAGCCAGAAGGCGTATCGTGAGATTTCCTCCTGCTCGAACTGCGAAGCGTTCCAGGCGCGGCGCGCGAACATCAAGTTCCGGCGCGACGGCACCGGCAAGGCGGAGCACGTGCATACGCTCAACGGTTCCGGTCTCGCCGTCGGTCGAACTTTGATTGCGATCCTCGAGAACTACCAGCAGAAAGACGGTTCGATCGCCATTCCCGAGGTGTTGCGGCCGTTCATGGGAGGTAGGGAAGAGATCGGGCGATGAGGTCCGCCTGCGCGCTACGCGCTTCGGCGAGACAGCCTTCGCCTGGCTTGCCCAGCCGAAGCTCACGCTTCGGCAATCTACGCGTGAGTGAAGGCTGGCGGAGAGGAAGTCCGCCTTCGCGCTACGCGCTTCGGCGAGACAGCCTTCGCCTGGCTTGCCCAGCCGAAGCTCACGCTTCGGCAATCTACGCGTGAGCGAAGGCTGGCGGAGAGGAAGGGATTCGAACCCCTGGAGCCCGTGAAGGCTCAACGGTTTTCAAGACCGCCGCTATCGACCGCTCAGCCACCTCTCCGCGCTCTTCTATTCTAACTGGGCCAAATCTCGCATAGTTTTCGGCGGTCTGCACAGATCCGTAAGCTCAACCAGACAAAGTGCTTATGGAATGTGGCAGCATCATTGGTCCGTCAGTGAGGATGGTCATGATGCTGAAGCGAATCCTGTTCGTGTCGCTGTGTTTCATGGTGGTGAGCATCGATCTGCCGCAGCCGTTTTCGGGACGTGCTCTCGCCGACGTGCCGACGGTTGTCGATCCGATCTTTGGCGGCGACTTGCACACGTTGCCGCTCGACATGACGCCGTTCCAAAGCATCCGGCGCGATCCGCGCGCCGCGTCATACATTCTGCTTGGCAACGACGGCCGGCTGCGCATCATCAATCTGCGGAACGCTGGAACGGTCGCCGACTTTCAGCCGCTCGGCACGTCATTTCTCGAACCCTTCAGCATCGAGTTGTTCAGCAT
>Ga0196973_1000226_pt1 | contig 14524 bp, 29 predicted proteins | sample S1_513CmetaG_FD_155457 | JGI IMG/M metagenome (GOLD analysis project Ga0196973, IMG submission 155457) | Soil microbial communities from Anza Borrego desert, Southern California, United States - S1_5-13C | ecosystem: Environmental > Terrestrial > Soil > Desert | place: USA: California...
GGGATTGTAGGATTTATGAAAACCAAGAAACCAAAACGAACCACTAAAGCCGCCGAGATTCGGCGATTGATTGCTGACTACATCGCCAGCGAGGGTTGCGAATGCTGCCGTGACTCGTACACGCACAGCGTAGCCGAGGAAGGGCTTGCCAAGCTCCTAAAGGTGCCAAGGTACAAGGACGGCTCAGGCTGGGACTGGAACAAATACAGGAGTCCAAAAGGGCTGAGAGTCAAATGACCCCTCATCAGCGATGAAAAGAGAAGATTTATGAAACCAAATAAACGAACCATTGAGCGGTATTACGCGATCAGAATTGGAACACCGGGAAAGCACTGGCCGTATTTCAAGACTGGGCCGGACAATGAAACTCCGCACCTGTTCGGTAGTCGTGAAGCGGCTGAACGGGAGTGCCCAAAGCAACCAGATACGCAGGTTGTGGTGGTCCGCGTCTGTAACCCATGAAAGCGAAAACGGAAGTGCTTTGCGCGGAGCCGTTGGTGGTCAGGGTTCCTTATGCAAGGACTAGAATTCCAAGGAAGGAAAAGAAGTCCCTGCGCCGTATGATGCGCCGCGCTCTGCGATTACCAGAGCCAACAGACAGGGTGGATGCGTGGTTTGCATGAAAGATAAAGCTGAAACCAATGAGCAGATTAGCTGCCCATTTTGTGGCGAGCAGGGCTTTGACCTTCTGGGTTTCAAGACCCACCTGCTGGCGTTCTGCGTAAAGTTTGATGAATTAGGAAGCGATTAACCCCCCTAGCGATGGCGGGAAGATTTTATGAGTGAACGACAAGCAAGAATACAGGAACTAAAGGCGCTAATTGCGGAGCGGGAATCCGCTTTGTGGCCGTTGCGGGAGGAACTTCAAAAGCTTCAGGTGGCTGAGGAAATCGACGCTGCACCGTTTAAGCCCGGTGATACCATTGAGTGGGTCGCGGGTAGCCATGGCACACGGCGCGGGAGCATTGTTCACGCGAAACGCTGGTGCGGTGGCGAAAAGTTTGAGTATTGGGTTGAGCCTATTCTGAAAAACGGAACGGTTGGCAAGCGAGTCTGGATTCAACCTTGGCACAACCCCCGCCGCACAGAACCCAAATAAGCGATTATGAGTTACCAACGTAAGCAATTCGGAGAGGGACCAGCAGTCATGGTGGAAGTGATCGACGCTGACGGCATTCGCGACGACAAAAGCTATGTCCGCATAAATTGGAGTTGCGTCGGCGCTATTTCAGTGGAACGTGCGGACGAGTTCCACGACCACCTTGGCGCTGCGCTGAGGTATGCCAAGCGGCAAATGGCCCGCCAGCAACGGAAGGAAGCAAAAACAAAATGAACACTGACCTAGCCCGCCGTATCGCGGGAGCATTAGCCGTCCGTGGATACCTTGGAGCCGATAACTTTGCCGACGCAGAGTTCATCATCGCCAAGCACCTAGAGCCGTTGGTGAAGGAGAACCAGGAGCTTAGGGAGGCGCTGGAAGCCCTTGAGGACGTGTCGCATGTGGAAGGGTTCACCTACGACGCCATAATGAAAGCGAGAGCAGCCCTAGCGCACGGGAAAGCGGGTTAGAGCTTTCTTTCGCCCCTTCGGTTCAGGGATTGGCGTGTCTGACCATTCACCACCCATTTCTGAGACGCGGCAAAAGCTACCGGAGTCATTGCACCAGTATTCAATGTAGGCTATCCCGGCCATCTCAACATGAATAGGTCGCGGGGCGGCTTTACGGTTAAAACGCCACCACCAATAGCCAGCGCAATCAGGCAGGTCTTTAGTCCATTTCATTCTTTCCCCCTAGCGTGGCGCAGCGCGGGTTTTCCGTTGATGCGCCGAACAAGGCACGACGTGCAGACCGAACGGCCTTTAACGATGGTGCTCTGCGTAGCCATTCGGCCAACGTCCTGATTCGCAATCCTCACACTGCACCGCCGTTTTCTTCTCGTTGGTGTTCATGGCTTGGGCTTTCATAGATACTCGCCGGAAATGGCGATCCCTGTCGCAATGGACTCATTCCAGCACTTCTGGCAGGCTGGTAGCCGTTGGGTTTTCCCGTTCTGCTTTACGAGCAATGAAACAATGGCTTTGTTTTTGCATTGTGTCCACGTGGAAGGCCCAAGGGTAAAGGCACCGCCAAGCCGCCTGTAGCCCTCGCATCGTATCTGTTTCTGTTTGGTTTTAGTTTTCATTCCATCACCTTTCTTGCGCGAGCGCAGCGCGGAGTGACTGAACATGGCATAGAATCTTGTCCGACTCGCGCCTGTCGCCTTCGACACGTTCCGCAAATGTTTCAAGAGCCTCGCGTAGGGCGGCGTAGTCGGAATACTTGATCCATTCGCCGTCCCCGTACTCAACCATTTCAGGGTCGCCAAGCAAGGCGGGGTCTTCAGCAAGTGTATAACGCACCGGGCTCAGGGTTCATTGCTGCGCTCCTTTCTGGGCGGCAAACAGCTTGGCTTTAGCCATTGCCTTCTTTCGGCTCTCGGGATCAGCGACAACAAACCGGAATTGCTTCATGGTGTCGTAGCCGCGAAGTTGAATTGTTCCGGTCCTGTTTAACCCCTTGCCAGCCTTGCCCCCACTGGTAGGAATGTGAATCGACCAGCCGTTGATCTGTCCAATTTTCATAGAATCTTAGTTTCTTTGCCCCGGCAGCGAACCACCGGGGCGTTTGGGTTATTAAATCTCAATGCTGTTCCTGTCCGCCAGCTTTCTAGCTGTTTCCTCGAAACCGAACCATGCGAGCAGGTTGCGGTTAGAGTCTTCCTGCGCGAGTGGGTCCGTGTCTTCCCATTTGTCGCCGAATAGACCCTTCGGGCCATCGCAGCCGATGCTTTCCATCATTTCCTTGAGCAGTTCGGAAATCTCACGCCGATGGGTCTGGAAGAATTTAACCGCATCCCGCGTGTAGATCAGGTGACTGACCATGCCCGACTGGCAACCGCCGTAGAACAGGTCTTTCAGGACACCTTCCGCGCCACTCTCGTAATCAGTTGCCCGCCCGTTCACCCATGCTTGAACATGGCGTTCTAATCGTGTTTCCGCGCCTTTTAGTTTCGTCTTAGTCATTTTGTTTCGCGCTAGACTTTAACGTCCTAGCTCTGGACGGTTTCAACCTGCCACCATTAGCAGATCGAAGCCAACGCAGGGAAGCCCGTAAGGCCCGCTCCCCCGCGCTGGGTTCGAGCGGCTAATCTTCAACTTTCTTAAGCGCCTCGATTGCCCTTATTTCCGCCTGAGTGAATTGCTGCCGCTCTGCCTCTGTGTAGCTGGAATGGCACTGGTAGCCAACTAAACCCTTAAGCGCCTCGTAAAGCTCTGGCGCGGCTGCTATCAGCTTCGCGTTAGCAACAGCCCCCGCGTTCTCGGGCAGGGAAAATGTTGGCAAGCCCCAAGGCTTCTCAGACGTGACAAGGCCCAGGTAGACCGTTGCTACAGATTCAGACTCGCCAGCATTTATGCTGATTCCACCGTGCCCATTCTGACCGCCCATCCGCCACGGTCCCGGCGTAAACTTCGTCTCGTTCGCTTTTGTCGTATTCATGGTTCCTTTCGCACCCCCACCGTAGCAGGGGTGCTGTTGGGTTAGTGTCGTACCGCCATTCTGTTCTCCCGCGTCTGGGTCGCTGCTAAATAAGCCTCTATTACGGCGTCCCGTTCGGCTCGCCATTGTTCCACCCGTTGCAGGGTGTATCCCGGTAGCCTGAAACGCGCTTCTATCGCGTCAACAAGCGCCCAATGATCCGCCCCGGCCATAATATCCCGGCCAAGCATTTCCAGATACGCAATGACGGCAGAGCGCAACGAGCATTTAGCCCTACCGCGTATCTCATCCAAAGAAGGGACGAACGCGCTCACGATTGCACCCCCGTGGCTTTCTGAATTATGTCCTGAGTGTGTAGCAGCAGGTCTTTCCAATCAATCGCCCCATGTGCGCAATGCTCGGGGTCCAATTGCGCCCGCATCGCCTCTGCCAGTATGCCCAATTGCTTCAGCATGGCCGGTGATTGCGCGATTAGCTGGGCGTCTGCCGGATCACATGAATTGCAAACAACATGTTCGCGCCTATCCTGACCAGCATAAACGGAGACCATGTTCAGGGGAGTCTTGCCAGATAGATAGGCGTCATTCGCCACCACGTGCCACGGCCCCGCAGTATGTTTCGTTGTCATGTTATCGCCTTGTTGGGGGGTTAATCCATGTTCTCGGGGTCTGCCACGTCCAGCCCTACACGTATGCGGTTCATCGCATCCCGGTAGGCATCTTGCGCGCTCTGACCTTGCGGCCATTCCACCTTTAGCGACCTACACCCGCCATCCTTCCATTGCTTGCCGTTGGGTGCTATTATTTGCAGGACATTCCATCGCCCCGCGCTATCGTCCTCAACCTTAGCGCCAACAGCTTGCGCTGCCGATCTAAGCTCCCGAAGTGTTATTGCTTTCATCGTCAACATTTAAGAAGGTGCCCCCTAAACGGCTGTTGACGATGAGACCAGCCGAAAGGCCAGAAGCATCACCGCTAGGGAGCATTAAGTGTTTATCGTTCGCACTCATCGTCAACGCCACCATTCAATCACACCACGCACCAACTGTCTACAACTTTTTTTCACCACCTCACCTAACCCGTTGCAGATCAGGGAATTATTCTTACAAAAATAAATGAAGATGCGCCAAAGAAATACCCGGCTAGCAGGTGATAATTGCTTGTCTAGGGCAAACCTGTTAGCCGGGCCAAGGGGTCTCCGGTCAGGCTTCTCACTTATCACACTCACCCACCCCTTGGCAACTGCATTCAACTTTAGACTTGCAACCCACCACAATTAGCCCCATCGTGAGCAACAGAATGGCCACAGAGACGCCAGAAGCCATCCCCGCTCTACCAACTACCCACCGGCAACACAACGCGTCCCTATGCCCACCTGAGAAGCGTAAAGCCATCCTGGAACATCTCAAGTCAGGCACCGGCATTCTAGCTACCGCCAGCATCACAAACTCATCCCCAAATACCGTCCAAGCCGTACGCGATCAGTCATCGGAATGGCGACAAGAGCAATCAGCTACCCTCAAGCGATTCACTCGCATGCTCACCCACTCCATGGTGAACATGTCACAAGAAGAACTGGCAGCTATCCCACTCCAACAGCGATCCATCAGCCTCGGAGTGGTAATAGACAAAATTCAGATGCTCGATGGCGAGCCTACCCAGATCATTGAACACAAGCATTCCCTTGACCTCACAAGCCTCAAATCCTCTCTCGGTGTCACTGATGAAATCGTTGTCACTCCGTTAGAGTCGAGCCTTGATAATCAGGCACTTACGGAGCCAAATAACTTACAATTACCTCAGTAGGTAGGTAATAACTTCCAGCACCCTCGTTTCACCCGCGTAAACATTGGGGATTATGCATGCGTTACGCACAATGTACAAAAGATTTAATTGGAGCCGGGGGAGGGGGTTCGAGATTTGCTAGCCCCTTGATTTCCTTGACCTGTAATCCTTCCCAAATTTTTCCTGCAAAGTCGATTAACGTTAGTGGCTGTGGGAGAGGTGGTTAAGTGGGTTATTCTTGGGTGGGTTGGTTATTCAAAGACACAATACCCCCTTAATAGGGGTAGGCGGCTCTTTTGAGCCGTGAGCGCCAAGGCATCTATGCCGCAGAAGGCGGTTAATCCTTCCTGAACCGGGCGCTCAGAGGTACCAGCGTCTTATCATGACAGGCATAAGCCCCTGCGGGGGATTTCTCCGTGTAGCGGGTGTCGGGTAGGACTACGCGCTGTGGATCAGCCGAATCGAGTCGGACGCGCTCTGCAACCTGCTTTCCCGGCGAGACTGAGTGCTTCTTACCATAGGGGCCGGTTTCGTTGTTTGCTGGCCTGCTGCTCGGCAGGCACGGTGCAGGAGCTATGTCATTTATGCTGGCGGAACGGGCTGCTTTTTGAGCAGCCTTCAAAGCTTTTGCTGACTTCTTGTTAACGGGGATCAGCGCCCCGCGCTTTAGCTTGAAGCGAACTAAATCGCGGCAGGTGTTCAGGTGTCGACGGTGCTGGCTCCACTCTTTCCGTAGGTTGGGAGGCGTCGACAGGCGTTTATGCAGGAAATGCTCAAGTTTTCGCTGTAACCCGCCCATAACCTTGTTGACGCATGGAACCTCAAAAAACGCTATTCCACGCTGTCTAATCAGGTGTTTCTTGCGTTTATCGCGGTCAACCTGGGCCTTGAACTTGTCGACCGTGTTCTGTAGGTCTGGAACAAACAGGTAATGCTGGTGGCCTTGAACTTCAATCGCTATCTTCAGGTCGGGCAGGAATATGTCGATTTCCATGCCGAACAGCCACTCAGGGCGGTAGTTGGTCCAGATTCTTTCCTGCGGAAACCATGCCCTACAAGCTTGCTCAATGATGCCCTGTAGCTTGCTCATCTAACCTTCGGATCGTCGGGGTGGCTCATTCAAACAACCCTCTAGTGCTCGGGTAATTGCAGTGGGCTTCGGCCAGCTTGATTAGCTGCTCGTAAATCTTGATAAAGCCCTGTAAATTGGGGTGGAACAGGTAGCTGCTGTGTTCGACATGGCGAACCCCATCGTAGTAGGCACTAACGTCCATGACCTTCTCCCCTTCGGTACCATCCTCATCAAACGGTGAATCGGTGGTTCCGAAGCAGGATAGGGCTATCCAGACGTGGGCCTCAAAGCCGAGTTTTGAGCCATCTTCGTCTACGTTGGGCTTGTAGAAGATTCTGCACCACTCGAAGGCATCTACATGCTGCCAACCGGCGTAATCTTCGCGCTTAAATAGCTCACGGTCGTGGCTCATGTTTCGCTGGTAAACTCGCACTCAAAGACCGTTTCCATGTCGTAAACGCGGCCTTCTTCTATGTCTTTGAGGCTATTGACGAACCAGACCGGGGTGCCAGAAGTGTAGGCAGTGCAAGTGGGCCAAGTATGCCCTGGGCGAACATTGATAAATCCGGCGAAGCGACGATTCACCGCCTCATACACCGGGCTTTCTTGGACCTTCTTCCCCAACACCGCCACAACCGGCGCTAAAAACAGGATTTTGATGAAGGATGCGCGGGTCATTCTGGTGGCCTTTCTATTGGGCCTGCCCATTTACCACGGCAATCAGCTACTTCGACGCAGGCTCCGCACCAAGGAAGGGTGATATACAGGCCTTCATCTGGCTCCATGGAACCAGCCTCGACTACCGAATCGACTGCCCCCATGTAGTCGGCTTTCCCTGAAAACCAGTAGAAACCGGGTTCGGTTGGCGATTTGTCGGTCCAGCGCGGGCCATCTGCATTCCGTTTCGCTTCCTCAATCGCCGCCACAGCGCGTCGTTCTTCTGCGTTCTTAAGGGTTTCCATAGCGCTTTTGCGTGCCTCGCCAAGGCTGTTGACTCTGTTCGAGGCGGGCGTGCCAGCTTTCGGGCTTTGGGAACCCGAACCGCCCCGAACGGAATCAACTGTTGAGCTGGCGCTCATCACGGAAACCACAATAGCAAGTGGTGGTTGGCTTGTCAAATCGCTCCCATGGTGGGTGTTTCGCAAAATTAATGTTGCAAAGTAGTTTTTCTTATGAGACTGTCGGCTTCAGCCAATGCAAAAGGCTGATTTTTGTTTTCTTGAGCATCACCTACCTGAACGGATTGGGCTGTCCCCGGATGAGATTCGCAAGCGGCGCAATGAGTTGCTGAAGAAGGGGGAGGATTGGGATCGGGTGGGGCGCTGGATTAAATACAGCGAGGGTGGGGTGCGGAAGCTAAAGGGCCAGGTTGGGGTGGCTGAGATTAAGCCGGAGCCGCCGAAAGCGCAGTGGGTGGATGCTGAGGTAACAAGGTGCAATTTCCCGAATCACCGGATTATCGAGGTGAGGCAGTTCGAGACTGGAAAGCTTTGGAGCGTGCGCATCCATCCTGAGTGGCGGGATCGGTACAGGCCGAAGATGAAGATTCAGATTTTGGCGAATGGCGAGCGTGTCGCCACGACCAAGAGGCCACGGGAAAGGTATAAGTTTTGACCGTTGACCTGCATAGCTGGGATACCCTCGAAGAACTCGCTAAACGCGAGAAATTCAGCGTGCGCCGGAAATGGGGCATTCGGCGCGTAGAATATCATCGGACTGGTCGTATGGCTGACTGCATGGCGCTCATGGCCGAGTGCTGGCCTGAATCAGTTCTGGACGCCAAGGTTCGCCTTGTCCGCGATCACGTTCGCCCATGTGTATGAGTTGCCATCATCCTAAAGTTTGCCTGCATACTGACTGGGACACAATAGACGTGCTAGAACGCGAGGTTAAGAGCGGGGAAATAACTATTAGTGGCCCCAAGTGGGAGTATTGCGGGCGGGTAATCAAATTCCATGTCCATTTTAAAAGGTTGCCATCCGACGTGGCGCGTCGCGTAGTGGTCGTTTGGAACGAGCCGGGAAAGACTGATCAAAAGGCGGCACAGAGCGTAATCAGTGCATGCCGCCGATTAGTTAGGAATCACGTTCGCCCCTGCGTATGACCCTCTCCCGCACACGCCTGAACCCGAAAGCGCAGCGTATCTGTGAATTGCTGGTGACGCTGGGGTTGCCGCGCAAGGAGGTTTACCGGCAGTGCAATCGGAATGATGAGAGTAAGGGGGCGTTCTGGCAGCGGGAAGCGCCTCGGTTGGATTTGTGGCTTGAGCGGGCGCATACGGCGTATCGGCAGCGCATGATTAACCTGCACCCGGACAGGGGCGGTAGCGTGAAGGATGCGGCGTTGTTGAACACGGTCTGGGGCCGGGTTCGGTATTTGTTTCGCAAGCATGGGGTGACTTTATGAGGAAATACTTCTGCGATAAATGCGGCTCCGGAGATGACGTTGACGGGATTGTGGTTGGTGCGATTCGGTGTGGTTCTGGCGATGCCATTCAAGAGGTGGACTTGTGCAAGGCGTGCCGTTTTCAACTCAGAACTGCAATGCTGGATGTGCTCGGCAATGACTACGCTAGAACATTGCTGCACTGCCACGAGAGGGAAGAACTGTTTAAGCTATGAACTTCTCCAAACGATTTTCAGCGAAGCTGGCGAAGCGCAAGGAGCACATGGCGCGGTATGCCGGGCTGAGGTCGTTTGCGACGGCGAAGTATTACCGCAGGCTGTTTAAGGGAAAGTTGGCGCTGTGATTTTTATGAAATCCATCAAACTCAAAGATCGTGTCCGCAGAAATGAGGACCGTGGAACAGTGTCCGCGTTTTCACACCTATCAACGCTCAAGGTTCTTGTGAATTGGGATCGGGGCGATGCTACGTGGGTCTTGAAATCAAGCCTGCGCCCGGAGTAAGTGACCGCCACCCTCGAAGCTCCACCAGTAGAAGCGCCTAAACCGCGCTTTCAACTGTCGTTTGGTGGGACGAGCATTCAGGTCACGGGCGATGATTTGGAGCGGTCGCGCAAGTGGTGCAAGGAGAACGTAAAGGCTTGCCCGGTAATTCCGCCGTATCTCGCTGGCGATCCTGACGCGAAGCTGTTCTTTCCGCCTAAGCCGGAAAAGCTGTTGTTCTGGACGAGCACGGGCAAGGAGAAGGCTGCTGAGGAAGTTGTAAATAGCTGGAATAAAGCGGTAACGCTGATGGAGCAAGACCCGCTGCGTTACGGGCATCGGCCTTCATGCTGGTCAGACGCGGACAAGTGCATCAGTGAGTCTTTGCTTACCTGTATATTCGGTGGAGGCGGGAGTTCAAAAACCAGATTTGCAGCAGAGCTTGGTGTTCGGACCATGCTGAAGAAGCCGGGGGCTAAGGTGCTCTGGCTGCATGAGGCGCAGCAGCCATCCATCGACATTCAGCAGGCTTACGTTTACGACATGTTGCCGCCTGAATGGAAGCGGCTGAAGTATCGCAAGTCGGACAGGATCACGAAGATTAACTGGACGAAAGCCGGTGGCTTCATGGCTGGGGCGCATCACAAGTTCGTCCTGCCCAATGGGAGCATGGGCCTGTTCGGGTTCTACAACCAGGACATTAAGGTTTGCGAAGGGTACGGCTGGGACTTGGTTCTGGCTGACGAAGATTTGCCGCTAGGCTGGCTCAAGACGCTGCTGTATCGCCTTCCTCGGCAGAATGGCAAAATGGTTTGGACCTTTACGCCGATTCGCGGCATTACCCCGGCGATCAAAGAGGTTGTGGACGGTGCTACGGTAATTGAAACGCGAAAAGCGGAATTACTAGACCAGCACAGGGTCCATGTTCCGGGGTGCCCAAAGGGTCACATGCCATACCTCCAAAAAGGCATATTCTGCGACGGTGGTTCGCAAATAATTTACTTTTTCACGGAAATGAACCCGTGGTCCGGGTACGAGCAACAGAAGAAGGTTGCTGCGCGTGCCACCACGGAAGAAAAGGAACGCCGGTTTTATGGGTGGTCGCGGCAACTGGTTGGCAAACGGTTCCCGAAGTTTGGTGGGTGGAACATCGTCAAGGAAATCCCCAAGGATGTGACGCGCTACGTGGTGATGGACCCCGGCCCTGGCAGGAATGCGTTCATCATCTGGGTTGCGGTGGATCGTTACCGTCGCCACTGGATTTATCGGGAATGGCCCGATGTAGAGACTTATGGCGAATGGGCGGTAACGAGCGAGACAAAGAACAAATGGGATGGCGACATGGGGCCAGCACAGAAGCCACTGGGCAAAGGCGTGAAGGGTTACAAGGAAATCATGCTGAATGCCGAGGGGAACACATGGACCGGAACCCACTGGCAGACCGGGCCGACTACGGAGACGATTTTCATTCGTTACGGCGATCCGCGAGCGATGGCAGACCCGTCCGGGGTTGAGGAAGGGCAGGAGGGCAGCAACATGTTTAGCCGATTCGTGGAGGAACAGAAGGATGAAAAGGGGAATGTGATCGGGCCATCCATGGATTTTCTGCCAGCACCCGGCTACCACATCGAGCGCGGGGTGGAAATGATAAATGATTTACTGGACAAGTATAACCCGGATGAACCGCCAACGGCGATGCTGAACGAGCCGGGGTTGTTCGTGCATGAACGATGCAAGAATGTGATTTGGGCCATGAACAACTGGACGGGAATAGACGGCGAGAAAGGCGCGTCAAAAGACCCGGTGGACACGGTGCGTTACATGGCTACGGCGGATTTACAGTTTCACGATCCTAAAATGCAAGTGAGTTATGGTGGGGGAAGCTATTAGCACCGAACATGGGTTCAGTTGGAGGCGTGTCATTAAGAGGTTGCCGGGAGAACTGTTATCGGCGCTTTGGTACATAATCATGTGGGAGATTGTTCAGGCATGCCTAAGTTAAACGAAAAGCCAGTTGGAATGTCGCGAGAGGACGCGCTGAAGCTGCCGCCATTAATTCATCGTAAAGTGTGGCTCAGTGTTACTGGAATCCCGGTTCACGCCTTTCGCCTCATGGTTGAGGACGGGGACATTCGAACTTTAGTTGTCGGCAGGACAAAGAGCCGGTGCATGTACTACCGCGACGATGCGCTGCGGATTGCTGGCTACAAATTGGAGGTAAAAAATGGAAACTGAATCAGAATCACTGGTCTATACCCAGGAACAGCCCGACATAGCGGCGCTGGTCAAAGAATTCAAGGAATGCACGCCCTACGCTTACGGGTGGGATCGAGTGCGCGACAACGAGGACACGCGATTTTGCCGCTGGGACGGGCAATCCACGGACGGCAAGAAACACGATCAGGAAAACAAAGAAGCTTTCCCGTGGGACGGCGCGAGTGATACGCGAGTCAATCTGGTGGACGCGATCATCACCGAGCACGTCGCGTTGCAGGTGGGCGCATTCCATCGCTCCGTCGCATTGCTCAAGGGTATGGAGCCGAAGGACGAAGAATCAGCCGCCAACGTCAACAAGCTGCTCCAATGGCTCACTAGTGAGAAGATGAACGACGAATTGCTGAACGAGTTCCAGCTTTCGGCGCAGTATCAGGGCACTTACGGCAACTTCATTCTGCACCCAACATGGGAGCGCGAGGTTGAAATGCGGCGTGACCCAATCACGCTCGAAAAGATGGCGCAGATTGCTGCACAGATGCCGGGTTCTCCGCTGGAAATGCTGACGCAACTCATTGCCAATGAGGAAACCGAGGATCAGGCCGTTGCGTTGGTGCAGGAATACGGCCGTCAAATCGCCCAATCCGCCGCCGCCGAGCAGTTGGGCAACGAAAACAGCGATTTATTTGACAATTACGAGGTAAAACCGAAAGCGGCTCGTAAATTCGTGCGCGAATTGCGCGACGGCAAGGTTTCGGCGCTGCCAATACCTTACATTTGCAAGAATCAGCCCTGCATCCGGGCGCTGAAGCTGTGGGAGGACGTGTTTATCCCGCCATACGTGACTGATTTGCAGAAAGCACCGCGTATTTTCGTTCGGGACTACTACACCGAGCAGGAATTACGCGCTGAAGCCGCGCTTGAGGGTTGGGATCAGGAATGGGTGGAGAAGGCCGTGAAGTGCAAAGGCCATGAATCTACGTGGACCGTGAGCAGTGCGACCGAATCGACCGCCGTTTACGTCAATTCGGAATCATCTTTCACATGGACTGACGCCGAAACCAACAAAGACAGGATTGAAGTGGTTTGGGCCTACACCCGCGAGTTGGATGAGGACAACGTAACCACGATTTACTGCACGATTTTCCACCCGGAAATTACCACGGTGGATAACGGCACTGATCCACTGTATGCGAAGCGTGAGCCAGTGGGTTACGCGCACAAGAAAATGCCGTTCATCGCCGGGCCGCGTGAGCGATGGCACCGCAGCATCCTTTCCTCTCGCGGAATTCCTGAAGTGCTCTCGTCGCGCCAGCGGGAAATCAAGGTGCAACGTGATGCGCTGGTGGATTGGACTTCGCTTTCCGTTGCGCCGCCAATCCTGATGCCGAGCACGTCGCCGGGAGCCAAGTTCAGGTTCGGCCCGAATGTCAAAAACCAAGTCATTCCCGGCAGGGAGCCGAAGCAGATGGAACTGCATTCGCCGGGGTCTCCGGTGGCGTTTGAGTTGATGGAACGATTTGAGCGCGAGATTAAAGAGGAAATGGGTGTGCCGCATCCTGACGTTCCGCCCGCCCGCATTCAGGTGAAGCAACAGCAGATCGTCAACAACATCCTGGCACCGTGGACTGAAGCGTTCCAGCAGGCGGTCGTTCTGATTCACCAGTACATGCCTGATTCGGATTATCAGGAAATTACCGGAGCGCCAAAGCCGCAAACGATGGATTTCGAGAAGGATTTCATTCTGTCGTTCGACGTGCGCGAAATGGACGACGAACACCTGCTGAAACGGTACAAGGCGATTGCTGAAGGCATCCTGCCATATGACCGGGAAGGCGTGATTTCTCCAGCCAAGTTTGTTCGTGCCATGTTGCGGGCGGTTGACCCGTCGCTGGCGAAAGAGATTACGCTGGACGGCAACCAAGCCAGCCAGCAGATGGTTGAGCGCGTTCAGGATGATTTCGTCAAGATGCTCGCAGGCATGGAGCCGCGCCTAACGCCCGACGATAACCCAACAGCGATGGCCGAGCTACAGATTGCCCAACAGATAATTGAGGCCAACCCAAAGATGCAGCAGGCCGTTCAGCAGGATCAGGACTTTATGGAAAAAGCCAAGAAGTGGTTTGAGAATCGGCAGTTTAACGTCCAGCAGGCCGAGAACAAGCAGACTGGTAGAATGGGGGTGGCGGCGTGAGCACTGTTACCGCCACTGGCGCGTCTGAAATTGAAATGGGCAGGCGCATAGACGAGCTTGAAAACGAACTCGCCACGTTACGCCGGGTGCTCGACACAAAAAACCATTTCAAGCAGATGTTCGCCCGGTTCAGCTTTGAGAAATACGACCGGCTGGTGAAGGAGAAGCTTCAGGCTGTCTCGGAAACCAACCATGTCTTTGTCGCGGTGCAGGCATTACTGGACAAGTCCATTCTGGCAGATCATATCGCCGCCCGCGACGACACTCAAACCAACGAGCAGATGCGGTCCAACCTTGGGCGTGAGTCTGCCCTTGAGGACTTCCGCAATAATCTTCTGGAAATTTGGGCAGAGGCGAATAAGCCAATTAGGGGTTCATAAGGGTTCATAGAGATTCATCCGGGCAGTAGGCCCGTTTACTTCCCCGCCTGCAAATGGTTCTTCCGTAGGCGAAGGCACTATTTGGGTCCACTGAACCGCCCCAGCCTTCCTCGAAAGCGGGCTGATATGAGAACCAAGTCCGACTTGCAGGCTAAAGCATGGCTAACGATACCGGGACAGTAGAACTCCCGACCGAAACTACGGAAGAAGCCGTCGCGGGCACGCAGGAAGCCATCTACAAACAACTGTTTGGTGATGAGCAGCCGGAAGCTCCGCAGAAGTCCGAGGAAACCGAGCAACAGCCCGAATCTTCCACGGAACAACCACCCCAAGAAACCGAAACAACGTCCGAAACGGAGTCTGAAACTCCGCCCGCTGCTGAAGCTGAGGAAGATGAACCCGAGGTAACGCCAGAGGTTCAGGAAACCATCAACAAGCGCATCGGTAAGGAAGTCG
>Ga0196973_1000241_pt1 | contig 13944 bp, 12 predicted proteins | sample S1_513CmetaG_FD_155457 | JGI IMG/M metagenome (GOLD analysis project Ga0196973, IMG submission 155457) | Soil microbial communities from Anza Borrego desert, Southern California, United States - S1_5-13C | ecosystem: Environmental > Terrestrial > Soil > Desert | place: USA: California...
AGAGCTTCTTCGGCACCGGCCTTGTCGCCCACGTCTCGATCGCCCATCCGGTCTGCTCGCGCCTCGGCCATCTGGTGCACGAGGCCGCCGCCGCGCTCGCCATCCCGGTGACCCACGGCGGCACCTATCTGGCGATGGAGGGCCCGCAATTCTCGTCCCGCGCCGAGAGCGAGCTCTACCGCAGCTGGGGCTGCGACGTGATCGGCATGACCGCCATGCCCGAAGCCAGGCTCGCCCGCGAGGCCGAGCTCCCCTACGCGCTGGTCGGCATGGTCACCGATTACGATTGCTGGCGCCAGGGCGAGGAGGCGGTCGAGGTCTCGGCGATCCTCGCCGGGCTCGCCGCCAATGCCGGCACGGCGCGGCGGATGGTCGAACGCTTCGCCGAGGTGCTGCCGGCGGTACGAGCGCCCTCGCCGATCGACACGACGCTCGACTCGGCGATCATCACCGCCCCCGAATCGCGCGATCCGGCGATGGTCGCCAAGCTCGATGCGATCTGCGCGAGGGTGCTACGGCGCTGAGTTAGTGTTCTTTTTTTGTTCTTGACATATAGGGGGTTTCCTACTAGATTCCTAGCTCGCCCCAGTCGCGTCCCGGGCGGGCTCTTTGACATCGTGAAACATCGAAGCAGGCGGCCTGCCGAGGGCCGTCGTTGCGGGCGCAGGGAAGCATCCGGACCGCGGCCGACGCGAATGGCCGGGGCCTGGATTGGCGTCGCTCCGCGGCGCGCAATGACGGGGCCCTACGCGATCGCGTCGCCGAGCGGCATCTCGAACCGCCGCTGCCGGACCCAGCGGCTCGCGACGCCCGCTTGGCGCGACATCTCCCGCGCGGCGGCAAGGTGGAGCGAGCCGCCGTCGCCGCGGAGACGGGCGGCCGCCGCCTCGAACAGGCCCTGCCCCTCAGCCGTAGAGCCGGGCCAGCCGCTCGGCGTTCATTCCGAACCGGTAGAGGAGCAGGCAGAGGAGATTGCGCCCCGACCGCCGCAGCCAGCCGTCGCTCCGCCAGCGCCGCGGCGAGGTGACGGCGTCGACGCCGAGCCGGGCGAGGCGGGCGCGGCCGATCCGCCGGACGAGGTCGACGTCCTCCATCAGCGGCAGCGGCCGGTGGCCGCCGACCGCCTCGTAGAGGGCGCGCGAGATGAGCAGGCCCTGGTCGCCATAAGGAAGGGCGAGCAGCTTCACCCGCAACGCCACGCCCGCCTCGATCAGCCGCGCCTGCCACTCGCCGGCGTCGAGGCGCAGGCGGAAGCAGGCGGCGCGGTCGGCATGGCGGGCGATGTGCCGCTCGGCCGACTCGCGCCAGCCCGGGGCGAGGCGGGTGTCGGCGTGAAGGAAGAGCAGCCAGTCGCCTTTCGACGCGGCGGCGCCGGCGGCGAGCTGGGTGCCGCGGCCGCGCGCGGAACCGAGGAGGCGGGCGCCCGCGGCCTCGGCGAGGGCCGCGGTGGCGTCGACCGAGCCGCCGTCGATGACGAGGATCTCGTCGGCCTCGCGGACGGCGGCAAGACATGCGCCGAGGGTGGCGGCGGCGTTCAGGGCCGGGATGATGACGGAGATCATGTCGCCCGATGCCCCCGCGTGGGGATGGGGGCCGCCGAAAGGGGTGGACCGGTGATCTCAAGGGGCCTCATCGCATCACCCCTCCGCCACAGTTCGTTCGGTCCCCCTCACCATCTGGCGACGGGGAGGCCGAGCAGGAGGCGCCGCCGAGCACGCAGAAGCGAGCGCAATGGGGATGGTTGAGGGCGACCTCGCCCCCGGCCCCGGCGAGGCTCGGGCCGAGCGCGAATTGCGGATCGTAGGGAAGCAGGGTGCAGGCGACGACGTGCGGCCGCGCCGATCCCCTCGCCTTGACCACCATCCGGCTCGTCGCGCACATCATCGCGGCCGGGGCGACGTGAAGGATGTCCCAGCAGGCCTCGCTGATTTCCGGCACGTCGGCACCGGCGTCCATCGCCGGGAAGAGAACGAGGCCGGCCTCGGCCGCCAGCCCCTCCCGCTCGCACAAAGCGGCATAGCCGGCGCGCGCCGCCCCGACGCCCTCGCCGGGAAGCTGCCGACCCGCGATCGCCGTCCTGAAGCCGTTGGCCTCCAGCCAGCGCAGCCCGTCCAAGGCCTTTTGCCAGGTGCCCGGCCCCCGCTCCGCCTCGTGCACCGCCCGGCTGTGATGGTCGAGGCTGACCCGCACCGTCAGCCGGCCGCGCGGTAACTCGGCCAGCGCCGCCTCGAAGCGCCTCATCGGCCGCATCGCGTTGGTCAGGACCAGCACGTCGAAGCCGCGCGCCAGCGCCGCCGCGATCATCGCCGGCGCCTCGCGGTTCATGAAGGGCTCGCCGCCGGTGAAGCCCACTTCGCGGGCGCCGAGCGCCGCCGCCTCGTCCAGATAAGGCTCGATCTCGGCGAGCGTCGGGTAGGCGAGCGAGTCGTTGACGGGCGAGCTCTCGATGTAGCAGCTCCGGCAGGCGAGGTTGCACAGCGTGCCGGTGTTGATCCACAGCGTCTCGAGCCGCGCCAGGGCGACGCGGGCGCGAGGTTCGCCTTTGGCGGTGACGAGGGGGTCGCGGAACTTGGCGGGATCGAGGGGGCGCGCGAGCGGATCGGCGAAGGGGGAGTCGGCGGCAAAGACGGGGACATCCATCGGTCGCGAGGATAGGCGAAATGGGGCGAGGGTGTTACCCCTGAAACCCCTCTTCCGTCCTTCACGGGAGAGGGAGGGGCCCGCGAAGCGGGAGGGTGAGGGTCTGGAGCAATGAGTCAGCAAGACCCTCGCCTCCCACCGCTTCGCGGCGAGTCCCTCCTCTCCCGCGAAAAGGGGGAGAGGAGTAAAAAGGGACGAAGCCTTCTCCTGCTCGCGATCGCCGCCGCGATCGCCGCCTTCTTTCTGCTCGACCTCGACTCCTCTCTCACCCTCGCCAACCTCAAGGCCCGGCAGGCGGAGCTGGCCGGCTTCGTCGACCGGCGGCCCGTCCTCGCGATCGCGGCCTTTTTCCTGCTCTACGTCGCCGTCACCGCCCTGTCGCTGCCCGGCGCGGCGATCATGACGCTGGCCGCCGGCGCCATTTTCGGCCTGTGGCGCGGCACCCTGATCGTCTCCTTCGCCTCGACGATCGGCGCCAGCCTCGCCTTCCTGTCGTCGCGCTATCTGCTTCGCGACTGGGTCAAGGCGCGGTTCGGCGGCCGCATCGCCGCGATCGACCGCGGCATCGAGAAGGACGGGGCCTTCTACCTGCTGACGCTGCGGCTGATCCCGGCCTTCCCCTTCTTCCTCATCAACCTCGCCATGGGGCTGACGGCGATGCGGCTCCTCACGTTCGCGCTGGTGAGCCAGGTCGGAATGCTGCCTGGCACGATCGTCTACGTGAACGCCGGCACCCAGCTCGCCGGGATCGAGAGCACGCGCGACATCCTGTCGCCGGCGCTGATCGGCTCGTTCGTGCTGCTCGGCCTGTTCCCGCTCGCCGCCAAGGCGCTGGTCGGCTGGTGGAGGCGCCGCCGCGTCTACCGGGGGTGGCGCCGGCCGCGGCGCTTCGACCGCAACCTCATCGTCATCGGCGCCGGCGCCGGCGGCCTGGTCACCGCCTACATCGCCGCGACGGTCAAGGCGAAGGTCACCCTGATCGAGAAAGGCGAGATGGGGGGCGACTGCCTCAACACCGGCTGCGTGCCCTCGAAGGCGCTGATCCGCAGCGCCCGCGCCGCCCGCGAGATCCGCGCCGCCGACGCCTACGGCCTCGCCGTGGCCGAGCCCGAGGTCCGCTTCGCCGAGGTGATCGAGCGGATCCACCGGATCATCGCCGAGATCGCACCGGCCGACAGCGTCGAGCGCTATACCGAGCTTGGAGTCGACGTCCGCCGCGGCCATGCCCGGCTGGTCGATCCCTGGACGGTCGAGATCGACGGCGGCGAACGCCTCACCGCGCGCGCGATCGTCATCGCCGCCGGCGGCGAGCCGGCCGTGCCGCCGCTCCCGGGGCTCGCCGACTGCGGCTACCTCACCAGCGACACGATGTGGAACAGGCTGCGCGGACGCCACTCGGTGCCCGCCCGAATCGCGATCATCGGCGGCGGCCCGATCGGCACCGAGCTGGCGCAGGCCTTCGCCCGGCTCGGCAGCCGAGTGACCCAGGTCGAGCACGGTCCGCGGCTGCTGCCCAAGGAGGACGAAGACGTGTCCGCGCTAGTCGAAGCGACGCTTCGCGAGGAGGGCGTGGACGTCCGCACCGGTCATGAGGCGGTGCGGGTCGAGTATAAGGCGCTGATCGTCCGGGCCGGCGGCGAGGAGCGGCCGATCCCCTTCGACGAGATCATCGTCGCGGTCGGGCGCAAGGCGCGGCTCGACGGCTACGGCCTCGAGGCGCTCGGCATCGAGACCGGCCGAACCATCACCGTCAACGACTGGCTCGAGACCCGCTTCCCCAATATCTACGCCGTCGGCGACGTCGCCGGCCCCTACCAGTTCACCCATTTCGCCGCCCACCAGGCCTGGTTCGCCGCGGTCAACGCCCTGTTCGGACAGGCGAAGCGGTTCCGGGCGGATCACCGCGTCCTCCCCTGGGTCACCTTCACCGACCCGGAGGTCGCCCATGTCGGCCATAACGAGCGATCGGCCCGGGCCGCGGGCATAGACCACGAGGTGGTCCGCTACGACCTATCCCATCTCGACCGCGCGCTTTGCGAGGGAGCGACTCGCGGCTTCGTCAAATTGCTCGTCCAGCCCGGCAAGGACCGGCTGCTCGGCGCCACCATCGTCGCCCACAATGCCGGCGAGATCCTCGCCGAGCTGGTGCTGGCGATGAAGCACGGAATCGGCCTCAACAAGCTGCTCGGCACCATCCACGCCTACCCGACGCTGGCCGAGGCCAACAAATATGCCGCCGGCGAGTGGAAGAAGGCACGCAAGCCCGAGCGGCTGCTCGCCTGGGTCGAGCGCTGGCACGCCTGGCGGCGCGGGTGACCCGGATCGTCATCCTCGCCAAGGCGCCGGTGCCGGGGCGGGTCAAGACCCGGCTCATCCCCGCGCTCGGCGCCGAAGGCGCGGCGGCGCTGGCGCGGGAGATGCTCCGGTGGACGGTCGAGGAGGCGCTCATGACCGGATTGCCGGTCGAGCTGTGGGGCGATCCCGATGCCGCCCAATGGCATGCGCCGAGGCCGGGGCTGTCGCTCAGCGCCCAGGGGGAGGGCGGCCTCGGCGAGAGGCTCGCGCGGGCGGCGTCGGCCGGGCAGCCGGTCCTTCTGATCGGGACCGACTGCCTCCAGCTCGACCGCCGTCGGCTGCTCGCCGCCGCCGGTGCGCTTGCCGTGCGGGACGCCGTCCTCCACCCCGCTCACGACGGCGGCTACGCCCTGCTCGGGCTGAGGCGGTTCGACGCATCCCTGTTCGCGGGGATCGACTGGAGCACGCCCGCCGTCGCGCGCCAGACGATCGCGAAGATCGAGGCGCTGGGCTGGTCGGTGCAGGTGCTGGACGCGTTGCGCGACATCGACGAACCCGACGACCTGCGTCATTGCCGCGAAAGCGGCAGTCCAGCGACGGCGGCCACGGCCGGATTTCCGCTTTCCCGGGAATGAGCGGAAAGCTACGGCCGGGCGGTGCTCGACCCGCTTCCGCCTTATGCCGAACTGCTCGGCCTGCGCACCGAGCGCGGCGAGGACGGCGCCCTGCTCTGGATCATGCCGTTCCGCGAGGAAGTGATCGGCCGCCCGGGTTTCCTTCACGGCGGCGCGATCGCCGGCCTGCTCGAATTCGCGGCGCTGGGCACGCTCTACGAGGCGCTCGGCGAGGGCGCGACGGCGCGGCCGATCAACGTCAGCGTCGACTTCATGCGCGGCGGCACCGACCACGACACCTTCGCCGCCGCCGTCGTGACCCGCCTCGGCAGCCGGGTCGCCAACGTTGAGGCCCACGCCTGGCAGCAGGACCGCTCGAAGCCGATCGCGGCGGCGCGGATGAACCTGATGGTGCGAAGGGGATAATGTCGTCCCAGCGAAGGCTGGGACCCCCGCGGGTGAAAAACTCGGCGCCATTCGCCCACCGGGGCCCCAGCCTTCGCTGGGGCGACGTTACCCGCCCCTTTTCCTCGTCTCCCTTGCGATGACCAGCTGCTGGATCTGGCTCGTTCCCTCGTAGATCCGGAACAGGCGGACGTCGCGATAGAGGCGCTCGATGCCGTAATCGGCGATGTAGCCGGCCCCGCCGAAGATCTGCACGGCGCGGTCGGCGACCCGGCCCACCGTCTCGCTGGCGAAATATTTGGCGGCCGCGGCCTCGAGCGTGATCGGCCCGCCGGAATCCTTCAGCGCCGCCGCCTCGAGGACGAGCGCCCTGGCCGCCATCGTCTCGGTCTTGGAATCGGCGATCATCGCCTGGATCAGCTGGAACTCGGCGATCGGCCTGCCAAACTGCCGGCGCTCGGCCGCATAGGCGACCGAATCGGCGATCAGCCGCTCGGCAATGCCGACGCAGACGGCGGCGATGTGGAGCCGGCCGCGGTCGAGGACCCGCATCGCGATCCGGAAGCCCTCGCCCTCCTCGCCGAGCCGGTTCGCCACCGGCACCGGCGCGCCGTCGAAATGGACGTCGCAGACATGGGCGCCCTGCTGGCCCATCTTCTTCTCAGGCCGGCCGACGCTGACGCCGGGCAGGTCGGCCGGGACGAGGAAGGCGCTGACCCCCTTCGCGCCCGGCTCGCCGGTCCGCGCCATGACCGTGAACAGCGACGCCTTGTCGGCATTGGTGATGAACCGCTTGGCGCCGCTGAGGCGGTAGACGTCGCCGTCGCGAACCGCCCGAGTCTGCACCGAGGCGCTGTCCGATCCGGCGCCGGGCTCGGTCAGGGCGAAGCTGGTGATCACCTCGCCGCTGGCGATGCGCGGCAGCCATTCGCGCTTCTGGTTTTCGCTCCCCGCCATCACCAGCCCCTGGCTGCCGATGCCGACATTGGTCCCGAACACCGAGCGGAAGGCCGGCGTCGTCCGCCCGAGCTCGAGCGCGACCCGGACCTCCTCGGCCATGGTGAGGCCGAGCCCGCCATAGTCCTCGGGGATGGACAGGCCGAACAGCCCCATCCCGCGCATCTCGGCGACGATCTCCGGCGGCACCTCGTCCTCCCGGTCGACGCGCTCCTCGAGCGGCCGAAGCCGCTCGGCGACGAAGCGGCGGACGGTCTCGAGCAGCAGGTCGAACGATTCGGGATCGAGGGGCATTACCGTCTCCTGAATCCCCCCGAGCTCGCCTCGGGGAGGAACTCAATAACCCTTCATCCGAGCCAGCCGGTCGGCATGGTAGTTCGGATCGCCGAACAGCTCGTTCAGAGCGCGGTCGCGCTTCATGTAGAGGCCGATGTCATATTCGTCGGTCATGCCGATGCCGCCGTGCATCTGGATGCCTTCCTGGCCCGCCAGGGTCGAGGCCCGGCCAGCTTTCGCCTTGGCGACGCTGACCATCGCCTCCGCCTCCTCGCTGCCCTCGTCGAGCAATTGCTGCGCCTTCAGCGCCGCCGAGCGCGCGATCTCGAGCTCCGAATAGAGATGGGCGGCGCGGTGCTGGAGCGCCTGGAACTCGCCGATCAGCTTCCCGAACTGCTTCCTCTGCCTGAGGTAGTCGACCGTCATCGCCATCGCCGCCGAGCCGAGCCCGACCATCTCCGACGCCGCTCCGGCGCGGCCGGCGTTGAGCACCCGGGCGAGCACCGCGTCGCCGCCGCCGACCTCGCCGATCACCGCGTCGGAATCGACCTCGACGCCCTGGAAATCGAGCCGGGCGCCGATGCTCGAATCGACCAGCCGAGCGCCCTCGACCTCGAGCCCCCTGGCGTCCTTCTCGACCGCGAACAGAGTCACGCCCTCCGGCGCGCGTGCGGCGACGACGATCAGGTCGGCCGAGGCGCCCTGGACGACGAACTGCTTGCGCCCGGTCAGCCGGAAGCCGTTGCCGGCCCGCTCGGCCCGCATCGCGATCGTCTCGGGCCGGTGCTTGGGACCCTCGTCGACGGCGAGCGCCGCCACCGTGTCGCCGGCGAGGATGCCGGGAAACCAGCGCTGGGCATGGGGCGTCCCCGTCAGCGCCTCGACCACCGCCACCGCGGTGACCAGGAAGGGCGAGGGCGTCAGGTTGCGTCCGATCTCCTCGAGCACGATCCCCGCCTCGACATGGCCGAGGCCGAGCCCGCCGTCGGCCTCGCCGATCCGGATGCCGGTGAAGCCGAGCTCGGCCAGCTGCTTCCACAAGCCATGGCCGAAGCCGTCGCTGCAGCCCATGTCGCGATATTTGCGCAGCTGGTTGGCGATCGACCCTTCGTCCGCCATGAGCTGCCGCGCCGTGTCGCGCAGCATGACCTGGTCGTCGGTGAGGTAGAGCGGCATTCTCGTCTCCGTCGTGCCAGCGGAGGCTGGGACCCCAGTGGGTGAAAGGCAAGGGTGCGCGTTCTCGCTGGGGTCCCAGCCTTCGCTGGGACGACGAGCCTAGGCCCCCGGCAAATCTAAAATCCGTTTCGCGATGATCCCCAGCTGGATCTCGCTCGTCCCGCCCTCGATCGAGTTGGCCTTGGTTCTCAGCCACTCGCGGGCGGCCTTGCCTTTCTTCGAACGGTCGCTCTCCCATTCGAGCGCGTCCGAGCCGCCCGCCGCCATCACCAGCTCGTGCCGCGCCTTGTTCAGCTCGGTGCCGGCATATTTCATCATCGAGGGCTGGGCCGGATGGGCCATCCCGGCCTTGAGTTCGTCGATGAACCGCTCCGACATCGCCCGGAAGGCCATCGCGTCGACGTCGAACCGGGCCATGTCGGCGCGCAGCAGCGGATCGCCGGCGACGACGTCGGCGAAGGCCTCGCCGAGGCTCCCCGTCTGCCCGCCCAGCCCCATGCCGCTGATCATCTCGCGCTCGTGGCCGAGCAGATATTTGGCGACGTCCCAGCCCTTGTTGACCTCGCCCACGACCTGGTCCTTGGGCACCTTCACGTCGTCGAAGAAAGTCTCGCAGAAGGGCGACGAGCCGGAGATGAGCAGGATCGGCTTCGTGGAAACGCCCGGCGTCGCCATGTCGAACAGGATGAAGCTGATCCCTTTGTGCTTGGGCGCGGTGAAATCGGTGCGAACCAGGCAGAAGATCCAGTCCGCCTTGTCGGCGTACGACGTCCACACCTTCTGGCCGTTGACCAGCCAGTGATCGCCTTTGTCCTCGCACCGGGTCTGGAGCGAGGCGAGGTCCGAGCCCGCATTGGGCTCCGAATAGCCCTGGCACCAGCGTATCTCGCCGCGAGCGATCTCGGGCAGGAAGCGTTTCTTCTGCTCTTCGCTGCCGTATTTGAGCAAGGCCGGCCCGAGCATCGAGATGCCGAAGCTCATCAGCGGGTTGCGCGCGTTGATCCGCGCCATCTCCTGCCTCAGCACCTTGGTCTCGGCCGGCGACAGACCGCCCCCGCCATATTCCTTCGGCCAGTCGGGAACCGTCCAGCCGCGCTCGGCCATCCGCTCCATCCAGAGCTTCTGGGCCTCGTTCTTGAACACGGCGTTGCGCCCGCCCCAGCAGGCGTCGCTCTCGTCCCGCATCGGCTCGCGCATCTCCGGCGGGCAATTCGCCTCGAGCCAGGCGCGGGTCTCTTCCCTGAATGCGGCGAATTCGGCTAACTCGCTCATCGGCACTCCTTCGGCCGCTTGCGATGGCCCGGCGGACCGAGGCCGTCAACAGGGGGATCTATGCGCACAGCCTTGCCCGCCGCCGCCGCCGTGTTGCTGATGGCCGGCTGCGCGGCCGCCTCGGAACGCCCGCCGGTCGAACACTATCCGCCCGACGAGGCGGTGCAGGCGGCCGCGCGCGCCGGCGGTTTCCGCCTGCCCTTCTCCTCGGCAGTGCGGGTCGGCGACGTGCTCTACCTCTCCGGAGTGATCGGCACCGGCGGCGATGGCACGCTTCCGCCGGGGATCGAGGCGCAGACGCGCCAGACCATGGACAATATCGGTGCGATGCTGAAGCGCGCCGGCCGCTCGTTCGACGACGTGTTCAAATGCACGGTGATGATCGACGACATGAAGGAGTGGCAGGCCTTCAACCGAATCTACATGACCTATTTCAACCCGGACCGGCTCCCGGCCCGAAGCGCCTTCGGCGCCGACGGCCTGGCGCTCGGAGCGCTGGTCGAGGTCGAATGCCTGGCCCACGCGCCGGCCGGCTGACGGGGCTCGAGAAGGGCGTCAACGCAGAAATTCCTCTCTTGTCCTTCACGGGAGACGGGGGACCCAAGCCGGAGGCTTGGCGGTGAGGGTCTTGCGGACTCATCGGTACAGACCCTCACCTCCCACCGCTGCGCGGCGGGCCCCTCCTCTCCCGCGACGGGGGGAGAGGGAATTTTTTCAGTGCCAGTCGGCGTCGGCCTCGGGCGCCGTCTCCTTCGCCGCCCTGACGATGTCGGCGAGGTCCACCGCCTTGTCGAACGGGTCCCCGTCCAGCTCGGTCACCCGGTTCAGGCGCCGCTGCCAGGAGTGGAGCGCCTCGACATAGGGCAGGTAGGGCACCCGCATCAGAATCCCGTTCGGCAGCCGCTCGAGGTCGGCGATTCCGTTATGAACCCATTCGCCGGTGCCCCAGTCGGGCATGTCGACGGCCGGGAACAGGCAGATACCGTGCAGGTCGACGCCGCGGTCGACCGCCGCCAGGCTCTCGCCGACGACGTCGTTCAGCCAGTCCGGCCGGCCGCCCTTCAGCCCCGAGGTCTCGGCGACGATGCACGGCCTGCCGTAGGGCCTCGCCCCCTCCTCGATCAGGTCGCACAGGGGGCGGATGCGGTCGTCGCCCGGATCGAGCGGGGCGTGCGGCCCCTGCTCGCGATATTCCATCTGGCCGAAGCTGTAATTGTTGAAGCCGACGATATCGAGGATTTCGGGCGAGCCGCCGAGCTCCGGAAAGCGCCGTCCCGAGATCGCGTCCCAGGCGAGATAGGCGTCGTCGTAGGATTCGCGATGCGCGGCCTCGGCCAGGTCCGGCCGGTCGCGCGGCGGCACCACCCAGATCAGCGGGTCGATATGGACCATCCGCGCGTCCGGGAAATCCTCGCGGATCGCGTTGACCGCCGCGATGTCGGCTGCGGCCATGGCGAGAGTCAGCCGCCGCCTCGTCTCGCGGTCCTTGCCGAACGGGGCGGCCCAGCCCCACTCGCCCGCCATGTAGCCGAAGAAGGTCGGCTCGTTGACCGGGGTGAAGCATAACGGGCCGTGATGAGCGCGCTCGGCGACGTAGCGGGCGGCCGCGCGGCCGTAGTCGGCGAAGCGCCGGGCGAAGCCCTCGCCGAACGGATCGCAGTCGTCGGGATAGCCATAATGGCACAGGTCCCAGATCGGCAGGATCGAATGACGCCGCTGCGCCTCCAGCAACGTATCGATATAGGAGAAGTCGTAATCGCCTCCGCCCCCATCGACGAACGGCCAAGGTATCCCCTCGCGCGCGACGGCGATGCCGAGCTCGCGAAGCATCCGGTAATCCTCGTCGGCATGGGCCCGGTGCTGGGTCTCCTCGCACAGGTCGCGGCGCCCGCCCTCGTGCCAGCGGAAGGTCGAGCATTCGAAGCCCGACAGGAAGAAGGTGGGGAAGATGCTCCGGCGGCCGCTCACCTGAAGGCGCCCGCGACTCGGCCGCCGACGTCCGGGTCGGGGAGGATCCGGTAGCGCGCCTCGATCAGGCTGTAGGCGCCGAACAGGCACAGGCCGGCCGCGACCGCGGCCCGGAGAGCGGCCGGCAGGCTGAGCAGGGCGTCGCCGAGCGCTCCGGCCTCTTCGGCCTCGTGATGGAGGCCGGCCTTGAACACGAGCCAGGCGGCGGCGAGGAAGATCACGCCGCGCGCGGCATGGCCGCCGACCCCGGCCGCGATCACCCACCAGCGGCTCTGCGCCTCAGGCGACAGATGCCGGCGGAAGCGCCGCCCGAGGGCGACTGCGAACTGGGCGAGACCGGCGACCGCGAGGATCGCCCCCGCCACCACGAGTACCGCCTCGCCCCCCGGCACGCTCATCGCCGCCGCCGCGCCGCTCTCCGCGCTGTCGCCCGAACCGCCGCCCGGACCGTCGCCGAGCGCCAGCCGGGCGGCGGAATAGGCCAGGCCGAGATGGATGAGCCCGCTGAGGCTGCCCGCAAGCCGGCCGGCCACGCCCTTGAAGTCGCGGCCCTTGCGCTGGGTGTCGAAGAGGGCGTCGAGCACCCGCCAAATCCCGTAGGCGGCGAAGCCGATCGCGAGCGCCCCCACGACGATCCCGCCGGTCCGCCCGCCGACCCATTGCAGCGCCCCGTCCGCATCCTCGGCCCGCCCCAACTTCAGCGCGAGGAAGCCGACGATCAGATAGAGCAGCCCCCTCGCGGCGAAGCCGATCCGCGTCAACAGGAGGAAGTCGGGAGAGACGTTCGACACGGCGCCGTAACGTCGCCCGCCCGCCGCCGTTCCACGCGCCACTGGCGCATCGCGGCGCTTTCTGGCAGCGAAGCCGGACCATATCAGCCGAGGAAAACCGCCGGATGGACTTCGATCTTACGGAACGGCAGGCTTTTTACCGCGACCGGGTACGCGACTTCGTCGAGACCAGGATCCGGCCGAGGAACAAGGAGTACAAGGACCAGCTCGCCGCCGGCGACCGCTGGCAGCCGGTCGAGGTGATCGAGGAACTGAAGCCCGAAGCGCGAGCGGCGGGCCTGTGGAACCTGTTCATGCCGCCCGGCCAGGCGCTGCGCCATGTCGACGAGAGCTTCGAGTTCGAGGGCACCCAGCTCACCAACCTCGAATATGCCCTCTGCGCCGAGGAGATGGGGCGGATCGGCTGGGCGAGCGAGGTGTTCAACTGCTCCGCGCCCGACACCGGCAACATGGAGGTGCTCCACCGCTACGGCACCCGCGAGCAGAAGGAGCAGTGGCTCCGGCCGCTGATGAACGGCGAGATCCGATCCGCCTTCCTGATGACAGAGCCCGCCGTCGCCTCGTCGGACGCCACCAACATCCAGTGCGAGATCCGCCGCGACGGCGACGACTATGTGCTGAACGGCCGCAAATGGTGGTCGTCCGGCGCCGGCGATCCGCGCTGCAAGATCGCCATCGTCATGGGCAAGACCGACCCGGGCGCCGACAAGCACCGCCAGCAGTCGATGGTGCTGATGCCCCTGGACGCGCCGGGAGTCACCGTCGAGCGCGCCCTCACCGTCTACGGCTATGACGACGCGCCCCACGGCCACATGGAGGTCGAGCTTAAGGATGTGCGCATCCCGGCGTCGAACATGCTGCTCGGCGAGGGCCGCGGCTTCGAGATCGCGCAGGGGCGGCTCGGGCCGGGCCGGATCCACCATTGCATGCGCACGATCGGGGTCGCCGAGGAGGCTCTGAAGGCGATGGTGAAGCGCCTCCAGACCCGGGTCGCGTTCGGCAAGCGGCTGATGGAGCACAGCGTTTGGGAGCAAAGGGTCGCCGCGGCGCGGATCGACATCGACATGTCCCGCCTCCTGTGCCTCAAGGCGGCCGACATGATGGACAAGGCCGGCAACAAGGCCGCGGCCGCCGAGATCGCGATGATCAAGGTCTACGCGCCGAACATGGCGCTGAGGATCATCGACGACGCCGTCCAGGCCCACGGCGGCGCCGGCGTGTCCCAGGATTTCGAGCTCGCCAAGAGCTGGGCCGGGATCCGGACCCTGCGTCTCGCCGACGGCCCGGACGAAGTGCACAACAGGGCGATCGCCCGGATCGAGTTTTCGAAGCATGCGGTGTGAGCTTGCCGTCGCCCCAGCGAAGGCTGGGGCCCAGGGGGGTGAAGACCTCCGGCGCCTTTCACACCCTGGGGTCCCAGCCTTCGCTGGGACGACGCGCTCATGAAGGCCGCAATCCTCCGCGCCCCCGGCACTCCGCTCGCGATCGAGCAGGCCCGCCTCGACTCCCCCGGCCCGCGCGAGGTCCTCATCCGCACCGCCGCCTGCGGC
>Ga0196973_1000246_pt1 | contig 13688 bp, 14 predicted proteins | sample S1_513CmetaG_FD_155457 | JGI IMG/M metagenome (GOLD analysis project Ga0196973, IMG submission 155457) | Soil microbial communities from Anza Borrego desert, Southern California, United States - S1_5-13C | ecosystem: Environmental > Terrestrial > Soil > Desert | place: USA: California...
GCCGCCGCGGCCGCCGCGGTGATCGACCTGCCCGACCGGGCGATGGCTCACGAGGTCGAGAAGAGGATGGGCGGCTTTCTCGGACCGGTTCGGCTGGCGGGGCCGCGCTGGAACTATCCGCTCGGCTTCCACCATGCGGCGACGATGACGGCCGAGCGCCTCGCGCTGGCCGGCGACGCGGCGCACGGCATCCACCCGATCGCGGGCCAGGGCCTCAATCTCGGCTTCCGCGACGTCGCCGCGCTCGCCCAGGTGCTGGTCGAGGGAGCCCGTCTCGGCATGGATCCCGGCGATGCCCAGCTGCTCGCCCGCTACGAGCGCTGGCGCAGCCTCGACACGCTCACCGTCGCCGCCGCCACCGACGGCCTCACCCGTCTCTACGGACTCCCCGGCCGAACCGCCTCGGCGATCCGGCGGCTGGGCATGGGGGTGGTCCAGCGGCTGGGACCGCTGAAGAGCCTGTTCATGGCCGAGGCGCGCGGCGAGAGCGGCGAATTGCCCCTGCTGCTCAGGGGGCTGACGATCTGAGGAACGGGAGCGGACGCGCCTCCTCGATCAGCATCACCGGCATGCCATCGCGCACCGGATAAGCGAGGCGGGCCGCGTCCGACACCAGCTCCTGCCGTTCGCCGTCCCACCTGAGCGGCGTCCGCGTCGCCGGACAGACCAGAACCGCCAGCCATTCGTCCCTCATTGCAGCGTCTCCGGGCCTTCCGCGCCGCCGGGGATCAGCCGCTGGAACTGCATGAACTGCACCAGCAGGTCGCACCTCTGCGCGATGTCCGGCGCCTCCAGCAGGGCCTGTTTCGAACCGACGTCGAGCGGCGCCACCTGCGCGATCGCGTTGACCAGCATCTCGTCGTCGAGGCGGGTAACCGCGTCCCAGTCGACCGCATAGCCGAGCGCGTCGGCATAACGCCGCGCCTCGCGCTCGAGCTCCGCGCGCTGGGCGAGGCCGAGGGGCTCCGGGTCCGCCGTATCGTCAAACCCGCTGCGGTCGGCATCGACCTGCCGGTAGAGCGTGTCGACCTCGGCCTCGCGGGCGATTCGGAACCGGCCGAGACCCTCGAGCACGATGTTGAACCGCCCGTCGTCCAGCTCCTCGGCGCCGGCGATGCGGCCGAGGCAGCCGACCTCGAACAAGGCGGGCGGCTCGCCCGGCCCGCGCGGCTGGATCATGCCGATCAGCCGGTTGGTGGCGAGCGCGTCGCGGACCATCGCACGGTAGCGCGGCTCGAAGATGTGCAGCGGCAGTTGCGCGCGCGGGAAGAGCAGGGCGCCAGCGAGCGGGAAGACTGGAATGCGGAGCGACTCGCCCGCCATCAGGTGAACAGGATCGCGGACAGCCGCCGGCGCTGGGCCGCGGCCCACGGATCCTCGAGCCCGACCACCTCCATCAACTGGAGCAGCCGCTTGCGGGCGGCGCCATCGTTCCAGTCGCGGTCCCGGCCGATGCTCTCGAGCAGCTGGTCGGCGGCGCCGTCGCGGTCGCCGGCCGCCATCAGCGCGCCGGCCAGCTCGTAGCGCGCCTCGTGGTCGTCGGGATCGGCGGCGATGCGCCGTTCGAACTCGGCCCTGTCGACTCCGGGCGCGGCGCCTTGCGCCAGAGCGAGGGCGGACCGGGCGCGGGCGATCGCGGCGTGGCCGGCGGCCGCCTCCGGCGCTCCGTCGAGCAGCGTCTGCGCCTCCGTCGCCCGGCCGGCGGCGACCAGGGCGCGGGCGAGGCCCCCGATCACCTCCGGATGGTCGGGCGCCATGTCGAGAATCTGCCGGAAGATGTTCTCCGCCCGGGCGGCGTCGCCGCCGGCAAGCACCTCTTCGGCCATCGCGATCAGCGGCTCGACCTCTGCCTCCAGCTGCTGCGTTTCGCCCTCGACCGGCAATTGCTCGAGAATCTGGTCGAGAAAGCGGGTCAGCTGTCCTTCGGTCCGCGCCGGAGTGAGATCGGCGACGAGCTGGCCCTGGAAGATGGCGTAGACGGTCGGGATCGACTGGACCCGGAACTGGGCCGCGATCACCTTGTTCTCGTCGACGTTGATCTTGGCGAGCTTGACGCCCTTCGCGGCATAATCGGCGGCGACCTTCTCGAGGACCGGCGTCAGCTGCTTGCACGGGCCGCACCAGGGCGCCCAGAAATCGAGGATGACCAGCGCGCTCATCGACGGTTCGATGACGTCCCGGCGGAAGTTTTCGAGCGCTTCCTTCTCCGCCGCGCTCATGCCCAAAGTCGCCACAATCCGCCTTCCCGATTGGATTCGCCTCGCGTCGCCTATGTGGGATTGCACCGGCGCATGCCAAGCCTATCTAGGGCCTTGCCGGGTGGCGGACCCCATGCTAGCAGCCGCCGCCTTACCTCAGCCGGGGCCGCTTCGCGTCCGCCGGCTCGGCTCAGAGCGGGCGTAGCTCAGGGGTAGAGCACAACCTTGCCAAGGTTGGGGTCGAGGGTTCGAATCCCTTCGCCCGCTCCAGTCAGCCGGTCTTGCGCCGAACGCTGGGCCGCGGCTGCGGCTCTATTTGCGCCCCCAGCGCAAGCGGCGCGACCGGCGGGGAGTCGCTCGCCGACTTCGGGCAACCGTTTTTGATCCACTGGCCGAACAGGTCGATATAGCTTTGATCGAACGGCGGGAAGGGCGGCGGCGGCATGCCGGGCGCGGCCGGCGGCAGGCCGGGGCCGGGCGAAGGGCCATATTGGATCTGGCCGTAGATGATCGCCGCATTGGCCTTGACGTCGTCGTAGGACGTGAGATCGAGCCGCCAGGCCATCGGCCCCGCATATTCGAACAAAGGCGGCGCGATATCGTCGTCGAACGTCGGCGGTGATGGTGTGTCGGTCATCGTCTCTTCCCTAATCCAGTCTGACCTTCCAGAGCCGGCCCGAGCCTGCGACGGCGTCGAGGCCGCCGGCCGGCTTCATCTCGAAATGGCCGAAGTCGAGCACCAGCAGCGAGGCCCCGTCCGGGGCGATGGCAACGTCGATCGGGCGCTCGAACGGGCCGGTATCGACCGGATGCGCCGACCAGTCGGCCGGATCGACCCGCAGCAGGCTGCGCCCCACCCTCGGGCCGCGCGGAGCGGTCATCGGCTTCTCGTCGCCGAAGATAGCCACCAGCAGCTGTCCCGCCCAGCGCGCCGCTCCGTCCGGCACCACCGCGAACTTGGTGGCCGCGGCATTGACGGCGAAGGCGAGCAGCGGCTTCTCGGGCGGCGGCAGAAGCGCGTGGTCCGCGAGCAGGAAGCCGGGCTGCGGGCCCCGTTCCGGGCGGAAGCGCGGATCGGTGACCGGGATCCCGCCGACATAATCGGGCCAGCCGTACCAGGCCCCGGGCCTGACCTCGTAGAGGAGGTCCGGCGCGGCGCCGATCGGGCGCGAGCCGCGGTCGTCGGCGCCCTGGTCGGTGGCGAGCAGGCGTCCGTCGGGCAGGAAACCGAGGCCGAACGGGTTGCGCAGCCCCCAGGCGACGAGCTCGAGTCGCGAACCGTCCGGCCGGCAGCGCATCACCGCGGCGGTGCACGGCAGAGCGCCGGCGATCCGCGCCCGCGGCGCCGCGGCGTCGCCGAACGGCGCGAAGCCGGCCGTCACCGCCGTCGCGGCCTCGTCTTCGGACCGGGGATCGCCGGTCGCGAACGTCAGCCCGGCGAGGACGATGTCATAGCCGGGTATGTCGACCGGATGCTGCAGGCGCCGAAGCCAGGCGAGGTCGACCGCGTCGAGGCCGACGACGCCGCTGTTGGTCATCGCCCCCTGACCGAAATAGAGCCAGCCGTCGGGCCCGGCCACCGCCATGTTGGTGTGATAATTGCCGCCCGCCGGCAGGCCGTCGAGGACCGTCTCGCGTCCGTCGCCCGGCCGCCATCGGCTGATCCGCCCGGGCGCTCCGCCTTCCGAGATGTAGAAGCTCCCCGAATGGGCGGTGAGGCCGTTGACGGGGGCGCGCAGGCCGTCGAGCACGACCGTCTTGCCGCCGTCGGCGCCGAGCCTGACGATTCGGCCGCCGGCTTCGGCGCCGCCGAACGGCAGGCCGCTCTCGGCCACGTAGATCGCGCCGTCCGCCGCCGCGGCGACGCTGGTCGGAAAGTCCAGTCCGGCGGCGACCAGTTGCGGCGGCGGGTCTGAGCCTCGGGCCATGCTCAGCCCAGCGCGCCGGCGCCGGCGAGCGCGGCCAGCCCGCCGGCCGAGCAGGCGGCGGCGAGCCGGGCGGGGCGGCCTCTGGCGATCAGCACGCCGAGACCGCAGGCCAGCGCGGCCAGCACCGCGCTGACGGCGCCGGTCGCGAACGCGGCCGCGAGCCCCGCGCTGCCGGTGCCGGCGACGAGATTGTCGAGGCCGAGAACGGCGGCCAGAGCGGCCAGCGAGCGGGTGGAAGCGATCATCGAGACCGGATCGCGGCGCGCCAGCAGCAGCCCGGCGAAGGCGCTCGCCAGGACGGCGAGCGCGCTGGTCCGCAGCATCGCCGCCGCCGGCTCCGACAGCGGCCAGGCCAGCGCCAGGCCGAGCAAAGGCATCAGCATCTCCGCGATTGCGAACAGCGCCGCGAGCAGCAGCCCCCGGCGCCAGCCGAGCAGCGGCGCCAGCGCCAGCGCCACGGCGGCATTGTCGAGCCCGTGAATCAGTCCGAGATAGATCATCGTCGCCCTCTCCGTTTAGGGGGTTGGCCCGTAGATCTTGAGGATGCCACCGTCATTGCCGTAGACGAGCGCTCCGGCGACGACGACGTCGCCGCAAATCGCCGGCCCCATGCAATAGCCGTAGCCGCCGCTCATTCCCTGGGTGATCTCGCCCAGCTTGTCGGTCCAGAGCGGCGTCCCGTCCGACACCCTGAACGCGTAGATCGACACGTTGGTCGTCGCCATGAAGACGAGATCGTTGACCACGGCCGGCGTGCTCAGGCCCGATTCGGCCTCGTTCTGGTACATGGCGAGGATCTGCGAGGGACCGTTGGCGACGCTCTGCATCGTCCCGGTCATCGCGTTCTTGTAGCGGGGCGGGTCGTTGTCGTCGACCGGCCAGGCGTCGCTGAGATCGGCATATTTCATCGCGCGCATGAAGGGCGTCGTCGCCGTGTCGATGCCGGCCCCCCAGGTCTGGTAATTCTTGCCGCCCAGCCCGACGAAGATCGTCTGGCTCACCGGGTCGATGGTCGCGGTGCTGTAGATGCCCGAATAATTCTCGCCCTGGTTGACGTCCGAGGCGAGGTTGTCGACCGCCGGATTGTTGACATTGTTGTACATCTGCTCCGGGGAAGGATGGCGGTTGATGTTGGGGATCTCGGTCCCGTCATTGAAATAGGGCAGGAGCTGGCGCTGCGAGATGATCTCCAGCGTCTCGGCGTCGAGGACGAAGAAGGAGCCGTTCTTCGAGCCGATGCCGACCACTCGGCGGCGGGCGAGATTGAACAGGATCGGCGAGGCGCCGATGTCGACGTCGAAATCGCTCTGCCGGTAGTTGCTCGACGGCGGCGTCTGCATGAAGGCGACGAACGCGCCGGTCGAGGCGTCGAGCGACAGGACCCCGTTCGAATAACCCGCGGTGGGAAGGGAGCCATCAGGGACTCCGTTGCCGGTCGGGCAGTAGAGGCGATCGAGACTCTCGTCATAGGCGATGTTGCCCCAGACGCTGCAGCCGCGGGTGATCGGCTCCCCCTGCTGGACCGTGAACATGGCAGGAAGGTCGCCGACGACGGCGCGCGCGGGAATGTGATTGGGAAGATTGGCCGCGTTGGCGACGAACTGGTTGGTGCAGAACACCCAGACCACATTGCCGGTCGCCGCATCGAGGCAGAAGACAAAGCTGTAGATATTGGGGTTCTCACCCTCGCCGATGCCGAGATAGAGGCGGCCGTTGACGTAGAGCGGCGCAGACCAGCCGGCGGCGGGCGGGTTCGGGTCGGTGGAGTCGAAATTCTGGATCGGCTGGTTGTGGGGCAGATCCGCGTTGCGCAGGTCGGTAACCCAGACCGGCTTCGAGAAATCGTCGACGTCGAGACAATAGAGCTTGGCGTTGAAGCCGACGAAATAGACGAAGCCGCCGATAACCGTCGGGGTGGATCCCATGCCGCAGAAACCGTGCGCATCCCGCTCGCTGGGATCGATCACCCAGTTGAAGGTCTGGACCGTCGCATAGGACGTGAGGTCGATCTTGAGCAGGCTGCCGCCCTTGAGCTTGCCGGACACCTGACCGGGCAGCCGGGAATTGGCGAGCCCCACGTAGATGAAGCCGTCGCAGACGGCCGGCACCGAGAGGATCGATCCTCCCACGTTCATCGAATGAAGCAGGCCGAACTTGCCGCTTTCGAGCATCGCCGCATTGATTGTGCTGCCGGTGACATAGCCGGTATGGGCCGGATCGCCGTGAAACATCCACCATTGGGTCGGTTCGGCCATGGCGCCCCTGCCTCCTGTTCAGCCTGTCCTGCGCGTCACTTCGGCCGGCGCCTGAGCGACCAGCTGAAATCCTCCCGCCCGGCGCCGTAATGGCATTGCATGCAGCTGTTGCCGCCGGCGCCGACGGCGGGGCCGCGCGCCTGCAAATAGGTCTCGAGGGCGGTGTTGACGGCGTCGTAGAGCGGGAACGGCCCGCCCGCGTCCTGCGGATAGACTCCGCCCGCTTCCTTGGGCTTGAACGGCGTGGGCGGAGTCACCGCGTCGAACGGCCACTGGGTGATGACGAGCTGGTAATTGGCCCAGACTGAGCCCTGGACCGCCGCCCGATAGGCGTTGTTGACGTCGACCGTCGAGCCCGCCCCGTTGGGCCAGGTCTGGCCCGGCACCTTGGCCGGCGTGGTCGGGATCGGGTTGACCCGGGTCACCTGGACCGGCGCGGGATTCGCGACCGGCAGCTTGCCGGGCGGAGGCTGGCTGTAGCCGTCCTGGGTCACCGGCGTCGGCTTGCCGTTGTTGAGGCTCATCCGTCCCGGCGGCAGCGAGCCGTCGTCGAACGGCACGTTGTCGATATGCTCGAAGCTCGACCACACCCATTGCGGGAAGTCGCTGAGCTTGCGGGCGATGTGGAGGCCGATCAGGCCGACGGTGGCGTTGCGGCAGACCGGCTGCTGGCCCGACGTGTCGTAGATCACCGCTTGGCGGGTGTAATAGCGCTTGATGTCATCGGCCGGAACCATCTCCCGCCAGGCCGCCTTCACCATCGTCGCGCCCTCGGCATAAGGCGAGCTGGCGGCCATCGGCAGCGAGATATAGCCGTTTTTCTGCTCGGCGGCGTTGCGCTGCTTCAGCCGGTAAAGCCAGGTCGTCGGGTCGTCCGTGCCGCGCAGGGCGTCATATTGGACCTGGTTGAAGTAGATTTCGTAGCGGACATATTTGCCGTTCTGGTCGACCAGCGGGAAGGAGAAGGCCTGGTTCAGGTCGCTCAGGCTGGACGCCATCTTGGTCAGCTTGATCAGCGGCTCGACGCCGCCGCCGGCGGCGGAGCAGGGCGTGGGCGTCGATCCGGCGCCGTTCCACTCGATCGGACGTCCGGTCACATAGAGGTCCTCGGCGGTTCGATAGCTGTCCCAGACCGTGGCGTAGCTCGCCCCCGCGTTCAGGAAGGCCGCCGCCGAGTTCGGGTCCTTCGGCGCGCCACGCTGGCCGGGATCGACCGGCCAGTTGAGCGCGATGAAGGTGCGCCAGGAAAAGTCGTCGAAATTGGGACGGATCTTGAGCTGATCGTTGGCGCCGATGTTTTGCGGCAGGACCACGTCCGCCGGGACCGTGCCGGAGAGCACGATTCCCGAAGCGGGCTGCGCGGCGTTGCCGGAGGCGTTCGCCTCGGCGCTGTCGGGCGAGTCGACCGCTCCTTTGCAGGCGGCCAAAGCGAGAGCCGAAAGCAAACACAGTCGCGCCCACGGCGCCGATGGCCCCTGTTGCCGCATGATTTTGATCCCACGGTTGTTTGATATCCGTACCACGGTTTTTACTAAGTATTAACCCGATATTTGCCCGCGACGATTGCGGCGCGACTGCGTCGCCTGTTCCCTTCCCCATGCGCCTCCGGGTCTTTAGGCTGTTGGTTGCCGAATCGAGGATTTTTCCGTTGTCGATCACCGCTTTGCTTCTTGTCGCCGCCATTCCTCCTGCGCACCCGGCCGCGGTCGCGCCGCCGGCCGTCGTCACGACGGCTTCCGGTCTTCGCTTCGAGGTGTTGCGCCCCGGCACCGGCGCGTCGCCGGGGGCGGATCAGGCGGTCCTCATCCGCTACGAGGGCAGGTTGGCCGACGGCACCGTGTTCGACCGGTCGGACGAGCCGGTGGGCATGCTCGTCGCCAACGTCGTTCCCGGTTTCGCGGAGGCGCTGCGGATGATGCGCGCGGGCGGCACCTACCGTTTCTGGATTCCGCCCTCCCTGGCCTATGGGGCGCGCGGCGCGGGCGGCGTCATACCGCCCGATGCCGAGCTCGAATTCACCGTGACGCTCGTCCGGATCGGCCGGCCGGCGCCGGCCGCGGTCGCGGATAGGCCGAACTGACCTTTTTCGTTTCACCGACTGGCGCGATCGGGCGGTCCGCGCTAGCGCAGTCGCTCCGGCGCGGATTTGGGGGCCCGCGGCATTCCGTCCGGAGGGGTTAGGATCAGAGCGGGAGAATATCTGTGCCGGACGTCGATTTCCTGATCACGCTGAGCGGGCTCGGCGCGGTTTCCGATGCGGTCGAGCTGCGGGACGCGGCGATGGCGGCGAGCTCGACCACCCTGACGAGCGCCTCGGCGAATTTCGTCGAGGAGGATGTCGGCAAGCCGATAATCGTCGGCAACGCCGGCACGGCGGCCGCCAAGCTGCGTACGACCATCGCGGCCTTCGTCTCGGCGACCGAGTTGACGCTCGCCGACGCGGCGGTGGCCGAAGTTGCCGGGGTCGGCGCGGTATACGGGACCGATTGCTCGGCGGCGCTGCAGGCCGGTCTCGACGCTCTCACCGCGTCGGCCGGAGGGACGCTGGTGATCGACGGCCTCTTCCTGCTGGCGACCGCCGTCGTCGTCGACTTCGGGGGCGAAACGGCCGGAGTGCGGGCGAGGCTGATCGGTTCCGGCAGCGACAGCGCGATCTGGATCGGCACGCCCGACGCCGACGATGCGATCGCCCTGACCGCCGGAAACCTCGAGTTGCGCGACGTCAGCTTCGTCGGCGTCCCGGACGCGCGCAACGACGCCCGCCGGGTGTTCAGCCTGGACACGCTTCGGGCATCGTTCCTGCGCTGCGGCTTCTACGGACTCTCCGGCCAGGAAGCCGTCCTCTATGCCAGCCAGTGCGATCTCGACACGGCCGACTGCATGTTCGGCGGCTGCTTCGTCGATGCGGGGCCCGGCTACACGAACTCGGTGATCGATAACAAGGACTGGGCGGGCTATCGCGACATCTATAGCGAGTTCATCGACTACGGCTATTTCCGCGGCCGTTTCTACAGCAAGAGCGGGCTCGGCAGCAATTTGGGCTGGGTTCGCGCCGACAGTCCCCACGGCACGTCCGGCGCTCGCGGCGAAAGCGTCTTCCGACTCCGCGGCACCCGTCTCGACGAGGGCGCCCTGCACGGCGTCGTCGTCAAGCCGACGACGGGACGGGTGGCCCATGTCCGCCTCGAGGGTCTCCGCCAGAATGTGAGCCCCGCCGAGACCGCGCGCGGCGTCCACTGCGAAAAGGTCGACTGGGTGGTGATGGAGCAATGCTGGCAGGGCTGGGCCAGCACCCCGGCCCTGGCCGCGCATTTCCAGGATTGCGGCACGGTGCTGATCGACAGCCTCGAGCTGAGCGATTCGGTGAACGGCCTGTCCGCCACCAACGTCGCGTCGCTGACGCTGAAGGACACGACCGGGCTGACCGACTTCACTTTCAGCAACGTCAACTTCCATCCGGTGACGAGCGACTACGGCAACCTCGCCCTGGTCAAGGACGGACCGATCGAGGATGCCGACTTCGCCAGCCCGCCGGCGCTGGGCACGCTCGCCTTCGACCGCGACCAGAACCGCCTTTACCTCAAGCGGGTGACGAGCGGCGGCTGGATCTATTTCGACATGAGCGGCGGCGACGTCTACGGCCCCGAGCTGGTCGTCAACGGCACCTTCGACAACGGCACCAACGGGTGGACCGCGGCCAATTCGGCCATCCTGTCGGTGGTCGGCGGCGCGCTGCGCGTCACCAACGGGGCCGTTCACGGCCGCGCCTACCAGGCGGTGCCGACCGTTGTCGGCCAGCAATATCGCGTCGCGGTGACGATCGTCGGCGGCACCGCCAGCCGACTGGTGCGGGTGGGGACCACGCAGGGCGCGGCGAGCTACACCGCGTTCACCGGCAGCGGCGGCGAGGCGACCTTCACCGCGACCACGGTGCTGACCTACATCACCCTGATGCTCGAGAGCGAGACGGTAGGGAAATACGGCGATTTCGACGGCGTCTCGCTGCGCGCGGTCTGAGCTGGGGGCGGAACGCATCGTTTCGCCCCCCGTTCTCGTTCGGTGAGCAAGCAACTCGAAAGCGTCGATTCCTCGATGTTCGAGCCGCCGGAAGAAGCGGTCGGATTCTATGTGGAAAGCCTCCGGATGCTGCAGGAATCGGGCGTGCCGTTCCTCCTGTCCGGCACCTACGCCCTTTCCTGCTTCACCGGCATTACCCGCCCCACCAAGGACCTCGACGTCTTCTGCAAGCCGAGCGACGCGCCCAAGATCCTCGCCTTCTTTCGTTCGCGCGGCTTCCGGATCGAGATGGAGGATGAGCGCTGGATCGGTAAGGTCTGGCGGGGCAGCAACTTCTTCGACGTCATCTTCAGCATCTCGTCGGCCAGCATCCCGATCACCGACGAATGGTTCGAGGAGGTCTATGAAGCGGATGTCTACGGAACCCGGGTCCGGGTGACGCCGCCTACCCAGTTCATCCTTTCCAAGCTCTTCCTGCAGACCCGCTACCGCTACGACGGGGCGGACATCGTCCACACCATTCTCGTCAAGCATGACGAGATAGACTGGCAGTGGCTGCTCTCCTCGATGGAGCTCTATTGGGAAGTGCTTCTGATCAACGTGCTCAACTTCCGCTTCGTCTACCCGACCGAGCGCGATCTCATTCCCCGCTGGCTCTACGACGAGCTGCTCGAGCGCCTCAAGGCGCAGGACCAGATGCCGCCGGCCAGCATCAAGATCTGCCGCGGCCGGCTGATCAGCCCGACCGACTATGTCGTCGACGTCACCGACTGGGGATTCGCCGATGTCGTCGGCAAGGGAGTGGATGAAAAGCATGAGCGACCCCAGCACCACTGAGGCCATCACGCTCGCCGCGATCGGCGACCTCCACGTCAGCGAGACCTGCCACAGCCGCTACCGGGGGCTGTTCGAGGAGATATCCGAGGCCGCCGACGTGCTCGCCCTGGCCGGAGACCTGACCAATTTCGGCAAGACCAGCGAAGCGGAGATTCTCGCCGAGGATCTGCGCGGCTGCACGATTCCGGTCGTCGCCGTGCTCGGCAACCACGATTATGAATGCGGCGTCCCCGACGAGGTCGGCAAGATCCTCCAGCAGGCCGGCGTGATCATGCTCGGAGAGCAAGCGAGTGTGGTGGAAGGGGTCGGTTTCGCCGGTGCGAAGGGCTTCATCGGCGGCTTCGGCCGGGGCGAGCTCGGCGCCTTCGGCGAAAGGGCGATCAAGGACTTCGTCGACGAATCCCGCGACGAGGCGCGCAAGCTCGAAAACGCCTTGCGGTCGCTGCGCACCGACCGGGTCGTCGCGGTCCTCCATTACTCGCCGATCCGCGAGACGGTCGTGGGCGAGCCGCTCGAAATCTATCCGTTCCTGGGCTCGTCGCGCCTCGCCAACGCGATCGACCGGTTCGACAATGTCAAGGCGGTGGTCCACGGCCACGCCCATCGCGGCGCCTATTCGGGGCGGACGCCCGGCGGAATCCCGGTCTTCAACTGCGCTCAGTACGTGGTCGAGGCGGCGTTCGGCCGGCTCTACGCGCTGCTCGAAATTTAGCGGGCCTTGGCCGGCTGCGGCACCGGCGTTCGCGGCTCGAGCAGGGCTGCGCTCTCCAGCCGGTCGAGCGCGCGATGCGCGGCGACGTAACGGCGCGCGTTGGCGATCCACTTGTCCGCCCGCTCGTGGCCCGGCAGCCTCAGCACCTCGAGCAGCGCCACTTCGACCTGCCCGGCCTCAAGGCTCTGGCCGGCGCGGCGCAGCCGCTCCGCCGGCTGGGTCGAAGGCGTGTTCTCGCGCCGGATCGTGATTAGCCCGGCCATCTCCGTCTTGAACGCATCCCACCAGCTTTGCCCCTGGCGGCCGCCGGACAGATGGGGCGCGACCTCCTGGAACTGCTTTTGCAGGCTCTGAACCGTGACCGGCTGGCGGGCAACGGTCAGCACCGTCGCCACCGCCTGCGGCTCGGTCGCGGCGAAGCGCTGGCGAAGCAGGGTCTCGATATAGCCGAGTGCGACGCCGCGATCGATCGCCCGTCGGGCGGCGAAAGCGACCAGCAGGCCCTCGGCGCGGTCCGCATTGCCGACGGCGGTGCGCGACTGCAGGTCGAGCAGGGCGAGGCGCTCCTCGAGCCGGTTGACCCGGCGGGTCGTCTCCGGGTCGATCACCAGCCGCTCGCCCGACGGCTCCTCCGCCGGCGGCTCGGGCGACACGTCGCGCTCGACCGCCATCGGCGCCGCGGCGGCGGCCGCGGCGGGGGCGGGGGAGGGCGGCGGTGGCGGGGCGACGCCGATGAACGCGGCGGCGGTGCTCCAGTGGACGAGCAGCCAGCCCATCGCCGCCAGCCCGGCGACGAAGGCGATCAGCGGCAGGGCGAGCAGCGACAGCAGCGGCCGCTTCGGCTTCGCCGTCACTCGCGCCGGCTCATAATCCATCGCCGCCTTCCTTCGCCGCGTCGGCGCCATAGTTGCACAGCTTGGCGGCAAGCTCCAGCAACGCTTGCTCGCGCGGCGCCGCCGCCACCGCCTTGGCCGCCCAGCCTTCCCCGGCCGCCGCGGCCGCCGCCGCGCTGATCGCGGCGAGAGCGAACGCGCTTTTGTCGGCGGCGAGCTCGGCGAAGCGCGCTCCGGCGCGGGGCGAATGGATCATCGCCACCGCCGGCCCCTCGAACGGCGGGCGCGGCAGCGACTCGGCGGCATAGACCACGCGCCGCTCGATCGCCACGCCGGCCGCCTCGACCGGGGCCGAATCGCGCCCGCACAGGTGAAGCGCCCGGCCCACCCCCGCCGCCGCCATCAGCGCCGCCGCGGCCGCCCCGTCGGAGGGTCCGCTGGTCACCGCGCCGAAGCCGGCGGCGCGGGCGGCGGCGGCGGTCCGCTCGCCGACCGCGAAGCAGGGCAGGCCGGTCAGGCCCGGCGGGGCGTGGCGGGCGCCGTTGGCGCTGGTCAGCAGCACCGCGTCGTAGCCGCCGGCGGCCGGCGCCGGCGCGGCCACCGGGCGGATGGCGAAAAGCGGCGCCACCACCGCATCCAGCCCGATCCGCCGGGCCCTCGCGGCCGTCTCCGAAGCTCCGGGCTCGGGCCGGAGCACCAGCAGCCTCACGGTCCGAACAGCGCCCGCAGCCGCGGCGCCGCTCGGCCGAGCAGCTCGCGCGCCAGCGCCAGCGGAACGGTCTCGTCCTCGCTCGCGAAACGGGCGTCGCAGCGCTCGCAGTCGCGGCCGTCCGCGGTCAGGATCTCCGCGCGCAGCCGGATCTGCCCGCCCTTGACCACCGCCAGCGCGGCGACCGCCGACCGGCAGG
>Ga0196973_1000249_pt1 | contig 13653 bp, 7 predicted proteins | sample S1_513CmetaG_FD_155457 | JGI IMG/M metagenome (GOLD analysis project Ga0196973, IMG submission 155457) | Soil microbial communities from Anza Borrego desert, Southern California, United States - S1_5-13C | ecosystem: Environmental > Terrestrial > Soil > Desert | place: USA: California | collected...
GGCGCCATTGCCGGCGCCGCGCTGGCGCACTTCTTCGACAAGTACCGCGTCATCACGATTCCAAGCGACATCTACCAGGTCAGTTATCTGCCGTTCAAGGTGCAGCCCGGCGATCTGGTCGCGGTGGTGCTCGGCGCGGTCGTGGTCTGCTTCCTGGCCACCCTCTACCCATCGCGACAAGCGGCGCGTCTCGATCCCGCGCAGGCGCTGCGCTACGAGTAACGCGATGTCGTTTGTCTCGGTCAGCGGCCTGAACAAGTTCTACACGGCGGCGGGGACGCGGCTCCACGTGCTGCGCGATCTCGACCTGACCGTCGAGAAAGGCGAAATGGTCGCGATCATGGGCGCGTCCGGCGTCGGCAAGAGCACGCTGCTGCACGTGCTCGGCGGGCTGGATGCGATCGACGGCGGCACCGTGCGCGTCGGCGAGCACGAGATTGCGACGATGAACGACGCGGCGCGCGTCGCGTTCCGCAACCGCCACATCGGGTTCGTCTTCCAGTTTCATCACCTGCTGCCGGAGTTCACCGCGATCGAAAACGCGATGATGCCGCTGCGCATCGCGCGCGTGTCGGCCGCCGACGCGCGGCCGAAAGCCGAAGCGCTGTTGCGGCGTGTCGGCCTCGGCGATCGCCTCGAGCACCGCCCTGGGATGTTGTCGGGCGGCGAGCAGCAGCGCGTCGCGGTGTCGCGCGCACTGGTGATGCAGCCGTCGCTGTTGCTCGCCGACGAGCCCACCGGCGATCTGGACGAAGCGACCGCGGACGCGCTGCACGAGCTGCTGCGGTCGATGCACGGCGAGTTTGGGCTGACCGCCATCATTGCGACGCACAATCCCCGATTGGCGGCGCAGTGTGACCGCACACTGCGGTTGGAAGGCGGGAAACTGAGCAGTGCCCAGGTCTCTGTTCAAATTGTCGATAACGTCTCACAAGAGAACAGTCAGATATAACTCCTTACATAGCAGCATCTTAGCTAGGATACGCAGGTGTTGTGAGTGCAATTTTGAGACACTGTGCGGGTGACATGCGACACGCCGAATCGTCGTGGGCTCTCTCTTAAGCTCAATAACCACAGTCAGTTAGGTCGATATGGTCCTTACTGTCATATACTGGCGCATTCTTTGCGTTAGCGGTCCGTGAATGTCATTTCCATTGCGCGTCAAGACCCTCTGCGTCGCCGTTTGCCTGTCCACCACCGTCTCTGGCCAATCGGCGCTGCCGTCGATTTCCGGCGACCTGCTTACGCTGGTCAACAGCGGGAGCATTGAGCCGATCCGTGTCATCGTGCGCGGCGACGTCGCCGCGATTCGGGCGGCCGCCGCCCGAGATGGATTGCCGGTGGCTCGAGTCCTCGACGGTTTCGTAGTCGTCGAGGGTAGGCCCGCGCAGATCGACGCGCTACGGCACGTGGCGGGCGTGGCGGGCCTGTCGCGAGACGCGGTCGTCGCCCCTTTCATGACGGTGGCTACCAAGGTGATGGGGGCCGATCAGGCGCGTCAGCCATCGGCCGGATCGTTGGGTGTCGACGGGCTGCCGGCGGTGAATGGCAAAGGCGTGGGCGTGGCGATTATCGATTCCGGCATCGAGACCACCCACCATGCACTGAACGGTAAGGTCGCCGCCGCGGTCAGTTTTGTGACCGACGATCCGTCTACGGGTGACGGGTTTGGCCATGGTACGCACATCGCGGGCATCATCGCCGGGACCGAAACGCCCGCCACTCATGTGACTCCCCTCTATCGCGGGGGCATTGCACCGGGCGCGCACCTGATTAACGTGCGCGTGCTCGGCGACAACGGCGCTGGATACACCAGCGACGTCATCGCAGGTCTGCAGTGGACTCTGGCCAACCGCGCCAAGTACGGCATCCGCGTCGTCAACATGTCGTTGGGGCACACGCAGGTCGAACCGTGCGCCACCGATCCTCTATGTCTGTCGGTTGAACAGGCCGTGGCGTCAGGGCTGGTGGTGGTGGTTTCGGCCGGCAACAGCGGCAAGAATTCGGCGGGTCAGGAAGTCCTGGCCAGCATTACGACGCCGGGCGTCGCGCCGCACGCACTCACCGTCGGGGCGCTGGTCACCTGGGGGACGGTGTCGACCGACGATGACACGATCGCCAGCTACAGTTCGCGCGGGCCGACAAGATACGAGCTCGGGCTAAAGCCCGACGTCGTGGCGCCCGGCAACAAGATTGTCTCGCTGGAAGCGCAGGGCTCGTACCTAGCGAAAAAGTATCCGGCGTTACACGTCGCCGGCAGTGGCAAGAACGCCTACATGATGATGAGTGGCACGAGCATGGCCGCCGCCATGGTGAGCGGCAGCGCGGCTCTGTTGCTCGAAGGCACGACCTTGACTGCGCGCCAGGTGAAGATGGCATTGCAGTTGAGCGCGTCGCTCCGGCCGCGTGACGGCGTCCTGCGCGCCGGGGTCGGCAGCGTCAACGTGTACTCGGCGCGCCGGGTCAACGGCGCTGTCCGATCGCTCGTCGGTTCCATCCCGCCGGTGACGATCGCCGGTCAGACCCTGCATCCGGGCGGCGTGATGGTGCAAAACGGCAAGCCATGGATCGACAGCACCACTGCGCCGGTCGGCACAGGCGTCGTCGGTTCACTCGGATTGCTGGCCACGTGGTCGGACGCGATCGTCACGCCGGCGCGGGTGACGGCGTTAAAAGGCGCGCAAATGGTGTGGGGCGATCAAATTCCCGCGCAGCAGATAGTGTGGGGCGACCAGCTGCCGTTCGGGCAGCAGATGGTGTGGGGCGATCTCACCCCTTACGGGCAGCAGATGGTGTGGGGTGATTCGTCGCTCGCGCAGCAGATGGTATGGGGCGATCACACGTTCGGGCAGCAGATGGTGTGGGGCGATCAGACCCTGGGCCAACAGATGGTGTGGGGCGACCAGACCTTCGGCCAGCAGATGGTTTGGGGCGACGCCGATACCAGCCATGCCAACCAGATGGTGTGGGGCGACTCCGTGAAACCCGACCGCCAATGAACCGGTTAGTCGCGACCCCGCTCAATCTCTACGTCCTCGCGGTCGCGATAATCGGCGTCGCGGTGGTGAGCGCGTCCGCCCTCGGCCTGCTGGGCACGCCGCATTTTCGCGAATGGGGCGCGTTGTCGTTGCTGGCCTTGGTCGCCAGCCGCTTTCCACTGAGGGTGCCGGGCACCAACGCCTGGTTTTCAATCGCCGACACGTTCTACATCACGTCGGCGCTGTTGTTCGGTCCCGCGCCGGCGACGGTGACCATGGCGGTCGACAGCATGGTGATGTCGCTGCGCCACAAGTGGGGGCCCCGACGACTGGTATTCAACGCGGCGGCGCCCGCGATTGCCTTCTGGACGGGTGCGCAACTGTTCATGGGGCTCTCGGACACCGGTCCGTTGTTCGGCGATATCGTCAACGCGGACGCCCTAATGTGGCCTCTGCTCGGTTTCACGGCGACCTATTTCGTCCTCAATTCCGGCCTGACGGCTCTCGCCGTCGCACTGGACAAAGGCGCGCCGGCATCGGCTGTGTTCCGTTCGCACTTCGGGCTCGTCTCGCTCAGCTGGTTTGCCGCCGGCTCGACCGCCTTTCTCCTGGTCCTGTTTTCGCAATACGTGAGTCTCCTAGCTCTCGCGGCGGTGCTCCCGCTGATTGCGGTCATCCATCTCGCGATGCGATCCTGGACGGGGCGAATTGCCGACGCCGAGCAGCACGTGGCGACCGTCGACCGCTTGTATCTGTCCACCATCGGCGCCCTGTCGACCGCGATCGAAGCGAAGGACGGCGTCACCAGCAATCACATCCACCGCGTGCAGCACTACGCGATGGGGTTGGCGAAGGCGCTGGGTGGTCTGGACGAACAGACGTGCAAGGCGCTACAGGCCGCCGCCCTGCTGCACGACACCGGCAAGCTCGCGGTGCCCGAACGGATTCTCAACAAACCGGGCAAGCTCACCGCCGCGGAGTTCGAGGCCATGAAACTCCACGTCGACGTCGGCGCCGACATCCTGTCGTCGATTGATTTCCCATACCCGGTCGTGCCGATCGTGCGCGCGCATCATGAGAACTGGGACGGGTCCGGCTATCCCAACGGGCTGAAAGGCATCGACATACCAATCGGCGCCCGCATTCTCTCGGTTGTCGATTGCTACGACGCGTTGACGTCCGACCGCCCCTATCGAGCCGCGATGACGGACGAAGACGCGCTGGCGATCATCCGCGCCCGACGGGGCACGATGTACGACCCCGTGATCGTCGACACGTTCGAGCGCGTCTGCCGGGACATCGCGCCGGCGACGGTGAAGCCGCAGCTGCAAAAGGCGATCGAGAAAATCAGCCGCGCGGTCGCATCCACGCCGGCCGAGCCGGCGGCCGTCGCCCCCGCCGTCGCCGAAGGGCCTGAGTCGCTGCGCGCACTGGCACATCTCGCGCGCGTGGTCAGTGGCCGTTCCTGCGTCGCGGACGTGGCGTCATTGATCTGGTCGCACGTGCGTCACCTGGTGCCGAACGTCAGCTGCGCCTTTTATGTGAGCGATCCGACCACCGATTCCTTGACCGCAGCGTTCGTCGAAGGTCCGGCCGCATCGATGCTCCAGGGCGCGACCATGCGCGTCGGCGATCGCCTGACGGGATGGGTGGCCGCCAACCAGCAGGCCATCGTCAACTCTGATGCGGCGTTGGATCTGGGGCGGGAAGCCGCTCTGCTCGACGTGCGTTGTTGTGTGGCGCTGCCTCTGGTATCCGACGGCGAACTGGCCGGCGTATTATCGCTCTACAGTGCCGAGGCGTTGAGGGACGATCAGGTGCAGATGCTCCAGTTCGTGACGCCGCACCTGGCGTTGATGCTGACGGCGGTCAAGCGCCGCGTGCATTCGGAGGCCGCCGTCACACCGCGCTCCGCTCCCCGCGTCCTGTCGATGTTTTCCTGAGGAGCGCCATGTCCATTGCCGCGAGCGAGGATGTCGCGGCGCTGCGAGACTTGGGTCTGCTCCGAAGGGTTTTCGCCTTGGCAAACCCACGGCGCTGAAGAAAACTCGGCGCCAAACGGCGGCAGCGGTGGCATCCTACCTTGCTTGTCATACCAAGACGTGATCGTTGTCGGCCTCGGCGGCATGGGCAGTGCCGCGGCCGCGCATGTCTCGGCGCGCGGCAAACGCGTGCTCGGCCTCGAGCAATTTCAACCCGCGCACGACCGGGGATCCAGTCACGGCCAATCGCGGGTGATTCGGCTGGCCTACTTCGAGCATCCCGCATACGTCCCGTTGCTGCGGCGCAGCTACGAACTCTGGCGGCGGCTCGAGAACGACACGGGACGGCGCCTGTTGAGGATGACCGGCGGCCTGATGGTCGGCGCTCCGGACAGCGACGTCGTTGCCGGCAGTTTGCGCAGCGCGCGCGAGCACGATCTGGCACATCAAGTGCTCGACGCCGCCGCGATTCACCGACGGTTCCCGCAACTCACGCCGCCGGCGGGAACCATCGCCCTGTACGAGCACGAGGCCGGCATCGTGTATCCGGAGGCCGCCATCCGCGCACATCTGGAGCTCGCCGCCGATCGTGGCGCCGATCTTCATTTCGACGAGCGCGTCGAGGAATGGCACGTTGCGCCCGGAGGCCGCATCGACGTGCGCACGTCCCGTGGGCACTACACATGCGAGCGCCTGATTTTGTCTCCCGGGCCGTGGGCTTCGGACGTGTTCCGTATCCCATGGCTGCCGTTGGAAGTCGAGCCGCAGCAGTTGCACTGGTTTGCGCCGCGCGGCGGCGCCGCCGGCTTCGCACCCGATCGATTTCCGATTTACATCTGGGATCTCGGCACGGGTGTTCAGTTCTACGGCTTTCCCGCTGACGACGGCGGCCGCGTCAAGGTCGCATTTTTCCGATCGGCAATCAAAGGCGAGGCCGCGATGCGCGACACGTTGCGCCCATATGTGCCGGCGTTGGCGCATGGCACGCTCGTCGACACCGTGCATTGCAAGTACACGCTGACGCCGGACCAGCATTTCGTGATCGGATTTCATCCCGACCACGACAACGTGGTGATCGCATCGCCGTGCTCAGGGCATGGCTATAAGTTCGCCAGCGTCATCGGCGAGATCCTGGCAGAGCTGGCGGTCGATGGCTCCACGCGTCATGCGATCGATCTCTTCAGGCCGTCGCGCTTTCGGTGAGCGGGGCACCAGCGGCCGCCGTGCGACATCAGTCAGCGGCGGAACAGCACGTCGAAGGGGCCAATACTGCCGCGATCGACGACCAGATGCTGGTAGCCGGTGTCGCGGCCCGTGCTGACGAAGTTCTCGGTGCCGCTGCGTGACGACTTGACGTCGGAGCGGTAGCGTTCGTGGAGGTATTGGCTCAATTCAATGGCGGTAATGGCGCCGTCGCGATCCTTGTCGGCACGCCGCTCGCTGATGCCGTCGGCCATGAACTTCGAGAGGTAACCGCCGGCACGGAACTTGTCGGCGACGCCCGACGTGACGTCCTCTTCCGAGGAAAACAACCCCATTCGCCGCGGTGCGCTGATGATGTCTTTCGAGAAGCCGCCGCTGAAACATGAGTCCAGCACGAACAGCACACGGGCGCGCACCGTCGACAGCATCCCGTTCATCTCGTCATCGGTCATGTCGCCGTCGTAGAGCGTGATCGTTTCGTCGAGACCGTCGGGATCCGCCGGCTGATGTCCCGCCCGCGCGACGCGATCGCCGTGGCCCGAGTAGAAGAACACGAACAAGTCGTCCGGGCCGGCGCGCCGGCCGATTTCGTCGACCGCCCGCCGCACGTTGGTGCGCGTCGCGTCGTCGTCGAGCAAAGTCACCGCGTCGCCGTCGCGCAGCCCGGCGCCGGCCGACAGGGCTCGGTGAATCGCGCGCGCATCGTCGGCGGTGTACTCGAGGTCGTTGTCATCGCCCTCGTAGTCCGAAATACCGACGAATACGCCGTAGATGCGTCCGCCTTCCGCGACGAGGCGCGGTTCGCGGTCCGCGGCGGAAGCGCCCGCGCGATCGCTCGACGCGTCGGTGTCGCGCGCGGCGGCCGAGCGCCGCAACGTCAGCCGGTAGCGTCCGCTCTGGCGATCGCCGTAGGACGAGGCCAGCAGGCGATATTGCCCTGTTTCGCGGAGCGTCAACGCGATTTCCGAGCGATGGTTGTCGCCGTTGGCGTCGTCGTTTTCGATTTCATTGCCGTCGGGTGTGAACAGCGTCAAATAAGTGTCGAGCGCGTTCGACGTCATCTCCACCGCGATGCGCTCGCCGGCCCGCGCCGAGAAGGCGTAGACGTCGACGTAACGCTCGTCGAGCAGCCGATCATCGGGTGTCAGCTCCTCGTCGCGCGTCTCGCCGAACGCGAGCGTGGTGATCGCGGTGGTCGAACGGCGCGCCGGCGATGCCGACACGCGCAGCGTGTAGTCGCCGGTTTCACCCTCCTCGAACGAGGTGACCAGCACTTCGTAGGTCCCTGACTCGGTCAGGTCGGTTTCGATCACGCTGCGCGTCGAGTCATCGTCTTCCGCGTCGTCGTTTTCGATTTGATCGCCTTTCGGGGGCACCAGCACCAGATACCCGTCAAACGCCGTCGACGACAGTTCGATGCGAACGCGCTGACCAGCCTGCCACCGATAGGTATAGGTGTCGACAAATTCGCCGGTGTCCAGCTGTTCATCGCCGCGCGTCAGCGCTCCCTGCTGCGTGCGCGCTGCCATCACGCGGGGCGATTGCGCCGACAGATCGACCGCTGCCAGCGCTGCGATGATGAGCGTGAATCTCAGGTATGGCATCAGGCGCTTTCCAGGCCGGCCATCTCGAACACCGTGCGCGCGATGGCGGAGTAGTCGTCGTCACCGGCCCCGGCCGCCATCTGTGCGAGGAGCAACTGCTGGACGACGCCGCTGGTCACCGCAGGGACGCCCTGTTCGGCGAGCGTGTTCATCGCAATGCCGAAATCCTTCTTGAACAGTTTGGTCTTGAAGCCGGGCTTCCAGTTGCCGGTGATCATACGCTCGCCGTGCACTTCGAGTACGCGACTCTGCGCGAAGCCGCCCATCAAGGCGGCGCGCACCTTCATGGGGTCGACGCCGGCTTTGCGCGAGAGCGCAATCGCCTCCGCCACCACCGACATCGTGCCGCCGAGGACGATCTGATTGCACACCTTGCAGATTTGACCGGCGCCCGACTCGCCGATGTGCACGATCCGATCCGGCTTGCCCATCGCACTCAACACCGGACGGACGGCTTCGAGGGCGGCCGCATCGCCACCGACCATGAACGTCAGCGTGCCGTCGATGGCGCCAATTTCGCCGCCGCTGACGGGCGCATCGAGCATCGCGGCGCCCAGTTGCCGCGCCCGTTCGGCCAGACGCCGCGCGGTGGCCGGCGCGATCGTGCTCGAATCGACGACGATGGTGCCTTTCGCCATCGCGCCAAACACACCGTTCGGCCCGTCGAGGACACTTTCGACGTCGGGACCGTCGGGCAGCATCGTGATGACGACGCGCGCGCTTCGCGCAACATCAGCGGGCGATGCCGCCGGGGTCGCGCCGTCAGCGATGAGGGCATCAATCGCGCCGCGGCTGCGGTTGTGGACGATGAGGGAGTAGCCCTTCTTGAGAAGATTGCGGGCCATGGGTTTTCCCATCAGCCCGAGACCAATGAATCCGACGGTGTCTGACATGGCCCCGAATCATAGCCGGTCGCCGAGTGGCGAAACCGGATGCAACCCGAAGGACCGGGGGCGGCCGTCTGGCCGGAGGTCGTTCGGCGCCCGGCCGATCCAAAACTCCGAAGTCTTGGTCTTTCTGCAACTTAGCGGAATCGCTCCCGTCCAAAGAGTCCGTTTGGCCGTATAATCCTTATAGAGGCGGCGGCGGACCTGTCGCGCCGGCGCCAGTCAAGGCGTAAGGCGGACGTGTCTCGCCGGAGCCGAAGGCGGAGGCGGATGTTCGAGAGATATACCGAACGAGCCAGGCGAGTGCTTTTCTTCGCCCGTTACGAGGCTAGTCAGCTCGGAAGCATTTCGATCGAGACCGAGCACCTGTTGCTCGGCCTGATTCGTGAGGGCAAGGGCTTGACCAGCCGGATCTTTGCCCGATCCCACCTGTCGCTCGAAAATATCCGCAAAGATATCGAAGGCCGCACGGTCTTCCGCGAGAAAGTTTCGACGTCGGTCGAGATTCCGTTCAGTGCCGAGACCAAGCGGGTGCTGCAGTACGCGGCCGAAGAAGCCGATCGGCTGCTCCACAACTACATCGGCACCGAGCACCTGCTGCTCGGCATCCTGCGCGAAGAGCGCTCCGTGGCCGCGACCATCCTGATGGAAAAAGGGATGCGCCTCCACCAGGTGCGCGAAGACATCGTCCAGTTGCTGAACGAAAAGACGTCGCTGACGCGCGTCAAGGAGACGCCGCTGCTGGCCGAGTTCAGCCGCGACCTCACCGAAGCGGCGATGAAGAACCAGCTGGATCCGCTGGTCGGCCGCGATTACGAGCTCGAACGCGTCCAACAAGTGCTGTGCCGCCGCACCAAGAACAACGCCGTGCTGATCGGCGAGCCCGGGGTCGGCAAGACGGCCATTGTCGAAGGTCTGGCGCAGAAGATCGTCTACGGCGACGTGCCGCACTTTCTCGCGGACAAGCGGCTGCTGGCGCTCGACATCTCGTTGATCGTCGCCGGCACGAAATATCGCGGCCAGTTCGAAGAGCGCCTCAAAGCGATCATGAAGGAGCTCGTCGACAACCCGAACATCATCGTGTTCATCGACGAGCTGCACACGCTGGTCGGCGCCGGTTCCGCCGAAGGGTCGCTGGACGCCGCCAACATCCTGAAGCCGGCGCTGTCGCGCGGCGAGATCCGCTGCATTGGCGCGACGACGCCCGCCGAGTACCGCAAGTACATCGAGAAGGATCGCTCGCTCGAGCGCCGCTTCCAGGCGATCAAGGTCGACCCGCCGTCAGAGAGCGAGACCATCTCGATCCTGATGGGCGTCAAGGATCGCTACGAGCAGTTCCACCACGTCGAATACACGCGCGAAGCCGTCGAGGCCGCCGTCTATCAGTCGAGCCGCTACATCACCGATCGCTTTCTACCGGACAAGGCGATCGATCTCGTGGACGAAGCCGGGGCGCGCGCCAAGCTGCGCGAGGCCGGCTACAGCGAGGAATTCGGCGAGATCAACAAGAGCATCCGCGTCGCCGTCGAGCAGATGGAAAGCGCGGTCTCGGCGAAGGACTTCGACAAGGCGCAGTTCTACCGCGAGCAGGAGCAGGTGGCGCGCGAGAACCTGCAGTTCGTGCGCGAGAAGTTCGACGTGCGATCGAGCGCCCGCCGGGTGGTGGTGTCGCGCGCGGAAATCGACGAGGTCGTCTCGAAGTGGACCGGCGTGCCGCTCGCGTCGATCAACCAGGACGAAAGCGACAAGCTGATTCGCATGGAGGCGGATCTCCATAAGCGCGTGATCAGCCAGGAGCGCGCTATCTCCGCCGTCTCGCGCGCGATCCGCCGCTCGCGCGCCGGCTTGAAGAGCCCGAATCGCCCGGTCGGCAGCTTCATGTTCCTCGGCCCCACCGGCGTCGGCAAGACCGAGCTGGCGCGGGCGCTGGCGCAGTTCCTGTTCGGCAGCGAAAGCGCGCTGATTCGCTTCGACATGTCGGAATACATGGAGAAGCATTCGGTCTCGAAGCTGATCGGCTCGCCGCCGGGATACGTCGGCCACGAAGAGGGCGGCCAGCTGACCGAGAAGGTCAAGCGCAATCCGTATTCGGTGGTGCTGCTCGACGAGATCGAGAAGGCGCACCCGGACATCTTCAACATCCTGCTGCAGGTCTTCGAAGATGGCCACCTCACCGACGGCCTTGGCAATCGCGTCAACTTCAAGAACGCGATCCTGATCATGACGTCGAACATCGGCGCGCGCTTCATTCAGAAGAAAGCGTCGCTCGGTTTCCAGACCAGCGAGGCCGCCGATCAAAAGGGCGTGCAGGAAATGGTGCTCGGCGAGGTGAAGCGCACCTTCAACCCCGAGTTCATCAATCGTGTCGACGAGCTGATCGTGTTCGACGCGCTCAACGACGACGAGCTGCGCAAGATCCTGTCGCTGCTCGTCGATCAGCTCAACATCAACCTGCAGGACCGGCGCATGAAGGTGCTGGTGTCGCCGGATGTCGCCGACTGGATCATCGACATCACGTGCAAGGATCGGTCGTACGGGGCGCGCCCCTTGCGCCGCGCGATTCAACGCTACATCGAGGATCCGCTGGCCGAGGAGCTGATTCGCGGCCACCTGCAGGGCGGCGAGATCGAGGTGTACCTCGAGGGCGGCCAGCTGGCCTATCGGCCGGCCGGTCAACCGGTCGTCGCAGGCCGCCGACTCACCTCGAACGTCTGAAGTGGGGTAGCATTAAGGGTTGTTTGCGCCAGCGCCCCACGAGTTTGTACGTCCTGATGTCTCGAATTCTTAGCGTTCTTGCATTTGTTGGCTGGTCGGTAGTCGCGGCTGCGGCTGGGCAGACTCCGGCCGCGCCGGCCGCCCAGGCACCTGTCCGGCAGCCGCCCGCCGGCAGCGGGCCGGTCATCCGCACCACCGAGCTTCGCTTCCATCCGGTCAACGAATCGATCATCGAAGCGCAGACGTATCTCTATTACATCCAGACGCCGCTGAGCCGTCCGGCCGAGGGCATCTGGACGCCGTACAACGAAGAAACCGAGCGATCGCTGCAGGAGGATTTCAAACGGCTGTGGGCGACGCAGTTCCTCGACAACCTGTGGATTGAAAAGCTCGACGAGCCGTTCCCCAACGGGGTGATGGGCCACCGCATCATCTACCACATGGAGGAGCGCCCGCGCGTCAAGATCGTCGACTACACCGGATCCACCAAGGTCGAGCGCACCAAAATCGACGAGAAGATGAAGGAACTCGGCATCCAGCTGCGTCTCGATTCCTTCCTCGATCAATCCGTCGTCCGCCGCGTCCAGGGCATCGTCAAATCGTTCATGGCGGAGAAGGGCTACGAGTTTGCCGAGGTGACGTCGTCGGTCGAGCCGTTGCCTGCAGGCCCGAAGCTGGTGAAGGTGGTGTTCGACGTGCAGGAAGGACCGAAGGTCAAGGTCCGCACCATCGACTTCACCGGCAACGTCGCCGTGAGCGATCGCGCGCTGAAGCGGCAGATGAAAGACACCAAGTCGACCGGGATGTTCTCGTGGATCACCGGCAAGGGGACCTATAACGAGAACAAGTTCGACGAAGACGCCGAAAAGGTCATCGAGTATTACCGGAACAAGGGCTACATCACCGCGCGTGTCGGCCAGCCCGAGATCAAGGTGCTCGAAGACAGCGCCGACAAAGGGACGCGCTGGGTGCAGCTGAACATTCCGATCGACGAAGGCCCGCGCTACAAAGTCGGGACGTTCACGTTCGACGGCAACAAGATCATCAAAACGGAATTCATCGAGCCGAATTTCAAGCTGAAGCCCGGCGACTGGTATTCCGACAAGCCGATTCGCAACGGCCTGGTCAAGGCGCGGGAGATCTACGGCAGCCTCGGCTACTTCGAGTTCACCGGGTTTCCCGACCTCGAGCCGCTCGATGCGGCCAAAGGTCCCCTGGCCGGGCCGGCCACGCCGACGGTGAACGTGACGATGCGCTTGACGGAAGGCGAGCAGTACTTCGTCAACCGGCTGACGTTCGCCGGCAATACCACGACACGCGACAACGTCATTCGGCGTGAGGTGCGGGTGCTCGAAGGGGCGCCGTTCAACACCGAAGCGCTGAAGTACAGCATCAAGCGCCTCAATCAGCTGGGCTACTTCAAGCCGCTCGAAGAAGGCCAGGGCGTCGATGTTCAGAAAACGCCCGGCGAGAAGAACCAGGTCGACGTCACCCTCAAACTCGAAGAGCAGAACCGCAACCAGCTGACGTTCGGCGCCGGCGTATCGCAGTTCGAAGGCTTCTTCGGCCAGCTGTCGTTCCAGACCTCGAACTTCCTCGGCCGTGGTGAGGCGCTGACGGTGTCGTTGCAGGCCGGTTCGCGTTCCGAGAATTACCAGCTCGCGTTCTCGGAGCCCTTTCTGTTCGATCGCAACATCACCGGCGGCGTCGACGTCTACAAGCGGACGCTGCGCTACATCGATCAGTTCACGCAGAACGCGACCGGCGGCAACATCACGAGCGGCTTTCCGCTCGCCGGCTTCTCGCGCATGTTCCTCACCTACAGCTACGAAGCGGTCAAGGTGTCGGATCTCAACCCGGTGTATTACGCGCCCGAGATCGTCCAGCGCAACCCGTATCTGCGTGACTCGTTGCTGCTCGGCGAAGGCGGGCGGCGCACGGTCAGCAAGATCGTGCCGAGCTTCGTGCACAACACCGTCGACAACCCGATTTTCCCGAACTCGGGCATGCGCCTGACCGGTTCGATGGACTTCGCCGGCCTCGGCGGCAATACCAGCTTCCTGAAGCCGCGTTTTGAGCTGGCGCAATTCAAGCCGCTCAACCGGCGCATGTCGATCGGCTATCGCGCCCAGCTCGAATACATCCGGCCCTACGCCGACACGACGACCTTGCCGATCACCGAGACGTTGTATCTCGGCGGCGAGTACACGATTCGCGGCTTCGACATCCGCTCGATCGGTCCGCGCGATCTGGCGACCGGCCTGGTGCTGGGCGGCAACAAGAC
>Ga0196973_1000252_pt1 | contig 13638 bp, 13 predicted proteins | sample S1_513CmetaG_FD_155457 | JGI IMG/M metagenome (GOLD analysis project Ga0196973, IMG submission 155457) | Soil microbial communities from Anza Borrego desert, Southern California, United States - S1_5-13C | ecosystem: Environmental > Terrestrial > Soil > Desert | place: USA: California...
CGTCCGCGGTCTACCATCCCGGCCGCTCCGCCCGGCTCGGGTTGGGGCCAAAGACCGTGCTGGCCGAATGTGGCGAGCTCCATCCGGCGATCCTCCGGCAATTCGACGTCGACGGTCCGGTTGTCGCCGCCGAGATCTTCCTCGACGCCGTCCCTCCCCGGCGCGGCGGCGGACGGATGCGCGAGGCCTTTGCGCCGCCGGCGCTGCAGGCGGTGCGGCGCGACTTCGCCTTCCTGATGCCGGCCGAAGCGCCGGCCGAGGCATTGCTGCGCGCGGTGCGCGGTGCCGATCGCCAGGCGATCGTCGGCGTCTCCCTGTTCGACGTCTTCACCGGCCCCGGCGTGCCCGAGGGCGAAAAGTCGCTCGCCGTCGAGGTCGTCCTGCAGCCGGCCGAAAAGAGCTTCACCGAGGAGGAGCTGAAGGCGATTTCCGGACGGATCGTCGGCGCCGCGGCCAAGGCCAGTGCCCGCCTCCGCGACTGAGGCGGCGGTCCGCGCCGCCTTCGCCCGGCAGGCCCAATGGGCGGAGGCGCTCGGGTCGCCGTTCATGGTCCGACTTTGCCGCGTGATCGGCGAACGGCTCGACCGCGAGAACGAGATCGGACGGCGGGTGCTCGACTGGCCGGGCGACCCCGACTCGCTGGCCGACGCCCTGCCGCTGAGGCTGGCCGGCGGACTTCACGCGCTGGTCCGGCGGGGCGACGCGCCGGCGCTCGCCGCCTGCTACCCGCCCCGTCCGCTGCCGGGCGAGGAGAGGCTGTGGGCGGCGCTGCGGCCGGTATTGGCCGCTCCGGCCCTCCTGCCATGGCTCGACGGCGCGCCGCAGACGAACGAGGTCGGGCGCTCGGCGGTGCTGATCAGCGGGCTGCTCGTCGTCGCCGACGAGTTCCCGCAGCCGCTCGAATTGCTCGAGCTCGGCGCCAGCGCCGGGCTCAACCTGGCGCTCGACCGTTACGGCTATGACCTCGGCGGCGTGCGCGCAGGCGATCCGGCGTCGCCGCTGCAGCTGACGCCCCAGTGGATGGGCGACCCGCCGCCGCAGGCGCGAGTCGAGATCGCCGGGCGCAGCGGCGTCGATCTGAGACCGCTCGATCCGCGGCGGGACGGCGAGCGGCTGCTCGCCTATGTCTGGCCGGACCAGCGGCTGCGGCTGTCCCAGATCGAGACCGCCCTCGCGATCGCGGCCTCGGATCCGCCTCTGGTGGAGCAGGGCGACGCCGCGGCCTGGATCGAGCGGAGGCTGAGCGAGCCGCAGCCGGCGGGGCTGACCCGGGTCGTGCTTCATTCGATCGCCTTCCAATATTTTCCCGAGGACGCCCGGCGGCGGATCGCGGCGGCGCTTGAAAAAGCGGGAGCGGCCGCGACCTTCGCCGCGCCGCTGGCCTGGCTTCGCTACGAGCACGATCCCGGCGACGATCGAATCACGCTCAGGCTGAGGACCTGGCCCGGCGAGGAGAGGCTGCTGGCCCACTGCCACCCCCATGGCAGCGTGGTGCACTGGCTCGACGGCCCGGATTGAGGAGCTCGCTTTGGCGCGGAGGGCGCTTCAGCTTTCGAGAGCGTTGATCGCGGCGTGCACCCTCGCCTCGGCCTCCCGGCGGGGGAGACCAGGCGGGATCTGAGCTCCGAAGCGCATCGTCACTACGCCGGGCCGCTTGGCGAAGCGGCGGCGCGGCCAGACCCGCCCGCTGTCGAGGGCGACCGGCACCACCGGCAGGCCGAGCGCGCGGTAGAGGCCGGCGAAGCCCGGCTCGAGCGACGGCGTCTCGCCCGGCGCCACCCGCGTGCCTTCGGGGAAGATCACGATCGGGCGCCCTTCCGCGACGGCTTCCGCGGCCGAGCGCACCAGCCTGCGCAGGGCCGCGCCGCCGCCGCCGCGGTCGACCGGGATGATCCCGTAGACCCGGGTCAGGCGCCCCCAGAGCGGGATCCGGGCGAGCTCGCTCTTCATCACCGTCGCCGGCGTGTCGAGGATGAGGGCGAGCTCGAGCGTCTCGAACATCGACTGGTGCTTGACCGCGACCAGAGCGGGCCCGCGCGGCACCTCGCCCTCGACCCGGCTGCGGATCCGGAGCAGCACGCGCGCGCAGGCGCGGTGGAAGCCCGCCCAGCCGTCGGCGACGCGGCGCACCGCGCCGCGTCCGAACGGCAGCACGGCGATACCGGCGAGCACGTAGAGGATGCTGCCCGGATAGAAGACAGCGGCGAAGGCGAGCGAACGGAGGAAATCCATCAGATCCCGGTGACCACCGCCGCGCGGCGGAGCAGATATTTGTTATATTCGGTGAACAGCTGGCCGAAGCTCGGATTGCTCTCGACCGAGTCGCCGACCACCGCGACGCCGTCGCCGAGCCGGCGGGACAGCTCGAAGCGGGCGCGAGGCATGTGCCAGTCGGTGGTGACGAGGCGCAACGTCCGGAACTTGTGCCGCTCCATCCACCGAGTCACCTCCTCGGCGTTGGAACGGGTGTCGACCGACTCGCGCCCGAGGTCGATACAGCAGCTGAACAGGGCCTCGTCGGCGCGATATTGCGCGGCCAGCTCCTCCGGCCGGACGGTTCGGGCGACGCCGGAGACGAGCATCCGCTTGGCCTTGCCGCGCGCCATCAGATCGAGGCCGCGCTCGATCCGCTTGGCGCCACCGGTCAGGACGACGATCGCGTCGGTCGGCCGGTCGTCGCTCGGCCGGGGCAGCAGCACCGCGAACAGCGCATAGCCGAGCACATAGAGGAGGATGAGGGCCGAGACGGCGCGGCGGATCACAGCATCCTCCCCAGCGCCCTCAGGATGGTGGCGCGGGCGACCAGCATGGCGAGACCGACGCCGAGCACGGGCAAGGCGGCCAGCGCGAGCCAGCTGGTGCCGGGCAGGTGGGCGGAGCCGAGCAGGTCGGAGCCGAGCGCGCCGATCCGGCGGCCGATGACGAGCAAGGCGAGCGCGGCGGCGCCGAAGCCGACGACGCCGCCGAACAGGGCGTCGAGGGCGATCCGGCGCTGGAACAGGCGGGCGACCTGGACGTCGGTCGCGCCCATCAGGTGGAGCACCTCGATCGTGGCCCGGTGGGTGTCGAGCGCGGCGCGAGCGGCGAGGACGACGGTCGCGGCGGTGGCGCCGATCATCAGCGCCACCAGCCCGAGGGCCAGCCATTTCAGAGCCGAGATCAGCCGCCCCAGCGGCGCCAGCCACTGGCCGTTGTCGTCGATCCGGGCGGACGGGGCGGCGGCGGTCACCGCGGCGCGCAGCGAATCGGCGCGCGCGCCGGGAATGAGCTGAGCGTCGATCATCGCCGGGATCGGCAGATCGCTCTCGAGCCCGCCGGCGCCGAGCCACGGCTCGAGCAGCTCCGCCAGTTCGCCGGCGGAGAGGCGGCGGGCGCTCTCGACCTCGGGCAGGCGCCGCAACCGCTGCAGCGCGCGCGCCGCTTCCGCTTCCCGCCGGTCGGGATTGGGCTCGAGCACCTGCACCGTCACCCGGTTGGCGAGGCCCGCGCCGAGGCTCGAGGCGGCGCCGCCGAGGCCGAGGCCGGCGGCGGCGGCGAGCACGGTCAGGAACATCATGATCGCGATCACCCACGGCATCGGCCCTGCCAGCCGGCCTTCGGGGAGCAGGCGCCGGTCGGCGGCGCCGAAGCTGCGGGCCGCACTCATGCGTCGGCCCGCCGCGGCGGATGGCGAAGCGCTCCGGTCGGGTCGAGCAGCTGGCCGCGGTCGAGGCGCAGCATTTCCGAGCGGGCGATGCTGGAGATGAGGTGGAGGTCGTGGGTGGCGACGACCACCGTCGTGCCCAGCTTGTTGAGCGAATCGAACAGGTGGAGCAGCCGCTTGGCCATTTCCGGGTCGACATTGCCGGTCGGCTCGTCGGCGACCAGCATTTCCGGCCGGGCGATGACGGCCCGGGCGATGGCGACCCGCTGCTGCTCGCCGCCCGACAGCGTGGCGGGTCGCGCGCTGGCGCGGTGGCCGAGGCCGACCCAGGCGAGCATCTCGCCGACCGGTCCCTGCAGATCCTTCTCGTCGACTCCGGCGACCCGCAGCGGCAGCGCGACATTGTCGAAGGCGGACAGGTGGTGGACGAGGCGGAAGTCCTGGAAGACGACGCCGATCCGCCGCCGGAAGCCGGGCAGCCGCTTGCGCGGCATCGTCACGATGTCCTCGCCGAACAATTTGATCAGGCCCCGGCTCGGCCGCTGGGCGAGGTAGAGCAATTTGAGGAGCGAGGTCTTGCCGGCGCCCGACGGGCCGGTGAGGAAGTAGAAGCCGCCGTGGCGGAGCGAGAAGCTGAGGTCCGACAGGGTCTCCGCGCCGGTCCCGTAGCGCAGCCCGACATTGTCGAACTGGACGATGGTGGTGCCGGTGTTCATGCTGCGCCCGCCGCGTCCCCTTTCGAGCCTTCTTCAATGGCATGGCGCTTGGCAGGCCGTAAACCCATCCAAAAGGGCGCTATGGCTTGCATGGCGCGCCTCACCTGTGCTTGGCTTCGCCCGAGCACCAGCCTTGGGGCCTCCTGTAGCCGATGATCCTGAGCTGTCCCGCCTGCAAGACCCGCTACGTGGTGCCGGACAGCGCGATCGGCCCCGCCGGGAGGCAGGTGCGTTGCGCGTCCTGTCGCCACTCATGGCTGCAGCCGCCCCCGGCGCCGCGCATGGCCGCCGAATGGCAACCGTCGCCCGCCGCGGCCCCCGCGCCGCCGCCGCCGCCGCTGCGCGAGACCGCGCCGCCGCGCTCCGCCGCCGCGCTGCTCGGCCCGACCCCGCCTCCGGAGCCGCAGGATTATGACGCCTTCGCCCACCAGCCTCCGTTCCGGCCGAGGCGCAATCCGGCCCGGATGTGGACGATCCTCGCCGCCGTCGCGGCCGCGCTGATGCTGGCGGCGACGGCGGCCGTCTATTCGTTCGGCCTTCCCGAGCTCGGCGTCGACATCGCCCTGCCGGGGCGCAACGCGACCCCGCTGAAGCTAGAGTTCCAGGCCGAGAACCGGACACTGGCCAGCGGCAACGCGCTGCTCACCGTCACCGGCCGGATCACCAACCCGACGCGATCCGTCCAGCGCGTCCCCCAGCTCCGCGCCGAGGTCCGCGACGCCGCCGGCAGGACGGTCTACAGCTGGTCGATCGCCCCGCCCGTCTCGGAGCTTCAACCGGGGCAGAGCGCCACGTTCAACAGCGCGGAGACGGACGTTCCGTCGAGCGCGGCGAAGCTGCACGTCGGCTTCCCCTCGGCCGGCTGAATCGGTGCGGATCGGGCTACTGACCGGGGGCGGCGACGTGCCGGGCCTCAATCCCTGCATCCGCTCGATCACGCTGTCCGCCGACGCGCTCGGCTGGTCGGTGACCGGCTTCCGCCGCGGCTGGGACGGCGTGCTCGCGATCGACCCGGCCGATCGGGCCAGCGTCGCCGCCAACAGCCTGCCGCTCACCCGCGAGCGCGTGCGCGGCATCGACCGGATGGGCGGCACCATCCTCCACACGTCGCGCACCGACCCGCGGACGCTGGCGCAGGGCGACCAGACCGCCCGGGTCCTCGACACCCTCGCCGCGCTCGGCATCGACGCCATGATCACGCTCGGCGGCGACGGCACGCTGCGCTTCTCGGCCCATCTCGCGGCGCAGGGCCTGGCGGTCGTCTCCATCCCCAAGACGATGGACAACGACGTCTATGGCACCGACTATTGCATCGGCTTCTCGACCGCGGTCAGCCGTTCGGTCGAGGCGATCAACGCGCTCCGGACAACGGTCGAGAGCCACGAGCGGATCGGCGTGGTCGAGCTGTTCGGCCGGCGCAGCGGCGAGACCGCCCTGCTCGCCGGCTTCCTCGCCCAGGTCGACCGCACCGTCATCGCCGAGGTTCCCGCCGATCTCGACGTCCTCCTTCCGCTGCTCGCCGACGACAAGGCCTCCAATCCGGCCGGCTACGCGATGTGCGTGGTCTCCGAAGGGGCGAGCCTGAAGGGCGAGGCCGAGGACGCCGGCGAGCTGTCCAAGCCGGCGAGCGAGCGCGGCGAGACCGGCATCGGCCAGCAGCTCGGCGCCGCGATCAAGGCGCGCCTCGGTTCCGGCACCGTCATCCAGGAGCTCGCCTACCTGATGCGCGCCGGCGAGCCCGACGCGATGGACCGGATGGTCGGCTTCGCCTTCGGGGGCCTTGCCGTCCAGCTGCTCCAGCGCGGCGAGAAGGCGCGGATGGTGACCCTGACCGGCGGCAATTACGGCCATGTCGCGATCGGCACGCTGCTCAACGGCCGCAAGAGCGTCGACGTCGGCGGCCTCTACGATCCCGCTTCCTACCGGGCCCGGCTGATGCGGATCGAGGGAATGCCGATGTTCCTCTACTGACCACCTGTTTCATCTTTGTTCTTGACATGTTCTCGGACCGCCGGTAGACGAGTCGGGCCGATTCGTCTCGGCCTGGCTCTTTGACATCGTCAAACCGAATCCAAACCCCGGCGCTCCCCGGACAGGGCGGACGCGCGCTGTCCGGGGCGTCGGCGGCGGCAGGGGCGGGAGAGCGCGGCCGGCATTGCGTCTCCCCATCCCCTTTGCTAGAGGCCCGCTCCTGCTGCCAGCGCCGGTCTGTTCCGGCGGCATCACGTGCGGTCGTGGCGGAACTGGTAGACGCGCAGCGTTGAGGTCGCTGTGGCCGAAAGGCCGTGGAAGTTCGAGTCTTCTCGACCGCACCATTTCTCGTCGGCGGCGGATTTTTCCCGGGCGCCGGGCGCCGTCCCGGCACGCTGCCATTCCCCGTGCGTCCGCCGGTTGCGACCGGCGCTCCACGCAGGCAGAAAGGCAGAATGGGGTCTTCAGAGCCTGCCGCCGGAACCGGCCCCGCCCCGCGCGGGTCGACGCTGCGGCGTGCCGGCACGGCTGTCGGCGCCTCGCTCCTGGCCTTGCTGCTGATCGCGGCGGCCCTCGTCCTGTGGCCCGCGCCCGACGCACCCCTGCCCGCGCCCGGCCGGGACCTCGTCCTCGCCAACGTCCACGTGATCGACGTCGAACGGGGGATCGCCGGCCCCTCCTCCTCCGTGACGATTCGGGCGGGGGTGATCAAGGCGATCGGCCCGCCCCCGGCCGGGCACGGGCTTCCAGTGCTCGACGGCGGCGGCGGCTATCTGCTGCCGGGCTTCTGGGACATGCATACGCACAGCTTCCAGCTCTCGCCCCAGCTGCATCTCCCGCTCTTCGTCGCCAACGGCGTCACCTCGGTTCGCGACATGATGGACTGCCCTGGAGACGCGGACAGCCTGATCGCCTGCCTGCCGGACAAGCGGCGGTGGACGACCGCGGCCGAGCGAGGGCGAATGGCAAGCCCTAGATTCGTCAGCATTGCGAGCTACTATTTCGAGGACCCCGCATTGACTCCGGCCGATGCGTCGGCCCGGGCGCGCCGCTACGCCGCGCGGGGACTCGACGAGCTGAAGGTCTACAACCGCCTCTCGCGGCCCGCCTATCTGAGGGTGGCCGAAGAAGCGCGCAGAAGCGGGATGCGGCTGACGGGACATCTCCCGGCCGCGATCTCGCTCGAGGAGGCGCTCGCCGCAGGCCAGCGTAGCTTCGAGCACGCCCATCTCCTGGTGCGCCACTGCTACGGGCGTTCGGAAGCCTGGCGCTCCGGACGGCTCCGGCAGGTGCCGGCCACCCGGCTCGCCGTCGCGATGGTCGCCGGGCACGACTCCCGCCGCTGCCGCCGGGCCTATGCCGCGATGCGCGATGCCGGCGCCTGGTTCGTCCCGACGCACGTAACGCGCGAGGAGGATGCCCGGGCGGGCGATCCCGCCTTCCTCGACGACCCCCGGCTCGCCTTTCTCGATCCGCTGTCGCGCTGGGCCTACCGGGACGATCTCGCCGGGACCCGTGCCCGCTATCCCGGAAGGGACGGAGCGGAAGCTCTCGACCGCTATTTCCGGCACGGGCTTCGGTTGACCGGGGAGGCCTATCGTGCCGGGGTGCCGGTCCTTGTCGGCACCGACACGGCGCTCGGGGGATTCCGCTATCACGACGAGATGGCGCTGCTCGCGCACGCAGGCCTCAGCCCGGCCCAGATCCTTCGGGCGGCGACCCTCGACGCCGCCCGTTTCGCCGGTCTCGAGCGCGGCGCCGGATCGGTGAGCGTCGGCAAGCGGGCCGATCTCGTCCTGCTCGACGCCAATCCTCTCGAGAACATTGCCCACACCCGCCGAATCCGGTTGGTGCTGCTGGCCGGCCGCCCCTACGATCGGCGGCAGCTCGACCGGCTGCTCGACTTCACGCGTCGCCAGGCCTCGTCGCCGGCGAACTGGATGAAGCTGCTCTGGGGCTTCGCCAGAAGCTCGGTCGCTGCGGACCTTTGAGCGCGCGGGCTCCCCGTCGGCGGCGGCCGCCGCCTTCCGCCGCAGCGGCAACGCCGCGAATGTCCTTTGCCGGGTCCGTCATCCGGGCCATGCTCGCCGCATGAGCGAAGCCCAGCCCCCAAGGCGCGCCTTCGGCATCTGGATCTGCCTCGCGCTCGTGATCGGCAACATGATCGGATCGGGCGTGTTCCTGCTGCCGCAGCAGCTCGCCCCCTACGGCTGGAACGCGATCCTCGGCTGGGGGGTGACGATCCCGGGCGCGCTCTGCCTCGCCTTCGTCTTCGCCAGCCTCGCGCGCCGCTTCCCGCGCGCCGGCGGCCCCTATGCCTATACGGCCGAGGCGTTCGGGGCCGCGCCGGGATTCGCGGTCGCCTGGAGCTACTGGATCTCGGTCTGGACGGCGAACGCGGCGATCGCCCTCGCCGCGGTCAGCTATCTCAGCCATTTCCTGCCCGGGCTCGCCTCGGCGCCCGGGCTGGTCGCAATCGGCTTCGTCTGGGCGTTCACGCTGATCAACTGCCTCAGCGTCAAGGGCGCCGGCGAGGTCCAGCTGATCACCACCGTCCTGAAGCTGCTCCCGCTCGTCGCCGCGATCGGCCTCACCCTCGGCATCGCCGCCCTGGGCGACCGCCCCGACGCGGTGCCGCTGCCGACGGGCGAGATCAGCCTGGCGGGTGTGACGGCCGCGGCCGCGCTGACCTTGTGGGCGATGGTCGGCTTCGAATCGGCGACGATCCCGGCCGGGCACGTCCGCGACCCGGAGCGGACCATCCCCCGAGCCACCCTGATCGGCACTCTGATCACCGGCATCGTCTATCTGATCGCCTGCTCGGGCGTCGCCCTGCTGCTGCCGCCGGCCCAGGCGGCGGCGTCGAACGCGCCCTTCGCCGACTTCATCGGCCGCTACTGGGGGCCCGGCCCCGCCTCGCTGGTCGCCCTGTTCGCGACGATCAGCGCGCTCGGCGCGCTCAACGGCTGGGTTCTGATCCAGGGCGAATTGCCGGCCGCTCTGGCTCGCGACGGGATCTTCCCCGCCTGGCTGGCGCGGAGGTCGAGGAACGGGGCTCCGGTCCGAACCCACCTCGTCTCGAGCGGCCTGCTCACCCTGCTCCTGCTCGCCAACCAGAGCCGCTCGATGGGCAAGCTGTTCGCCTTCATGGCCCTGCTGTCGACCGTCGCCTCGCTCGTCGCCTATCTGAGCTGCTCGCTCGCGGCGCTGCGGCTGCAGGCCAACGATCGGCTGCCCCGTTCGGCGACCCTGACGGCGCTGGCCGCGCTCGGCGCGCTCTATTCGGTCTGGGCGATTTACGGCGCCGGGCCGGAGCCGGCTTTGTGGGGCGCGGCGTTGCTGCTGAGCGGCGTTCCGCTCTACATTCTGATGAGACGAAACCCATCGCACGGCCGGACCGTTGAGCCGGTTTCGGCGGCAGCGGACGAATGAGGGCCGGATGGAGGACCTGGAACGCGATCATTCGCAAATCTCGGAGCGGGAATGGCGCGAGAGGCTGGGCCCGGAGCAATATCACGTGCTTCGCGAGGCCGGCACCGAGCCGGCTTTCACCGGCCGGTACGTCAACAATCATGACGATGGCGAGTATCGCTGCGCGGGTTGCGGCGAACTCCTGTTCGACAGCGCCAGCAAATATGACAGCGGCAGCGGCTGGCCGAGCTTCACCGAGCCGGCGGCGCCGTCGGTCAGCGAGCATGCCGACATGAGCCACGGCATGCGCCGGGTCGAGGTCCGCTGCGCCCGCTGCGACGGGCATCTCGGCCACGTCTTCCCGGACGGGCCGGGGCCGACCGGGCTGCGCTACTGCATCAACAGCGCCTCGCTGGATTTCAAGCCGAGGAAGTGACGGCGTCGGGCCCTCTCCCGCGAAAAGCGGGTGAGAAGCTCCCGCCGCTTGTCGCCCGACTCGTCTCGCCCTAGGTTGCGCGGCCAATGGCCAGTGTCGCTTCCCCGCCGTCGCGCGTCCGCCGGACGCTGATCACCCTTCTCAAGATCGGGCTTTACGGCGGCCTCCTCGGACTCGTCGCATTGGTCGTCGCTGTCGGCGTGGCGATGAGCTCGCTGCCCAGCTACCAGGAGCTGGTCCGCCGCGACGATCTCGGCCAGATGATCCGGGTGCGCGCCGCCGACGGCTCGGTGCTGGTCTCGCTGGGGCCGAGCTTCGGCGAATGGCTGCCCTACGACCAGATACCCGACATCATGAAGGACGCGATGGTCGCGGTCGAGGACAAGCGCTTCCGGTCCCATATCGGAGTCGACCCGATCGGCCTCGCCCGCGCCACCAAGGTCCGGATCGAGAGGGGCCGCTGGACCCAGGGCGGCTCGACCATCACCCAGCAGCTCGCCCGCAACATCTTCCTGACCAACAGCCGCACCTTCGGCCGCAAGGTCCGCGAGGGCGTGCTGGCGCTGGCGCTCGAGCGGCGCTTCTCGAAGGACCAGATCCTGGAACTCTACCTCAACCGGGTCTATTTCGGCGGCGGCGCCTACGGCATCGACGCCGCCTCGCGCCGCTTCTTCGGCCATTCGGCCAAGTCTTTGAGCCTCTCCGAGGCGGCGATCATCGCCGGCCTGGTCAAGGCGCCGTCCAACTACGCGCCGTCGGCCGACGCCGAGGCCGCGCGCAGCCGCGCCGCGGTGGTGATCCGGCTGATGCAGGAAAATGGCGACATCACGCCCGCCGCGGCGGCCACGGCGGCGCCGGCGCGGGTGCAGATCATCCCGACTCCCAGACAGAACAGCGTCCGCTATTTCACCGACTGGGTGCTGCCGCAGCTCGATACGCTGATCGACGAGACGGTCGAGCCGATCGAGGTCTGGACGACGCTCGATCCCAACATGCAGAGGCTCGGCGACCAGGTGATCAACGCCACCACCCCGGCCGGGGCGCAGGGCGCCCTGGTGGCACTCGACCGCGACGGATCGATCCGGGCGATGGTCGGCGGGCGCGACTATGTCCGCTCGCTCTACAATCGCGCCACCCAGGCGAACCGTCAGCCGGGCTCCTCGTTCAAGCTGTTCGTCTACCTCGCCGCGATCGAGGCCGGCTACAAGCCCGACGACCTCGTCTCGGACGAGCCGATCACGATCAACGGCTGGAGCCCGCGCAACAACAATCGCGGCTTCGCCGGGCAGGTCACCGTGCGCCAGGCCTTCGCCCAGTCGATCAACACCGTCTCGGTGCGCCTCGGCCAGGAGGTCGGCTTCCGCACCGTCGCCGACATGGCGCAGCGCTTCGGCATCAGCACGCCGGTCGTCACCCATCCGTCGATGGCGCTGGGCAGCTCCGAGGTGCGGCTGATCGACATGACGCGGGCCTTCGCCTCGGTCGCGGCCAAGGGCAATGCGGTCGTCCCCTACGGAATCAAGCGGGTCACCACCGCCGACGGCCACATCCTCTACCAGCATCCGCCCGACGAGAACCGGGTGCTGGTCGCGCCGTGGGTGGCGGCGCAGATGACCGACCTGCTCCAGGCGGCGGTGATGACCGGCACCGGCCGCGCCGCCCAGATCGGCCGCCCCGTCGCCGGCAAGACCGGCACGACCAGCTCCAACAAGGACGGCTGGTTCCTCGGCTTCTCGAGCGGCCTGACCACCGGCATCTGGATGGGCCGCGACGACAACCGGGCGGTGCCCGGCCTGCAGGGGGGACGCGCGCCCGCCCGCGCCTTCCACGATTTCATGGCCCGCGCGGTCGCCAACCGGGCGCCGGAGAATTTCGAGATCTCGGTCGGCCTGCCGGAATGGGCGATCACCGAGCCCGATGAGGAGACCTGGTTCGAGGCACCGGACAATGGCGTGCTCGTCAATCCCGACGGCAGCGGTCCGCCGGGAACCCTGCCGCTGCCGCCGCGCGACGAGGACGCCGAGCCGCCCGCCGACGAGGAGGAACGGCTCGACCAGGACTTCATCGACCGGGCGATCGACCGCGACCGTCCCGAGCCGCGCCGCCGCGATCCCGACGCCGCGCCGCCCGGCGACCGCCGCTCAGGCCGCGCCGATGCGGTGGAGAAGCGGCCCGTGACGCCGCAGCCATAAGCGCGCGGGCTTGGGATCCGCGCCGAGCAGACGCTCGACCAGGCGATGGAAATCGGGCCCGTGGTCCATGTGGACGCGGTGCGCGACCTCGTGCGCCACCGTCGCCCGCCGCACCCAGTCCGGCGCCAGCACGAGCCGCCAGCTGTAGCGGATCGCGCCGGCGGCCGAGCAGCTTCCCCAGCGCGACCGGGGATCGCCGACTCCGACCCGGGCGACCCCTACCCCCGCTCTGGCGGCGAATTCCGCGGTTTCGGCGGCGAGCAGCTCGAGGGCGTGGCGGCGCAGCCAGCGCAGCAGCCGGGCTTCGAGGCTCTCCTCGGGCCCGCCGACGATCAGCCGGTCCTCCTCCAGGCGCGGGCTGCGCGGACGGTCCGGCCGCCAGTCGACCCGATGCGGCCGGCCGTAGAGCGGGAGGCTCGCCCCGGCGACCAGCCGCATCGCCGGCGCGATTTCAGCCAGCCGCGCCTCGATCCAGTCGCGGTGGCCGTGCGCCCAGGCGAGCGCCTGGCGGCGCGACGCGCGCTTCGGGACGGTGAGCACGACCTCGCCGGTGCGGCGGTCGACCCTCAGCCGAATCGACCGGGCGGTCGGCGACACGCTGAGCCTGACGTCAAAGCTCATGGTCGAGCAGATGATGTTCGAGGTCGCCCGCTTCCTCCTCGGCGACCGTCCAGCCGCGGATCGACATGCCGGCGCGGTGGACGGCTTCGCGGTCGCCGCAGATCAGATAATGCCATTCGGGCAGCGGCCGGCCTTCCGAACGCAGCCGATAGGCGCAGGTCGAGGGCAGCCACGCCAGAGCGCCGACGCGCGACGAGGTGAGGCGGACGCAGTCCGGGACCAGCGCCTTGCGGCCGCGATAATTGGTGCAGCGGCCGCTGTGCCGGTCGAGCAGGCGGCAGGCGACGTTGGTCGGATGGATCTCCCCGCTATCCTCGTCTTCCAGCTTGTGCAGGCAGCATTTGCCGCAGCCGTCGCACAGCGCCTCCCATTCCGCCCGGTCGAGCGCCGCCAGCGGCTTCTCCCAGAAGTTCATCTCACCCACCGGTCGAGCTCGGCGGCCACCGCCTCGGCGCCCTTGTCGTAGGAGAGGAGCGCGATCGGCTCGCCCTGCGGCCCGATCAGCTCGGCGACTCGGCTGTGGTTGACGTTGTAGCCGCCCGCCGCCGCGGCAGGCTCCTTGCCGTAATAGGCGCCGTAGCGCCGGGCCATCTCCGCAAGCTGCGCCGGAGTTCCGGTGAGGCCGACCAGCCGCGGATGGAAGGCGGC
>Ga0196973_1000269_pt1 | contig 13099 bp, 6 predicted proteins | sample S1_513CmetaG_FD_155457 | JGI IMG/M metagenome (GOLD analysis project Ga0196973, IMG submission 155457) | Soil microbial communities from Anza Borrego desert, Southern California, United States - S1_5-13C | ecosystem: Environmental > Terrestrial > Soil > Desert | place: USA: California | collected...
AGGTTGATCAGCACCTGCCGCAGCTTCGTCGGGTCGTTGGTGATCTGCGTGGGGATCGGCGAGTCGAAGCTGACGGTCAGCGTCAGCCCCTTGCTCGAGGCCCGCTGCTGAAGCAGGCTCACCACCTCGCCGATCACCTCGCCCGGATTGCACGCCACCCGGTCCGCTGTGGCGATCCCCGCTTCGATCCGCGACAGGTCGAGGATGTCATTGATGATGGTCAGCAGGTGCTCGCCGTTGCGACGGATCGTCTGAAGCGCGCTGGCGCGCTCCGCCTCCGGCTGACCTGGCTCCATCAGCAGGTCCGTGAAGCCGAGAATCGCGGTCATCGGCGTGCGGATCTCGTGGCTCATGTTCGCCAGGAACTCGGTTTTCGCACGGTTTGCAGCCTCCGCCGCCGTCTTGGCCCGCCGCAACTCCTCCTGTGCTTGAATCCGTGCCGTCGTGTCTTCCACGGTCCCGACAAAGCCGGTGATCGCGCCATCCTTCAGCACCGGCGCTCCGTGCGCCGATGCCCACAGCAGCGTCCCGTCCGGATTCAGCACGCGGAAGTGCTCGCGGAACTTGCGTCCCTCGGCGCACGCCTGCCGCCAGTTGGCCACGACCCTCCGCCGGTCTGCCGGATGGATTGCACGCTCCCAGTCGTTGCCCAGCGTGCTGCCCGCGGGCTGCCCCAGGATCCGCTGGCACTCGGCGTTCTGGAAGACCACCAGCCCGCTCGCGTCGCACAGGAACACGCCCAGCGGCGCGTTATCCACCATGCTCCGGAACCGTGCCTCGCTTTCCGCCAGCGATGACCGCGAGTTCTCCAGCGCCGCCAGCGTGCCATTCACTGCAAAGGCCACCTCGCCTACCTCGTCAACCGGCAACAGATCGACGCGCTCACGCTCGCCGCTGCTGATCTCCCGCAGCTGACGCACCAGGGAATGCAGCGGCCCCAGCACCTGCGAGTTCAGCAGCACCATTGTCAGCAGCGTGCAGATCACCACCGCCGCCGCGAGCGCCACCCGCAGCAGCCACACCACGTGCGTGCTCTGCTCAACGCCGATGGGCCGCTGCGCCGTCATGATTCGGACCCGCGAAACGCCGCTCAGCCCGGCAACTTCCTGGGAAGTCACGATCGTGCCGGCGTCGTAGGCGGTGGAGACGTTCCCCCTGGATCGATCGGCCTCCATCAGCCCCGCGATGGGAGCAGTGCCACTCCCGGGAGCGAACAGGACCTGGTCGACGTTTCCGAGGGTGTCGGTCACCGCAGGTCGCACGAGCACGAGCGCGCCCGTGGCGTCGACCGCGAGAGCCACCAGGAAAGTTCCCGTGTCCAACGACACGATGCCCGCCTGCAGATCGGCTGATCGAGCCAGCAACCCGTGCTGCCGGATGTAAGCAGCCAGGTCATCGCACGCGCCACGGGTGAGTTCCCCCTTGGTGTCGCCCGCGAAAACCCATCGCTCTTTCCCCGAAGCGTGCGCAAACACACCGATCGCCTGATTGGCCGCATTGATTGGCATGAGCGCGGATACCACCGCTTCGAGATCGCCCCGGTCGCTCCCCACTGGAGCGCCGCTCGTTGAGCGGACCACCCGCAGAGCGGCGCACATGGTGGACAACTCGTCCGCCAGGTCATCGATCACGGCGGCCGCGTGCTGCTCCGCCCGCGACTGCTCCACGACCCAGAAGCGCTCTGCAAGAATGGCGCTCGCGCCCAGGTACAGGCCGCTCATCACGAGGGTGAGCACACTGCCGACCACCAGAAGTGTCTTGCGCCGTACCGTCATTTGATCCCCTGAGCCTCCCTGCAGACGCTCGAAGATCTCCATCGGCCGGAAAGTCCTCCCGCTTTGGTCCGGTAGCTCACACTCAATGAAAAAAGGGCCCCGTACGGGGCCCCTTGTGGCGCCTGACCAGAACTCGATCGATAGGGACTTATCGGGCCGCCAGCAGCCCGACCACCGTCGCTGTGATCGCCAGCGCCGCAGCCATCAGGCTCTCGCCCGCTACGAGCCCCGACGCGATCGGCACGTTGTAGTTCTCCTGGCTCTTCTTGTGGACCCGGAACCACAGCATCGCGATGCACGCCCCGATGAAGAATGAGAACGCATTCTGGAACGGGATGACCCACGCCAGGCCCATCGCCGTCGCCGAAGGCAGCCACTTGCGGGCGTTTGCCGGCGTGAACCGCTCGACCAGCGGCAGGATGATGCCGATCGCCGCGCCGATGAAGATCGCCCAGATCGCCGAGGCCGGCAGCTCGCCGATGCCCTTCACGAGCACCCGGGCCACGGCCTCCCACGCCCGCGTCGCGGGCAGCGCGAAGCTCTCCAGCTTCTCGCGCGTCGGCACCATCAGGTACCAGATCGGCACGATTGCAATGGTCCCGAAGAACACCCCGAAGAACTGCGCCAGGAACTGCCGCCGCGGGTTCGCCCCCAGCAGGTAGCCGGTCTTGAGGTCCATCAGCAGGTCCGCCGAAGAGCTCGCGCTGTTGGCCGCGATGCCTGCCGACGCCAGGTTCGCGTGCATGTTGTTCGGCGCCAGGATCGCGAACAGCAGCTGCATCACCTTGCCCATCGCGCCCACCGGTGTGGTGTCCGTCTCCCCCGTGGCGCGGCTCGCCACCAGGCTCAGCACGAACGACATCGCCACCGCGATCACGCCCGCGTACCACGACACATTGAACGCCTGGATTTGCAGCCACACCATCGCGATCGTGATCGGGATCATGCCGACCACCATCCACGACCCGGGCACCTCAATGGCCTCCATCTTGCCCGCCTCGGCAGCCGTCGCCGATGCCGACGCCCTCGCCCCCTTGAAGGCCCGCACGATCGTCCGCCACTGCAGCGCCACGCTCATCAGGCTCGCGAACACCATGATCGAGGTGCCGCCCCACAGCGACCACCGGGTCAGCACGATCTGCCCCCCGCCCCAGTCCCAGATCAGGTTCGCCCGGTACTTATGCTCGTTGTACGCGGCCTCGCCCGCCTCCTTCGTCTTCTTGAACGTCAGGTTCTGCTGCCGCGCCGCCGCCAGCGCCGCCTCGCGCTCCTCGATCGCCTTGCGATTCGCCACGCCGCTCGCGGCCGCAGCCGCCGGCCCGCCGATGATCCCCTCCCGCAGGTGCTTGAGGTTCTCCTCCCTCTCCTCGGGCGTGAACTCCACGTCCCGCATTGCCCCCAGCAGCGGATTCAGATCCGCCTTCTTCTGGTTGGCCTCAAACGTCGCGGCCTCCACGGCCGCCGACCGTATCACGCTTGCCTGCCCCTGCTCGGCCGAGGTCGCCGCCTTGTGCCCCGACACGTCCAATGCCCCGCGGTCCAGGCCCATCGAAGCCGCCTGCGACGTCACCGCCGCGATGATCGCGTCCGACACTTTCTTCGCCGCCGCCTCGTTCGCCGGGGTCGCCACCGCTTCGGCCGCCTTGTGGATCGGCGCCGGGTCGTTCTCCATTTCGTCGTAGACGATCTTCACCGCCTCGGCCTTCGCTGCCGCCGCGGCCGCACGCCAAGGCCCGACCTTCGCCCCCTGCCGCGCGTTCTCGCCTGCCTGCCGCACCCGCGCGACGTCCGCCTTCTGCTGTTCCGCCGCGCTGATCACCGCCGCCAGCACCGCCTCGCCCACTTCCTTGTCCGTGGCGATCGACGTCTCGATGTTCGCCTTCTCCGCCGCGTCACGCAGGGGCTGCGGGTCCAGGCCCTTGGCCCTCGCCTGCCGCACCGCCTCCGCCACCACCGCGCCGCTCCGCGCCTTGTGCACGCTCTCGCCAGCGTCCACCAGCGCCCGCTTCCACGCGTTCTCGATCGCGTCGGCGTTCAGCCCCGCCGAGCGGGCCGCCTTGTACAGCGCCTCCGCCTCCTTGCGTGCCTTGGTGGCCTCCAGGTCCGCCAGCGCCGCCTTGGTCGAGCGATCGACGGCCGCCTTCACCGGAGCCGGCTCGATCAGGTTCAACTCATCAATGGCCCGCTTGGCCGCCGCGGCCGACGCATCCGCAATCTCCGCCGGCTCCGTGCGCCCCTTGGCCGCGTCGTGCACCGCCACGATCACCGCGTCCGCCCCGCGACCCATGTGGTCCGCGTCCATCTTCGCCACCTGCGGCCCGATCACGCAGTACAGCACCAGCGAGCTCAGCAGCATCGACGCGCTTGTCCGCATCCCCACAATCATGCCCGCCGCGATCAGCAGCGCCGACGGTTCGAATGCGAACCCCGCCGCGTGCCGGTACCCGTTCTCCAGGTTCCCCGCCCGCGGGTACAGCGCCCCGATGAACTTCAGGTCCAGGTGCGCGGGGATGTTCAGGAACGGCATCTTCTCGAAGAACTCGCGCAGCCACCGCACCGAGCTCTGCACGTCTTCGCCCGCCCGCAGGAACCCGATCAGCAGCCCCGCGAACAGCCCCACCACCAGCACGTAGGCCTTCCGCACCGCGTCCTTGCTTGCGCTGTACAGCGACCGCAGCGTCTCTGCCGCCGCGATCCCCGATGGGAACGGCAGCTGCTCGTGGTTGATCTGCTGCCGCTTCATCGGGATGGCCAGGAACACGCCCATCAGCCCCGTGCACAGCGTGAACACCACCACCACCCACGGCGGAGTGACGTCCCACGTGTTCACCGCGCTCAGCGGCGTCCCCTCCGGCACGTCGTGCAGCAGCACCAGCGCGCCGAACATCGTCGCGATCGTTGACCCTGTCGAATACCCTGCCGCCGACGCGCACGAGGCCATGCACGCCGTCTCCAGGATCGACATCTGGCTCACACGGTTGCCCGAGGTCAGCCGCACGAAGTTCCAGATGACGAACGACAGCACGCTGGCCGTGATCGCGATGCCGAAGGCCCAGCCGATCGACAGCGTCGTGTACAGGTTCGCCGCCGACATCAGCATGCCCAGCAGCCCGCCCATCAGCACCGCCCGCACCGTCAGCTGCGGCATGCGGTCGCCCTGGTACACGTAGCGGTACCAGTGCAGGTCCTTCTCCTCCGCCGTCGCGTTGTCCGGCAGCGGCGGCACCTTCGTGGGCAGTTCGTTGAAGATCTCCGCGTGCTCGCCCACGGGCAGATGCGGGGGCTGGCCGGAGGAAGAAGAGCCGGGGGGGTTGTGCTCGCTCATGTGGTGGTCGCCGGGAGAAACTCGGGGTTCGTGTACGGGCTCGCGTGAGGCGACACCCTAATGGCCTTGGCCGGGCGCTGCAACTGCGAGCCAGGCCCGCCCTTACGTGCACAACCCCGCACCGGACGCACGCGTGTGAAAGGCCCCGCCCCACACCAGGGGGTATTCTCTTCTGATGCGCAGCCGCTCGCCGCACGCCCGGGGGTGGTCGGGTCCCTTCCTCGGGGGTGCCGCGCTGAGCCTCTACCTATGTAGTACCGCTGTCGGCGTACCCGCGGCCCCGTCCACCCAGCCCATCGAGCCATGGGTCTGGCACAGTGCGGGCGTCATTGGTGCCGTCGCCGTCATCCTCCTCGCCGCCATCGTCTGGAATGCCCGCCTCCGCCAACTCGTGCGGGCCCGCACCGCCGAGCTTCAGGCCCGCAATCAGGCGCTCGAGGCCGAGCGCGCCGAGCGCCTCCGTACCCACGCGGAGGCCGCGCGCCTCACGCAGATCTTCGAGGCCACCACCGACTTCGTCGCCACTTGCGACCGCGACGGCAACCTCCAGATGGTCAACCCCGCCGGCCTGTCCATGGTGGGCCTGACCGGCCAGCCCCTGGACGGCAAGCGATGCGCCGACATCGTCCCCCCATGGGCGCTCGAGAAGCTCCGCACCGAGGCCTTCCCGTCTGCCATCCGCCACGGCTTGTGGACCGGCGAGGGCGCCCTCCTCTCGCCCCACCGCGGCGAGGTCCGCGTCTCCCAGGTCGTCATCGCACACCGCGATCACGCCGGCGAGGTCCAGTTCATCTCCACCGTCGCCCGCGACATCACGCCCCTTAAGACCGCAGAGGTCGCCCTCGAAGAAAGCCGCCAGCGGCTCGAGCTCATCAACCGCATCGCCACTGGCATCAACGCAGGCGCCGAGGTGAGCGCGGTCATCCGCGAGGTCGTCGGGGGCCTCCACGCGCTCTTCCCCTTCGTCCGCGTCCGCTACTGCACCATGACGCCCGGCGGAGCCTTCGTCGTCGATGAGTCCGTCGAGCCCGCGGGCATGCCCCCGTTGCAGGGCCAGGCCGGCGACCTCGCCACCGCCCCCGAGTACCTCGCCGCGATGCGCCGCGACGAAGCGGTAGCGGTTGGGGACGCCGACCGCGACCCGCGACTCGCCGGTCTGGCCACGTTCCTCCGCAACGCCCAGATCCGGGCCATGCTCGTGCACGAGGTCCGCACCGAGAAGATGGAGGGGGTCCTCTGCTTCGACGCCCCCCAGCCCCGCGAGTGGACCCCCCACGAGGTCGCGACCATCTCAGAGGTCAGCGACTACCTCGCCGTCGCTATCGCCGGCGCATCTCGCATCCAGGACCGCCTCCACGCCCAGGAGCGCCTCCGTGCCAGCGAAGAGCGCCTCCGCCTCATCATCGAGAACATGCCCGTTCTCGCCTTCGCCATCAGTCCGCTCGGCCGCATCGTCTTCTGGAACAAGGAGGCTCAGCGCGTCACGGGCTATTCCGCGAGGGAGATCGGCGAGCCCAAGGGCCTGGAGATGCTCCTGCCCGACCCCGTCTACCGCGCCAGCGTGCTCACCGAGTGGTCCAGCCCGCCCAGCAAGGTCCGGGACTTTGAGTGGAACATCACCTGCAAGGACGGCTCGGTCCGCACCATCGCCTGGTCCTCGATCGCGGAGCAGTGCCCTATCCCCGGCTGGATGACTTGGGGCATCGCCGTCGACATCACCGAGCGCAAGCTCGCCGAGGAGATGGTCAAACAGAGCGAGGAGCGCTACCGCCTGCTCTTCGACAGCTCCCCCCAGCCGATGTGGATCTACGACACCTCCACACTCCGCTTCATCGCCGTCAACTCCGCGGCCGTGCGCGACTACGGCTACTCCCGCACCGAGTTCGCCACCATGCGCCTCACCGACATCCGCTGGGGCGAGGACGCCCCCATGTTCCTCGAGGCCGTCCGCTCCGCCCACGCCAGAGCCCACGCGGACTCGGGCATGTGGAAGCACCGCCGCAAGGACGGCACGCTGATGGAGGTGCAGGTCACCAGCCACGCCGTGCCCTTCATCAGCGAGAATGCGCGCCTGGTCCTCATTACGGACGTCACCACCCGCAACAAGGCGATGGCCGCGCTCCGCGAAAGCCGCGCCCTGCTCGAGCAGGCCCAGGCCGTCGCACACGTGGGCAGCTGGGTCTCGGGCCTGGGTGATGACGCCGAGATCATCTGGTCGCGCGAAACCTGCCGCATCTTCGGCGTTCCCGAGAAGGACGAGCAGCGCATGACGGTGCGCGAGTTCTTCCGCTTCGTGCACCCCGACGACCGCCAAAAGGTGCAGGATGCCGTGCGGCAGTCGGTGGAGACCGGCGCCAGCTACAGCGTCGACCACCGTATCGTCCGCCAGGACGGCTCCGTCCGCTGGGTGCACGAGCAGGCGGAGATGGAGCTGGACGCCGACGCCCGCCCGGTCCGCATGATCGGCATCGTGCAGGACATCACCGAGCGCCACCGCTCCGACGCCTGGCGCGCCGGCCAGGGCAAGGTCCTCGAGCAGCTCACTGCGGGCGAGCCCCTCGAGACCGTCCTCACCACCCTCGTCCACGCGATCGAGGAGCAGAAGACCGACCTCAAGTGCTCCATCCTGCTGCTCGACGACGGCGGTCAGCGCCTCCGCATGGGCGTCGCGCCCAACCTGCCCGACGAGTACAACCGCGCCGTCGATGGCTATCCGATAGGCCCCTGCAACGGCTCCTGCGGCACGGCCGCGTTCCGCCGCCAGCGCGTGATCGTCTCCGACATCCTCGCCGACCCGCTCTGGGCCGAGGGCCGCCACCTCGCGGTCGCCCACCGCCTCGCCGCCTGCTGGAGCCAGCCCATCTTCGGCACCAGCGGCACGCTCCTGGGCACCTTCGCGATGTACTACCCGAGCACGCGGGAGCCCACCCCCCGCGAGATCGAGCTCATCGAATCCGCCGCCCACCTCGCCGGCATCGCCATCACCCGCCGGCGTGACGAGCAGCGCCTTCAGGAGCGTGCCGAGGAGCTCGCCCGCAGCAACGCCGAGCTCGAGCGATTCGCCTACGTCGCCAGTCACGATCTGCAGGAGCCCCTCCGCATGGTCACCAGCTTCACGCAGCTGCTGGGCCAGCGATACAAGGGCAAGCTCGACAGGGACGCAGATGAGTTCATCGGCTTCGCGGTTGAGGGCGCGGTCCGCATGCAGCAGCTCATCGAGGACCTGCTCGCCTTCTCGCGCGTCTCCAGCCGCCCCCGCGTGCTGAGCCGCGTGCATGCTGCCGCCGCCCTCGCCCGTGCCCAGGCCAACCTCCGTATGGCCATCGAGACCAGCGGCGCCACCGTCCGCACCAACGAACTCCCCGAGGTCACCGCCGACGAATCGCAGCTCGCCCTGGTCTTCCAGAACCTCATCGGCAATGCCATCAAGTTCCGCGCCAAGGACACCCCGCCGATCGTCGAGGTGAAAGCCGCGCGAGAGGACGGCAAGTGGCGCTTCGAGGTCTCCGATAACGGCATCGGCATCGACCCCAAGTACCGTGAGAAGATCTTCACGATGTTCCAGCGACTGCACCCGCGATCGGTCTATCCGGGCAACGGAATCGGGCTGGCCATCTGCAAGCGCATCCTTGAGCGTCATAATGGAAAGATCTGGGTGGAGTCCCAGCCGGGTGCGGGAACCACGTTCTACTTCACCATCCCCGACACCAATCCTGACGCACCCACTCACGCCTCCCCAGCTGCCGCCGGAGAAATCCCATGAGGACCACCCCGTGAGGTCCACCGCCACCCTCGAGAAGACCGTCGAGATCCTCCTCGTCGAGGACAACGAGGCCGATATCCGCCTCACCCGCGAAGTGCTCGCCGACGGCCGCATGCTCAACCGGCTCAGCGTCACCAAAGACGGCGAGGAGGCGATGTCCTTCCTCCGCCGCGAACGCCCCTACCAGGACGCACCCCGGCCGGACCTCATCCTGCTCGATCTGAACCTCCCGAGGAAGGACGGGCGCGAGGTTCTCGCCGAGATTAAGAACGATCCGGCACTGCGGCGCATACCTGTAGTAATCCTCACCACCTCGCGGGCTGAGGCGGACATCATCCAGACTTACGAGCTGCACGCTAATTGTTACATCGTGAAGCCCGTTGACCTGGGCCAGTTCATCAACGTGATCCGTTCCATCGAAGACTTCTGGCTCAAGATGGTCCGGCTGCCCAACGGCGCTTGATCGCTACCGATGTTTCCCCTGAACCTCTCCATCCTGCTCGTCGAGGACAACCCCGCCGACGCCCGCCTTATCGAGATCACCTTCGCCGGACGGCACGACGGGCAAGTGACGGTCGAAAAGGCCGAGACGCTCGCCGCCGCGATTTCCAAACTGGACCGCACCCCGCCCGTTGACCTGGTGCTCCTCGACCTCACCCTCCCCGACAGCGAAGGGCTCGACACCCTCAAGGCGATCGAAGGCAAGGCCCCCGAGATCCCCGTGGTCGTCCTCAGCGGCCACACCGACGAGGAGCTCGCCCTTTCCGCCGTGCGAGAGGGCGCCCAGGACTACCTCGTCAAAGGCCGCATCGATGCGGAGATGCTCAACCGTTCCGTTCGCTACGCCATCGAGCGCAAGCGCGTGCAGCGCGAGAGCGAGCGGGCCACCCGCGCCCTCGCCGAGAGCGAAGAACGCCTCCGCCTCGTCACCGAAGCCAGCACCGACGGTATCTGGGACTGGAACATGGTGACCAATGAGGTCATCTGGTCCGACCGCATGTACGAGCTGCTCCGCGTGCAGCGTGCCGGTGAAATCCGGGCCAATATCGAGGAGCTGATGCGCGTGCACCCGGACGACCGCGACCTCGTCCGCACCGCACTCCGCGAGCACCTGGAAGAGTCCAAGGCCTACATCCTCGAGGTCCGCCTGCTCCGCGGCGACAACAGCTACGGCTACTTCCACATCAGCGGCAAAGTGGTCCGCGATGGGGAAGGCAAGCCCGTTCGTATGGCCGGCTCCATCTCCGACATCACCGAGCGCCGCAAGGCCGAGATCGCCCTCCGCGCCAGTGAGCAGCGCTTCCAGTCCTTCATGGACAACAGCCCCGTTGTCGCCTTCATGAAGGACGAGTGGGGCCGCTACGTCTACGTCAATGCGGTCTTCCAGAAGCACTTCGGCCACGCCCAGACCCACATCACCGGCCGCCCCGACACCGAGGTGTGGCCCACTGACGTCGCCGAGCGCCTCCGCTCCACCGACCTCAAGGTCCTCGAGACCAACGCACCCATCGAGGTCAACGAGCTTGTCCCCCAGCAGGACGGCATCCACGAGTGGCTCACCGTCAAGTTCCCCATTGTCGAGGCCGGCGGCGGAGGTGGGGGTGGGGGCCGCCGCTACATCTGCGGCGTCGGCGTCGACATTACCGAGCGCCGCCGCGCCGAGCAGGCCCTCCGCGAGGCCGACGAGAAGCTCCGGCAATCCCAGAAAATGGAAGCGGTCGGCCAGCTCGCCAGCGGCATCGCCCACGACTTCAACAACCTCCTGACCGCCATTCGCGGCTACGCCTCCCTGGCCCGCAACACCCTCTCCACCAACCACCCCGCCCTCGAATCGCTCGACCAGGTCGAGGAGGCCTCGCGCCAGGCCACCGGCGTCGCCGGCGCCCTCCTCACCTTCGCCCGCAAGGCCCACACCGAGAAGGAGCCGGTCAAGCTCTGCGAAGCTGTGGAATCCGCCGCCCGCCTCTTCCGCCGCACGCTGCCACCCACCGTCCGCCTCATCCTTGACCTCAACGACGCCGACGACCTCTGGGTCTCCGCCGACAGCACGCAGCTCCAGCAGGTGGTCATTAACCTGGGTCTCAACGCCCGCGACGCGATCGGCGAGCAGGACGGCACGCTCACGGTGGCCGTGGTCCCCGCCCGCAAGGACGGCACGCCCATCCGCCGCAAGACCCGCAACGGCCACCTGCCCGAGAAACCAGAGGCGGTGAACCTCGTGGTCCGCGACACCGGCAGCGGCATGTCCCCCGACGTCAAGGCCCGCATCTTCGAGCCGTTCTTCACCACCAAGCCCCGCGGGCGCGGCACGGGTCTGGGCCTCGCCGTCATCCACGGCATCGTGCAGGAGCACAACGGCACCATCACCGTTGACTCCGCCCCAGCCAAGGGCTCGACATTCACGGTTACGCTGCCCCTCACCGCGGCGCCCGTCCGCGAAGAGCCGCAGGACGAGCAGACCCCCGAGCTGCTCGGCGGCGGCCTCGCCCTCCTTGCCGAGGACAACCAGCTCGTCCGTGGCCTGCTCGCCTCTATGCTCTCAACCCTCGGCTACGAGATCGCCCACGCCAGCTCCGCTGAGCAGGCCCTCAAGATCGCGGCTTCGATGCACCTCGGCATCGACCTGCTTGTGGCCGACGAACTCCTCCCCGGCAAGAGCGGCATCCAGCTGCTCGAAGAGCTCCGCTCCCGCGGCCAGGCGATGAGCGCCATCATCGTCGCCGCCTCACCCGACTCCCCACGCCCGGAGCTCTCCCCCGGCGTGGTCATGCTCAACAAACCATTCCAGCTCGCTGACATCCGGAACGCACTGGCCGAGCTGTACAAGGCCTCAAAGGCAGGGAACGCTGTATGAGTGACGGCATCAAGGTCCTGCTCGCCGACGATCACACGCTGCTCCGCCGCGCCGTCGCCCGCGTGCTGCACGACAACCCCTCGCTCCAAGTGGTCGCGGAGGTGTCTAACGCCGACGACGCCATCACCGCGGCCCTCCGCTTCCAGCCCAACGTGGTGGTGCTCGACATCGACATGCCCGGCGTCGCCAGCTTCGACGCCGCCCGCACCATCGTCGCGCGCGTGCCCAACGTGAAGATCCTCTTCCTCTCCGCCTTCACCCACGACCGCTACATCGAGGCCGCCCTCGCCTGTGGGGCCCTCGGGTACCTCAGCAAGAACGAGCCGCCGGAAAAGGTGGTCGACGCTATCCGCGCCGTCGCCCAGGGCCAGTGCTACTTCTCCCCCGAGGTCCAGGCCCGCCTGGTCATCGACTCCGACGGCGTGCACCTGGGCGAGAAGTCCAAGAGCCGCACCGCCACCCTCACCAACCGCGAGGTCGAGGTGCTCCGCTACATCGCCCGGGGGATGTCCAAGAAAGAGATCGCCAAGACCATGCACCTGTCGGTCAAGACGATCGAGAACCACTCGGCCAGCATCATGTCCCGCCTGGACATCCACGACCGTGTCGAGCTCACCCGCTTCGCCATCCGCGAGGGCCTGGTCGAGGCCTGAGGCGACGTCGGACACCCCTTGCCCGTTCGCAACGAGCCCCGAACGTAGTGAGCGGGCCGACGGCCCTGTGCGCAGGGTTCACCCTCGACCCGTCACTTCGTTCCGGGCTCGTTCCCAACGTCTCTCCTTCCGCTCGCACTCCCGCGCAAAACACGCCAGAAACACCGAACACCCACCATTCCCCTTCCCCTGTCGATGGGGCAAAACTCCCTAGTGGTGGTAGACCGGCACCCTGACGATACTTCTCCCGAGTTGACGGTGACCCCTGGGGGATGTTCTGCGTGACGAACATCCGGGTTGGTGCCGCGACGAAGGAAATGACCAATGGTGACTTCGACCGAGAACCGTACCGACGACCGTTTCGAGCGCTCCGGCGCCGCGATCGCCGCCGCCCGCCCGGACCTTCTGGCCCACGTCAGCACCGCCCAGCAGCGCGTCCTTGAGCTGCTCCTGGCCGGCCTGACCGAGCCCCAGATCGCCGAGCGCATCGGCCGTAGCCGCCACACCGTCCACGACCACACCAAGGCCATCTACGCGGCCCTGCGGGTCTCCAACCGGGTGCAGCTGGTCCTCCTCTTCTCCACCCCCGTCCAGGCACCCGCGAAGCCCGCGGCCTCCGTCGAGGCCCCCCGCGCCGCCCGCCTGGCGCAGGTCATCCCCCCCACCGGCGCGATGAACAACTAAGTTCAGAGCCCCGCTGGAGTTGAGATCAAGGCAACCGCCCCGCGA